>Ga0209897_1000005_pt1 | contig 68452 bp, 70 predicted proteins | sample GWRWN3_10_20_FD_187215 | JGI IMG/M metagenome (GOLD analysis project Ga0209897, IMG submission 187215) | Riverbed sediment microbial communities from areas with no vegetation in Columbia River, Washington, USA - GW-RW N3_10_20 (SPAdes)... | ecosystem: Environmental > Aquatic > Freshwater > River... | reverse complement strand
GTCATATTAGTCATATTGGTCATATTGGTCATATTGGTCATATTGGTCATATTGGTCATATTGGTCATATTAGAGCCTGTGTTAGTTTCGTTACTATCGGCACCTGCAGTCATATTAGAGCCTGCATCGTCTTGTAGACTTGTGTCAAATAGAGCAGCAGGAGGCAATGTGGTAGGTCCTTCTTGATCGAAATCCATATCATAGCCGTTAAGGAGCATAGCCATCTCAGTCATTTGTGGACGAGGCTCTTTTGGATCTATAATCATCATTCCATACAATCCCCTATTGATATGATCTGCTATTGGATCTACATGACAGTGATAGGGATAGACCCCGTATGGTTGAGCAACAAATTCATAGGTGAAACTCCTTCCTGGTGAAATGGCACCTCCGGGATATCCACCCATTGAAACGCCGTCATTCTTGGCATAATGGATAGAATGAGTATGAAGTGAATGAGGATGGGTATTCTCATTACTATTAATAACTCTTATACGAACTAGATCACCTTCTGTTACTCTTATAGTTGGTCCAGGTATAGTGCCATTAAATGTCCATCCGTCAAAAATATGTCCTTCATAAGAAATAGGTATCTTTTGATTTTCCTGAACTATAAGTGTGAACTGTCTTACCGCTCTTCCACTTTCATCTTTTGAAACATGCCCACAATTGAAATAAGTTAGATACTCTATTGAAGTAGGTTTCTTACTCAGATCAGTAGTGCAATTTTTTATCTTGTCATATTGCTCACTTGAAATGTGAGTTGCTGGAGCTTGACCAAATGTAGGAAAATTCGAAAAAGGAAAAATAGTGGACGAAAAAACCAAAATAATTGACAAAATCAATGCGAAAGAATATGAATTTTGCCTAAACACATTTTATCAAACAAATCCTCTTATAAAAATGTTAATCATTTTCAAATTTCTACGACACGTATAAAAATGTGGTTAATGAAATTGAGATTTTGTTCTCTAGTGTAAGGATTTTCAATATTAATAGATGCATTAACAGAAAATCCTATTTCTATAATGGTTCCAAAATAATGACACAAATTTTAACATTAAAGTGAAGATTTCTTTCTATCTATGCCAATCAGAATGAATATAGACATTAATAAAATGGAAAAAATGAAATCCCAAATTATTAGAATCAATCTATCTCTTCAATCTTTTTGCTGAATTTATTTAGAATGTTATAAAAAAGAATTCTGAAAAAAATCCCTAGTAAAAGTTAGGAAAAAAAATCAAAACTAGATATTAGAAATACGTGCCCTAACATGATTCAGAAATTTCTTACCTAGCTCTTAAAAGATATAATCCTACTTTAAATTCAATGGAAAAGTCAAATGGAACAATGATAGCTCTCATTATGGTAGCTTTTAGTCTAGTAATATATTCAATTTATTTCAATCAGATGACACTCGCGAAAGAATTTGAATTAAAGAGTGTAGGAAAAGGAGCTATTTCCTGTGATGGCGGTGAATCAGTCGAGGGGGTTAGAATAAACTTTTTTGTGTCCTATGATAAAGGAACGTCGTTTGCTGAATGGAATATAGACCATGAGAAATTAGGATCTGCTGGAGGCATCATTACTAAAGTAGAGACGTCATCAAGTGGTTTTGTTTTAAAAGGCTTTGAGGCTTTTGATAATATTTGTGATAATCAAACTCCTTCTGACATTGACCTTTCTGGACACTGTGGAACAGGAACTGTAAGACTAGTATCTGATAATGGAAACAAAGGTACCTTTACGTCTAATGTGAAATGTGGTTAAAGATATTAAGACTGTAACTGTTCATTATTGTTTGTTGCTCTCAATCAATATGAACTAAAAAAATTAAGATAAATAATATCTTAAAAAGATTATAAACAGAGCAGTATAACAAGGATCGAGCATGAAATCCACTTTTTTAAAGAAATGGCTTCCTATAGTGGGCATTTCTTTTTTGATCCCAATCATCATTAGTCTCATATTGGGTACTCCTATAACACAAGCACTTGTAGCTTCTGGTCTCACTGTCCTGCTAGTAGTAACTGGTCTTATGTTTAGATCGTATGGACGTGAACGTGAAAGAAAATCTGGATTTGAAAATCCATAAATGCGCATATAAAAAAGTAATTCTTCAGAATTCAGGCCAATTTACTAATTGGAGATTGTATAGTAAGTACATTTTCATCTAAAATACTTAGCATCAAATTGTAGTATTGTAGAAATGATCGACCTTTTTCTGTTGCTCGGTAAGTCAATACACCATCATCTAGATTTTGAATTATTAACTCCTTTTCTAAAAGCTCGTATAAGTATCTATTAATCTGCTCATAACTTAAATTTCCCTTGTACATGATATGTGTTTTCCTTATTCCTGCTTTACACAAGTCCACAATGTCTGCCATAATCTGGATCTTTCCCCTATTATTTTCATTTTTGCACATCGTTTTGCTCATTTCGTTCTTATGAAGGGTGTCTAGGTAATTAAGGAGAACCATGAAATTCCATATTGGAAAGACCGTTCCATCAAATATGATAAATCGAATTTAGTAATCATTATCGTATTGAACACACATTTAGTATTAGAATTTCTTCCAAGGGCTGGGCTAAATTAACCGATATAATAATAACCACAATTTATCACCACTTGCATTCATGAAGAAAGCCATCAAGACTGAAATAATCAGAGTAAATCCCAAGAGACCTGATTATGCTATAATTGAAAAAGCATCAAAATTAATTTGCAGTGGGGAGATTGTTGCGTTTCCAACAGAAACAGTATATGGATTAGGAGCCAACGCATTGGATCCGTCATCCGTATCAAAAATATATAAAATTAAAGGCAGACCTTCTGATAATCCATTAATCATCCATGTTGCAGATATGGATACCTTGAAGAAGTTGGTAATGGAGATACCTACCAGCGCTAAGGGGATTATTAACAAGTTTTGGCCCGGTCCAATAACTCTTGTTTTAAAGAAATCAGAGATTGTCCCTCACATCACTACCGGCGGTTTAAGTACAATCGCAGTTCGTATGCCAAGAAATAATGTTGTTTTGGCATTAATTAAAATGTCTGGCCTTCCTATTGCAGCACCATCTGCAAACATATCAGGAAGACCGAGTCCTACAAAAGCCAAACATGTGAAGGATGATCTTAATGGAAAAATAAAATTGATCTTGGACGGGGGCAGTACTGAAATTGGAATCGAATCTACTGTGATTGATATGACACAGCACACTCCCGTGATATTAAGACCTGGCGGAATTTCAAAAGAATTGATTGAGGATGAAATAGGCAAAGTTCACTTTCATAATTCACTTCTTGGTTCGGATCTGAGTAAAAATAAGATCAATAAATCACCTGGCATGAAATACAGACATTATTCACCAAATGCCCAAGTAATTCTCGTAGAGGGTCCCACAAACAGAGCAAAGAACAAGATCATTGAATTGACTCAAAGACTAAAGAGAGAAAATAAGAAAGTTTGTATAATGACCACTAGCAAATCATTAAAAATAAATGCAGTGAAGATTCAGTATATGGGAAAGACGTTTGATTCTATTGCAAGGAATCTATTCGCAAACCTTAGAGAAGCAGACGATAATAACATTGACATCATAATAGTCCAGGGGATTCAGTATAAAAAAACAGGCTTTGCTATAATGAATAGACTAAGGAAAGCTGCTAACACAAGTATAAGAGTTTGACTTAATTTTAACTGATACTTTGTTTGCCAATTAATCTAGATATCAGATTTTCAATAATTGGGTTTCTTCCAATGTATAATCCAATTTTCTTAAAGTTACATTGTTCCATAAATGGAACAACTGTTATTGTTTTTACCCCAGTTAATTTTTCAATATAATTGGGGGTCATTGATTCTACAATATTGGGATCGTTTGGCATCTGATTAAAAATTACTCCGATTATTGGAATTTTACTTTCTCTACATACGTTTATAGTCAAAATAGTATGGTTAATAGAACCGAGCTTCGGGCTAGACACAATAATAATTGGGATACTCATCATTCTTATAACGTCTAATACTGAACGCCTTGTTGTCAAGGGAACCATAACACCTCCAATGCCCTCGACTATCGTGAATTCGTATTTTTTTTTAAGAAGATTAAATTTCTTAATTACCATATTTAGATCAACAGTTGAACGCAAAAATTCAGCTGCCATTAAAGGTGAGGCAGCTAGTTGGAAAAAAACAGGATTTAATATTTGATCAGGTTCTCTAATATTTGCAGCTTTGGCAAGAGTGGCCGTATCATGAGACTTGTAGTTTTTTGAATATATTCTAGATGAAGTCGCAAATGGCTTCATAATACCCACTTTTATTTTATTTCTATAAAGTAACCAAGCCAAACCAGATGCTATTGTAGTTTTTCCAATTTCAGTATCAGTACCTGTAATAAATACACCCTGTAAATCATGGCCTAATGTAGATATAAAATGTCTTTTCGTAAATAAACGTAATTATACTATTATTTAGAATTTATTATCTCACGTCTTCTACATTTAGACACAATACACCTATTGAAAAATTCTACAGTAATATTATCAAGACAAGTATTCATGTTTAACCATATATTTATTTTGACTTAAGTAAAATTAAAATTTAGATGTAGTCCATTGGTTTTTAATTTGGATACCAAAAATAGGATTCTACTTGTGGTCTTCACTGTTCTAATTTTTTCCTTATTGTCATGGCGATCTTATTCATTGGAAATTCAAATCAATAACAACACATCGGCGAACAATTCTGATTTCTTTCCCCAAAATCAAAAAACGACTACTTCAATAAATGGATTTAAAGTTTTATTGGCTATAGCGTCTACTCACGAACAGAAGGTCAAAGGCCTTTCAGGCTTGGAAAAATTAGATGAGAATGAGGGAATGTTATTTTTATTCAATGAACCATCAAAACAAGGGTTTTGGATGAATGAAATGAATTTTCCAATAGACATAATTTGGTTAGATTCCAAGGGCAGTGTTTCTCATATCGAAAAAAGTTTGCAACCTTGTAAACAGTTCGTAGCCTGTCCTGTATATAATTCCCAAGTAGACGCATTGTATGTCATAGAACTCAAGTCAGGTTTCTCCAACGATCATTCAATAAAGAATGGGATGATAATTAATTTTAGTTTAGCACGATAGAATTGATTTTTAATTAACGATAATTAAAATTGATCAGGGTGTAATCTTCATTAATGGGAAAAACAGATATAATAGTAATTTTTGACAAGAATCAAATCAAACCAAAAGAAGAACTGAATGGAGTTATAAAAATCAAATATCCCGGCAGGTTTGATAGCATTGTAATAAATTCACAGATAGAAAATACCAGTGACACTTTTAGTTTTACAAAATTGAATGGCAAAAAAATTATTTATTCATATGCAAGAATGCCAATACTAAGACAGGATATCAAAGAAGGAAATGAAATTGAATTTACAGTAATCACCGAGCATATTCCGCAAGAAATTTCGAACGTTAAATTTAGAGTTTCTATAATTCAAGAACATAAGGAAGTTGCTGATGATGTAGCATTCCTTAAAATAGTACCATGACGCAATACGCCAATGTTAATTTTAAGCATTTTAAGCATTTAGAAAGGCCAAATTGTGAAATATATTGGGACATGATCGGCAGATGATAAAAGTCTAGTAATTGAATCATAAGAAGTTAGACAAAACTCTTTACAATGATTACTTTTCCTGTCATCCATGGATGAGGTTCACAATGATAGGCGTATTCTCCATCTTTAGTAAACGTAAATTCGTAGGTTTTTTGTGGAGGTATTATTCCTAAACTTTCAATTGAATTAAAGGGACCGCTTATCTGATCGCTATATTGAGTATCGGAAGTAACAGTATGGGCAGTAGTATCAACATTAGTCCAAACAATCTTATTGTTTATACCTAATGATCCTCTTACCTCCTTGGGTTCAAAATTTTTCTGTTGTGACGGTTGAGATGAACCTTCTATAATAGACACTTTGACTGATTCAGGTGGATTCAAGACTTCTTCTGGTAATTGTGGTTTAGCATTCGCTTCTTTAGTATAAACAAATTGATAGTAGGCCATGCTGGCAGTCACAGTAATAATAAATGCCATGATACTGATTCCTGCGGCGTTATTATTCATTTATTATCTGGTTAATTAAATTGACGAATATATATAATATTAAGATTAGTCTGATTGTTCCAATATGATACCATCATTTTGTATTCAACTTGCTAATACCAAATTTGATATGGAGAATATTAAATTTGAAAGCACCTTATTTTTTTTCGTCCGAAATTAATCGCTGTTCGTTATGAGTTGAGCCAGTTGATTGTGTCTTATTTACAGATTGAGCAGACTGGGTCGAAGATGTGCTACCCTTTGTAGACGGAGCCAAGGTTTTTTCTTTAGCCGCAGAATCGCCAAGTACTTTGGCACTAGCAGCAACCTCAGTAGCAGCAGGGACTCCTCTTTTTATTAGTGGCGGAGTCTTTGGTTTCATAGGCATTGGAGGAATAGTTGGCTTTGGCGGTGGAGCTTTTTGCATCGATTTTCCATGTCTGAATACATGAAACATGCCAGCAAAGACAAGCATCATAATACCTACAATAAACAGAGAGTAATTCTTCATTCCACTCAGAACTGCATAATATGCGGCAATATTCAGATAAACCTGAAATGCTAGGAGAGCAATAAATATTGCATATATCCATTTTTCAGTTAAGTTTATTGAGCTTTTGCCTGCCTGTTTTTTGGGTTGAATCTTTGCATTTGCTTCTGCATTTTTGGCCAATTTGATCATCATGTATGTAAAACCGAATGACAATGGCACCAACAATATCATAACTAGATAAAGGAAAACAGGATCAATTACAAGTCTTTCTAGTAATGATTTGGTTCTATCTGGATCAATATAAAAACCCCAGTAGGTTGTTACTATTATTTGTGCTATACTTGTAATCCCTATTGCAGTAATTATTGGTCTATCTTTCCATGAAAATTTCTTATATCGATCGATAAACGGTACTATAAGTAATGCAAAAATAAACAAACCAGGCCAAGCTACACCTGTTGTAAATTTATCGTATGCGCTACGTAGGAACGCGTATAGCCCGGTTAAGTACCACTCAGGTACAGTTATACCTGGGGGAACATTAGGATCGAATTTCAATCCCATATCCACAGGAAATACACCACCTGTTAGCATGACTGCTCCTGTTATCGCCATTACCATTGGAACATCGAATACCAAGAATCTTGGGAAGTGTACAACCATTAGACCCAACATTACGATAGGCAGGAAGAAGACATGAAAGGCGTAAAACCTCAAGACAAAATCATGGAATCCCGAACCGAAGAAAGCTTCTCTCATCTGGGGTCCCATTATTGGGATTGAATTAGTTAGTGAAGCAGCAATAGAAATTGCTAATTCTGCTCTTTCACTAAAAATTATATCATATCCCGTAAAAGCCTCCAGTATTGTAAGTACTCCTATTATAATTCCAGTAACCCAAAGAATTTCATTTCTAATTTTGTATCTCCCACTGAAATACTGATAGTACATATGAAGAAGTGCTACCATGACCATTGCGTTTGATGCATGATAATGGATATTTCTTAGATGAAATCCATAAGGAATAACGTCATTAATGTTCTTAACACTATCCCATGCTCTATCTAAGATGGGCTCATAAAATAGCATAAGTAATGCTCCAGTAATACCTAAAATTATGAAAAGTACAAAAGTAAGCATCCCCAAAAATCCAAGTGGACTTACAAATCTGCTAGGTAAGGTAAATTTTAGTCCCATAAAAATAGTTCGTTCTACCCCGGTGTAAGTCCACCTGATAAAACGAGTTAGACTATTTTCGCTATGTAAGGAAACGCCCATAACCCACTATCCCATTCCCATTTACACTCCAATTTGGAGGTTTAATCGATATGTTACCATCAGCAGCTATCTCTAAATCTAATCTAGGTAATACGTTGGAAGGCGGAGCCTGCAGTGAAGCAGGACCTGCAAATGATTTACCAGTAAGAGCATCATACATACTTCCATGACATGGACATTCACCTCTTTTTCTTCCTTCTTGTGGCCAATATTTCCAGAGACACCAGAGATGAAGACAAACCATGCTGTATAATCTGAAAGCAGATACATCATTCTTTTTTCCGCCAAGTTCTTCAGGCAATCTAATAAATTGCCATGCTCGAAATGCTTCCTTATTTAATACTGGATCATCAGTTTTAGGGTAAATAACTGCCTCTGAGTGATTAACTTGAAAAGTATTAACATTGGCTTGAGAACCATCTGGAAGTTCCACCTTTTGTTTTTGATTTGATTGTCCAGTTGGGTTTGGAAGGAATTTTCCCCAATCAACAAAAACTGCAAAAGTCATTACCGTACCGGCAGCAGCCATAAGTTTTAGGAAATCACGTCTTGTTACCTTACCTCCACTTTTCGGAGAAGGCTGCTGAGCCATACAAATCTACAGACTCGAAATATATCATATAAACTTTTATTCACTAAAGATTGGTCCATTTTTATCCAAAGTTAAATAATTTTGTTAAATTTTTATTCTGAATTTATAGCAAATTGATCTCCGATGAATTAACTGTTTTAGATTTACAAAGCCTCTAATTTTTTTACTTTCTTGTTAAACCTTTCTCTAAATTCCGGAACATTAATAATTGTTCTTTCATGGAGCCCTTCTCCTATCTTTTCTATTTTGTCCATTGCATCTACTTCAAAAGTTACTTTTCGATCATTTACATCTATCACCTTAGCTCTTACTTTAACTTCTGCTCCAACAGGCGTTGCTTTCAAGTGCTTGACATTAACTAGGGTTCCTACCGAGTCCCAGCCTTCATCTTGTAGAAACTTCTCCTTCAACAACAATCTACAGGTTTCTTCCATCTCTGCAATCATGGAGGGAGTTGAAAAAACATTTTCTCCTTCCCATAAAAAACTTGTAGATTGTCCTCTATTTACGCTAATTTTTCTCTCTTTAATGGAACCAGTAAGTATTTTTTTATTCATAATTCACAGCTTTTAAAAGAATCTACAAAAAGAAGAGAAGGTCGGCGGCGGTACAGATTACCTTTTGTGTCTATGTTTTACGGCTGATGCAATAACATACGCTAAGCCTACGCTCAATCCAAAGGCCAGTGGTATCCATACTCCGAAGCTCTCCCAAGTTGCAGGTACTATTTGTTGAATTATGCTTTCGAACATTATTAAGTGTGGTATAAAGTAATCAGTATATTAGATTTTCTCCGAGAACTAGAATTATCAAATTGATACTGACTTAAACACTAGAGCAAAATGTGTTGCTGATTTTTATTGTCATAAAGGAAATCTAGTTAACACATTCTACGTTGCCCTTAAATTACCCACAAGTGACTATTTGAAAATATGAAAATGCAGAAAGAGTTGAAAAAATTCTGTCCAAAGTGTAAGAAGCATACAGTTCAGTCAGTAGCCATATACAAGAAAGGAAAAGATAGAAAAACTGCACTAGGAGCAAGAAGACATGCAGAGGACAAAAAAGGATATGGTGGACAAAAATTTCCAGAGCTTAAAAGAACTGCCAAAACTACGAAGAAAATTACTCTAAGATATACTTGTAAAAATTGTCAACGTAAAACAATGAAAGAAGGTATGCGAATGCGTAAGCTGGAGATTCAACCTTAATTTGTGATGTGCGATGAAAAAAGAAAATATATTAATTCCAAAACCAAGAAGCAATTTTTTGTCTGTACAATGCACAAGTTGTCAGGAGAAACAAGTCATTTTTTCCCATACAACAAGTGACATCAATTGCAAATCTTGTGGAAATCCTATAGCAAAAAAAACAGGTGGAAAAGCAAGGATCTTGGGAGAAATCATTAATACTCTTGATTAAATTTTCTTGATCTCAGTAAGAAAAAATCTTTCTTTGTATTTATGTTGAAGGCAAGTCTTTCGTCATTCAGTGTTATGTAATGTTCTTTGATTACTTGCCCTGCTTGTATTTTGGAAGTATCAAAAATTGTTATACCGGAGTGAAAATACTCTTTGTTTCCTTGTTTTATTGATAAGGTTGGGATTAGTCCCAATTTTATTATAAATTCCCTATCCAATATTATGGAGATACACTGCTTGTCTCCTTTCCAATTAGAAATTATTCCCCTAATCAATTGATGAGTAATTAATGGCATATCTGAAGGCATTACAAAAACAACACAAGGTTTCAATCTTTCTAGTACAATCATGAGATCAGTTGAGTAGTTTGTACCGCTCGTTTCTATAATGTCAAGAAATCCTGTAAAGTAATATGGATGGGTTTTTAAAAACTTCAAAGTCAGTTTACTATTGCAACTTGTTGCTGCATAAATTTTATCAAATTGTTTTGAACCTTCCAAAGATTTGAGAATGTACTCAATTAGTGGTTTATTGTTAAAGCTTAGCATGGCTTTCTCTGAGCAGAAATCCTTTATTCTTTCACCTTTGCCGCCACACATGGTAAGAGCTAACATATCTTATGTCAATTTCAAATTGTCAATGTAGATAATATTAGCAATGATGATAAACGAGCAATTTCGTTAGAAGCGCCGAAGACATCACCACTTACTCCTCCAAAATTCCTGTAAGATATAATATAAATAATAAATCCTATGATCATTACAATCCCTAAAGATAGTAAACCCAGCACACCCTCTATAATGAGTACGAGCGCGACTGTGAAAATAGTAGATATAGTTATCTTGTTTCTTTTTTTCATTTCAATAGTGAATGGAGAGCTATACCCAGACCAAGCAGAATCGCCCACAGATGCTTGCATTACCATAATATATTTCGCAATTATCTCAGAGGCAATAATGGCGTAGAGTAATTTAAGAGAGGAATCAAAACTAAACAATGCAATAAATAGACCTATAAAATTAATAATTAGCGCCGTAGCCCCGGCGGATCCTACTATTGGATCAGACATTACTTTTCGCTTAGATTCTCTATCCCCTTTTACCATTAGTCCATCAGCAAAATCGGCTAATGCATCAACGTGATGAAGACCGGTAATGATAACAAATGTTACCAATACTACAAAACTAGTGATATACTGTGGCAGGAACATAGAGGAGAAAAATGCTATAAATCCTACAATTATCCCAATTATTCCGCCACAAACTGGAAAAAAATGCATGTTCCTTGCAATGGTATCTAGATTAAAGCTGTATGCCTTTGGCATTGGAATAATTGTCAAAAAAGAGAGAATTCCAATAAAAGGCTCAAAGAACATATAAAATGTTCCACCATCCCAGTAATGCTAATATCAAAACCAATGGTAAAGATATGATAATAAAAAACAATATAACTGCTATTTTCACCATGGTTAAAGCATTTTTACATTTTTCAATAGAAAGAGGTTCCATATTTATACCCAATTCGTAATGGCCAACTTTTTCTAGTCTTACTCTCAGAGCCCCTGCTAATACTGACATCGGATATCCTCCATTAAGACTCGGCGTATTTTTATGATCCTTGCGCATAATCATTATTGAATTTTTCCAGTCTGCCCCAGTTATCTTTGAAGAAATAACTAGTAATAATGCACACAATCGTGCAGGAATAAAGTTTGAAATAGTGTCAAGCTTTGCAGCCATCCAACCTATATTATAGTGATATTTATCAGTATAACCTATCATAGAATCAAGAGTATTAATAATTCTATAAGCAATTGCTCCCGGAGGACCGAACAATGAGTAGTAGAATAAGACGGATCCTATCCCATCCACCATGCTTTCTCCTATCGATTCTATTGTAGCAGATATAATATGTTCTCTATCCAGAGTATCGGTCTTCCTTCCTACAATAAATGAAAGTCTCTTTCTTGCATCAGCCAAATTTTTCTCTTCTAATGCAAAAATTACGGCACACACATGTTTTTCTAAAGTTAGAATAGGCATTGTAAATTTTAGTACTAGTAACGAATATATCAACAACGCAAATATTCCATATAATTTGTAGAGTATAATTGAAAAGTAATACGAGACAACAGAGATACCGATTACTAAACTCAAGGTAAAGATTATACCATTTAGTTTTTCATATTTAGGACTAAATTTGTGCTTTAATTTTGGGATAAAGTAGCTTACAAATTTCCCAAACCATGAAACAGGATGAAACCTATTTGGAGGATCGACAAGCAAAAAACTTAGTGCAATACCACCAATAAGCGTTAATAAAATAAATTCAGAGTTCATGATTCATTTTAAAATACTTAAGATATATTTCATATCGGTGTTCTTTTTAAAAGTAGATGCAATATAGTTAATATGTTCATCAAGGTGGCTTTTAGTAAATGAGAATTTCGACCTTTTTTGATCCAATGAATCTTCATTTGGAATATTGAATTCTATTTTCGGAATTACTCCTAAAACTTTCTTCTTTGTCATCTTTTCAACTGATATTATTGCTTTATTTAAAATAGATTTTTGTCCAAGAAACTTGTTGATTATTACACCTTTTACAAGCTTTCTTTGTCGAGATGGCAGTAATCTTATTGTTCCAAATATCGCTGCAAAACATCCCCCACGTTCAATATCCGCTACCAATAACACTTGAGCATTAATTTTTTCTGCAAGTATCATATTTGCAATATCATAGTTTGATAAATTGATTTCTGCAGGTGACCCCGCACCCTCTATTACAATTAGATCATTTTCCTTCCTAAGACTTTCTAAATCTTGTAGAACTTTTGGAAATCCTTTTTGGAGAACAAAACTCCTGTAGTAATCTTCTGCACTCATATGTAAATTTTTTAATCCTCCTAAAATAATTTCACTTATATCACTCCCGAGAGGTCTCAAAAGTATCGGGTTCATTCTAATGTCAGGTTCTACTCGAGCTGCAACGGCCTGAACAGCTTGAATTTTTGCCATCGCCTTTACAGATTTTTTTTCTTTGAGAATATGAAAATTTGAAGTCATGTTTTGGGCCTTAAATGGACATACTTTGTATCCCATATCCGAGAATATCCTGCAGAGGGCTATTACTAAAGTACTTTTTCCAGCCCCTGATGAAGTCCCCTGTATCATCAACAGTCTGGCTTTCATGTATCAATGGACTCCAATGAATCAAGCAAATCCAAATTTTCACTATGAGTTCTGACTGCAACTCTGATGTACCTGTGATTCATACCCTTAAAATCACTACAATCTCGAACAAGAATACCGTTTTTTTCTAGCAGTAAATCTCTAACTTGCGTAGAATTGCCATGATGAAGTCGGATCAAATAATAGTTTACATCTGATTCCATTGCTGAGAACGAGTTCATTCTGTTATTTATGTTAGTATACATGAAATCACGTTCAGATTTTATTATTTTTCTTGCCCTTCTTATGTGAGAAAAATCTTCTAACGCAGTAACACCGGCCATTTGAGCTAGTCCGTTTACATTCCAACTTATTTTATTCCGCAAGATTTTCTTTGCGGTACTTGGATGGGAAACACAATATCCCAATCTTAATCCCGCAAGCCCAAATGATTTTGTCAATGAACGTAAGACTACTATATTTTGAAATTCATTAATCTTTTCAATGAAAGTTCTTGGATGTTTATTCTCATCAACGAATTCAATAAAACTCTCATCTATGAAAATCTTTATGGAACTATCTATTTTCTCTATTAGCTTTTCTATCAATTCGTATGAAAATAGTCCGGTTGGATTATTTGGATTGCATAAAAATATAGCATCAGAATTTGTTGATTTCTCCAAAATTTTATCAATATCTAGTTTCCAATTTCTAAGTGGGGCATGCTTAATCTTAGCACCTATTTTTCTTGATGCTAACTCATATTCACAAAATGTTGGGGACGGTATTAATACTTGGTTCCGGACAAATGTTCTTACAAAGTTATAAATTAATTCCGTTGCGCCATTACCTATATTAACTGAGTCTTGAGATAAGCTACCGCCCAGATAGTCAATTATTTTTTTTTTTAGAATTGTGTGTTCATTATCTGGATATATTGATGAAAGCGTAGGTAAATTTTTTCTCAAGGCCTTCAAAACCTTCTTAGATATTCCTAAAGGATTAATATTGGAACTGAAATCAACTCTTACTGAGCTAGGATTTACAGAATAAATCCCACCATGAAAACATGAATATTGAATCATTTAAATTCCATATGAGGTGCTATATAACATGAATGGATAATATTATGTTTTTTCCGAAAACGAATATTAGTTGCGTTTTGAATAACCGCATATTATGTTAAAAGTTGCGGTTATAGGTGCGACAGGCGCCGTAGGACAAGAATTTGTTATTGCACTCAATAAACACCCGTGGTTTGAACTAGTTCAAATGGCATCATCGGAGAGATCCGCTGGAAAAAGATACATAGATGCACTCAGGGATCCAAATACTTCACTACTCAAATGGCACAATAAGGAAAATGTTCCTGAAAAAGTAAGGGATATGGTTCTAAATAAAGTTGAACAAATAGACCCGAAAAAGCTTGATCTAATATTTACTGCTCTTGAATCAGAAGATGCTAAAGTAATTGAACCAAAGATGGCTTCAGAAGTACCTGTAATAAGTACGGCTGCGGCGTTTAGATACGAGGACGACGTTCCCATACTGATTCCGGGAATAAATGACGAACATTGTGAATTGTTGAATATACAGAAAAAGAATAGGAAGTGGAATGGCTTTATTGCGCCATTGCCTAACTGTACTACTACAGGAATGGCCATAACTCTTAAACCGCTAATGGACGAAATGGGATTGGAGAGTGTATTCATGACTTCAATGCAAGCTTTGTCTGGCGCAGGCCGATCTCCTGGCGTGATTGCATTAGACATCATGGATAATGTGATTCCGTACATACCAAAAGAAGAAGAAAAAGTTCAGGTCGAGACAAAAAAGATCCTCGGAAAATTTGATGGAAATTCAATCATGAATGCTTCTATCAAGGTAAGTTGCACATGTACTAGGGTCCCAGTAATGGATGGACATACTGAAACAATTTTTGCTCAACTAAAGAAAGCTGCTTTACCGGATAAGGTAAAAGAATTAATGATTAATTTTTCCAAATCTGTTTCAATAAAAAACTTGCCATCTGCACCAGAAGACTATATTATTGTTCATGACGATCCTACTAGGCCCCAGCCTAGAATCGACAGAGAGATTAACGATGGAATGACAACGGTTGTCGGAAGATTGCGAAAGGATACTGTGTTTGAAAATGGCATAAAATACGTACTATTAACCCATAACGAAAAAATGGGTTCTGCAAAGGGTGCCATTTTGTTAGCTGAGCTGTTTAAATCAAAGAAAATTATTTGAGCATGCATTATTGATAAAAAATTTAAATAAAATTGAAATTAATACATTTATTAACCCCAGAATTTACGACATAATTAGTGATTTCTGTGTATAAAATAGACGATTTAGATCTTAAAATTTTGGAGGAACTCTCAAATGATGCGTCCATTTCTGTTCCCAGACTTTCAAGAAAAATTAATATCAATGCTTCGGTAGTTTATAGCAGAATTAAGAGATTAGTAAAAAGAGGCATTATTAGAAAATTTACAATATTGATGAATGATGAAGCCCTTGGGTTCAACGTAAAGGCGCTGACTGGCATAAATATGGATTCAAAACTGAGAGACAATGTTTTAAATGAATTGTTCAGGATTCCCGGCGTTACGGAAGTTTCTGAGGTTACTGGGAGATTTGATATTTTAGTCACAATGAATTCTCATTCATTGGACGAAATGCACCAGTTAATATCAGAAAGAGTCGGACGTATTGAAGGAGTGCAGAAAACGGAGACATTTATTGAAATGAGAAAAACAGCGAGGGAAATCCCAATTCCACCAAAAAAACAAGAATAAATTTGAACCAAGTATCTGATTCCAATTTTTATTGAACGTGCATTAACCTATTTTTAGGCGATTCTTAGATCAGGTTCAATGTAAAATGTTATCCTACCAAAAATGTGAATTTATTTCATAACGGCACTGTAACTAATGATTGGAGATACCTTGTGGTGATCGTGTTATTTATTTTGTCAATTATAATATGAAGTGGTCACACAATTTTTTAGAATGAAATAAAAATCATCAAGTGTTTGACTTGGTGCCCAAATTACCTGCTTGTCCTTGTCCCATGCGAATCATTTCGTTTATCTTATTTTCAACTTCCTTTAAATTTTCTTTTACTCTTGTCTCTTGTTTACCTAGAACTATCAACCGAGTGTTAGAGAGATCTTTCTTTTCCTCAAGCTCTTTAAGTGTATCATCCTTCTTAGTTTTAACCAAGAGAGGTCCAACGCTCTTGTACACCACTTCATCTTGTTCTGATTTCTTTAGTTCTTCTGTAGCTTTTTCTATTTCCACAGATTCTGCTTCAAGTTGCTGCTTTTGCATCATTATTGCTTGTAAATTCTGCTGTAACTGCTGTAACCTTGCAAGTTGTTCTCTTAACCAGGGTGGGATTTCTTGTTCGCTCATTTCTATTTACTTTACTTTACCATCATAAATCTATAGCGTTTTATAAATTTAGAGACAAATATGATAAACTCAGCAATCTAAGGTACGTGTTAATAATAGCGCGCATTGATTGTAGATCGTGTGTGGTAATATTAATAAAAACTACCCCATTTTTTGAAAAGATCTTTATTTTTTCATTACAAGTGATAAATCTAGTTTCAGGATTTAAGGCACTAGTAATGGTTTTTCCAATCTTCGAAGATACTTCAGATGAAAAGTTTTCTATAGCAATTTGAATACTAATATTTACTCTTTGTTTTTTCAAAGTTTACATCATAAGTACCAGCAGCTACTTTATAGTTGCATTTTGAACAATACCAAATTCCCAGTGCTTTCCTATCAATTTTTATTGATCCGCATTTTGGACATCTTCTCTTTTTTTTCAAAATCCTATAAATCATACCGTATCTCTTCCTAACGGTAGCTCCATATTTTACCCCCAATCCCTTCAGGCGTGATATTTTATGTTTACCTCTACTTACCAAGTTTGATCAATCCCTCAAGTTTCACTCTAATTTCTTCGCCCTTAATTCTAGCTTTGTCGGCAATACCCTTCACCTCATCAACTGTGAAATACCCCTTCAAGCCCTTTTGCATTGCAACAATTGAACCCTTTGAATTTGTAGTAATTGTCAGTCTTGCATCCATACATGCTTCTTCCTCAGTATTTGGATCCAAAAGTAGATAATCGCCAATTTTTACGGTAGTAATAGAGACAGGGATTGTAGTAATTGGAGGTTCTTGAGTTTTCCCTGTTTCTACTACTTTGTCATCTTTAATTTCAAAAACAGGTAGTTTACAACTTGCTAATGCCGATACGACTGCATATGATGTTGCGTCAAGAAGGTTACCATCTACGTTAATGATACTACAATCTACAAAAATAGTATACACAATTTTTCCGGGCACCAAGACTAATTTGCTTAAATTTAACATTTCCGATTCTCTAACACCTCTATCGACAACCCTAGCAAGTTCAATCGTCTCTTCATCAGGTGGTCCTGGTTCTATATGAGGAGAGGCGATTGGTAGTACTTCGGCCGTAATTATCATAGCTCCACTATTTTCCAGGCCCTCAAAAGGCTCCCCAGTTTCTACTTTTATTCCTGCAATAACTTCCGTCTTACCCAACTTGACCCAAGCCGATCCACTTGCCTTTTTTATGACATCTATTTCAATCTGAAGTGGTCTTATTTCCTCTAAACTTCTTTCATCTAATCTCTTCCCTGCTGAAATTGATTCTCTCATCTGTTTTTTACGCAGATTTTCAACAATTATAGTAGATTTCTTTGATAGACTCATTATTCTTTCAATCCCTTTTCATTGCCAAAGTATTTTTCCATTAGGGAGGAACGTTGTATTTCATAGACCTTTAAGCAACCACGTATACCTTCTTCTAAACAGGTATTGAATTCACTAGGATTCAACTCTCCATCAAGTTGAAGAAGTGTTATTTTCTTAAGATTTGGCATATATGCTACTGGCATGTCAGCTCCTCCTTCCTTATCTTCGGTGTCATTAATATCAATCACTATTTTGTCATCCACCTTTCCTGCTGCACATGCTGAAACCATATCACGCATATTTATTCCTGCATCTGCAAGTGCAACTGAGGCGGCAGTTATTCCTGCACATCGTGAACCTCCATCTGCTTGTAATACTTCGATAAAGATATCGATTGCTGCTCGAGGATAATCCTCAAGCATTACAGCAGGTTCTAGTGCTTCTCGAATCACCTTTGAAATTTCGGTCTCTCTTCTTGATGGTGCAGGACTTTTGCGAGTATCGGTTGAAAATGGAGACATATGATATCTACATCTTATAACACATCGGTCTGATAGTGCCATATGTTTTGGATGAACTTCCCGTGGACCATACACTGCCGCAATTATCTTATTTTTACCAAATTCTATAAGTGCAGAGCCATCTGCATTCCTTATTATTCCTACATTAATCTTTACCTCTCTTAATTCATCAATTATCCTTCCATCGCTTCTTTTTCCGCTTTCATCTATAAGGCTTCTATTTTGTACCATCTGAATTCATCATTCCCATTTCTTTACCAATATCGTTCGAAATAACTTTATCATCATTCATCGGTGTCTCATTTATCTCATGATTGTTTTGAGTATCATCATTTTCAACGTCAGATTCTGGTACATTCAAGAGTTGTTTAATTCTTTGCGTAAGGTTTGAAGTATGCGCTTCTACTTCTACTATATGAATTGCGTTTAATGCAAGATTGGTTCCTTCTTTGTCTTTCCCTGATACTACTATTATTCCATTTTGACCTATTGTTACCCTTGTGGAAGTCGCCTGCTCAATAGTTTGGATCATCGACCCTCTTTTTCCTATAAGTCTTGGAACTCTAGTCGCAGATATTTTTAATAATTCACCTGTCGGGATCTTTCCCAAGTCCTTATCTTGAATTGTAAGAATTGGATCTCTAGTCCTATCAAAAATTGCAATTCTAGCAACAATAACATCACCGCTTGATAATTGACTTCCCATATCATCATGCGCCGGGGAAAAATCTCTTCCAAATATGTCTTGTGCAGGCAAATGTGCAGAAAAACATGAATTTATGTCGACAGACCAGGAAAGTGATGAATGGTCTAGTATTTTACCTATTACAATATCATTTACTCGAGGAAAATAAATTCCTGATAACGGAATTACTTTGGTACCATCCTTATTTGATTCTGTAATTCCAATTCGAGTTGCTACAATTGAATTTCCATTCCTAAACACATTACCCAAAGGTTTGAAATTACCTTCAGCTACAATATCGCCAGGAATGACGTATTTTCTTTTAACTTCCTGCATTTAGTGATCCTCCAAAATAAGAATTCAAAAATCTTTTATTCATAATACTTCCTTTTTGGGAAAGTTAGAACAGACTTATATTTTAAGTGTGGCCAACTGTGCCAACAGTATGAACAGCTCTTATTTCTCCGTGACCTGAGCTGAACCTTTAGTTGCAGTTCCAATTCGATCTAAGAAGGAGCCCTTCATTCCTGCATTGATATTGAGAACTACTTGTAATGATCCATCCGAAAGCCATTGTTCTGATTTTATCTCACCAATGCTTTTAAACACACTAAATGATTGTCCTGAAAATTGGGGAGGGACGATCACATTCAACTCCAATATTTCTGACTTCAGGGGTAATATTTTTCTCAACGGTTCAATGATATTCTTAATCTGATCATCTAGCCGCTTAAAGGGATCAATTGCCAATCGTGCTTCATCAAGGACAGCATTAATTCTTGAAATGGGATGTGGCATATGCGTTTTAGGATCAACAAAATTTTTATTGATATATTGAACTATCTGTTTTTTCTTTTCTTCAATCATCTTTCTACGTTGATCAGTATTCATGTTTAGATCACCCTTAGCCATAATCTGCTTTGCTATTTCTAATTGATCTGTTGTTTTAAAATGCTTCATTAGCTTTTCAGTCGAGATCCGGGTCCCCTTGTTTGCATCGGAATAAATTTCGTCTGATATCATAATATTAGAAATATCAATGTTTTTGCCAAGTTTATATTCTAGAGCAGGATCTGGTTTGACCAATATTTCAAATTTTTCATTTCCTGCACTTAATCTAACTATTGTAAATTTATCAAGCATGTTAATCCTAATATCTGAAAATATATAAGCATACAAACGAGAAATTAATGGTTCAGATACTTAACAATAAAAAATAAAAAAGAAAGAAATAAAAAATTTAGGCTTTTCTTACTCGCTCACGTAAGCCCTTTCTCCATGTTGGGATAAATCGAGTCCTATTTCTTCTTCCTTTGGAGTAACTCTTATGCCTCCAGGCCATACCTTGTCCATTATTTTTATGATTACTGCGGTTATGCCCATCGCCCACGCAATAGATGCAAACGCTCCTACAGCGTTTTCTAATAGTTGAGGCGGATTACCAAACACGAGTCCGTTATCTCCCCAGGGCGTAAATCTCTTTTCTGCAAACATTCCAGTTAATAATGCACCACAAAGCCCTCCAATTCCGTGTACTCCCCATGCATCTATTGCGTCATCCCACTTCCTACTATTCTTGAGCATAATTGCTCCATAACAAGCGCATGATGCAGCTATTCCAATAACAAGTGCTGACATTGGCGAGACAAATCCTGAGGCTGGAGTAATTGCTACAAGTCCAGCTACGGCACCAGAAGCAGCACCCACAGCTGATGCCCTTCCTGTATGTGCCCAAGAAAGTAATGACCAAGTAACTACAGCCATACCGGTAGCTACCTGTGTTGCGACAAATGCACTTGTAGCATTGGTAGCTGCCGCACCAGCAGAGCCAGCATTGAATCCAAACCATCCGAACCACAGTAGTGCTGCTCCTAAAACAACTAGTGAAATATTGTGTGGTTCCATAGGCACTTTGCCATATCCTATTCTCCTGCCCAACATTAATGCTATAACCAGTCCTGACCATCCCGATGTAATATGAATGACGGTTCCACCAGCAAAGTCAAGTGATCCATAGCAACCAGTCCATCCAAAGCCACAATATCCTGGAGTCATTCCATAGTTGTCCGGTCCTGAAATTGACCATGTCCAGTGTGCAGCAAAGTCATAAACAAAGGTAGCCCACAGGACCACGAAAATAACAAAAGCACTCCATTTCATTCTTTCAACAAGAGCACCTACAATTAAGGCAGGAGTAATGATGGCGAACATCATCTGGAATACCATATATGTTTGGTGTGGAATAGTAGTTCCAGTTATTCCCCCATAGGCAATTGATGGAACATCATGAAGGACATTTTCCAAACCAGCCCAGTCTAGTGTTCCAATAAACCCATAACCACCTGCGTCTGGACCAAAAGCTAAGCTGTAACCAAATAGTACCCACTGAACTGCAACAATACCGGTTGCCACGAATACCATGTTCAGCGTATTTACCGCACTTTTTTGTCTGGTCAGGCCTGAATAAAATATAGCCAAACCACCAGGCGTCATTATAAGCACTAGCGCTGAAGCTGTCATCATCCACGCATTATCTCCTGAATCAATCTCACATGGGATCAAGTCCCCTTCTGCAGTTAAATTATAATTTCCACTAGCGTCACTTGCCCAGCAATGATATTTTGCAGCAGGATCATCAGGCTTGTAAGCAGAAGCGCTCATCAAGTAAGCTGACGTCACAGTGATTGTTGTCAAAATTCCAACTAACATAAACATAGTGATGTTCTTCCTAAACATTATTCACCAATATTTTAGAGAAGTATAAATAATATAACAATATAATATGAAATTCTAATGAGACTAATATAAAATTATTATCACTATAATTATTTACAATATTTGTATTTTATATAATTATCATAATAAAGTTATTTCATGATATCTTAATCTCACAGAACCTTAACAAATTTGTCCATAGGTGTCAATTTTATAAAATATCAAATCAAATGGCAGGACTAGACTATTCATGTATTTATTGCCTTATCACGACACTGCCATCCGTTGATATAGTCTCAATCGTTATTATTGAATATAGATTCTATCTATTAACGTATTTGTATTTCATTCTGATCCATTTTCTGTCTAGTAATAAATATTAATTTTAATTCAAAAAATTTCAGTTACTTATATTGTTGCGTTACCTTACCGTAGAATTAATACATAAACATATTGATTACCACAAAAAAGAACATAACATAATATCGCATCAGATTTTTGTATATTTGATGGCTAAATTATTCATGATAATTGAGGTTAATTTGTACAAAGTGGTAACAATTATTTTCTTGATTTTTGATTTACTATTTTGATCTTTGATCTTTGATCTTTGGACTAAAATATCAACAGAAATGAAAATTTTGAAACATATAACTAGGATAATTATTTTGCAATTACAATTTTGGACAAAAACCATTATTGCGACTTTATTTACGTTACAGCCTATGATATCATAGAAGAAAGCATCATTAACGTCTATAAATGCCAAAATTCATTGTGATCAGCTCAATAATGACCCATTAAAATGAATTTAATTATCTGAAAAAATTATTTATTTCGATTTTTAATTGACATTATTGTTTCAGTACCACCATGAATCCAGGTCATTAAATAATGAATTGCAAGAAATGTTAAATAAATTCTTGTGTCCAAATCTATTTATTTTGACAATGGGAATCAATAGTGATGAGTAGATTCTTCAGAGCTAAAGACAAGAATGACAATACTTCTAACAATGCAGAAGAAACCAAAAACACCATAGACCATCGTGACTTTCAGGTACGTGATTTATATAAAAAAGGTGTGAATCACATGTCTAACGACAAATTAAATGATGCCATACGTAGTTTCGAGTTAGCTCTTAGGATAGATCCAAAGTTTGTTGAAGCGTGGATTAAGAAAGGCTATGCCCACTTCCACATGGATGATTACTCATTTGCCATATCTTCGTATGATATGGCATTGAATATAGATCCCGATAATTATGAAGCTTGGAATTTAAAGGGACTAGCATATTATAAAATGAATAACTATGCCAAAGCTATAGAATGCAGTGTGAAAGCTCTAGATGTAAATCCAAGTGATGGAATGGTTTGGTACAACTATGCATGTTATCTCACATTAGATGGGAAGGTGGATGACGGAATGGAGGCTTTGAAAAGAGCGATTGAAATAGATATTTCTCATGCAAAAAAAGCTGTGCGGGATCGAGACTTCGAAAATGCTCGGGCAGAAGAAGGTTTTATGAGGATAATTGAAGTGGTAGTACTCGAATCCTTACGACAAGGATATGATTACGTAGGTAAAATTGTTTGGTTAACTGGAATGGATAAACAGGATGTTGAAGATGCCTTCATGAGGTTAAGTATGAAGGGACTAGTGACATTAAAAGAAAAGAAATCACTGACTGGTAAGGAACAGTACTATGAACTTTCAAGAGACCTTTCAGACAGACTAGGAGAAATGAAAAGATCCGGATTTCTTAAATCCAAGGAGTATTCTGCACCAATTCAGGAGATAAGGGATATTCTTGAAATATTAGACAAATCAATTGAATCTGTCAAAAATGGAGACTTAACCCAGACAATTGATTCATTTGAACAATTAACAAGTCCACAGAAACATGGTAATACGATGATAGAGCAGTTCTTTGATCAACATCGTGATTTGAGGGTGTATTATGTTAGACTGAAGGAAAAAGGTCAAGAATATCTTGATTCTCATAAATCAGAGTTAACTAATTTACTTCAAAACATAATGGAAAAAGTTAGAAGTGGTCCTTTATCTAGAACAATTTTGGATTAAAAGGATATTTTTTTACTGAATTTGATTAATGAATTAATTACGTCTAATTCTGCTTGTTTATTTTGTTTACAATTTCTTTAAATGTATCCATATTAGATTCGAGATAATTTGAAATAAAATACATTATTCCATATTTTTCACCCATTCTTGAAACCAGATTATTTTTTTCTAACACATCAACGTGATGCTGAACAGCCTTATAGTCAAGATTCAAAATTTCTGCCATGCGATTTATGTTCAGTGGAGTTTCTTGCAACAAGTTTATGATCTTGATTCTATTTTCACCACCTTTTGACCCTGCAAATAGATACCATAAAAGGCGTCTGGCAGTGGGATCTGACATTTAGAGTATTCACAAGAAGCCTTTAATTAAAATTTGAATTTATACATGTACTCAGAAACTGCCAATTCACATAATATTAATACGAGATAGAGGAATAATTTAATCATGGGAAAAATTTTCACCGAAGTAAGTGAAAAAGAAATAACAAGAACAATAGCACAAATGTTCAATGAAACATTGATTGAATATAGCGATTGTGATGTAATTATAATTGGTGCTGGACCAGCAGGATTAATGGCTGGAAGAGAATTATGCAAAAATGGGATCCTGACCCTGATAATAGAACAGAATAACTATATCGGTGGAGGATATTGGGTAGGAGGCTATATGATGAATCCTGTAACTGTAAGATATCCAGCAAACAAAATATGGGATGAACTTGGAGTTCCCTATAGAAAAATTTCGGATTCATTGTATGCGACATGGGGACCTCATGCATGTTCAAAACTAATTGCATCTGCATGTGATTGTGGAGTTAGATTCTTACAGCTTACCAAATTTGATGATTTAGTATTGAAAAATGAAAGAGTAGGCGGAGTAGTCGTGAATTGGATGCCTGTTTCTGCATTACCAAGAAATGTTACATGTGTAGACCCTGTTGCTCTTGAATCAAAAATAGTAATAGATGCATCTGGCCATGATTCAGTAGCTGTGAAAAGACTAATGGATAGAGGATATGTAAAGTGGAAAGGAATGGAACCAATGTGGGTAAACGGAGAAGATGCAGTAGTTGAATATACGGGCGAAGTTTATCCTGGATTGATTGCTGCTGGAATGTCAGCGACAGAGACACACGGATTGCCTAGAATGGGGCCTACATTTGGATCAATGTTATTATCAGGCAAGAAAGCAGGACAAGTTGCTTTAGGAAAATTGAAGGAAATACCAAATCCAGATATAAAAATTAAGTAAGGACATACATAGTAACCATAGTTTGCATATGAAAATATCATATGTGCATCTCTACTCCTCTTCTTTGTTGACTTCTCTTATTAGAGGAGTTTCAGAATATTTACATGAATTATTTCATTTTGTTAACATAGACATCAGGTCATTTTCTTACTATTTTGAGAAGAGTATGATTGAAGAGGATCTTGTAGACAATATGATGGTTCTATTATCACATGATTTTCTAAATACAGCTCATCAACATGAGCTACAAAATAAATCAAATGATATTGGTCAAAAAATTACAGTTATTGATGGTTTTTACCTTCAAAGAATTTATTCCAAAATTATTGATGAAAATGAAACGCAGTTAGACCATTTGCACATTATATTCGAAGATAATTTGATATGCACGTATGATGAAAATGACCAAAGATATCATGCTAGACCATTAATTTGTGGATCACCAAGTATTATATCTATAGCCGGCATCGTTGAAGGTCCTGCTAAACCAAAAGGATATTATTTCAAACTAATGTTGAAGGATTTGCTCTCTATTAATAGTAAAGAAGTAGAGCAGGAATTTGCTAATAGATTTATTGGCTATGATGATCCTCGGTTGGTGCAGGCAGCAACGGGTTATGCTATTCAGTCTATTTTTTTTTTCTTACTAATGGTAACCCATTCTGTTCGAATTATCCTTGTAGATTGTTTAATTCTCATTGGCAGGAAGAATTAGTTTATACTCAAGTAATAAACCCAATACTGTGCAAAGAACATCTAGGATTATTACCCACTGAAGTTGACGAATAATCTAGCATAGGAAATATGATATTTGGTCATTAATTGTGACAAGATTGTATTTGTATTCATAAATAACGAAACAATTTAACTTACTTAATTTCCGAACAAATTATTAAATGGTTAAATCTTCCTCCAGTTAATCATACATGTCAAAAAGTGCAAATCATGGCTCGCATGACTCAACGGATGCGAAGAATCTTTATGATGTAATAATAATTGGCTCAGGTCCAGCAGGATTTACCTCAGGTATCTACACTTCCCGTGCAAAACTCAAAACACTGATTATTTCTGGATCTCTTCCTGGTGGTCAACTTATGACTACTAGTGAAGTTGAAAATTATCCTGGTTTTCCAAATGGAATATTTGGACCTGAACTAATGATGAATATGAGACAACAAGCTGAAAGGTTTGGAACGACCGTAGTTGATGATGAAGTTTTAAAGGTAGATTTCAAAAATCGCCCATTTCTAATATCAACGCATTCTGAAAGTTATGAAGGTAGGGCAATACTACTTTGTACTGGGGCATCACCAAGAAAATTAGGTATTGATGGGGAACAAGAATTTGGTGGAAAGGGTGTCTCTTATTGTGCTACCTGTGATGGACCATTCTTCAAAGGTGAAGAGATCGCGGTTATCGGCGGAGGTGATACTGCCATAGAAGAGGCAACTTTCCTTACTAAATTTGGTAAATCAGTTAAGATTATTCATAGAAGAGACTTTCTGCGAGCGAGTAAAATCCTACAAGAGAAGGCATTCGAAAATTCGAAAATTCAATTCATATGGAATCATGTTGTGACAAGAATCGGTGGAAATAAGAAGATAGAAAGTATTGATATAAAGGATCTAACCACTGGTAAAATACAGAATTTGTCAGTAGGAGGGCTTTTTGTAGCAATTGGTCATGAACCAAATACTTGGATTTTTAAAGATCAATTAGAACTGGATGATAAAGGATATGTTGTTATCAAAGACAGTACAAGAACTAGCGTAGAAGGAGTTTTTGCCGCTGGCGATGTTCATGATTATCGATACAGACAGGCCGTTACTGCTGCAGGATTTGGATGTATGGCTGCATTAGATGTAGAAAAATGGTTAAGTGAAAAAAAAATTCACAAGTGAACTAAGACTTAATGTATAATTGTGGTAATTTCTCCATTGCAGAAACATAATCACTTTCCATCAGTACATTTTGTTCCTTGTAGAGACTTTTGAATTTTCTACCGTCGTCTGCAAAAATACCTACAATAACTCCTTTATCTATTTCCTTTGAAAACTTTAGCATCGAGGACATTACAGAGCCTGAAGACGGTCCTACGAATAAGCCTTCTTTTCTAAGTAGATCCTTAACTGCCCTAAATGAATCCTGATTTGTAGCAGTTATCCATTGATCAACTATCGCTTCTCTTCGTTTGAAGAGGTCTGGCATCGATGATTCCTCAAAGTTTCTTAAGCCTTGAAGTAGATGGTTCTGCTGTGCTTGAATAGCTATTACCTTTATACTTTTATTCTTCTCCTTGAGAAAAGTCCCTGTTCCAGTAATGGTGCCTCCTGTTCCACAACCTGTAAAGAAGTGTGTTACTTTTCCATTTGTTTGTTCCCAAATCTCTGGACCAGTACTCTCGTAGTGAGCAAGAAAGTTAGATTCATTTTCATATTGGTTTGGCATATAATAGATATCAGATCTGGGTTTTGCTATGGCCGTTGCGAGCGCAATACTTTGATCAGTTCCTGCTCCCACACGCGGACAGAGATCGTCTGAAGTTTCATGCAGTGTTGCTCCAAGGTTTTTCAATATCCTTTTAGTTTCTGCACTAACCTTCTCCGGAATAACAATTTCAACTTTGTATCCCATTGAAGAAGCAATACCAGCTAATGCGATTCCAGTATTCCCAGAAGTAGGCTCGATAATTATACTCTTATTTTTTACAAGAGAACCTTTCTCTTCCGCGTCCTTTATCATCCAATATGCTGCTCTATCTTTAACAGAACCAAATGGATTGTACCACTCTAATTTTGCATAAAATTTAATTTTTTCACTAGAGTAAGATGAGAGTTCTATTAGAGGAGTATTACCTATACGTTGTATTATTTCAGGTCCAATTATAGATGTCATTCAATTCACTTTGTTTTCTTTATTACAAATTCTAATTCATTATCTTTTTTTTCTATCGATAACAGATCATGCCCAGTTCTTTCTGCCCATCTCGTTATATCCTCTTCTGATTCAGGGTCGTCGGCTATAATTTTGAGTTTGTCCCCAATACCCAATTTTTCTATTTCAATTTTAGTCCTAAAAACTGGTTCTGGACAATATAGTCCTCTAACATCGATAACTTTATCAAAGGATTCATTAGCTCTATTTTCGGCCGTCATGTTCAATCTTAACACTATTAATCATGCTCCTGTTTATATTAAATGTTTATAGAACTGTGTAATTGGAGTTTGTAAAACAAACTCCAATTAAGACATTAGGTTTGTAAATATTTCAAACCTGGAGTTATCTAAATAAATCCTCTTTTTTTGATCTAGTGACCTTTGATATTGAAGAGTCATTAAAACTAAAATTATAACCCCGAACAATTGATACTGGTACACGAGAAGATTTTCCCATAACAAGTTCTGCAGCTGAAGTTATTTCATCGGCAATTGCTATTTCAGTAACTTTCAGGATTTTTCCATACATATCCCTCTTTCCAATATAACTCTTGATCGGATCAATTCCTGCTACGCCAATTGCTATATTAACTTGACCTTTTCTAAAGGGTCTACCAAAAGTATCAGAAATAATAATTCCCACATTTACACCAGTTTTAGCATTTATATCATTTCTGATGTTTCTAGCAGATTCATCTGGATCGTCAGGTAGCAAAAGAACATGATCAGATAATTTTCCCACGTTACTAGTATCAATTCCGGCATTAGCACAAACAAATCCGTGTTTTGTTTCAGTTATAATAATATCCCGCTCAATCTTGACTATTTCATTGGATTGAGAAATAATAAGTTCCACTAGCCGTGGATCCTTACCAGTATTTGAAGAAATTTTTTTTGATTCTTCAGAAGGGACTATGTTTCTTAGATCAGTAGTTCTACCTTCTGCCTTTGAAATAATCTTATGTGTTATGATAACTACATCATTCTCTTGTAAGGATTCATTTTTATCTTTAATCGACTTTATGATAAGATCAGCAATATCATCTCCCTTCTTTATATCGTCCCGAATCAGAAGTGGGATGATTTCTATCTTATTAAATTCATTCATCCCGTACAATTAATATTTTATAAATAATATACTTCATAATTGCGTCTCTATCGTTTTACCAAACTTCTTTTCCAAAAGCCGTAACAAAATGGATAAATCCCTTATTTCGATTGTGGTATCTGCCCTTTCTTTCACAATGTCAACTGGACAAAAACCTACAGTAAATCCAGCGATATCAAATAATTTCAAGTCATTTGCGCCATCCACCACTACTACAATATCCTCCTTCTTTATTCCCCATTCTTTGATTATAGATTTTACTCCGAGAGATTTGTCCGAAGTAACATTAATCCTAACATCGTCGAGCTTTCCATCTTTAAAAATCAATTCGTTTGAAAATATTTTATCCAAACACAATTCTTCCTTGAGTTTATCTGTGATTAGCGTAAAGCCTCCGGAGATAGCAATCATCTTCCATCCCGCTTTTTTTAGTGAATAACAAAGTTTTCTTGCTCCAGGCATTATTTCTAAATTCTCAGCAATGTACTTGGCATCTTCAAATGAAGTTCCTCTTAGTGCGTTGATTCGCTTAACAAGTCCTTGTTCCCAATCAATTTCTCCTCTTATCCCCTGCTTTGTAATATCCCATATTTCTTTTTCTTTTTCTGGACCAAGTTTCTGGGCAAGTACTGGTAGATACTCTGCATTGAGAAGAACGCCTTCTACATCAAAGATTATCAGCATTTTAACTGTTAGTCGAGAGAGTTACATCACAATATATTAAGTTTATTTATGATTTAAGAATTGACTGGATTTCACTTTCACATTCATAATTAGCCCTATCTGAAAAACATTCGTTACTAATTGTTATTAATTTTCAATTAATTGTTAAGTTGAAACATAGTTCAAATTGTTATGTAACTACTTAGTTATACTAAAGCTATCTAATATCTTCCCACTATGAGAAATGAACTGCCCTGATAAAGTATTACTATTAATAGTTAATTTTTCAATTCCAAAAGTATTGTCATCTTGATATAAGACTATTCTGCCACTTCTCTCTCCCTTTATACCATAGTGTGATTCCCCTCCAGTACCAGCTTGAATAAAAACAGTAAGTTTGCCCGGTAACTTTATCCGCTCATAATTGTGATTATGACCATAAATAACCAGGTCCACTCCATATTTATCAAATAGTGGTTGTAATTTATTCGCCAGTTCTTTTTCTTCTGGATGAACTGAAGGGCTTGTGTATAGGGGCTTGTGCATTGCTACTATTTTCCATGGTTGTTTAGTTGTTTTCAATTCGTTTTCTAAGAACACAGCATTTGAAGAAACAGAATCCTCGGTGTTAAGTAATATGATTCTAGCCTGGCCTGCATCAAATGCAAATAGCATAGAAGGTTGTCCAAATAGTTTAGCATAAGATTTACTGTCATGATTTCCCTGTACACCCTTGAAGGGAATACCTGCATCTCTTAGATTATCAATTACTGGTTCAAACTCACCCACGCTTCCATATGAATAGTCACCTAGTCCAAGTGCCAGGTTCACTTTATTATTTATCATCAACTGCACAGTTTTTTTCCAATTATCACTGCGAGCAGATCCCCAGTCACCTGCTGCTCCAATATAAAAATTTGACGAAATTGGACCTGAAATTGAGACAACACTTATGGATATTTCGGTTATACTAGCATAACTATTCTGGGTATTTCCATTCACACTTACCCTTAGGTATCTTGCATTAGTATCAGCAATAGTATATTTTTCAGGACTTAACGTAGTACCGCTACTTTTATTGCTCAATATATTTGAAAATTTAATTCCGTCAATAGAGGAGGATATAACAAAATTATTCTGTCTCTCATTTCCTTTATACCATGCAATATCAATACTGCAAATGTTCTTGCTTGTTCCTAAATCTAGTTGTACCCATGAACCTACGCCGCTATTGGACCATCGTGTATTAAGATTATTATCAAGAACATTTGAAGGTGGAAATCCAGCTTGACTACCAGATGCTTTAACATTTTGAATAGATGCGGCAGTACATTGATTTTGCGATTGATCTAAAGAAGTTGTTTGTACTCTGATTTCAGATATACTCGCATAATTGTTTTGAGTATTACCATTTACTGTGATCTTGACAAATCGCGCGAGTGTGTCAGGAAATTCATAATTTTCAAATGATAATGTGTTTCCATTGCTTCTTGTAGTGAGCACGGTTTTGTATGATTTTCCATCTAAAGAAGTTGAAATTACAAAATTAGTTTGACGTTGATTTCCCTTGTACCAAGCAATGTCAATATCGCAAATGTTCTTTTTTGTTCCTAAATCTAGCTGTATCCATGAACCTACACCATAATTTGACCAAATAGTATTAAGGCTGTTATCAACTGCATTTGAAGATGGAAATCCAACTTGACTGCTAGTCGCAGTAACTTGCGAAATTGGACTTTTCACGCAAGATTCAGAGAAAGTTTTGTAACCATAAATTTTTACTTCACTTATACTGACCCAGTCGCTTTGGGTGTTCCCATTAACCATAACCCTAATGAATCGGCCTGTCTTGGATTGAAAATTATAGTTCTGTTCATTTAATGAGGTACCATCACTTTTTCCGGAGAAGACATTAGTAAATGCTTTACCGTCTTGCGAAACAGATATAACAAATGTATTTATGCGTTCGTTTCCCCTATGCCAGTTTATGCCCACACTGCAAACGACATTATCTCGACCTAAATCGAATTGTATCCATGATCCTAGACCTAAATTAGACCATCGCGAATTGACATTTTGATCAACTGCATGTGAAGGAGGATGCAAATTATCAGCTCCACTGGCAGTAGTACCCTTAATTGGAAGCTTTGCGCATGTTTTTGATGAGCCAAATGGATTCTCTTGACCGTAAATATGAGAAGATTGAACAAATGCACTAGTAGAAACAAGAACTAGACATACGATTAGTGAAATACCATGTTCTAAATGGTTACTTCTTTTCTTTCCGTAACGAGAAGTATGGTCTAGTAAACTAATCACATTTATCCGATTGGAATTTGATATAATTATTCGCTATTTAATTTTTATTGACATAATATAACCTTATCATTTAGTTCAAAGGTCTCATAATATCGCATATACTTCCAAAACTGAAAACAAGTATAATTTGATAATTTCTGGTAATTCATTACTTATGGATATTACCAGTATGCGCTATCGTTTGGTTTGGTATTGACACTATTTTTTTCAACGCAGATATACTCCTTTATACCTTCAAGATTCCTAAATATGCCTTCAGGGGCAAATAGTGCCGGTGCCTTAGTGGTTGGCAAATCTACGCAGCAACTTTCCTCAAATTTTCTCATATGATACTCAACAAATTCTATTTTGTTGCTTTCCAAAATTTCTATAGCCAGTCGGGAACTCTCAGTGTCATCAATTAGCAAAACAGGTTTACGTATAACCACATTTCCATTATGTGAGTAGATATATTTATTCTCAATTAATGCTTCATTAGTCGCTATAGTTGCTTGCATATTTCACCTCAGTAAATGAATTCTATTGTGGGCTAGTTTGGATCTTAATGTTACATTAAATGGAGTAAGAACGTTGTATCGCACTTGCCAATACGAATTACAAGTTGGCATGTTTATTTCATGATTCGGTTTGATGCACCAAATATGAATTGCAACTTTGGAATGTTTAAATCAGAAGTGAGTGAATAGAGTTTGACAAATTAAAATTTTGAGTTGTAACTCAATTCATTTTATCTTGCAACTATTAGTCAAATAATTGCATCTCAACTCACAAATCTTAGTAAAGAATTTAGCACCTGCTTGTTGAATTTAGAATATTGATTGCTATTCTGAATCTTAAATTTCCATTTGAGCTTAAACATGATCAACAGCAGGCAGTCAATGCATGGTTAAGTAATAATTTTAAAGGTTCTATAATTTACAGTACTGGAACTGGAAAAACTGAAATTGCATTTGAGTGTGCACGAAGATTAGCAGAAATCAAGTATAACCATGACATCATGTCATCATCTAAATTTACAACAGAGAACAAACTAAATTATAAATTCAGAATTTTGTTCATAGTACCAAGAATTGTTCTAATTGAACAGAATGTAAATCGATTAGTCAAATACGGCTTGCCAAGAGAATCCATTGGAACATTTTTTGGCGAGCAAAAAGATATAAGAGAAATTACCATCAGTACATATCAAAGCGTCATAAACCGTTTAGATTTAATTGGAAATTCAGATATGATAATTCTTGATGAAATTCATTTGCTTAGTGAAACAGCCAAAGAATTTAGCAAAATATTTGATATAATAAATAAAGATTCAACTAAAGCGATATTAGGTTTAACCGCTACTATCGATGAGAGTGATCCGCGCTACAATACCATAATTAGAACATTGCCACCTGTAAAGAGATATTTGATTAAGGATGCGGTAACAGACGGAAGATTGGCTAAACCGCAGGTTGTTTCTATACCTGTGAATTTTACTGATGCCGAAAAAAAAATTTATGAGGAAACCACGGCAAAAATATCTTATCTATCTCGAAAACTGGGAGTATTTGATCCTAAGAGAATTTCCATCTTCCTTTTCAAAGGTGGATATAATGCAAAATTAGCAAAATCGTGGTTTGAAAATGTTAGAAAAAGAAAAGAATTGCTTAGCTCGGCTCAAAACAAAATGTTATCTGTCGTAAATATAGTAAAGAAACATCCGTCAGAACCAATCATGATATTTAGTGAGACTATTGAGTCTATAAAAAAATTAGAAAAAATATTAGAATTAAATGAAATATCCTCTAGATCTATTCATAATAAAATACCAGCTAATCAAAGAAAGAAAATTCTAGAAGAGTGGGGTAAAGAGTACTTTCCATTGTTATCGGTACGTACGCTTGAAATAGGTTATGATATACCTGAGGTTAGAATAGCAATAATAATTTCAAATAGTTCAAATATAAATCAAGTTGCACAAAGAATTGGTAGAGTGATTAGAAAAACAATCAGGAAGAATTATGCATTGATATATGTAATTTACATAAGAGATTCTAAAGACAACAGTACTCTTAGAATGGTAAAGTCTACTATTGATTTTTCAGATAGAAATAACCAATTAAAATTGACGCATTTTGGAACTTGATTTTGATATATGATATACTATACGATATATGCATCTAGTTCTATTTCCAAAATACAATTTTCTAAATTTGCAATAAAAAGATCCTGAAAATTTATTTCTCTATATTTCTATGTCTCCTCTCACTGGTTACCGTTTCTGAAGTCCCACTTGAAATAATTTCAATTAATCTTGCTTCATTGTTATCATTTTTTGGTCTTAGTAACCTTCCCAATCTCTGGATAAACTCTCTACTGCTACCGGTTCCACTAACTAATATTCCCAATTGTGCATCTGGAACATCTATGCCTTCGTCCAATACTTTTGAGGTAACAATTGCTTTGTATCTACCATCCTTAAAACCAGTTAGAACGTCTTCCCTTTCCTCTTTGGAAGACTTGTGCGTAATAAATGGGATAAGAAAGTCATTGGATATTTCATATACCAACTTGTTATGTTGTGTAAATATTATTGTCTTGATGTCCTTGTTTTCGCCCAAAATTTTCCTAATTTCATTAATTTTAGATCTGCTATTCAACGCAATATCAATTGCATTATTTCTCGCCACAAGCGCACGTCTAGCCATAGTATTATTCGTTGACATCATAATTAATCGTTTGAATGCATTATTAGAATTCATATTTAATCCAATTTTTTTTAAACATGTGTAATAGATTGTCATACTTTCTTTATATTTCAAATATTCTTCTGATGACATGAAGGTTTTTTTTCTTTCAATAATATAGTTTGCAAGATATTTATTTTCGGCTAACTCCTTAGCCGTAATTTGAAATGTAGATTTTCCAATTAAATATGGAAAATCTTGTTCTAAGTGATCTTCACGTTCTATGGTAGCAGTAAGTCCTAATCTATACGGGGCTACGAAGGTTTCTGCAATTAATCGATAGGATGGTGCCGGTAAATGATGTACTTCATCAAATACTATTAACAAAAACTTGTTTCCAATCCATGCCGCCTTGATATATGCAGAATCATAGGTTGATACAGTAATTGGTTGGATGTTTTCAATTCCTCCGCCAATATTCCCTATTTCAATATCAAAATTTCGTGAAAGTATTTTAGTCCACTGTTTGATAAGATCCAGTGTAGGAACAATGATCAGTGTTGGTGAATTAACAATTTCAATAATTTTCAATCCAATTATGGTTTTGCCGGCTCCTGTAGGCAATACTATGGATCCCATTTTTTCCAAACACCAGTTTTCGATAGCTTCAAGTTGATAGTCTCGTAGCTTAACCTTAATCTTTGGAAGATTATTAAGTGGTAACAAGTCTAATACCCTGTCATCATATTTTATGTTCTTTCCATTAAGGTATTCAGTTATTTTTTTATAGTTTATACCATTAGAGTACAAATAATTTGTCCTTGAATCTGGGGTGGTGAAGGGCAAACTATCCAGACCCTTTACCACTATTGTTCCTTTTTGATATTCAAGTATAACTGATCTAGAACTCAAGTAGTTATTTTTAGTTAATAATCATTTTTAAATCATATCAAATAGTAAATGGGAAATATGTATTTAATATCCCGGGACACTTCCCAATGGATAAGCTATATGTTTCCTTTAAAGTAATTCAATTTTTGTAATGAAACAATAAGGATTTTTCCTATTAAAGCTTTGTTAATTATTCCGCATTCAAATCCACATAGAAGGGTCATTACTAAATACGGTTGTCCTTTGAATTAGATCAATTTCGATACTGATTTTTTCTTGGGGTGCCTTGTTTGATTCTATAATATTGACATCCTTGGTAAATTTATTCTCATTTTCATACACTGTGAGCTCTTTATCTTTTTCTTTGTTCTTTCTAACACCATTCCCAATATTTTTGAAAAAATCCCTCAATTCATGTCTAAGATCTGATTGATTTTCCAACTGATCTATTTTCGAACTCATTGTATTATTAAATATTTTTTTATATTTATAATAATCAATAGTTAAAACTATTTGTCAAATAAAGTAATGATATTAAATTAATTAACTAATTCTTTTAAAAATGATCAGATTGTGGTGGACATAAAATTTATTGAGTGTAGATTCGATCTTCTTCTCAATAGTATCACAATATAGATAAATTATCCAATAATGATTTTTCTAACTACGTAGTATCATAATATATGTAGGTTTCAATACTATAAAATTATAATAAATAATTGATTGATATTGCTAACGATTCCATTAATAGAATTAAAGCAGAAGTTATCAATTGTAAGCTATGTAGCTTGTGCACAAATAGAAGAAATGCGGTTCCTGGTGAAGGTAATTCTAAAGCAGGTATCATGTTTATTGGAGAAGCTCCTGGAAGAAATGAAGATGAGAAAGGTAGACCATTTGTTGGATTAGCAGGAAGAATTCTTGACGAAACTTTGGACAAAGTAGGAATAGTTAGATCAAGAATTTTTGTGACCAATATTGTTAAATGTAGACCTCCAGGCAATAGAGTTCCGACAGAAGATGAACGGCGTGTCTGTAAAAATTATCTTGAAAGGGAAATTTCAATTGTTTCCCCAAAAATAATCTGCATATTAGGTAGAACGGCCTTTGAATCTTTGCTTGGTGGCGGCTCCATACTTGGAAATCGTGGTAAATTCATTGCAAAAGACGGGAGACTCTTTTTTCTTACAATTCACCCAGCAGCCATTATTTACAATAATAACCTTCGCTATGCGCTAGAAAAAGACATGCAAACATTAGTTATGGAATGCAGACGATTAAACATTCCCATCTAGTAGTCAATAGTATTAATCTTCAACTATTATCACTGCTGGAAATTTTCAGCCCTGGTTTTTAGAGCTATATTCATTTTCATGAAACTCTCTCTGAGATCTTCATCCAACTTGCTTCCAATCAATTTTACACCCAATCCTTTGAATATTTCTTTGTGTAAGAATAAAACTTTAGTGTGTGCAGATTTTTCAATAATAAATATGCGTTCACCATCAAAAATGCCGGGTAATAATGATTTGCCTTTCCATCTAAGTTCTTTGTTTATTTCGAATTTAGTTATGATTGGATTATATCTTCTTTTCTTTCCTTTGACGGTTTGAATCTGGACTTCAATTTTAGATCCTAATTTGGCATCTCCAATTATTTTTATCATGAATGGATTCCAATTTTTATATTCCTTAAAATTGGTAAGAACACTCCAAATTTTTTCAGGAGTAGAATCCACCATGATTTCCGTCTCTATTGTCTTCAAATACTGTAATGAATGATCTTTGATTCTTAATAATGAACCTTTTGATAGATTAAATAATTGCGAATGTGACAATTCGGACCAGCATCGGATTTTTTATTTTTGTAATTATTTTTACTTATTACCTGGGTTTACCGGAGCAAATTATTTTGAACGCGCATTATTTTTAACTGAAACTAATTAATTAAAGTTAATCTATTCCACAGTATGTATTTTCAGAGGATCAATAGATGGAAATAATTTGTGATACGAGCTTTCTCATTGCATTGGTTTCAAACCCTATCAAATGCATAGACAAAGTTGAGAATGAATTTGGAAAATTAGAGTTTATTGTTCCGACTTTTGTTCTTGACGAACTTGATTCTATTGAAAGAAAATCGGGCCCTAAGAAGTCTATGATCGCAAATACTGCGATTCGGATATCTAAATTGAAATTTGAAATCAAAGATATTGGTAAATCTAAAAACGTAGACAATGATATTCTTGAATATGTCGCCAAGAACAGAAAATTTGCCGTAGCCACGCTAGATAATAAATTATTGAATAGATTGATAATGGCTGACGTGACTACGATTACATTATCAAAGAATAAAATGTTGATAGCAAATCGGTATTTTGAAGGGTAGCTTTAAATCGCCAATCTATTTCTTATTATGCATGTATGAGTACAATAAGATCGGTATAACGTGGACCGGTCATGCTGGGTTCAAGATTCTACATGGTAATAAGAAAATGTATATTGATCCTTACAAATTGAGCAACAAATATGAAAACATATTTGATGCCGACATCGTACTTATAACCCACAACCATTTTGATCATTTATCAATAGAAGATTTGAAAAATATCATCAATGAGAGAACAGTTATTGTTTCTGCTCAAGAGTGTCTATCGCAGTTAAAGTCTTTAAAAGTGAAAGATCTAATTGGCATCGATCCTCGCAATAATGAGAAACTAGACGATTTGGTAGTAGAAGCAGTTCCGGCATATAATGTTAACAAGGATTTTCATCCAAAGGATGACAAAAAAATCGGATTCATATTAAAATTTGGTAATGATCGAATATACCACACGGGAGATTCTGATATCATTCCAGAAATGAAAGACACAAACCCGACTATAGTATTAATACCTGTTTCCGGAACTTATGTCATGACTGCAGAGGAAGCATCCAAGGCAGTCAATGAATTGATTAATCCAAAAATTGCAATTCCAATGCACTATGGTACAATTGTAGGTAATAAAGAGGATGCAATACGATTCTCAGAACTGGTCACAGTATGTGAGACAAAGATATTAGAGTCTGAATAACCTAAATTTTTTAGTGCAGAAATTAAAACTTATATACGATCTGTTTTTCTAATATCATTGAAAATGGCAGCAAAAAAGAAATCAAAGTCTGCTAAGAAAGGATCCAAATCAAAGAGGTAATACTTTAGCAGTCACTGAATCCTCTTAATTCCCCCCTTCTTTTGTTATAAATCTCAATAAAAATTTTTTCAACAAATAGTTTAGTATGTTTATTTTACAAAACACATTTTCCAAATTTTTTCCAGTACGTTAAAAAATGAGTAAAATCAAGAAGCATTATTATGCTATCTGGTGATATGCTATCTGGTGATAGAGTTTTATTTCATGTTGGATCTCTCAATTTTAATGTACGCCATCTATTAGTTGTATCAGTATTAGTTATTGCATTTACAACAGCTTTCATAATGCGTTCTTTTCCAATTAAATATGGCTTTTATCTAAATGAATTTGATCCTTATTTTGATTATAGGGCAACTAAGTATATTGTAGATAATGGCCTGGACGCCTATTTGAAGTGGCATGATAATATGTCTTGGTATCCTGATGGTCGAGACATACCAAAGACTTCACAAGTCGGATTACATATAACATCAGCTTTTCTGTACAAGATCTTTGGAGGGAATAGTTCTGTTTTAGATTTTACAATAGTGTTACCCGTTGTCGTGGGATCGTTGACCACTATTGTTATTTTTGCGTTGGTAAGATCACTGGGTGGAACCACAGCCGGATTGTTTTCCGCATTACTAATTGCTTTTACTCCTGCTATTATTCAGCGTGGGAACTTAGGGTGGTTCAAATCTGAACCTCTTGGTTTGTTCCTTGCGCTTCTAGCGCTCTACCTACTTATCTCTGCGATGAAACATAAGCAGAGGATTGCTATTCCAAAAGCTATAGTTGGAGGATTATTATTAGGTCTTGCCAATGCGTCATGGGGTGGGATTCAATACTTTAGTATTCCAATTTCATTATTCTTTTTTGCAGTAACTTTTTTACGAACTGATATTAAAATTCCATTAATTGTTGCAGTTTTATTTACGGTTGCCACGCTATTATCCGCCGGCTTGTTTCCAAGACCTGGCCTTTCATTTGTATTTGGACTTCCAGGTATTGCCCTCATCGGAGGAACAATATTTTTGATTATATCATCAATTGTAAGAAAATTTAGTTCATCGAATACTTTTGTAAGAAACAATTGGATCTTGATTGGAGCCTTTTTTGCAATTAGCATAGGAATAATTCTATCTGGAACTTTTGTTGGATCCTCGTTCAGATATCTAAATGCAGTCAACCCCTTTCTCTCCTCACAGAATCCCCTGGTAGAATCCGTAGCAGAGCATTTTACTCCAACTGTAGTTGACTATTTTACGGATTATTCCATTCTTATTATGTTTGCTGGATTTGGTGCTCTCATGGCATTTAGACACAGAAATGATATGTCCATTTTTTCACTGATCATCGGAATTACTGGAGTGTACGTAAGTGCAACGTTTGCAAGATTGCTTGTATTCTCGTCAATAGGAATTATTCTATTGGCTAGTCTGGGTTTGTATGAAATCACTAGAAGTATTATCAATTATAAAGCATCTTCAGAATCTTCGCAAAAGAAAAAGAGAAGGATCGAAATTGAAAAAATCTCTCCTACGAATAAATCATTAAAAATAGTATATGCGATTATAATTGTCATATTAATTTCAATTCCAGTGTTAGACAATGGTATATTATTTCCACAAAATTCAAATTGGTTGAGCTCTGCTGACATACCTCCTTCAATTGCAAATGGGGGTACTGGATATAGAATCAAGACTAATGATTGGATAGACGCATTAGACTGGATTTCAGCTAACACATCATCCAATTCAGTAATTGCATCTTGGTGGGATTATGGTTACTGGATAACCACACTGGGAAATAGAACCAGCTTAGCTGATAACGCTACAATAAACCAAACGCGTATTGCAACGATTGCAAAGATGTTTATGGATCAAACTGAGAATGGTATTAAAATTGCGAACGATCTAAAGTCTGACTATATAGTAGTGTATATTGTCGGACAGAGATTTAGTGGTATCAATGGCAGTGAGCTTTATGTTTTAGGTAGCGGTGGAGACGAGAGTAAAAAACAGTGGTTTATACGAATAGGAGGATTTAATGAAAATAGATATCTGGAACAGGATGGTTTTACTCCAACTCCTTTCTTTTGGAATAGTACCCTACTTGGACAATTGATACCTTTCACTCCTGTGTCATATGTTTTGAATGGCGCTCCATCAAGTGAATATCAACCAGGAGCAATGACAATTTATTCAGAAGACATCAAATATCCAGAAAATGCTAAAGACGGACAACCATTAAAGTTGGTTTATTCATCAGACAGCTTCAGGAGTAGCAGACCTGGTCTATTTTTTGGGGTATTAATTTATGAGGTGAACCATAACTATATACCTAAAACTATATCTGATCCATATAACGAAACTATCGACAATAAAGAGAAATTTTCAATAAATACCACTAAGACTAATAATGATATGAAATCAACTAATGAATCTAAATTAGCTGTAATTAGTACATCACAAGGACCTATAACAATTGAATTCTTCCCAGACGTAGCCCCCGAGCATGTCTCAAATTTTGAGAAACTTGCAAGTTCTGGGTTCTACAATGGCACCATATTCCATAGAATTGTTAAAGGCTTTGTGATTCAAGGTGGTGATCCACTTACAAAAAATGACACAAACGTTGGTGCGTGGGGAACAGGTGATCCGGGTTATAGTATTAAGGCAGAATTTAGTGACATCCCGCACAGTAGAGGAATCGTATCAATGGCCAGATCTTCGGATCCGGATAGTGCTGGTTCACAATTTTTTATTGTCCTAAATGATTCTAGATTTTTGGACGATCAATATACGGTATTTGGCAGAGTCATAAATGGGATGGATGTGGTTGATAAAATAGCTGCACTACCAACAATTCAAAATGATCAACCTCAAGATCCAAATTTAGCCAGAATACTCTCTATAAAAATTTCAGATAGAAATATGACAAAAAGTTGAAAAGTTGGAAGATAATATTTGAACAAGACTTTTATTTCAAGAGAGCTGCATAAATGAACGGTAACAATGTGGTTGCCTCCCCATGTATAGTAGTTTGTTTCGCTTTTCCTTTTACTTTTCCCCACGATATTGCTTCTGCAATTAAGGCTCCACTCAAACTACCATCCCATTCAGAAGCTGTTGTTATAGATACTGCATAGTCTAGTCCTCCTCTAAATTGATTCCACCATAATGTATGGTGCTTAGAAATTCCGCCTCCAATAATGAAAGCTCCAGTTTTATTTGCATCATAAACCAGGTCTGATAATTTGGTCTCATCTAACAGTATGTTTACATTAAAGTTTTTATGTTTCTGATAAAAGAACCATATTTGACTTCCTACTGCACCATCTACAATACCTGGGACTATGACAGGGATTTTATTTTTATATGCCCAGTACAAGAATGAAGTCTCATCTAGTGTACTTCCTATATGTTTTGTTATATCATAGGTCGAAACACTCTGTAATCCTTTCTGGTGAAGATCGTTTAGACAATCTTGTACCTTTTTTTCAATAACGGGTCCATAATTATTTTGTGGTACAAGTACATTTCCCAACCTATGAATATTTTTCTTGTAAAGCAAGGTATCATCCATCCGAAAGTCTCCAGAATAGTATTTTGTACTAGTTCGTGCAATATCATGATCCAATGCACCACAGGTTGTAATCACACAATCAAACATCTTATGTTTTAGCATATCCCTGATGATGCCTCTTGCTCCAGTCGAGATAATTGCTCCTACAAATGACAAGAATTTGGTACAGTTTTTATCCTTTGTCATCGTACGAATTATATTTATTCCATCCCAGAGATTTTTGGATTCAAAACCACCGGAGTTTTGCATACCATCAATTAGTAAAGGTATAGAATTTGATTGAATTTCATAGTCTCGTACAGAATCACTCAAAATATTTTTGGGCGATTTTTTTGTGCGTTTTGCTTTCAATTTCCTACAGTTATCTTTCCAACTATATTATTATTTTTATTTGTTTCAGAATAAATTATTCTAGAAGAAATGCTATACTGGATTGAATATCTTGTCTCCTAGCTGATATTGAGGTTAATACATTTCGTTTTTCAATTTTTCGTCACATTATTATAATGATAATTTAGTATATTCTCAGGTGCGGATAAGATATTGGCGTTTAGGAGTCAATGACCTTTTAAATTCAACATACCCTATCGAAAGGGCTAACCATTGGGAGATAAAATGTCTACAAGGAGAGTATGAACACTTTGGAGTTTTTTGGTTTAGGTACGGAACTCCATTTGATAAAGAACTAATAAATGGGATATGTTTCTATTACAACGATATACCACAAGATAAAGTTCGAAAATTACTAGAATTTCTGCAAGGAAAATATGGAGGCAAAACATTATTTAGGCAAAGTAGAGTTTTTCTTCAAGGTTCTAAAGAATTTAGTGACAAAAATGAAATAGCTAATCTTGCAAATGAAATCAGTGTTAAATTCAATGGACCGATAGAAATTACCCTTGAATTTGAAAAAGTTACTGAAGAAGAACAGGAGAAAAATGCATTTAATTTTCCCTCAGGCAAGGCATTACCCATCGTAGGTTCTGACTAGTATAGAGAACAATAAAGATGCTCAAGTAAGATTGGAAATATCATGTTCTGATTAAGCGGAGCCAGTATGATTATCCTCTAGTATGGACTTTATTTTTTCTCTTAACTTGGAAATACTGACTGGCTTGCTAATAAAATCAGTAACATTGACAGATGGAATAACTTTGCTGAATTCTTCTTTGTTTATTTCAAAAGCAGTAATGAATGCAATCTTCATAGTAGGGTCATTATCCTTAATACGTCTATAAAGCTCAAATCCATTTATCTTAGGCATTCGGATGTCAGTAATTACGAGATCATAATATTTTGGAGGATGATTCTGAAAATTATTTATGGCATCATCACCTTTTGAAAAAGTCTCAACCCTAAAATCATTTCCTGACTCCAATCCTCTTTTTATGACCGAAAGGATATCAGATTCATCGTCCACAATCATTATACGTGGCGGAGAATTATTTTTTTTACTTTCCGTCATATAACAATTTTTGATATGATTATCATATATATTAAGTGTTTACGCAGAGTTAATGAATATCATCTAGTCATAATTCCAAATTGAAATTTTGGTTAATCGACAAAAAAAGTATTATTTCTCATAGGCAGAATTTTTAAGGAGAAAATTGATATATCAAAAAAAACAACGTCATAAAAATGACTGAAAAATCAATTTGGTTGGACTTCTTGCAAGAGTCGAAAATCAACCAATTTAACGAATGGAGAATGGCCAACATTTCTGTGAAAATTGATCTCAGTGGAACGGATTTTTCAGGGAAAGATCTTTCAAATGTGTACCTAAACGGTATTAAAAGTGTTGGAGCAAATTTTTCAGGATGTAATTTATACAAGGCAAATTTTGCCCAATCTGAAATCACAGATTCAAAAATTGAGAATGCGAACTTAACAGATGCCATATTTATTTACGGAAATCTAAAAAATAGTAAATTAATGAATTCTAATTTAACTAGAACAAATTTTATGTGGTCAGATTTGCGAAATTGTGATTTTAGTGGATGTAAATTTAATAAAACGGTATTTGTTGAGGCCAAATTACAAAATGCGAAATTAGATCGATCAGATAATGAATCTATTTATCTTAAATTTGCAAAGCTGGAGTGAAAAGTCTATCTCAAATCTAACTTGGAAAGATAACACATGATACGAATGGACTCCAATAGATTAATACGAATGAAATAGCTAGATAAATTGGTTGGAAGTAGATAAGATAAGAACCATAAAGTTACTAAGTAAATGGTCATTAAATAGAGTCATAGGTAAGCGACGCCCATTGGTTGCTGTTTTTAGTTTGACCCATTATTGTAATTTTTATTGTCCCATGTGTCCTTTTGGTGATTCCAATAAGGATGGACAATTAAAACTTGTAAAAGAAAAAGATTTGACCACGGAACAATGGAAAAGAATTTTTGATAAAGTCTCGAAATATTGCGTCTGGTCAATTGTTGAAGGTGGCGAACCAACAAGTCGACCCGATTTTATAGACCTTGTCAGTTACCTTCATAGTATTAATATGCCAACTTCATTAATTACAAACTGTTCACTTTTACACACTGTAGACCTCGAAAAATTAAGACAGTATATTCAATTTATTACTTGTAGTATTGATTCGGTTTATGAAGAATCCTATTGTAAAGTACGTGGTGTATCAAGCAAGACCTTCCACAAGGTTATGGAAAACATTGGACTTCTTAATCAAAGTAACATTTCTCATTATTTTAATAGTGTAATTACAAAATTTAATACAGATGAATTTATCGATCAAAGTTATTTTGACAAAGCTAAAGAACTTGGTTCAAACGCAGTTTCCTTAACTTTTGTGGAAGATAGATCTGATGTACCGTACTCGTTATTGCCAGATAGAAAAACAATGGTAAAAGTTTGTGAAAGCATTTTGGATTACGGAAAAAAAAATTCTTCCCCTCAGATAATGATCCCACCAGAATATTTTGAACAAATTATCAAATATGGGCGGACTATTTTTAATGAGTGTGGGGTATGGAAGAGTACATTTGTTAACGCGGACGGTACCGTGATGGTACCCTGTTGGAAATTTAATAATTCAGAGAACACATATAATTTGCTTGAACAAACTATCGATGAAATATGGAGCGCACCTCAATGGGATATAGCGAGAACATGCCATGGCTGTCAAGTGCTTGGATGTATATGGTACTCTTCCCAACCTATTACTACGTTTGCCAAAAATTATATGAATGGTTTATCAAGGATAATTGATCAGCATAAGCCAGAGTTACTCCACTAACTCATCAGTTCGAATTTTCCTAGAGTAAAGATAACTAGCGTCTAAACACACTACATTGATCTATATGATTTGTTTTACGCGGATATTCAGAATATCATTATCGTGATACAATTCTCCTATGGCTTGGAATTCTCGTCCTTTTCTTATCAACTCTCTTGGTCCACTATAATCATAGTGGTGCAAGCTAGCATGCCATTTACCATTCACCAATACAAGTGCCGTACCCATCAGCACTTTTTCGATTTCAATATTATACATTTCTCCGTGAATTTTTTCTATATTATCACAGAGAATTGCCTTCCTGCCTTTTATTTTTACTTTGTTCAATTTTTCAAGCATTTTTAATGCTTCGCCTATTACTGTATCATCTATTTCAAGTATGCTGTGAATCAATTCAACGTCTAATCCATTGTTTCCATGAATAGATACAATAGAATATATCTTCCTGGCAATCTGCTCTACTTGTCTTTTAAATTGTACTATAGTATGATCTTTTGTAGAATATGAGATTTTATTAGGAAAAATTTTGTTTTTATTAGGTGACGGTGACTTTATTTTTATTCTTTCCTCATATTTGTTTAGATATGAATCGAGAGAATCAATCTCAGATTTGGTCATAGGATTCGGTCTTAGGGTCAATCTATGAATTGGGTTGAGGTTGAGAGTGGTATTAATGGATGATAGAACCGATTTCATTTTTTGGATTTTTTTTCTACTTACATCGAAATAGTGTCCATCAATTGTTTCCTTTGCTGCAAGAATTATTACCGAACCGATATTTTTTCGTCCAGTCCTTCCTCTTCGTTGTATATGCCTAATTTCACTTGGTATTGGTTCATAAAATACAACCAAATCAACTTCCGGAATATCGAGTCCTTCTTCTGCAATAGAAGTTGCCACTAAAACATTAAAGTCTCCCTCCCTGAAATATTCCAATACAGAATTTTGTTCTTCCTGTTTCATTCCAGGATCACCCTGTCTTTTTGATTGACCTACAAACCTTGATGCCTTGATCTTGTTTTTAATTAACAACTCAACTATGTGTTGTGCAGTGTCCCGATATTGGGTAAAAACAAGAACTCTTGATTCTTTTCCTAATGAAACATTTTCTGTCAAATTTCTATTTTCCTTCAATTTAAATTTTTGAGAATCGAATGCTTCTTTTAGGATTTTAATAAGGTATTCAATTTTTGGATGTTCTGTTTTTAAATTTTCAATAAATCCCTTTACTTCTTTTATTCTATGATCGTTTAGTAACATTTTGTGGCTCTTGCTTTCTTCTACTTGCATTCTATCCAAAAAAGTCTTGAGAGAATAAAATCCTTGACTTTCCATTAACTCAACGCAATACATGAGCGATAAAGCAACAGATTGTTGCACTAATCCAAAGTACAATGGACGCCGTTCTTCTTCTATTCTAATACTCAAATTATGTCTGAGCTGCTCGCCTAGGGCGATTAGATCTCTCTTGAAAATCCATCTTGAGTTTTTTTTTATCATGTTGTTACTGTTTAGCCAATTGAGTTTTTCTTCTAACATCGTCTTCAAAATCGATTTAATGTATTGATACTCTGAAGGAAGATCGAACCATTTCCATTTTACGTCAATGGGATTAATGTATCGTTTAACATCAGAATCTTCCTCCGTCTTGTATTCTAAATGTTCGATAAATAAATTGCTGCAAATCTCTTGAATCTTATTTTTTTCTGACCCAGGGCTAGCAGTTAATCCGAGGATTAGTGGATAGGAACAATGTTGTACGTATTGTTTTGCTATGAACGTATATGCATAATCTTTCACGGCGCGATGTGCTTCATCAAAAACTATTAAAAAAAAATCTTTGAATGAAAGTCTCTCCTCTTTAATGTCATTTTTTACTACTTCTGGTGTGGCAAAAACAAGTCTGATCTCTTTTTTATTCCATACAATTGTTCTTGCGTACGGAAGTATTTTTCCAGTAACTATTGCAGTTTGATCCTCAAATAATTTCATGCATGATACAAAAGAATTCCTGTGCTGGTTTACAAGTGGTCTTGTCGGCGCTAGGATTAGGACTCTCTTATCTCTGTTGTTATAAAGAGAATTACTACAGACAATTAATGAGATGATTGTTTTGCCCAATGCGGTAGGAAGGATCACCAAAGTATTCTTGTTCAAAGCAGATTCAATAATATTTTTCTGATATTCTCTAAAATGTAGTATATTTTTCCTAAGAAGAGGGTGAGTAAAGTAAGTGGATTGTTTCTTTAAAGACATGAATCTACAATTTGATTAATTGAATATAGCAATGATCTAAAATGATAGGCGAAACAAATTTAAGTTTTTTTAATCACATTTATTTAATCTTCATTTCATGTTTATTAGATTTCATATACATCAGATTCATTAGATAATGGTTTTGATTTTTTTTCAGGATTTACTTCATCTATACTTGTGGCTAGTTGAACAATTTTGACATTAGTAAGAATACTGCTTATTTGATCCAATTCAGAACGAGATTTAATTACTATTCCACGTTTTTTGGTTGCGATCCCTGATGTGTCGACGGGATTAATTTCTATAGCTATATAGGCAGGTCTACTTTTGTATTCGGGCAATTTAATCAAAAATACTCCTGGTATACTAGTTGCTTTCCTCTCCCAATCTTTACCATCTGTTAAAAATTGAGATAACCTTTCATCTACCATGCATTATTAATCAATTTGGATATTTTTAAAACCTACTATGGATATAAGTACTCTACAGAAATCAGTGTGAGAGAGGAGTTTCCCCTAATGATAGTCAGACTGTAGAATTTCCCCATATCGAAGAGCTTTGTTTCTACTCCTTCTTGGATTGTCTAATGATGATAAAATTCTTGTATGGTACATGCTGCATGATTAATTACAATGGCTAAACTTTTTTGTACTCAAAATTCAAAATGCATGGGAACAATATTACTAGGTAATTATTTATTAGATCTACTTAAAAAAGAATTCCTTTTTGATAGTAGGTATTTTATGTTACTGTCAACTATGATTAAATTAATCGGACAAAACAAGATGTCATTACAGGATGTATCCATCTACAGGAAGGACAAATGAAAAGATAATTAACATCAATTAATTGTGGTACGGTAATCTATTACGACTTTTTTACATTGGAAATTCAATAGACGTGCTATCCAATTCTAATATAGGGATATAAATTGAATGTGTATCATTTCCTATCTTTTCAACAAAATTATGCTCGCCCGTTAATTGCCTTAATTCTATGAATTTTTTATTTGGTTTTTCTTTTTCGACGATATAATGAACTAATGCTCCTCCCAATGCCCCCGTTTCGATAAAAAGAATTTCCTTTTCTTTATACTTTAAGTGATAAAGCATAGGAGTTAGTCCTAGGGCAGACTGAGAAGAAAATAATATCACTTTTAGCATATCGCTCAAGTTTTTGTATTTCAGAAATGTTATTGGTGACTCGTCCTTTTTCATATCAATGATAGAAATAGATACCTGAATTTCATTGTATCGTTTTAGATTGAACCAAACCGTAAATAATTCCCGCTATGTTATAATGATTAAGAATAGCATTGTATGTGTATCTAATATATTCGATGAATAACGACTAGATATGAGCTCAATAATATCAAACCACTTGATTGCTGCGGAAAAAGCGTTAGCGTGTAGAATTTGCGAAGGATGAGATTAATGGATTAGGATAAACCATAGTTCAAATATAGGGTGGCTCATAGTGACATAATATTAAGGAAATGAGCGAAAAGAAACTATTATTGGTTATCTCATTTTTGGTATTTCTTGGAATCATCTGTTATGGAACTTTTAGTTTTGGTATCAATGTTGCATCAGCACAAATACCAATAATTGAAAACTCTACTGGCCAAGATTCTCTTTCTCTTCCGGACCTTTTTTCAAAAGTTCAGAAATCGGTAGTACAGGTAACTGAAAAAGATAATTCTAATGAATTAGGATCGCGATTAGGCTCAGGGTTTGTATACGATAAGGCTGGTCATGTAATCACAAATAATCATGTCGTAGGAGATGGCTCCAATAGTGAATTGCAAGTTAGTTTCCTAGACGGTAGTGTTTATTCAGCAGATCTGGTAGGTTTTGATCAATTTGATGATTTGGCCGTCATAAAGGTAAAAAATATTCCTCCTGATAAATTGGCACCACTACCTTTAGCCAATTCCTCTTCATTAAGAATAGGTGATACAGTTGTTGCAATTGGAAATCCATTTGGACTTTCAGGTTCAATGACTGTAGGAATAGTGAGTGGTTTGGGTAGACTCTTGCCGTCAAATGGGAATGAAGAAAATCCTGGAGTAGGATCATCATTTTCTATTCCAAATATCATACAAACGGATGCAGCTATTAATCCTGGAAATTCAGGGGGACCACTCATCAATACTCTAGGTAAAGTAGTTGGAGTCAATACTGCCATATTTTCTAGTACCGGTGTCTACTCTGGAGTTGGTTTTGCCATCCCTTCTAATTCCATTAGCAAAGTTGTAACCTCGCTTATCCAAACTGGCTCTTACCATCATCCACATATTGGAATACTTGGGCTTAGTCTCAGTCCAGATTTATCCAAACAGATTGGATTGAATCAAACAAAGGGATTTCTAATAACTAGTATCACGAAAGGAAGCCCGGCTCAGAAATATGGTTTAAAAGACGGATCAATAACAACTACTATTGATGGAAGGGATGTCAATGTGGGAGGAGACATTATACTAAAGATCGATAACAGAGAAGTAACAAAGATTGACGATATCTTGGCATACCTTGAATCCCAGAAACAGGTTGGAGATAAAGTACATCTGACTATTCTCAGAGATAACTCAATTAAGGAATTAGACTTAATATTGGGAGAAAGGCCCAGTCAGGATAAGATAGACTCATCATTAAATGATTTTTCAGGCAGACTTCCACCCCAAGATGGTGATAAAAACCTTCCGAAAGATCGATATGATGAATGTGTAAGTATTGCAGGAAAAACTTTGTGTGACTTTCTATTTGGGAAATAGTGTTACTAATTAAAACATGAATTAGCAAATATATGTATACATCTTTTCAATTTTCCAACATTAATTATTATCGGCTATGTTTTATCCAGGTTTTTCTGATTTTATGTACCATTTTCCTGAACGCATTCCTAATACAATAGTTCCAATATAGTTACCTTTCTTGTACACTTTAGCAAATTCTTTCCCAATACCAAAAAATGAAAGAAAAAGGTTATCTTTTTGATGGTAACCTGATTCAATAACCTTTATACTCATTTTGGTACTTGCCTTGATTATGATTTTGCGTGCATCAGACCAACTACCATTCCATGAGATGATTTCAAAATCTCCAAAATTCTTTGATGAAATCTGGTAACCTTCAAGCCGTGCTTCAAATTCCTTTTTTTTCTCCTTTGAATATGAATTCATCCATTCTATGGCTCTGTGCCCCATTCCCTTTTCGACCCCAAAATTGTCGGTACCGGCCAATTATCTAATTTGCTGAGATTAATAATTTTAAACTTTTTAAAAATGTTAGTAAATCACATTTGAAAAATCATGCAGATGTCTACAACAGATTCAAAAATAATTTGTCATGATTGGAAGATTATTAATGTAGCCGAGAAATCTGCTAGCGTTCTTATAAGCCTAGCCAAGTCTTTAAGTTCCATACCTTGGAGATATTAAAAAACGAATGATTTAAGTAAACTCGTGTGGATAAATTGAATAATGTCGAATGAAGTCAATATAGGCGAAAGTCCTAACCATTTCATAGTTCTCGATGCAATATCAAGAGGGATGAATAATATCGATAAGATATCAAGAATCTCTAAATTATCAAAAACTGAAGTTGAATTAATAATAAGTGATCTTGTTTTTCAGAGATTAGTAATAAGTACGGAAAAGCGAGGATTCTTTGGCAGGAAAAAAAATGAATTAAAAATATCAGAGACAGGCACAAATCTTCTTGGTAATAAGAAGAAGGAATTAGAAAAGAAAGTCCAAGAATTGCATCAATACTATAATAACGGAGACAAATCACAGTTGGATTCATTTATGGTTTCAAATAGAGCATGGATGCCCATGATGTTATTTGTAGGAGTAATGGATATTCTGTTTTTTACTTCCATGATGTCGATGATGGGACTAGCATTAAATCCTATGGAAAGTTCTCTTACTGACGGTGGTGCAAGTGCTGACAATAGTGGCAATGCAGACAATACTTCTGAAGGTAGCAGTGATAATACAGATAGTTCCGGTATGGATTCTCAAGACGCTGGAAGTGATGGTGGCGGATTTGATGGTGGCGGATTTGATGGTGGCGGATTTGATGGTGGCGGATTTGACTTTTAGTCTCTTAGGCTTGATTAAGAGATAAAGAAGTAAGCTCTGAATCTTGGTTATTACAGATCCTCAAAGTTTTAATTAATATGCAATGAATTCTGTTGAATAATAATAGTAACTAAACCTCAAATTGTGAAGTCTACTATAGTTTTTTTTCAGTGGTATTAGAGGTCTTGTTATATTTTATAAGTGTCTCGACAATCCAATTTATGTCATCTTTAGTTTTAACAAGATGTGCAATCTTTATACAGTCCCTTATATCCTTTGATCTCATTTTGTGCCATACCAGAGTAGCTACCTCATCTGCGATATCTTTTGCCACACCCTCCTGGCCGAGCATGTGAATTGATATATCCCGAAAATTTTCAAATTTATATTGTTTAAAATGTAATACCATGAATCTCGAGAGCAACGGTGTAAGCATGTGGTTAGTTTCATTTGTAGTGGCAAAAACCCATGTCTTAAGTTGAGTATTTCTTGTCTTCATGTGTTTTGTTTCTGCTATTATTCCAGTCTCCATAAGACTAAGGAGAACAGTCTGATCTTTGATTGGCATATGTTCAATTTCATCGATAATCAAATATCTCGGACGTTTTTCAAATAAATAGTCGACCATCCCAGATTTGGTACTATGTGTTCCTAGTGTAAAATAAGATCGTTCAAGTTTCATGCAACCTAGCATAAATAATGTTTTTGCTGATGCAGGTGGACCGACAAGTAAGACATGAATCGGTCTTTGCGATTCAAATGATAAGAAAAATAATTTCTTTATATCATCGTATCCTATTATGTTATCGAAAAGGTCATATTGCAGAATAGATTTATTTGAATTATTATCAATTATATTCCTCTTTGCAGTTATCTCTTTTTCGATAGACATTCCCTGCTCTTTACATTTGATTTGCGTGATTATAGGTTTTCCTACAAAATCATAATGTCTAATTACGTTAATTTAGTAGACGAAAATTAAGTATAAATTTCAAATTGTCAGCAATATCTTAATTACAAATTAATTCCATTTCATCCGATTTGTCAATACCATCCAATCTTCATCTTGAAACCAAGGTAGATAAACAGCAAATATTTGACTAAAACATAGAATTTATTTTTAGTAAATTTTCTTAATCTCATCATACGATATTTAATAAATGACATACTCGCTAACTATTAGTACCTATTATTTATGGTTCTCTATTAATTGATCGATAAAACTAAGGTTACTTTTGATTATTGAATAGGTTAAAAATTGCCTTAATCATATGCTAAAACATCTATGTGGCATGCTATGGTTTTAGTCTGGTAATAAACACCTTACCGAGGTAAATTATTATAGACATTATTAACCATCAAATCACTAATGCTTCATGGTAAAAACCACAAAAATTATGGTAAATTAAGGAATGCATCAAAGGACCTTATTACGGTAAAATGGGAAAATAATCAGGTCGTAATGATTGATCAATCGAAGTTGCCAGGTAAACTAGTATATCTTAGATACAAGAAGTACGAGGACGTTGCTAGAGCTATAGAACGATTAATTGTTAGGGGTGCTCCCGCCATCGGTGTTGCAGCTGCCTTTGGCATGTCATTGGCTGCAATTTCGAGTAAAGCAAAAACTCAAGAATCCTTGCTCAAAGATCTTAAAGTTGCCTACGACAGATTAAGATCAACCAGACCTACTGCCGTTAATTTGGTATGGGCACTTGATCAAATAATGAAGCAAGCAGCTTCAAAAAATGATATTCAAGATATCAAAAATTCAATTATTCTTTCCTCTCTAAATATGGCAACAGATGATATTACAACAAATAAGAAGTTGGGAAAGAATGGAGCAGAGATGATAAGTAACGGTGAAGTAATACTCACACATTGTAATGCAGGTTCACTTGCAACAGTTACATACGGTACCGCCTTAGGTGTGCTTAGAGCAGCTAATGATATGGGTAAGAAGATAAGCGTTATTGCAACAGAAACAAGACCTGTATTGCAAGGCTCTCGATTAACTGCATTTGAATTAGATTATTACGGAATAGATTTTAGTTTGATTCCTGATACTGCCGTAGGACATCTAATGTCTAAAGGTACAATTAATCGCGTAATCGTTGGTGCGGATAGAATATTGAAAACTGGACATGTCTACAATAAGATTGGCACTTATCAAGTTGCAGCGCTTGCAAAGAGGCATGATATTCCATTTTATGTGGCTGCTCCAATTTCTACCTTTGATTTAACAAGTAATGTCAATGAAGTAGTCATTGAAGAAAGAAACAAGAATGAATTGATGCGAATGGGGAATAAGTTATTAGCTCCAAAAGGCATCAAAGTCTTTAATCCCGCATTTGATGTAACCCCCCCAGAACTGATAACAGGAATTATTACTGAAAAAGGCATTTTAAAGCCGCCCTACGAAGAAAGTATAGCTAAAAATATCTAAATTATGGATAAAGTATTTAATCTCTAAAGATATTTTTATTATTGCATGTCAAAAAGTATTAGTCAGGAACAGGTATTTTCTGTGCTAAGGAAATGCATGGATCCCGAGATTCCCGTTAACATTGTTGATTTGGGTTTAATTTATGGTGTAGATATAAATGAATCAAATGATGTCGATATTGAAATGACTATGACTACAAGAGGATGCCCACTTCATGACACTTTAGTTAGCGATGTTAAGAGATACATAGGAAAGATAGACGGTGTAGGAAACATCAATGTCTCAATAGTTTGGGATCCTCCATGGAATATAGAAAGGATAGAACCTTCAGTGAGAGAAAAACTAGGGTTTGGAAAACCAAAGTTGAGGTTTCAAGTTGATTATGAAAAGTACCAACCATTACTTAAAGGTAGGGTGATTACTCAAGAGGATGGTTCGTTGATTCTTGAAAATGAAAAGGAACATAGATTTATGGTAAATCAGGCAATTGTTGATTTTTGGAAGAGCTGTGATGGAACAAAAACAATTACTCAGCTTGCAGACCATTTTTCATCCAAACTAGGATTGCCTAGACAACAAGTCGAACAAGAAGTAGTTCAACTCGTACAGCAGTTACTCGAATCAGAATTATTAAGACCGCAACAATAAAAAAATATATATTGTGTCCCAAAAATAGTATCGTTTCAACAATTTCTACGTTCGATAAAGTGGTCGTAGAATTAGGAATTGGTGACGGTCAATTATTGAACAAAATTATTGAATACGAAAAAAGTCCAAATACATGCTATGTAGGTATTGAGATTGATCCGAATCAAATTCAAAAGGCTCGTGATAAATTGAGAGGGGAAAATGTTTGCTTAATTAATGAATCCTTTGAAAAAGTGCTCTCATATTTTCCAGATAATTATGTAGATCAAGTTATTTTTGTGCTTCCACCTCCAAGTTATATAGACAAGAGCATGGAGAGTGAATGGATCTTATTGTATCAGAATATCTTGAAGAAACTAAAAGAAAAAGGAATTTTTACTATTGTTACAGAAATAATTAACGATTTGCTAGAACCTGTATCCGACGAAGATTTCAGATCATGGAAAGATTGGTTAATTTCCAAGTTTGTTACTATTGGTTTTAAGATTAATGATATTTTTGAAGATAGCCCCAATTATTATAGCTCTCACTTTTTAGAACAATTTAGAGGAGACCATTTAAGAATAAAATTAATTACGCTAATTTTAGAGAAAGCTGGTCCTAGAATAAATTAAGCTAATTACCTTTGTTCAAGCCTTATTCTTATGTAGTAACATGATGTGATCATTCATACAATGTCTTGAACAAAATGTTGAATAACAGTTCACATGATTGCATGGAATTGGTTCCTCATGATTAAACTTTTTATTACAGTACGTGCAAAAAGATTCTAGTTTCACTAATTTATAGTTGGCAAGTGTACCTCCACAGTTTCGTTTCTCTTTAAACCATCTTATGTCTACATTTTGTTTTTCGGCATAAGTCATAACGATATCAAAAGCTTCATAGAAACCTTGCGCAAAAAATTCTCGATAGGATAATTTGATACCCTTTTTTCTAGAATCAGAAAAACAGACAATCCACTTTTCGTAGGGAACGATACTATTTTCATCGACGGCTGGAACAATTTCCCTGCTTCTTTGTTCATTATGATTTTTCAATTAATTAAACAATATTCATACTTTCAAATATATTTTTATTTGTATGTCAAATTATTTCAGTTTTGTAGAACATAAGGATTGTAAGTAATAATTTTATGTGAATTTTTTGTGAGGTTTATAAGAACCTATTATTAATAAATGCTAATTGGAAAAAACCTGTGCATATTGCGGCAAGCTTTTTCACGGAGAAAGTTGGCCTCACGTAGAAGGAAACTCAAATTTGGGTGTCATGAAAATAGAAAATTTTTGTTGCCAAGAACATAGAAATTTATTTTTGGAGTCTACATAAATATTACCGTTTACTTTCCAAAAACCTGACCAAGATTGTTTCGCATACTACCCAATAACCCCTTTCTACTCTCTTTCTTCTTGACATGCTCAAAACACTTTTCACATAAAGATCTCAAATTGGAAGGTCTGTTGTCTTTCAATGAACCATTAATGTGTTCAAAAAAGGGACTATTACTTCCTCTAAATTTAACAGAACACTTTTGACATCTATAATGTGACCGTTCTAGAACAGTTTGTCGTATACTGAGGGTTAAACTTTCATACTTCTTTTTATCAATATTCCCACCACTATTTCCACCGCCAAAAAAAGACAATGTTTTGTCTACCATAAAGCTAGAAATAACTTTTGCTATCCAATTTCTTTCCCTCTATTTAAAGAAAAGTGAAACATGTGGATTAAAATATTGACTTTGGTAAATTCGCCTACCCTGAGAACTCTGAATATTTGATAAGTTACGCATATAATGTAATTTATTCTCGATCCTTGCCCTAACGAAGTTAGATCCTATAATGTACTAAACAATCATCAAAATACATTTCTTATCTAGTGACATATCCTGCATGTCAGAAAGATATGATTTCCTAGTATATGTTACTAGTCCTACATTACTAGACTTTTAGAATGGCGTGACTAATTCAAATGGAATATCATAATTTTCCATCTTACATACGGATCCGGGCATACATACCACACCATATACAATTACATTATTGCATTCCACAGTCTTTCCCTCATTTTGTGAATTATTGTCACACTTGTTAATTTGTTGCCTTTCACTATTTACTTGTGCTTTAGTATTTTCCTCTTTTTCTGTATTCTCTGCCCTAGCTTGTTGTATTCCATTGGATAGTACCGTGGAGATCAATGTCATTGTAAGTGCCGATATTAAGATAATTGCCATACTAGTATTTTTCATTAACTTATTTTTTTATACATGATATATTAAAAGTGCGTTACAACAATTGGTAAAAAAAGATGAGGATCTTGTTGCTAAATTTGTATGTGTGAATTTATTCTATAACAAATATAGAAAAAGTTAAAAAATACACTGAAAAGCAAATTATCCGATTAGAAATACTAAAAATGGACCGAGTGGGATTTGAACCCACGACCACCTACGTTTCCTCTGTAAATGCAGCACAATTCCATTTACATGCAAGGCAGGTATTCTACCAGACTAAACTACCGGCCCCACAAAAAGAATATTTTCCTGCTTGATAATTTAAGTGCTTTTAATTAATTTGCGTCATAAATATTAAATTTCATGTTACAACTTTTAATAATTTCCCCGTACGAATTTTATTCCATATTTTAGAAATCAAATATGTTTTCACTAACTTTTTGGTAACACTTACCAATTCATGGAATAATATTAAAAAATAAAAAGGATTTCAAGTAATGATATTCATCTCAAACTTGATAAATAATCATGAATACGAACTTCTATGATTGTTATCTATAAAAATAATTTGGATAAAAAATAACACAATTTTTTAGTTTTAAATAACGATATTATAATTTATGTTCTGGATGTAATAATGTCTTAAAGCAAATATTTCCTAGCCATAATATGTTTTACACTGACCAAATCCTGTTTCCCTGAAAAAGAACATAAATAAATTGGGATCATTTTCATTATCGCTGCGTTTTCGTTCCTATTCTTTGTATGTAAAAAAATATAAAGTTAATCTTAAAAATTAAATACAGAATAAGCATACTGATCTTTCCATTTCAATTCGATATTTATCAGAGGCTTGTTAACGCTACGGAAATGACCTGTACAGTGTAGCGAAACTATAGAATAGAATAGGCAATTTAAAAAATTAGTATCAATTACTGGGCGCTTGTGAGATCAACTTATGTCGTAATTAGTAGTTGATTTGTTATTAGAGTTTTCATGTACTATAGGATAAAAAATGGGAAATATAGAGTAGCAAGATTGCATATCGATTCGAGATTTGAATAAAACATGTGATGTATAGTGTATCTTTAAAGCCACCTGAGCTACGTGCATATTCTGAGTAGTAAAAGCACGGGAATGTACAGAAAATCATGAAACAATGATGGGCGTCTTATTTGTACAGAATATATTCATAGATTGTAACGCAATTAAAGAATTTGATAATTGATCGAAATACTTTTAGCACATGTATAAATAAGTTGGAATATGTCCGCTCTGTTGAAAGATCGTGTTTGGGTTATGCTATCAGAGGTGGCGAAGAGAGGGGTTTATCCCTTACATGGATCTAGATTAGGAATTTATAGAATACCGGTTGACATAACAGAGCATGCTGATATTAATGCCATAATGAATAGTCTTAAGAGTTCTGGATTTAAGATTGATTCGTATGCTGATCGGATTTATGTTACAGATAGATGGACAGAGAACGGTATTGATATCATAACTCAACAAGGGCTTGAAGCAAATTTGGATATAACTGTTGAAATTATCACTGGGGACGTTGTAGATATTATTTATCAAATTAAACCCTTGGAAACCTTTGGGGATCACTATTGGATAAAAAATTATAGGCAAAAAACAGATACAAATGCAAAAATAATTATCGACACAGTAATATGGAATACAAAGATTGGTGATAAACTAATAGATCACTATCAAAAGTCACAAAAATTATCACCTGATGACGCAATAAAAAAATTGGATGAAATGACTCCACTAAAAAAGAACCCAATACCTAGAAATAGTTCCTCTATTGCCCAAAATCAAGAAACTATCGATAAAGCTTCACCTAAACCTCAAGTTCAAGCAAATGCACCACCTGCTACACCATCCCCCCAAACGCCCCCAGCAATGAAAGGTGTGGATACAACCATTTCACTTGTTGGAACAGGAAATTCATATTCAAAGATAGAAGGTCCAATAGACCCTGAATTCAAAACAAAACGTCAGGTAACAGGAATGTATCAAGGAATAAAGGTGTGGGGTCCTGTTGATCCTCCAGGACAACTTGGCATTTGGGGAACGGAGGTTACAGTAGATTTTGATATTTGTATTGCTGATGGCGCATGCATTGAGGCTTGTCCCGTAAATGTATTCGAATGGCTAGATACACCAGGACATCCTGCCTCAGAGAAAAAACCATTCATGATGAGAGAAAAAGACTGCATTTTCTGCATGGCATGTGAAAATGTTTGTCCTCCACAGTGCGTAAAGATATTTCAAAAAAATCAATAGGGCCCTGAAGCTTGCAGTGAACCTATAAATATTTACTCGTACATTTTTACAATAGGTAGTGATAGAAGATAATATCAGAATTTAGCGGATTTTTGTACTATATTTTAATGGCAATTGCTTGGATAATGACAGTTTACACATTGAATTTTAACTATTTGAGTTACATGTCAACAAAGAATTCAGAAAATCAGAAAATTAAGAAGAAAATGAATTATACTGTTGCAACTTGCCCACTAGTAACAATCCAATTGCCAATTTACAATGAAAAATACGTAGCTACACGTCTAATTAACGCAATATGTAGCATGGATTTTCCAAAGGAAAGATTGGAGATACAAGTTCTTGATGATTCAGATGATGAAACTTCAGAGATTATTGAAAATTTAGTTAATAGTTATAAAAAAATTGGATTTAATATAGCAAGCTTTCATAGGGTAAATAGAGCTGGCTACAAGGCAGGAGCTCTTAAAGAAGGATTAAAATTTGCTAAGGGAGAATTCATTGCTATATTTGATGCAGATTTTATTCCTCCAAGTGATTTTTTAAGTAAAGCTCTCAGCTACTTTGATGATTCAAAGATCGGGTTGGTTCAGGGAAGGTGGGGTCACATTAATGAAATGTATTCAATATTGACGAAAGCTCAGGCAGTATCATTGGATTTCCATTTTTTTATAGAACAAAAAGCCAAAAGCCTTACACACCTTTTCATGAATTTTAATGGAACCGCTGGAATCTGGAGGACGTTATGCATAAAGGATGCAGGAGGGTGGCATACTAGTACCCTAGTTGAAGACTTGGATTTGAGTTTCCGTGCACAGTTGAAAGGTTGGAAGTGTATATTTGACGAGGATTTGGTTGTGAATGCAGAACTGCCTGTTCAAATGAATGCTGCAAAACGTCAACAATTCAGGTGGGCAAAAGGTTCTGTACAAGTAGCCAAGAAACTTTTGATCATTCTATTATCCCATAGAAAACTTCCCATAGATACTAAAATTCAGATATTCATTCAATTGACCAAGCACATTATTAATCCTCTATTTCTTATACAATTTCTTATATTTCCCATTCTGCTAGTGGTGAACTATCAGATTTATGATACTGCTTGGGCGCCAGCACTCGGCATTGTTGCATATCTTCTATTAGGACCGGCGACATATTTGATAATGATTAGAAAAATTTGGGGGGAGAATTGGAGAACTAAAGCACTTCAATACTTGTTCATGATATTCTATGCAACTGGAATTTCCATAAATAATTCAGTGGCTATATTTGATGCAATTGTCGGAAGAAAGAATGAATTCTTAAGAACACCAAAATTTGGAATAATGGAAAAAAATCAAGATTGGCGTAATAACAAATACATTCTACCATTTACAAAGACTACTTTATTGGAGATCTTTTTTGGTGCCTATGGATGCATTACAATAGCGATATGTTTGTTATCCGGATATCCGATATTAGTTCCATTAATCGCCCTACAAACAATTGGATTTATTTACGTAGCGTATCTTAGCATAATCCAATCGAAAAACAATAAAAATAAAACTAGTCCCTATTTAAGACCATCAACTAAATATAATCTACAAAAAATGTAAGAATCAGGAATCTAATCACTTTCTACTATTTATGAGTAACGTATTGACAAATACTATCAGATGACATATCAGGCTAGATGACCCCTGCCTCTCTCAGTTTATTTGGGAGATAGGTGTCAGCTAGATACTTGAATCCATATTTGAAAAATGCGTCCAATTCGCATTTTTCTTTTTGTTCTAGAAATAAATTCAATTCTCTCTTCCATCGTTTATCCTGAAGCCATGGTTTTTTCTTCATATCGTTTGCCCTGTTTATATCTTCTGGAGTGGCAGCAAGTCTGGCAACTTTTGGTATATTATATTCATAAATATCGGAAAACATCATCCCCAACACCTTTGAGTTTGGCGTTACCAATCTGTCACTATCATAACTTAATGATTCGCTTCCAATTTTGTATCGTAACGCAATTCCTAATCCCCATGGATCTGCATCAGCAAAAATAACAACCGGTTTCTTCCATTTTTCATTTAACATTTTAACCATCATTCTTGTAGCGCGATCAGGCTCGCCTGAACCTGTCAGCAATATTGCATTATATTTTTGTATAAAACCAGATTTTCTGATATTATTTAGTACCGTGTCTTTCTCGACGACCATGACAAAATCTGCCTTTACTTTTACAATTTCAAGATCGCGAATATTTGTAGGTATTAGTTGGGAGGTTGCCCTGCTCCCAAGATTACAATCAATTAAATCTCCACCCACGCTAAGAGTAATGGGTCCTGAAATCATTCCTTTAGGTTTGGAAGTAACAGAAAATTCCTCTCGTGGAACATTTGTCAAGAGCTCGATTGCTTTTATTGCATCATCAGAATCATCCTGACCGCTCCAGAATTTTTGTTGATTTTTTTCATCCCCAACAGTGCTTAGAGTAGCATAATACATACCTCTTATAGTACTTTCCATTTCTTCGTCCAGCAATTTTCTTATTGCATTTGCCATGACTAGGTATTGTGCAAAAGTTGGTATCTTTTTTGAGCTATTGGGACCAATTTGAACTGTCTTGTTACCGATCGTAAGCATTCGCTTATCATCAGACCAAACCGTGTTATCATACCCAACTTTTGGGATTTCAAGACTTGGCATAATACCTTCAACAAGAATATCGTCTCCAACATTTTTCATGATATTCCTGATTTTGTTAATAATTTCTTTATGTCGTGTATCTTTTGGGGCCATGTTCAGTTACATATTGTTTTTGGTCATTTTGCCTGGCATATTAATTTTAGCTATTTTAATTTTGTTACCATGTTTTAAAACACTAGTTCGGGTATCAAATTTGTTTAGTTTATGCTTATTTCCTTTACCTTTATCAACTATCTTCTTTTTATTGCTCACTTGATTTCTTTTTTGACTTGAATCTGGAGTAATTTGTTTAGGAATGTTCGCTAATTCTCCGCCAACATATCGTTCCGCCATATTTTGAAATGCCATAGACAATTTTTTTGAATCAATCTTTATTGATTCTGATATTGCATTAACTATGAAGGGAATATAGTGCTTGTAGAGTCTTAGTTTGTTTTCGTCCTCCTTTATCTTTAATTCTCTTCTAATTTGAGCACTTACTTTTCTATAAAGATCAGATAAGCATGATTTCATATATTTTTTAAGGTCGCCTTCTGAAGCGATGCTCTCCTTACCTGCCGTCTTATACGGTATCTTGGTCGAACATATATGAAAGAAAATGTGGATTGGAAGATATTCTACTGTCCTGTCAGATTTTGTTTCTACATTAGAAAATTGTTCCTTAACCTCCTTTTTTGAAATCCCCATTTTATTTATTCCTACTTCAGAAATTACTTCTCGTGCAACATCAGAACCTTCATCATATAGAAGAGGAATTTTGTTAGCAAATCTAAACAGTTTGAATGAGGGGATATCTCCACCGTATGCAATTCCACATTCTACTATTGTCGGTCTATTGTTCACAACGCAAATTCTTGAAGAATAGGCCGTCAGTGCAGGTTTTAATATCTTTGCAGATAAATGAGTCTGACTTCCAGAGTTGGTCGTTTCCCTATTCAAAATGATTGAATACTCAGAAGTCATACCAACAATAAGGATCTTTTCGCCTATTGGGCTCAAATGGTCTGTATTTGGAGATTGAAATTTCGTATGTTTACAAACATTTACGACTTTAATCAATTCATGTTCATCATATTTGTCTGCCTGTTTTAGGGGTATACCTGCTTTCATAATGATTTCTTTTGCCCTATCAGTAGACATTTTTTGAAATGAATTGCAAAGTATTCCTTGCAAAGTGGTTTTTTGATTCATAAAATTTAAAATGGCTTTTTTTAAAGTTTTAAGGTCCATGTCCGATGGATGTGGTAATACTTCCCTTGAAGGATTTGGCATGATCTCTGTTCTTTTTTTAAACGTTACCTTTCCTTCATCTGTTTCAAATATGATGACCGCATATGGATTTACTATGCTTGTTTGACTAATATAATCATAGATTTTATTTTTTGTTATGGGCGATAATTTTGCACGCAGAATAGCTTCAACCTTAAAACCGGACTCGCCTTGTATTTGTGATTCTTCATTCTTAACATTCTTTTTAAAGAGAGTGATTGGTTTATTTGTTCCTATGTCTGTTCTGAGATCAAAATAGTATTCCGATTCTTCGTCTGATTTGGACCATACTTTCAGAGGATGATCTGTATCCTTAGTTGAAAATGCTGCTATCATCTTCAAACCGACTCCAAAAAGACCTCTTTGTTGCTTTTCAACATATTTTCCAGAAGTTAAGAATGAACATACCGCGACAGGGACTTTCTCTGCGGGTATTCCTATGCCATTATCCTTACAGGATATGGTCCATAGGTCATTAAGGGGATCAAGGAGCTTTAATTTTATATGGATAGTTGGCAATATGTGATTTATTTCGCAGGAATCCAATGAATTTTCTATCAACTCTCTTACTGACATGTAGAGGATACGTTCGCCAGTAAAACCCGCAAGAGCAGAATTATCGACAAAAAACTCTGATTCTGCTTTTTTATTATAATAGATTTTTGATTTTTGCTTTTGAGGTATTTGTAAAAGAGTTTTTACCTGTTTTGTTCCTTTCTCTAAGACTTCGGTTGTAACTTTTGATGTCAATTGAGCAAGTTTGTACGTTACTAAATTTAACTTTTTATCAAATATGCTCAGATCGTTGCGATATTGAATAAAACAGGCTTATATTGTGGAGCCATATGGTGTCGCCTCGTTTTTTAGTTTGATTATTCTATGAGAGTTGAATTGCAACAGAAATCTCTTTTTACCTTTAAGAACCACTATAAAATCAGAACCCGTGCCAACAATTTCACCGCCAAAAAGGTCTTTAATACTCATCTGACAGTATATTTGTTTATCACATATTAATATTGAGACACAGCTCAAATCCTGCATTTCAAACTGTATTATCTTAGGTAAAAATAATAATTCCCAACTACATCTTTACCTAGTTTATGGATGTTGAAAGTAGACTTGACCTCATATTAAGAGAGCCTACAGAGGAGGTTGTTGAGGTCGAAGAATTAAGGCAAATTTTCGAAACTAATTCAAAACCTCGACATTACATAGGATTAGAAATTTCTGGAAAACTTCATTTGGGAAGCCTCATTTTAACTGGTTATAAGATAAATGATTTCATTAAGGCGGGAGTAGATTGTAATGTATTTCTTGCTGATTGGCATACGTACATTAATAATAAGTTAAATAATAACTGGGAAAAAATAATTGAGGTTTCCAAGTACTATGGTGAGGCGTTCAAATTTTTTTGTCCGGGCATAAAAATCGTTTTAGGATCAACACTCTATGATAATTATGATGATTACTGGAAGAATTTTATGATCTTTAGTAAACACATGACATTGTCACGAACGTTGAGAGCTCTAACTATTATGGGCAGAACAGAAAAGGAAAAACTTGATTTTTCACAATTAATGTATCCTTCTATGCAGTCTGCAGATATTAAGGCATTAGACTTAGATATTGTCCATGCAGGAATGGATCAAAGAAAAATTCACATGCTCGTAAGAGAAATTTTTCCCAAATTGGGATGGAAAGTACCAGTATCTGTTCATCAGCATTTATTACCTGGCTTAAATGAACCGACAAAATTTGCTCTGGAAGGAGGAACCGAAGAGGATTATAGGATATCAAGTAAAATGAGCAAAACTAACCCATTAAGTGGTATCTCAATTCACGATTATGATAGTACGATTAAAAATAAGATATCAAGAGCTTACTGTCCTATTGGTGTATCAGAAAATAATCCCATATTAGAGATCATTAAATATGTGATTTTTCACAAATTTCCTCAATTTCAGATAGAAAGACCTAGTAAATACGGCGGGAATATAGTATATGATGATTATGAGAAACTCGAATACGACTACAATCAGAAAAAGATTCATCCCAAAGATTTGAAAGATTCTGTTTCCATATATTTGAGTAAAGTAATTGAACCGGTTCGTAATCATTTTAGGGATCTGAAGATATTAGATGAATTTTAAGATCATATTATGAGCCACAAAGGAATAAATTAATATTAATTGCCATATTCATGATATTTTGAATAATACTTGCGATATACTTATCAAAAATGGGAATGCTATTATTCCCTTTAATGGTATTGTTAAAACTAATATTCTTATTGAAAATGGAAAAGTAAAGGCATTAAGAAAAACAATTGGAAATGTAAGTACTGATAGAGTAATTAATGCAGAAAATAAATACATTCTCCCAGGAATTATTGACCCTCATGTCCATTATGGAGTTTATACTCCGATAGATAATGCTGCTATAACGGAATCCACATCCGCCGTGACTGGTGGGGTGACGACAATTATGCGAATGATCAGACTCGGCGGTAGCTATAAAAAAATTATGAACCATCTTAATGTAAGCAAGGATACTCACATAACCGATTATGCAGTACATGCTTCAATTCTATATCCTAGTCAACTTAAGGACATGAGTTTCCTAAAAAGTATAGGAATTAATTCTTTTAAAATATATATGAATTTAGGATCTGATCTAAAAAAAATTCTGGCTGATTCGGATCCAGGCAATAACTCGCTTAAAGAAATTGAAGTAGATATGACCGATAGGTTACTAACTGAAATTATAAAGAATGGTTCAGCCTTAAATTCCATAATATTAGTCCACGCAGAGGACCATGCAGAATGTTCTAGAAATATAAAAGAAATGCGCAAGATGAATGAACACGTAGACTCAGATATCCTCAAGTTATGGTCGTCATTAAGACCAGAATCAGCAGAAATCAGTTCAATCAAAAAAATAGTGAATATTGCTTTGAATTATGAACCAAATCTGTACTTTGTTCATATTAGTTCATCAGAAGCTCTATATGAAATTTACAGAAATAAAAAATTATATAAGAACCTAAAAATTTGGATTGAAACGTGTCCTCATTATCTGACACATAGTACTGATTATGATAATATTAAGGGTAAGGTAGTCCCACCTTTAAGATCAAAAGGAAATCTTGTAAAGTTATGGGATGCTATAAAATCTGGTATTATCGATACGATAGGAACAGATCACGTTGCTAATGACCTGGAAAGAAAAAAGGCTAATGGAAATTTTTGGAATGCACCTTCGGGATTTTCTGGACTAGCTACAATGCTTCCAGTAATGCTAAGTGAAGGAGTAAATAAGAAAAGAGTTGATCTTATTAGAATATCTGAAATTTGCAGTGCGAATGCTTCAAGAATATTTGGACTTTTTCCAAGAAAAGGTACCATTATGGAAGGGTCAGATGCCGATCTAACAATCGTCGATTTGGAAAAAGAACAAACGGTAAGTCCTGATATATTAAATTCTCATTCTGACTATACTATATATGATGGTTGGAAGCTAAGAGGATGGCCTGTAATGACTATTGTGAGGGGCAAGACAGTAATGGAGGATGGAAAAGTCGATCAATCATATATTGGTCATGGTAACTTTATTGAAACAGCTAAAAATTCTTGAAAATTAAATAGATGAACTTATGCAATTGTAGAACTACAAATCATTTAAATTACTATTGTTATCAATATTCACAGTTTTTGAAGAATATTTTAGAAGTACAAGATGTCAAAAAATATTTCCCAATAAAGACAAATATTTTTTCCTTTACGAATTTTGGTAAAAAAAATTATAAAAAAGCATTAGACGGTGTAAGTCTACTCATTCCAGAGGGACGAGTTTCCGTTTTGGTAGGTGAATCAGGTTCTGGTAAGACTACATTGGCTAGAATAATCTTGCGCGCTATAGATCCAGATTCAGGTTCAATTATTTTCAATGGTAGTAATATTACCAAAAAGACAGGTCGAGAACTCAGGGATTTTCGCAAACAGGCACAAATGATTCACCAAGATCCATATAGTTCACTTAATCCAATAATTAAAGTATTTGATATCATAAAAGAACCAATTGATATTTTTTATAAAAACTACTCAAAAGAAGAACGTACTGAAAAGATCCTGACTGTTTTAGAAGAGGTAAACCTTAAGCCATCCTCAGAATTCACTGAAAAGTATCCCCATATGTTATCCGGTGGCGAAAGGCAGAGAGTCGCTATTGCCAGATCCCTAGTTATCGAACCTAAGTTAATTATTGCGGATGAACCTGTTTCTATGCTTGATGTTTCAATTAGAGCACAGATACTGCAGATAGTAAAGCAATTAAGTGTTAATCGTAAAATAACCATTTTCTACATTACACATGATCTGACAACATCAAGATACATTGGAGACGAGATCTCCGTCATGTATGCTGGCAAGATAGTTGAAAGTGGATCAATAGATAAAGTGTTGTCGAATCCCCTTCATCCATATACCCAAGCTCTGTTGGATGCTGTTTCTGAACCTAAATTTGAGAATATTGACAAAGAAAAAATAATTAGAATAAAAAATTTTGATTCAGTGGCTACTGAACACGGTTGTAATTTTTTCAATAGATGTCCGTATAGTATGGACATATGTAGGAAAGAACCAAAGTTGGAAAGGAAAGAACAAAATCATAATGTATCCTGCTTTCTACATGATACAATATGAAGTTAGAAATAATAAATTAAATTTTAATTGTTTCTTGCAAAATTAAAAATGTTTATCTAGATTTGATGTTAAAGCACTTGGGCCGGACTAAACCAATGCACAAAAAATAAAAAACAAAATGGTATTATTTTCTAAGGACAT
>Ga0209897_1000004_pt1 | contig 70479 bp, 75 predicted proteins | sample GWRWN3_10_20_FD_187215 | JGI IMG/M metagenome (GOLD analysis project Ga0209897, IMG submission 187215) | Riverbed sediment microbial communities from areas with no vegetation in Columbia River, Washington, USA - GW-RW N3_10_20 (SPAdes)... | ecosystem: Environmental > Aquatic > Freshwater > River... | reverse complement strand
AGAGATGACGTAATTATCCGCCTTAACTGTATTGAAAAATTCACGTGAGACGTTCCTGTCACTACCATGATGTGGCACTTTTAAAATGTCTACGTGATACTTCCCTTGTTTATCTAACATCCCCTCTCTTGAGAGTATGTTGATAATATCATCACCTGAGCCATCGCCGGTGAATAGAATTTTTCTGTTTTTAGCCTCTAGCAATAACATGATGCTACTTAAATTAGGTATACTTTTATCTAAAATTTGAAGTAGTCCAAGTTCAAGATTTTCATTTAATTTCTTTTCATTCAGCCAATCCTTCCATTCTTTCCTTAATTTATCAAGGTTCTTTTTTGTAGGACCTAAAATACGAAAAGTAATGTCCTTGAATTTAATGGATTTTGGCCCATCCTCGACTAGGACCATCTTGTCAAATTCGGGATTGATTGGTATTTTTAGTGATTTAGCCAGTGAGGTAAGATCCCTAGCTTGCTGAAAACCTTTCATAATGATTGTCATAATGGAGCTTTCCGTTTTTTTCTGATCCTCTTTGGACCCGAAATTCACAGTTAGAAAAGAATTTTTTAACAATGTATTTGGATCTTCATTTGTTTGGAGAAGATCATTGAATGAATTGTGCCATAGTTTAGAAACTTTTACTAATTCTTTTGCTTCATTTTCTCTTTGACCTTTGATTTCCTCAAATAGATCGAGTAAACCAATAATATGATCGGTATCAATATGACTCAAAACTACCAAATCTAATTTCCCACTTAATGGTAACTTTTGGAGTGTTGGTTTAAGATGTTTTTCAAATGTTTGATATGGTCCTCCGTCTATGAGCACGGTAGTTGATTCTTTACCCTGCTTTGATTCTAAAATGAAACAATCTCCATATTCAGCTTGCACTACATGAAGTTTTAACACAGGGCTTTATTGTTATTCAATTATTAAAATCCAACCTTTAAAGTTCTCCAACGAATTGAAATCAATCCCTAAATTTTAACCAATCATCCTTCTTCCACTGGCAAATCAAGTCTATTGCCCCATTCCCCCCAAGAACCTAGGTACATCTTTACTTTCTTGTACCCTAACATTTTGAAAACCAAAAAAGCATTGGCTGCCCTATAGCCGCCTTGACAATACGTTATTATCTGTGCATTCTTTGGAATTTTTGAATAAATTTTTGATAATTTCTCTTTACTATTAAAGATACTATTTTGAACATTTCTTGTCCAATCAATATTTTTTGCTGATGGGATATGGCCTCTCCTTGCAGCTCTTACTTCAGAACCAACGTATTCTTGTCTGGAACGAGCGTCCACTATTACCACACGTTTGTTGCTTATTGCTCTCCTTACTTCATTTGCATCAGCTATGATTTTGGAATTAGGTTTACCTTTGAATCTAGAGTTTTTTAAAGCATTACTTTTTGTTTCTACAGGATATCCTTCTCTTTTCCATATTTCAAAACCGCCATCCAACATGCATACTTTTTCATGAGAAAAATAAAGAAGCATCCAAACGCCTCTAGCTGCAGATATACCAGAAATATTATCATAAAAAACCACATTACTTTCCTTTCTTATTCCAATATTTGATAGCAGTAATCTTGTTTGTCTGTTAAAGTCTTTGATACCTCTCTTGGTAGTATCAAACCAATGCAATTGGAAGAGATCAACGTTTACTGCGCCTGGCACATGACCTTTTTTGTATTCTGAAAAAGATCTTGTGTCTACCACAATGACTCCATTTTTATTTTGGGTTATTCTGTAAAGGTCTTGTGACGAAATTAATAGATCCAATGGTACACGTAATACATCTAGCGTGATATATAATGTTCACATAGCATATCTTATCACTAAACATTTCAATGTCAGACTTATCTTAATGCAAATTCATTAATTAAAAATATTCAAACTAGTAACAGAAATATCCCAAATTTGTATAACGGCGGTACACCCTCATTTCTTAATTTACCAATTTTTCTCTAAAAATCTGAAATAACATTAATAATGACCTACGCGTGAGTAGAATCAAAGAGATTATCCCAAAAGTGTTACCTACGTAAAGCTCTTTTAAGGGTATCAATAACCTGATTATCTGTAACCTGATCAAAATTCTGATAGTACTGTTCTATTGATTTAAAGTTTCGGTTTTGAGGAGTGGTAATAACCTCAATGTGGTCTATACCTTCATTTTTCAATAAATTAATGGTTCCTTTCGGCGATACTGGAATAGCAATTATAAGTCGCTCCGGATTTTTAGTTTTTCTTATACTCCTAATGGCAGCAGTAATAGTGGATCCCGTGGCAGCACCGTCATCTACTATAATTATAGTCTTGTTCTTCCACACAATATCGTTGTCCTCGAGAAAAAATTTGTTCCCATGCTTATATATCAGGGCAAGACGTTTTGTTTCTTCTAACTGGTTTGATATCTCACTTTTGATATATTCGGAAGAGATTTTCAGCTCTTTGATAACCAATTCATTCAAGTAGGTGGTTCCATCTTCCATTACTGCTCCTATGGCGAGTTCTTCATTATGAGGTGCTCGGAGCCTCTTCGATATTAATAAATCAAATCTACAGGATAACTTCCTTGCAATAATGTCCGCAATTATTATACCTCCACGAGGAATGCCCAAGACAAGAGTATCCTTTCTGTCTTCTTTTTTTACTACATCCTTTAGTGCTTCTCCAAGGATATTACCTGCGGATTTCCGATCCTTTATTTTCAACTGAAATTTACCAATAACTCCGTCCAATATCAAGACTAGTCACTAACTATTGGTTACATTCATATAAATATTAAACCTTGTATTTTGAAAGGGAACTAATTATATGATGTGATGGAAATTATTATTTAAGAATGGCATACTTTGATACTAAGAAACCGAATCGGATAATGGACTAAAATGCTCTTTCAGCCATCGACTAGCAATATCTGCAAGCATCTCTGTAGATCCTTCTTCATCAAACAAATGCGAAGCGTTCTGTATTATACTGAGTTTCTTTTCTTTGACATTTCTTAGGTTTTTCATTGTCTGCTTATTAATTTTGATAAGTACTTTTTCCTTACTGCCTGCAATGAACAAACAAGGGGAGACTATCTCAGATAAGAAATGACTATCTACTAAATCTGTACGTCCGCTACGAATAACGATTGATTTGACCTGGTATTTGGATGCTGCAATCAGAGCCGCTGCTCCACCAGTACTTGAAGCAAAGTAACCTAGTTGTAATTTCCTTTTCTGTTGATGACTCACTATCCATTCTGTAGCCATCGATAGTCTTTGTGTGAGTAAAGATATGTTGAATTTATTCAAAATTGCGCCTGGAATTTGTGTGATTATATTTTCTTGTCGCCTATCACTTTCTTGTTCTTCTTCAGATAATAGATCAAATAAAAGAGCTCCAATATTGTTTTCGTTTAATTTTCTTGATACCAGTTGGTTCCTCTCACTGCTTTTGCTACTTCCGCTACCATGAGCGAAAACAACTATGCCTATTGGGTTGTCAGGTATGAAAAGATTACCTTCGACAAACAAATTTGAAGCTGAACTGTTAAGTGAAAATCTAACTACTTCTTTGACCAATATCTTTACTTATTTAATTGTTAAAAATATGTCTTTTCACAAGAATTGAATTATTAATAAATTTGAGTTCATCTCAAGAATGAAATCATTGACCTGATTCGAGTTAAAATTCAAACATGATAAAAATTCAACTTTAATCATTTATCCTTTGACACAAATTTAATTCCTTATTACCCATTTAGGATTGAAAATTTAATCTCAAGTCCCTGTTTTGGTTCGAATTTGTATTCATACTTTTCATCTAAATTCAAAGGCATCAATGCAACATCTTTGCTAAGGCAAATAGGACACTGAAACCTTTTTATTTTCATAAAAATAGTTGCTGTCCAATAACATGACTCGCAAAGAGCGAATACGCGATTCTGATAATCATACCGTTTGTCTAAAATTAATTCAGACATGTGTAAACTAAGGATGGAGCGTGTGTTAATTATTTCCCTATGCATTTACGTAGATCACATAGTATCAATTACACATATAGAAATGCATGTAATTATCATTTGAGAATTTATCATTCAATATGATTTATTTGGGATGTCAATTATCGGACTCCATTGACTTGCCCATAATTCAGTCAATTGTCTTTAATATCAAATACATATAGATTATTGTGATGAGTATAGATACCCATTGACTACGATAAAATCATGGTAAATCATTAAGAACTAATTTTATTGTATCCGATCTATGCTAATAAGCAAAATACTCATAGGAATTAGTGCAGCTATACTTTTGGCGACATCTACGGTATTAACAGGTGCTGTATATGCGCAAAACCAGGTAACAATAAATGGAGCGGGAGCAACTTTTCCATTTCCATTAATTGATACTTGGAGAGTAGAATACAAGAAACTACATCCGGAAGTTGATATTAATTATCAGTCTATTGGCAGCGGTGGAGGTGTCAAGCAATTTACGGAAAAAACAGTTGATTTTGGTGCTACTGATGCTCCCCTGACCCAGAATGAAACTCAGAAGGTGCCAGGAGCAGTCCATATTCCAGAAACTATTGGTTCTGTTGTCGCAGCCTACAATATCCCAAGTATTCCCGACAAGGGACTAAAACTAACTGGTGAAGTCTTAGCAGACATATTTTTGGGCAAGATTACCAAATGGAATGATCCCAAGATCCAAGATCTAAATAAGGACAAGACTCTCCCGGGTGATAATATAGTAGTAGTACATAGATCAGATGGTTCAGGTACAACCTTTGTTTGGACTGATTATTTATCAAATGTAAGTCCAGCATGGAAGGAACAGCTAGGTAAAGGAAAATCAGTTCAATGGCCAGTTGGGATCGGTGCACCTGGAAATGAAGGTGTTGCAAATGCAATAAAGGGAACTCCAAACACAATTGGATATGTTGAATTGAGTTATGCTTTGACTACAAACACGCCATTTGCATCTATGCAAAATAAGGACGGTAATTTCGTAGAGCCCTCACTTAATTCTACTGCAGCTGCAGTACAGGGCTATGTAGAATCGCTACCAAAAGGAGATGGAGTCTGGACTAATGTGACCCTCGTAAATGCACCAGGAAATAATTCATATCCTATAGCCAGCTTTTCATACCTACTGTTGAACAAGGAGTTAAGTACCAATCCAAATCTGGACCAAGCAAAAGCAAAGGCACTGGTTGATTTCATATCATGGGCAATAAGTACTGATGGTCAGAAAATAGGTGAAAGCCTAGACTATGTTCCACTACCTGATGGTGTGGTAAAACTTGACCAAGATACGCTCAAGGCTCTGACATTCAAAGGTCAACCAATAACGTAGTGGCAATGATGTAACGGCAATGAATAACTCTCCTCTCTATTTTTTGTCTTCTGATTTTTTCTATTTTGATATAGCAAATAAAACAAATAACAGAAAGGATAGTTTGTTTATATTAAGGACTTTGCTCTATAATTGGTAGGTGCTATGATATTAGTACATTAGGATTAGCCTCTAAACATAAACAATACCTTTCTGCGCTTTTTGTGGTCAGAAACAAAAAACATGATAAACTTTTTACGGGTCTAGTAGTCGGAACTGCAGCTTATACGTTACTTATGGTAGGACTTGTCGCTTTTTCAGTAACCAAAGGATCCTTAGATATTTTTATGGAGGAAGGTATTCAGTTTATTACTGGATCAGATTGGAATGCAGTTGAAGGACGTGAATCGTTTGGTGCTTACCCCTACATAATTGGTACTCTTCTGAGCTCCGCTATAGCATTGGCGATAGGTCTTCCAATTAGTTTGGCAATTGCGGTCTTCATTTCAGAAATCGCACCTCCGCGTATAGGCACTCCTTTATCATTTATAACAGAACTACTGGCTGCTGTCCCAAGTATAATCTACGGGCTCTGGGCATTATTCGTATTTAGATTTTGGGTAAGAGACATTATAGAAAAGCCATTGTACGATGCCTTTCATGGTTACTTGCCGTTCTTTGCAAAGACGCCGTTTGGCCTTGACATATTTACTGCTGGTATTGTATTGGCGATTATGATAATTCCCATCATATCATCAATTTGCAGGGAAGTTATGAGAGTAGTGCCTGACTCACAGAGGGAAGCAGCATATAGTCTTGGTGCCACTCGTTGGGAAACTGTTAGAACGGCCGTATTCCCTTATGTTAAATCTGGACTGGTTGGCGCATCAATGCTTGGTTTGGGCAGAGCAATAGGTGAAACAATACTTGTTACTATGATCATAGGCAATGTTATAGGACCTAATGCAATACCGACTTCATTTTTCTCACAGGGTCAAACTCTTTCAAGTTTGGTAGCTAACGAATTTAATGAGGCATCATCCGATCTGCATCTTTCAGCTCTGATTGCCCTCGGGGCCATTCTCTTTATCCTGACTATGGGCGTCAATATTGTGGCCCGTCTTTTAGTAAAAAAGAAAATTAAAGTATCATCAGGAGCCAAAGCACAATGAATTCAAATAACAATTACAGAGACATAGTGCAGGAGACTGTAACTAAGAAATATAAAAAACGCTTGTTTGTCAATAAACTTGTTACAATATTTACTGTGGTCTGTGTCATAGCTGCAATAGTACCCCTTTGTAGTATATTGTTTGAAGTTATTAAGAATGGAATAAGTGCCATTAGTTTTGAATTTCTAACGCAGCCCCAAGGTTCTATTGGTTCAGGTAGTGGTGGCATTGCACCTGCAATTCAAGGAACTATTATCGTTGTTGGACTTGCCTCTTTAATTGCCGCACCAATTGGAATTCTAACAGGCATTTATCTATCAGAATTTGCCAAAGAAGGAGGGGCATTCCCATATCTGGTGAGGTTCTTTAATGATGTACTTACAGGTCTTCCATCAATAGTTATAGGTATTGTGGGATATGTTCTCATAGTATTAGCCCTAGGTTCATTCTCAGTCTTGGCTGGATCCTTATCTCTGTCTATAATTATGATACCAATTGTCGTACGAGTCACAGAGGAAACGCTAAAGATAGTACCGCATTCGCTACGAGAAGCAGGGTATTCTCTAGGACTTTCGAAGGCCAAAGTTACATTACGCATCGTCGTTCCTGCTGCTAAAAATGGGATTCTTACAGGCATTGTCATTGCCATTTCAAGAATTGCTGGTGAAACTGCCCCTCTTATAATGACAATACTGGGCACAAGCCTCTTCTTTTCTGGAATTACGGGTCCAGTAGATGCCCTACCATTGAGAATTTGGAGGCTTGCTAGCCAACCTTATGAATCGGCACATGCATTTGGATGGGGTTCAGCACTGATTCTGATATTAATGATTTTGGCACTGAGCCTAGGATTAAGATATTTCGTGCAAAAGAGGAGCCCGTTTAAGGGAATGGCCTGATCAGTGTGTCTATATTTACTATATAGATAATGCATAATTATTGACTTTCTTAATATTGATTACCAATTGGCCATAGAGGAACCCATCGAGACTAAAGAAACTGTAGTTGAAGCCACTGAAAAGTACAAGGTAAGTATTGAAAATGTTAATGGCTGGTATGGAACCAAACGTGCAATAAAGGACATTAACCTCAAGGTGAAGGAGAAAACTGTTACGTCATTTATCGGTCCCTCAGGTTGTGGTAAGACGACACTTATCAGATGTCTAAATCGAATGCACGAAATGACCCCGGGAGCTCGTGCGGAAGGACGAGTTATAGTTGATGGAATTGACATATATGATAAATCAATTGATCCGGTTATCATTAGAAGACGTATTGGAATGGTTTTTCAGAAACCAAATCCATTCCCTACAATGAGTATCTTTGAGAATGTGGCATCAGGTTTAAGGCTGAATGGAGTAAACAACAAGACCATAATTAGAGAAATTGTAGAAGAAAGTTTAAAGAATGCAGCGTTATGGGATGAAGTAAAAAACCAGCTTGAACAACCAGGAATGAGCCTATCTGGCGGACAGCAACAGAGACTTTGTATTGCAAGAGCACTTGCAATGCAGCCAGAGGTGTTACTAATGGACGAACCAACATCATCACTAGATCCGTTTGGTTCGTCAAAAATAGAAGAGCTTGTTAGAGTACTAAAAGATAGTGTTACGATAATAATTGTAACTCATAATATGCAACAGGCCGGCAGAGTATCCGACTTCACTGCGTTCATGTACCTGGGCGACTTGATAGAATATGGATCAACAAATCAAATATTCATGAAACCGGAAAAGGAACTTACAGAGCGCTACATTTCAGGAAAGTTTGGTTAGCTCGATTTAGTGTGTCAAGTTGGCGCGATTATTAGATATAGGTTTAGAACGGATTACAAACCTAATCCTTGATATGGGTCATCTGTCTGAGCATTTGGTTAATTCAGCGTTAGAATCCTATGAAAAAGGAACTATGCTGCGTGCGCAGATTTTCGAAGGTTCTGAAAAACTTAGATTTCTGCAAATCGAAGTTACTGATTATGCAACTGAACTGATTGCAAGATATCAGCCAGTTGCTAAAGATCTAAGATTCATTCAGTCATCTATGGATGCCGCGTATGGTTTTTCAAGATTTGGTAGATATGCATATGATATTGCAGAAGTTATGGAAACAATAGGTCCTCTTCAAAACTGTGACAAATCTGAAGTTTCATTGATGGCAAAGACTGCGAAAGACATGATAAACTTGAGTGTAAAATCCCTAGAGAAACTAGACAAGGATGCCTCACAAAAACTATACATGATGGATGACAGTGTAGATTCAATTTTTCGAAAGTATTTAAAGAAAGCATTGACCCAACCTAAGAAAAGAAATTATGAACCAAGGTGCTATGTTTCTGCTCTTTTGATATTACGATACCTAGAAAGAATTTCGGATCACGCTTGCTACATAGGCGATTGCGTACACTACGTAGTTACAGGCGACCCAAGTCCAAGACGATGAGAACTATATAGAGTATATATATCTATATGATAAATATATATCACTAATCACAAAACCCATATTATACTGATAATAAGATAACTATATTGCAAACCTTCGAAAATAATGAGGTCAGAAAGATCCAGTATACAGGTAGGTCTACCTATGTTTTATCCCTTCCAAAGAAATGGGTAAATGAATTAAAGCTAAAAGCTGGCGACCCAGTAACTATAATGAGAGAAGCCAATAATTCACTTTCCATAATCCCAAACGTTGTAAGAGGCCCAGGCACCACTGAAGCTACTTCATTTGTTACTAGTGACAAGAGTGGTCCTACCTTAAAGCGTACTGTTGTGTCCATGTATCTAAGAGGATTTAACATCATGCATCTAAAATCAAAAACAGGAAGGATTCATCCTTCACAGCGTGATGCAATAAGAGAAGTTGTTCGCAGGAATCTTATTGGAACTGAAATAATTGCCGATTCTTCAGATATGGTAACAATTCAAGTATTATTAAGTCTGCCAGAATTGTCTATAAATACTGCCGTGAGGCGAATGTTCCTGATAGGTTCATCGATGCACAAAGATGCTATTTCTATACTAACAGAGGATAGCCTAGACCTGTACAAAACAGTAATAAAATCAGATGACGAAGTAGATAGATTTAGTCTATATGTACTCCGCAATCTAGTCATCGCCTCCCAGAACGAGGGCATTCTCAAAGGGATAGGTCTGAGAAGCCCCGCTGATTGTCTTAGCTACAGTGCAGCGGTAAGGAGCCTTGAGAGAATAGCAGACCACGCTTCAGAGATTGCTCTAAAAAGTTCACAGATTGGAACAATCCCTGAAGAGTTACGTAAGAGAATAATAAAAATGAGTGATTTGTCACTACAATTATTGAGTGATGCGATAGAAGCGTTCCTTAGAAAGGATTATTACTTGGCCGATAGTATAGTGGATAAATCTGAGAACATCAGAACTATTGAAGATGACATTATCGCACTTATTGATAAAGAGAAGAATCCAAAGAATTATAATAATATCTATGTAAAACTCATCCTAGAACACATAAGAAGAACTGCAGAATATTCCTTTGATATTGCCGAAGCTGGAATGAATCAGATAGTGGGAGAAGTTATAGAAATTAGATAATGACACTCACCTTGCAATAATAGAAATGGATCAAGTATAAAATTTTGAATTATAATCACTCAAAAATATCGAACAATTCTGTAATTTTTTCGAACATTGGGCTTGTAATGGAATAAGTGTAATTATTTTATTCACGATTCATGAAATATTAGTTATTTGTCGAAGTTGGGAAATGAGTCTTCAGTATATATTAGGCAAAAACAATTTGGACTATGTATAGGAAACTATGTCACAGGTTCTCAACGTTGAAACTCACTGTCATAATGTTTTTTCAAATCACAAAAACTACTCTTCAAGAATGCCATTTGATTGTGGGGTAACAATAGAAGAACAATTAGAAAACGCATATCATCAGAAAATTGACGTCATGTTTGTTACAAATCATAATACTCTTGAAGGTTATTCCCAAATATTAGAATATAAAAAAGACCATGCGAAATATCGGAATATAAGAATTTATCCGGCTGAAGAAGTTACAATAAACAATAAGGGACACGTACTGGCTTATGGTATAGAAAAGGAAATAAGACCTGGTATGACGCTAGACGAAACCCTTGACGAGATTAAACAGCAAAATGGCGTATCCTGTGCTGCTCATCCGTTTGCTGTTTCAAATGGAATTAGAGAATATGCAAAAAGATGTGACATTATTGAATCGTTCAATAGCAATAACATTGATTTCTTTTCAAATCTAATTGCCGAAAAATTTGCCAAGGAAAATAATTTGGTATCAATAGCTGGTAGCGATTCTCATGTCAAATCCACAATTGGAAGAAGTATCAATAAGGTTGAATCAGAAGACAATATTGATTCTATTTTAGAAAAATTAAGAAAAGGCAAGTTCACAATAGAGAAATCAAATTATGCGAGCAAGAATGAAATGCATGAACATGCTCACTATATTATATCCTTGTCACGTCAATCCATTTTAAATTCGATAAACGAATCAAACCCAAAATATCATTCCATAGTCAAGTGGGCAATAGATTCTTTTATTTCAAATCCAAATTCTAGACTGTGGCATATTATGAGCTCGCTCGGCATGTACCTATCAAAACGTGTTTCAAAAAAAGTGAACATGTATGGATACAATCCGCTAATTCTTCAGCAAAGGTCATGGTCAAATCTTATCTCGTTAAGTCTAATTCCATAATCAGTATCTAATACCATAATCAGTACATATCTATTTGATAGGTTCGGGATCACTTATATACTGAAATCGTCTACAAGATGTCATGTCCAGAGTAGAGATCAGGTGTACCGAAAACGGACCAGAATTAGTTGTAGTGGATGGAAAGGTTTTTGCAGCGTTCTGCAGATGCGGATCATCAAATACCAAGCCATATTGTGATGGAAGCCATGCAAAAATAGGATTCAAGGCAGAGGCAAAAGATATAGTAGTTACAGAGCAGTAAAAATTAGTCAAACATCAACTTTCATATAATTGAATATTAATAATCTGATACAAATTTTGATTTCTATTTTCAGGAACATAAAAAAATTTATCTGCTTTTATTATGTATTTGGCATTGTTTTCTTTATTGTAGCTGGTTTAACAAATGAGATAACGTACGGAGATACATCCACGAGATTAGATCCAAACGTACGAGAATTGGCCGGAAAGGACAATCATCCAAACTATAAATTTCAATATTTTTTTCCCCGAAACTTGAACCAAAATGCCACAAATGATGTAGAGTTGGCGGGAATTGTGACCGAAGTGGTGGATGGGGATACTTTGGACATCAACGGAACCAGAATTAGGCTGGCTCTTGTCGACACTCCTGAAAGAGGACAATCAGGCTTTGATGAAGCAAAGAAATTTGTTGAATCGTTATGTCTGGGGAAGAAAGGGGAATTGGATGTAGATAACGGACAGAGAAGAGGTGATAGGTATGGAAGAGAAATTGGTGTAGTTTACTGTGAGGGTATAAATGTAAACGAAAAACTCATGAACAAGAGATTGGCCAGAATCCTGACTGAATTTTGTGATATCTCTGAATTTTCTAATGAGAGTTGGGCAGCACCCCAATGCTAAGTTTGATTTGAAATTACGGTTTAACTATCATTTTTCATTTTTGTTTACATGTCCAATATTATTTGAAAATAAAAAAGTGAAAATTAAATCAAGGATGCTTCGGTACTCATAACCATCAAGTATTTGGATGCTTATAATAGGAGTATCACTAGTGATATTGGATTGATTACTACTATGTGTTTCTTGTAGGTGAGAACTAAAGGATTATGTGAATTAAATAATTGTATTATTGCCTCATAGGTTTGTGAGCCTACGATTCACAGCACTCATGCCACTCTGTGGCAACGTTTTATATCCAAGTAATAGTTCTTTATGATATCTTTTTGGTATGTCATTTATGATATCCAAAATAGTATCTGCTTCTTGAGAAAGTTTCTTTATCATATCCTCCGAAACGACTTTATCCTCAATACTCATGGCAATAGAATAAACTAAAGTTCTAAGAGAGTTTGCAACAACTTTTTCTTCTGCTTTAATTTTTTTTCGAGTTGAATTAGACTCTACCAATTTTAACTAACATTAGATGAGAAATGAATTATCTATTTTTCTTAGTCACATTATGTGTAATTTTATCTAGCATCTTTCCTTGAATGTTTATTTAGTGATGGGATCTACGAAAGTTTAATCCTTCATGTCTTACTGTTATACTTCTAATGTTCTTGACTCAGTTAATTTATTTAATAATCGCCTAGTCCGCAAGCAAGGATTTCGTAGCCTACTAAACCGTCCTGTCCATTTCCTTCATCTTGCGCCTCTGTAAGACATCCCTTCTGATCCTCATAACTTAACTCAAATGCGGGCGAGTTCTTGAACTTTTGCCAGTTGACTGCGTCGTGGTTTGTGCATTCCTCATGGTCTACGCACTTTGAGATCTCACATAGAGAGCCCTGATATGCCAGCTCCTTGAATTCCTTCTCAGACGCATCATTAGGATCGTGGTTTTTTGGATCCCACTTCATATCGTCGTACCCATCCTCACATTCGACTTTTTTCGCAAACGAATAAGGCGCTGATAAAAATACTGTTAACACTAGCGTTGCAAGTAATGCAACAGTAACCTTTCTAAACACAAGACTTCTCGAAGTTTGCACTTAATAAATCTTATTTCTCTAGGATTTAGACTATTTTTATAAAACTAGAATAAATTGGGGAACTCTAGGCAAATCGCCTGTGACGTTGGTAATTCCATTATTTAATAAATTAGCCATTACATCATTTATCGGCCTTGAATAACATTTCTGAACTTTTGTAAAGCTAATTTAATATCGTTTATTCTCGATTGAGTAATGTCATATATCTGAATGTTAGGTTTGTTCATATTTTCGAGAACCCAATTCACAAGTTAAATTCTTTTCTTAAAGTCTCTTTTGTAGAAATACAGTATACTCAAACTTAACCATACAACACGATGAGGTATCTGCTAATTGTGAACAGATAAATAAGAAAAAGCCCTTTAATTAAATACGAAATGGAATTAACTACTAGGATACTCGCTATATTTGCTGTCGTTGCGGTAACTGGTTTAATATGGATGCTAACCGTATCTGAGTCAGCAAATGCTTGGCATTCAATGTTTGAAAGCAAGAAGGCGTGCGAAAACTGGTTTAAAGCACTTGGTAACACGACATCGGAAGGCGAGTTTGCATGCGATAATGTAGTTCCACATAATCAAACCAATGCTACAACCAACTCTACATGATGCTCTTACCCAAAAACGAACTCGGGTTCCAGTATTCTTTTGATCGATAATGTAGCTACAATATTTTTAACCAGATGTCTTTCAGCAGTAGTGAACTTGGGCATATACTAACTGAACGTTTTAATCAAATAAACATTATCGTTACCAATGATTGTATTCTCATCTAAAAAAAGGAAAGGAGACTTGAAGTAATTATTGCGCTTCCTGAAGAGACTTTAGGTTCATCAGTTGTTGCAACGTATACAATGCGTCTAGGTTCTTAACAGCTTCCTTTGGGTCTTGCATTCCTTTGATCTTTTCAATGGCGTCCTTCACCTTCGAATCTTGTTCTATATCGGCCAAAGTTGGATTAGTTTCTTTCAAGACCTTAATCCATTGATCGACGTTTGCTCCCTTAGTCTGGTTTCCTTGAGTCTCGTTCCCCTGAGCATTTGCAACCTTAAAACTTGGAGTCGCAAGGAGCGCTGCTGATAAGAGGACACTTGCTAGCACTACTAGAATTCCTATTTTTTGATACATCAATAGCAACTAGTACTTTATACTATAAATGAGTGCAAATCATCAGAATATGAAATTTTGGTTTTAACTGGAGAATTATTGTGGCTTATGGTTTATTGGTATTGAAATCACATATTTTGTGGATATAAGTCATTTATAGTTGACACGTATTACAATTCAACGCCTTCAACACAAACTGTGGGGTGTTTAAGGTTGTTCTCAACTAGCTATTTGTCTAATTTGTGGTATATAAGCATCTACGTGATGGATGCTTCGGTACTCATAACCCTCATCATTTCGTTTTCAGACGGCTCTTCCTTCACCTCATTAGCATCCAATGCATATTATAAGGACTTTAAAATAAATTTGTAATTTTGAATTTCAACGCTGACTAGATCAAAATATTTTTGTCATATATCTAATCAATTAGGGTACAAATTATAATTTTTACTTTTTACATCAGTTATTAACTGTGAGAAAAAATGAATTCTTTTAATACCTTGTAGATTATTGCATTAATGGAATGAAATCAGCTCAAATAATTAAGATTAAAGAGAAACTTTCTATTGTTAATCTCCCGGATCCTAAACCTAGAGATAGCCAGGTATTGATTAGGATTGAAGCATCAGGAGTATGTCATAGTGATATTCATCTTTGGGAGGGAGGATATGAGGGAGCTGCGGGAACTTTCTTAAAGGTCGAAGACAGAGGAGTCAAATTTCCAGTTACTCCAGGACATGAGATATCTGGCAAGATTGAGGCGATTGGAGACTCTGTTAGTGGATTTAATGTCGGAGAGCGGGTAGTAGTATATCCTTGGATAGGGGAAGGTTCATGTCCTGCATGCAGAGTCGGCCAAGAAAATCTTTGTGATACCCCGAAAACAATAGGTATCTACAGAGATGGCGGATACTCCGAATTAGTTCTAGTTCCCAATTTTAGATATCTCGTGAAAATCGATAATCTGGATGTAAATTCTTCAGCCTCCTTAGCGTGTTCTGGCCTCACAGCATATAATGCTGTTAAGAAGGCAAAGGTAGCACCAGGAGAGTCAATTGTAATAATTGGGGCCGGTGGATTGGGGCTAATGTCCGTTCAACTTGCCAAAGCAATAACTAATTCGAGAATTGTAGTTGTGGATGTAGATGATAAAAGATTATCGGAGGCAAAAAAACTTGGTGCTAATGAAGTCATAAATTCTTCCAAAGAAGATCCAGTTGAAGATATCAAAAGACTTACAAATTCCTTGGGAGCAGAAGCTGTTATAGACTTTGTAAATAATGATCGTACTGCACCCATCTCAATTAATATGCTGAGAAAGAGAGGCAAGCTTGTAATGGTTGGGCTTTTTGGGGGTGCCCTGGAATTAAGTCTCCCAATAGTACCATTGAGAGGACTTACTATTACCGGGGCATATACAGGAAGCTTTAACGATTTAGTCGACTTGGTCAATTTATCCAAGGCTGGTGAAATTCGATCTGTAGTAAATAGATCCTACAAACTGGATGAAGCAAATCAGGCCCTTGAGGATCTACGCGCAGGAAAAATAGTAGGAAGAGCGGTATTGAATCCCAACAACTGAGAATGATTTCTCAATCGATAGGACATCTCAATTTTGTTTTAGAAGTTACCTATCTTATCTAAAATTCTATCATTTTATTTTTCTACTTCCATTTACTATAAGGAGTAACACTAATTACAATAAATAAATATTGTACATACTTTATCTAAAGTATTATGTTTAAGTGACTCATAACGTATTACAGGTACAAATCTTAGTCTGGCATAAATAATATATAATAAAATAATTTTACGATGTTTCATCATAATAATTTATTATATTTTATCTACCTGATGAATATGGACTTAGAATATTACTATTCTATCAAAATTAAAAGAAGACAGGTGGCAGAATAGACTTGATAAGCCTTCTTACTAGATCAATATTGTTCTTATTTATAGTATCTAGCTTTCTATTATCCCAATCAATTCATCCCTCTTTTGGAGCCACCAGCACAAGTCCAACGTGCGTGGATACGACCATTTCAGGCATTTCTGCTAGTGGAAGCAACCTAAATTTCCTTCCAAAATACGTAATCGACAATAACTTCAATAGTCTTTGGTCAAACTATGGTAAAGGTTCTTGGATACAGATGGATTTAGGTTCAAGTAAAAACATTTGCAGTGTGAACATTGCGTGGTATAAAGGCAATGAGAGGCAGAATAATTTTGTTATCTCTACATCTACAGATGGCAATTCATACAAAAACGTAATAAATTCAAAAAGTAGCGGAAATACTTTGTCGTATGAAAAATATGTGTTCCCTAACACTCTTGCACGATATGTAAAGATAACTGTAAATGGTAACACTCAAAACAATTATGCAAGTATAACTGAAGCCAAAATACAAACAACTTCTTCTAGCCAACCACAACAAACTCAATGTTCTACTGCTGGGACCACAAACCTCGAAAGGTCCGGCAGTCAGTCTGGATTTCCAGCTTCAAATGTACTTGATAACAATCTTAATACCAGATGGTCCAATAATGGTAAAGGTTCTTGGATACAGATGGATTTAGGTTCAAGTAAAAACATTTGCAGTGTGAACATTGCGTGGTATAAAGGCAATGAGAGGCAGAATAATTTTGTTATCTCTACTTCAAAAGACGGAAATACATTTACAGAAGTATTAGAGAAAAAGAGTAGTGGCAATACGCTAAACCTTGAAAAATACGTTCTTACTAATACGCTTGCACGATATGTAAAAATAACTGTAAATGGTAACACTCAAAACGATTATGCAAGTATAACTGAAATTAAGATAAGCATACAAAATATTATCCCTACACCACCACCGCCACCATCAACAGGAGGAGGAGATGGTACTGGTGGCGGTGACGGAGTAAAGATGATTTATCCTACACTATCTGCAGGAGAAACATGGTTCTTTAATCCTACAAATCCCGATGATGGTCAGTTTGATAGAAACGGCGCTGAAATCTCAAAAAATACTGATGGTAGCTGGCATCTTAAACCGGGAACTACAAGAATGTTAGCTTTTACAAAAAGTTCAGGATTACCTTCTGACGAGGTCAGGTCAAGTCTACCAACATATGATTATTCAAGGTTGTCTCAGATTGGATACTTTTATAAACCGACTGACTGGAAGAATATGGAAATAACAATTTATGTCAAAGTACTGTCGGCCTCCGGTGGTGGAGACGAAATTTCTCTGGTCTCTAGAAGCGTGAGACACAGTACAAACGTACATGAAGGATGCGGTGGTTCATCGTATCACAATAACATTGATTTTACTAATGGAAAATTCAAATTCAAAAAAGAGATGTGGCATGTAGATTATGACATAAAACCATATTCTGGAATAACAATTGGCTCGACAATGAACAAATGGATTGGCTTTAAGGGAATTGTGTATAATCTGCCCGATGGTAGTGTTAAACTTGAATCTTATATTGATAAAGATAATAGCAATAATTGGCAAAAAGCTACAGAGCTTGTAGATAAAGGAAACTGGGGCGATAACATGTCGCACTGCAATGCCAGAACACAGGGTGCAGCAATAACATGGGGGTCTCCTATGGTAATTTTCAAGTCAAATGGAGTGGCGTATGATTTTAAGAAGTTTTCGGTGAGACAAATTGTTCCTCCAATTTGAAACAATGAATCTATTGTCAAGACATACATGATTCGAATAGATGATATATCTCCAAATAGTAAACTCTTTTTTAAGTTATACCCTTTGAGAAGAGTTAAGTGTCAATCCAATACTGTGAAAAATTATGGTTTATTTGTCCGGCAGGATCTATATAAGTATCAGAACTCATCATCAAGAATCGAAAAAGACAATTAAAATAGCAATTAATTATCAAGAGTTAAAATACGTGAAAAACAACCTGGATCAAATTCATGAATCATGATCGCTTATTGAAGTGATCGCTTGTGAATAATGTCTAAGCGGGATTAATTTAATATATAAATTTGACGTGATATATGTCAATGAGTGGCATGAGAAATATAGATGCTAGGAACATAGGCTTGAGGAATATTGTTGTCGCAGATACCAGGATATGTTCAATAGACGGTGAACATGGCGAGCTAATTTATCGTGGCTATGATATATTAGACCTAGTGACCCATTCAACTTTTGAAGAAACCTCATATCTTTTACTCTTTGGAGATCTTCCAACAAAAGAAGAATTGTCAGATTTTACTTTAGATTTGAAGGAAAATAGAGAAATTCCCGATGCTTTGTACCAAAATTTGAAAAACAGACCAATCACAGCTTCTCCAATGGATGTGCTTCAGTCGTGTATTTCCCAGTTACCTGATTATGATTTAGATATACAAGATGATTCAAGGGAAATGAATGTTAAAAGAGCCAAGATGTTGATTTCAAAGATTCCAACTATCGTTGCAGTATGGGATAGAATCAGAAGTGGCAAGGATATTATTAGACCGTCGAAAGAAATGACAAATGCAGAAAATTTCTGGTACATGCTTTTTGGTACAAGACCAAAACATGAAGATACAAAAATATTTGATATCTGTTTGATACTTCATGCAGAACATAGTTTTAATGCTTCGACATTTGCGGCAAGAGAGATAGCATCAACAAAGGCTCATATTTATGCGTCTATAACGGGCGCCATTGCGGCACTGTCTGGGTCATTACATGGGGGTGCGAACACCCAAGTTATGAAAATGCTTCTTGACATTGGAAAAATAGAAAATGTTGACAAATGGGTTGTTGGGAAACTAGAACATGGTGACAAAATTATGGGTATGGGACATGCAGTGTATAAAACTACAGATCCTAGAGCAGAAGTACTATATCGATTATCAAAAACGGTGAACAAGCAACAACAGACTCCATGGTTTGATATCACAGAACAAGTTGAAAAGATGACCAAAAAATATTTACTCGAATCTAGAAAACAATCCATATATCCGAACGTAGACCTGTATAGTGCATCACTTTATTATAGCCTAGGCATTCCTACGGATCTATTCACGCCTATTTTTGCCATTGCTAGAATTGCTGGTTGGACATCTCACGTGATAGAAGAAAAATTTGCCGAGGCTGCGCCAAAACCGGCCTTGTATCGACCTAAGGCTGAATATGTAGGTAGATATTGCGGACCATTGGGCTGTGAATATAATCCAATAGATAAGCGAATCACAAAACTTGCAAATGGTTAGTAACTTCGGATATCGCTCTAAATTTTTTCTCTAGGTGTTCTTACACTTGCAGGTAAATAAATTATGATTTAGACAATGCTTTAAATTGAGAAAATTTATCTCACTAATTTAACGGTGGGGTGGCAGAGCGGCTATGCGTTCGCCTGCAGAATTACTATGAGGTTAGCGAATCTATAAGGGTTCGAATCCCTTCCCCACCTTTCAGACTAAATTCAAAGTACGTAATTGCGTATTTTTCAACTGTGTTGAATCTATAAGCTCAAAATTTGTTTCATATAAATAAAAATATTACCAAGATGAAGGACAACACCAAATTTACAATAATCTAGTTGAATATCTCTGAAAAGAAAGATAATAAATACTTGTATCTCTATAATATTAGAACAGTAGTGGTCTATGGCGCCAAATCTAGATCAAGATACATATTCAGTTCACTTTGCACGATTTGCTGCAAAGTTAGAAAAACATCTCCTAAATAATGGAGTGTCTTGTAGCGAAGCTGATATCATAATAGAAGATAGTTCTACTATCTTTTTTGACAAGTTGAATAAACCAAAAAAAGCGTTCATAAAATTATTCAAGAAACAAGATCCAATGTCATTATTTATAGAATCTGCAAACCAGGCTATCCAAAAACATATCCCTGAGGCTCAGAAATCATTTGGCGCATACAATGCAATTGAAGATTGTTTAAAATAATACATGTACCGTATGAATTGAATTGAATGGAAAAAATGTTCTTGTTTAGAATAGATAATACTCAATATTTTTTACCAAAATAAGTCGGCACATTATGCTAAATTGTAATTAATCAAAATGGGGCCGAAGGGATTTATTCTGTTGCGATTTGAACCACAACATTTGAACCCTCGATCCACGGGTTTCATTCTCTAATAAAGCCCTGTTTGTTAGATCTGGAGCCCGTTGCGATGCCTGGCTTCGCTACGACCCCACATGAGCATCGCTTTTTATTGGTTCTAAAATTGAGTGTATAAGTTTTACGACACGACTAATTCATGATGCGCAAACTAGTACAACCATAATGAAAATGCAGTTGCCAAATAGATTTAATTGTACGAGTCCTTCATACACAAGTGCAGTCTTTCAATATAAAGAGAGTAAAAATGCTTCCCCATTCATTAGTATTTATTTGCATATTTTATTTTAATAATTGATATTGCAATATCCTCCTCTCTTTTTCATTTATGTGGCAAAAAATAAAGATTGGATTAGATTGCAAAATGAGGATTGGTACTATGTGTCTCTGATGTCACGATTTTTTCGTCAGTGGATAAAAAGGTCCTTCGACGTGAATCTAAAGGTGAAGGCTGATATTCTTCCTGTAATCCCTGGGATGTTATTTGATAGGATGTCGTTATCATATTTATCGCGAGATCATATTGATAGGGATAAGACCACATACCATTTTTATCTCACTTATTTCAAACCATTTTGGACAGATTGCAGAACAGAGGGATATTCTTCAGAAAATTTTGGAGTTGCCTATTGGGAAAGGTCAAAAAATCCTCTTTCTGATTTAGATAGGATTAGATTTTACTCAGATAAAAATTGTGCAAGGGTATCACATGTCTTGACCCATGAGATTTTAAGAATGATGGAAAAATCAAGAAAAGTGTATTTCGATGAGGTACATGAATTATGGGATAAACACATTTATGAACAGTTGCCATTCCAATATTTTAATAATAAATTTGAACTCGTTTCAAATAAAGAGTCATATCGTTTTGTAACCATAGATCCAAAGAGAATCAAAAGTTGAATAGAGTTTTTTATAATTAGATATGATTATCAAATATATTGACAAGATAATAAAAGCTGGCGCTGTGTCTGCACTAATAGGAACATTTATTTTGATTTTACTTGTTCTAGTAATAGTCATTTTTCCAATCCAAAAAAATTGCGATTCTGACAATGAGGATTGCGAATATATTTCCACAGCTCCCAATATATTAAAAACAGTGGTAGCTCCTCAAACGTTAGTTATATCATTACTTACAATTGCTGCAGGAATATTGATATTTAGATTTGGTACATGGTTCAAACTAAAGAAATCTAATTTATAGTTATTCAAATGTTCAACAAATTGGAAGTAACATTTATTCGGATATCATAAGCCTGTTCTGTACTAAAAAATTTTGTTTATATTATTTTTTTACCTGGGTTAAAAATTTTTTTATCATCAAATATTATTTTTATTTGTTTGAAAATTTCGTACATTGCTGAACCATACATCATGGGAATATATTTTGTTCTCAGGAGTCCATCGCCATGTTCTCCTGAAATAGAACCATGGACTTTGCCAATATAACTGAAAACCTTATACGCTATGCTGCTCATCAAGGATTTTGAATAATCTGAGTTAATATCAACAATAGGTCTGAGGTGCAAATTGCCATTTCCAGCATGACCATAAACTACGTAATCAAGTTTGTATGTATTAAGAATATTTAAGAGAAGAATTGTGTAGTCATATAAAATATCTGGATGAACTACTGTGTCTTCTATAATTCCTCCTGGTTTCCTTGAACCTATTCCTTTTTTTATGGCATTATTTAGTGAATTTTTTCGCTCATTCCAGGCTCTATCTATACTATTTTGGTCGTGACCACTTTCGAGAATTTTTGCCTTTTCCTGTAATTTGTCTTCAAATTTATCAACCTGATCATAAAGAGAATTATCATTACCATGGAATTCAACTAACATTATGCTGGAATTCCCATTCGAATCGCCATCTTTCCAGCCTTCCAGCATAGCTCCTCTATCCAATAACTCCATTGCAACAGGCTTATGCTCAAGAATTGTTGGTACGGCCAAAACGGCATTTAAAATATTTTCAAATTTGAGTATGACAAGCGACTTTTTTTCTGGAATGTCCAGTATTGATATTCTACTACTTGTTATAATACCTAGACTTCCTTCTGACGCAACAAATATTTTTTGTGGGTTTATACGGTTATCTTCAAAAATTGCATCTAAACGATATCCGCTTGAATTTTTGCTCACATTCGGATAATATTTTTTTACGTCCGTGTCAATTGATAAAATAAATTTCAGCATTTTACTAACTTTTTCATCATACTTTTTTTGATCTGCAAACCCTATCATTCCATTACTATAGACTAGCTTAACTCCTTGGACATGGTTGATTATACTTCCGTAACCAAGTCCATGTGGACCACTTGAATTGTTAGACAGCATTCCTCCTACTGTACAATAGTTACTACTTGCAGGATCTGTGGGAATAAATTTTCCTCTTTTCGCAAGTTCCTTATCTAAAATTGCCTTCACAACCCCTGGTTGAACTATAACATAGTCATTACCTATTTCCAAGATTCTGTTCATTTTTTTAGTAAAATCCAGTATGATCCCATCAGACAATGATTGTCCTAATAGCCCGGTGCCCGCTCCCCTGCAGGTTACTGAAATATCATGGGTATATGCATAATTACATATTTTTTGAACATCATATTCGTCAGACGGAAAATTAACGGCTAGAGGTTTAATTGTACAATGACTTGCATCTACTGAATAAATTGTCCTTGTCCAGTCATCATCAAATATATCCGATAGCCCATTTTTCCTTAGATCAGAAATATGCTGGCCAGTCATTGGTTGTTTAATATTACTAAGGGCGGATTTTAAGTAATTTGGATATGGTTATGTCCTTATTTTTTAAGATCACAAAGATACATCCAAGTTGAAAATCCTAAAAATACCAACAAATAAGCCATGCCATTATAGTGAAATATAGAAAGTAGTTACATTGAAATTTCCTTTTCTGCTCTTGACTTTCTACCTTTTATCTTTCTATAAAACCAAAGTTTTAATGCAAAATATACGCCGTATATGACTGTTTTTGCTTTCATACAAGAACTAGCCCAAACTTGTATTTATTACTTTTTTGCTAATTCCTTTTATAATGTGCTAAAGTATTCCGATCTATTCTATATTGCGACTCAAAAGGGAAAAGCAAAAATTTTGATAGATCCTGTTTCGTTATTTTGTTATCGTTATTGTATCAGACTCTTGCGGAATTATTGTATGCTCTGCTTGAGCCACAATTCTGTTTGCCCCTTCGACCAAGATTGGATATGCATGAAGGTTCTTCTTTTTTATCAACAAACCTATTAAGGAGAGTGCTTCTTTTTCTTCATATTCATTAACGATCCATCGTAAGGCAAATGGTAGTGTTTTAAATTTATTCCATAAATATTCTAAAAAATCATCAGCTTTTTGGTCTTTTGTTCGTTTTCGTGATGCAATTCCAAAAATATTTTTGACTTTTCCCTCATAAACAACACCTTGCCCGTCCTTGGTTGTCACGAATGGTTCTATTGCGTATACATTATTTACAGATAAATTGAAGGAGTGTCCAATTGTCCAAATGTTTGGGATAGACTTTCCAGCATGAATTGTATATCGTTCAAGCGAGTGCCCACTTAAATTCTGAATTGGTTTGCATCCATATTTTGTTATTGTTTTTTCTATTATTCTTCCGATATCAGATACTCTTGTGTTTGATCTTGCCATGTTTATCGCCTCATCTAGCGCCCTTTCAGCAGTATCGACTAAATTTTGATATTTGGAATCATAACTCACTGTCACAGCGGTATCAGCGATATAACCGTCAAGATGTACTCCTACGTCTATCTTTACCACATCAGTATTTTTGACAGTTATGGGATCGTTGGGTTCTGCAGTGTAATGTGCTGCAATATCGTTTAAACTAACATTAACCGGAAAAGCGGGCTCTGCACCATTTTTGAATATTTCTTGTTCAATGTCATTACATATTTCGCTCAAAGTCTTGCCAGTATGATCCTGACTCCTGGCATATTCTCTAACCTTGGAAGCTATCTTGCCGGCCTTGATATATAACTCGTAGACATCCAACTCCTGAAATTCAAAGTTAAAGATATTTAGAGATATTGATGTGTATGCCAGATTTTGATTGTGAAATATGTGAGTAAGCGTTAAGTGACCCAATGGCCAATTGTTTATTCAAAATATTCCGATTTTAATGGTATTCATTAATTCAATATCTCAAAGTTAAAATTATACTTGGAATATGGCATTTGCTGAACCTCTAATATGGGGCCGTTGTCTAGCTTGGTATGATGCCAGCCTTGGGCGCTGGAGGCCGCCGGTTCAAATCCGGCCGGCCCCATTGTTACTAGTTACTACTTTTGGTAGCAGAATTACTTTAAAATATTATTGAATTTATTCTGGAGTGGAATTTAAAAAATAATTAATTTCATTTTGTTAACCGTAGCTAGAATATAGTAATCTGAGTTTATCTTTGAGTCTATTTGCCAATTTGTCGGAAATTTTTTTCTGATATTCGTCCACTTTGATTGGGTTTTTTTGAGTAAACAAAAAAGGTCCATATGCATAACTGTTATTTGGAGAAGGTATTTCAGGTTCCGTCGAAGAGATTATGGAAGTGATATATGAGTTGAGCGCATTTGTGTCTTCATCAATTCCGCTAATATTGGATAAAATTTTTCCAATTTTATTTGGATCCAATTTTCTATATCCAAACGGCATATGGGTATTATCGTTAAATTTAACCGGATCTACGTCGACCTTTGTACCAACAATTAATGGATTTGGCTTGTAGATAGAATCAATCTTTAGTTGCCAGACTTCATTAGGATTGCTTACTATAGCGTCATAAAAGTTCCCATTTAGTTGAGAGACAGAGACCACAAACTTCCAATTACGAGAATTTGCGGAATATCTTTCAAAGAGATTCGTTGCTAGGTTGTTTCCTTCCAGTATATCCAATTCAGATGAAACTTAACAGATGGTAAATAAGAGTTTTGTTTTTTGGTTCAACTATAAACTCGACACATTTCATATTGCAGAGCCGGATAAAATTTCAAACAAAATAAAAATTTTTTAAGACACGAACACTTTTAGTTAGAAGGGAAATTAGTCGACTTCACAAAGAACATCTATCTCTACTACACTGTCAAGAGGAAGGCTATTGACTCCGACTGCAACCCGAGTATGTCTTGCCTTTTCTCCAAATACCTCCAATAGAAAATCTGATGCTCCGTTGATAACTTTTGGATGATCTTTGAATAAAGAATCGCTATTCACGTATCCGGTTATTTTCACAAATTTTGATATTCTATCTAAGCTGCCCAACAATTTTTTGATATGTTCTAGCGCATTTATTGCACACTGTTTTGATGCTTCGATGGACGTATTTATAGAAATTTGACTTGATACCTTCCCTTTATATTTTTCTGGCAAAATTCTACCAATTAATGGGATTTGACCTGAAACAAAAATCAAATTGCCGCTCTGTAAAATAGGAACATAGGAGCCAATAGGTTGAGGTGGATCTGATAACCTGATTCCAATTGATTCTAATTTTTCTTCTATCATTTGTCGTTATAAAAGAACCATGTTTTTTATTCATTTGCCATTAAACTTAATCGCATTACATTAGAAAATTTACGAGGATAATCCAAATACTTTTATGCATTCCTGGTAGCAATCTAAATCATGTCTGCTCACGACGAGAGGGTTCATTCTGGGTCTGGATACTTCCATATGAAAGGTGTAGCTTTGAGTATCTTGCTGATGGGTTTATCTTTAATGGGTATAATTATTGCTTATGTAATATTTGGCCACATCGGACCATCTTTTTCTGCCGAAAGAATAAACGAACAACAAGCAGAGTTGAGAAAAGAATATGGATTGCCTGAACAGGAAGTTATAAGAAATCAGTCTATTTTGTTAACTCCACCTTCTCTAAGGGATTTGAATCAAGATACTATAAAGGGCTAAATTATTGCTGCAAGAACAACTATCCTAGGTCTTAAGGTGCTCATAATATTTTTCCGTAAATAAAGTATGGCACTAATAACTATGTAACAGATAAAGCATTATTACGTATTGTCAAGTAATATATTGCAAATTGACTAATTGTGAAATATGTGGATCTAGGTTTGGTAGTAGATCCTGTGTTATATGTTCTAAAATTGTTTGCTCATCGTGCATAAATAGACAAGGGATGAGATGTACAAGATGTAACTCAAACAAAGTAGAAAAGATCTCCTTTTTCAAAAAAAATCTACCGTATATAGCATTGATTGTTGCTCTGTGGTTTTTTGTATCAGGACTTTACCCATTTCCATACTTTATGGCGATTGGTATACCGGTGGATATGGCGATTGTACAACCAGTGCTAATAGCGACAACGGTAATGACTATTCCTTTTATTTTCATGTTGTTTGCTTGGAAAAAACGTTCAGAGAGAATTAGAACTGATTAATTTTTTCGAAAAAATGAAATGATTTTTATTGATACGTGCTAGTGATCACAAATATGGTTGGAACTGGTTTAAATGGAGAAATAATATCAGGTATATCTTTAACCCTCTTTGGCATCATGTTGATGATTTTTGGGATAGTTAATCCTATAGCAGCTATTTTGATCCCTGCAGATATTATGATTATTTCTATTGGAATAGCTGTGATCTTAGTTGGCATATGGACAAATAGAAAAAACGCACTAATTCGCTCATAAAACTTCAACTTTTCTAATTTTGACACACTTTTGTTTGTTAATTTGGATATCTTTCCGTCTAAAATGGGGTAAAATTAGGTTTTAGATAAGAAAATTTTAATAAAAGTAGAAAGATACAATAGTGATTATGAAAAGAATAGAGGCGATTATTCCACAGTCAAAAATGGTAGATGCCTTTTCTGCATTGAAAGAATTGAAAATTGGCGGTTTTACCTATTACGATTCAAAAGGAAGAGGTCAAAATCCTCCAGCAGCAATGCATTCTGGTAGAGGAACTTCTCTCTATACACCTGAATTTAACGCGAACGTAACTTTGTTTACTGTGGTGGATGATTCTCTTGTTGATCAAGTAGTAAACAAGATACTTGCGAGCACGAGTACTGGGCTTGCAGGAGAAGGAAAGATTTTCATTTCAGACGTTGATGAAAGTATAGATATAGGCACAAAATCAAAAGAAAAATCCTAATCTTTTTTTAAGACTATTTTGAGAATTCAGTTGATAATTATAAACTCAAACTTAATCCTCATTCCTTGTGTTACTTATTATTAATTCTAGAGCCTGACTGATATTCAGTGCTCCTTTTTCTCTTGCGTACTCTTCCAAGAGCAAAATCTCTTCTTTGGAAAAACATACATACACATCTCTCTTTGAATTCTGCATGAATTAAACGACTGTTAGGATTTTAATATATCTTTCTATAATGGATTCTGTCAAGTCTCCGTCGGTTAAATCGCTGTAAAAGGTTGTGGGATTGAAAAAATAGTTACCGAGTTAGTCGTAGTACCCAGGCGTCCAGCCGCCAGTATCTGCCTGAGACACAAATGACTTTTTACTTTAGTTCCCAAATTTTGGTTACTGCGTTACCTTTTTGATTCACTTCGTCAGCAAATATGCCAACAGTCTTTGATAGAGGAGCAAAGACTCCACCTGAGGAAGCATTAAAGAACACCATACCATGATTTCGAAGATATCCATCGGTTCCCATTGTACCTAAAGCCTGAACTGTATAAGTTGCCACTTCACCCTTGGAATCCATAATCATCCCTTGTCCATGACTTCTAGAGATTCCATCTGCACCGAATTCTACCCAAACAGTGCCAAAATCCGAAACATTTGTGGTTCCTCTGTAATTGCCTCCACCTACCCATGAAACTTCCATAATTGGTTTATTGGGCTCAGGTACCCTCATTCCTGCACTTGAACTGAAGGTAACTAATATAAGATCACCGACTGAAGCAGTGACATTTTCTGGGTGAAGAGTTGGATCAGCCGTCATCATCATATCATCCGGATGAGGGGCGAATGAAGACTGATAAGACATTGTACCGAAAATGATCGTTGCTCCCAGTAAGATCACCGTAAACAAAGTTAATTTTGAAATAAAGAATTTGTTAGATTTCAATTCTTGATCTATAAAAGGCATTATTTTATAAATGAGTTACTGAAAATATCGAGATCTATTACCTGGATGGATCATCAGTTACCAGAATTGTATAAAAACTTACAATATGTTAATTGCGTTCAAATTTGAGATCCACGATAATAGTTCTTTTTTTTCCATTTTTGAAATTTCAACTCTTGCCTGCATTAAAATTTGAATTCCATCTTCTGGATAAGAATCTAGTATAACTATTCTACCAATTCCAACACTAATAGCCATTTTGCTGCATTCTAGGCATGGTGCAAATGTTGAATATAATGTAGATCCCTTAGTGCTTCCGGTTCTAAACAGTGCACATTGCATGATGGCGTTTGCTTCTGCATGGGTACAAAAACATCTTTCTAGATTCTGGCCAGGCTTTATCTTGTTATTCTGTTTATCTAAACACCTAGGACAACCTCCGTCAAAACAGTTTTTAATTCCTGATGGAGTGCCGTTATAACCTGTGGCTATCTGTCTGTGGTCTTTAACTATGACACATCCCACCTGACGACTCAGACAATTTGACCTCAATTTTGCTATTTCAGCTTGGAGCATAAAATACGTGTCCCAGTTTGGTCGCTCTTTCATCTTGTAAAGAGGACATTTATGTATATTTAACATCATCGATAGTTGAAGTTCAACATTAAAGTTCACAAGAATGCCGTTAGCACTTGCAGTAATTATTTTTCAAAAGTTTCAACGGGTCCAGACAATCCCATAATTTTGATTAGACTTTGGAACTCGTTCTTATTTCCGTTAACAATAATTCGTATTCTTCCTTGTCCATTTTTCCTTAACATGTTATTAATTTTCAAAAATTGCTTAATTTCCTTTACGGCATTAGTAGTGGGATCAATGATTCTTATTGAAGGATACTTGGTAGTCAAGTGAGATCTAATGAATGACAAGTGAGTACTTGATAATACCAAGACATCTACGTTTGTATCTTCCAAACCTTCCAAAGTCCTAGATATGGTATCAAATGTAGATTCCTCATTTTTTAGAAAAATACCTTTCTCTATGATTTCTATTATCTGAGATGCGTCAAATCTAGTAACAAATATGTCTTGAGGAACTTCTGATTTAATTTGTTCTTCAAGATGTCTACTTTTTATGGTCGACTTAGTGCCTAAAATTCCGATATGTTTCTTTTTTGTAATTTTTGACGCTTCCTTTAAGGGAATTGTTACGCCTAAGATTGGGATAGAACTCATCGACTTTATCTTGCTTAATATTTGAATTGAAGGGGTAATAGAAGCAACAACAATTATTTTTGGGGAAAAATTTGATAGAATCTTGACCGTTTCTCCCATTATTTGCTCAAGTTCATCAACAGATTTTTTACCGTAAGGAAAATTTTTTTTGTCTGCAAAATAAATAATATTTTCTTTTGAAATCTGACTCCTGATTCCTCTTATAACGGAAAGTGATCCTAATCCAGAATCAAACACTGCTACAGACTTATCATGAGTAATCAAGTTTGAAGTTACTGATTGAAATCCCAATTTATACTATGAATAATGGATATAATCTAAGACGAACACAAGGGGAAAAATAATTCACATCTTTTCAACATGAAATAATGGTAGCGTCAATGGCAATTGGATTAACCAAAATATTTTGGCCGTTGCGAACTTAAATTGTGCTAGATATCATCGCTTACAAAAATGATAATGTATCCTTCCTACCATCTAATGTATCAATTTTAGATATGCATTTACTAGTTCTTCGTCCACAATGCCCTGAATTACTTTAGGACTTCCATTTGATAATCCAATGTCCATAGCTACTGCACTCATGGGTATTTCAAAGTTTGTAATAACATCATTATCTTGAGTTTCGAATATTTTTTCTTCTGTGCAATTAGAAATAACAAAACAGCTAATTCCGCTTATCCTTCTAAACCCTGCTCCCCCTATTCTCCCTCCAGCAGAACCTTGTGATTCTTCCACAAATAGTATGAAGATTGTATTATCACTTTTTTTACTTAAGTCAATATTATTCTTACAAACTACTATTTTTCTTGCCCCATGACTGAAGATTGATTCTAACGACTCTGACTCGACTGTCAAAACAATTCAATCAATCAGAAATTCACAAATATATCATTTTTGAAATCAAATCTGCGTACAATAATATCGTTCACAATTCGCTAGTTTTGATTCTCCTGATCAATTCTAAAATGGTGTCTGCATCATTGGCTTCTGGAAATTTCTCCAAATATGAATTAAAAAATTCTAATGCCTGTTTGTAATTTTTTTTATGTAGAAATACCATTCCTTTATCTCTTAGGCTATGTTGATCCTCACTATTAATATCCAAAATCATTTCGTTCACAAGTTCGGCATTGTCCAAATCCTGGCATTCAAAAAAGCTTGTTTTTAGATTATTCAACATTCTTGTTATGACATCAGGGTTTGATGCCCTATCGACCAATTTTCTGGTCAAAGCAATGTTCATTTTTGGATAAAAATGATCCAGTAATTCCTTCAGAGAGTAATCATCCATTATTCTTCCTTCGTTGAATGGATCAATAATTATTTCATTTTCCTCATCATCTAAAACATGTTTTACCATAAAGTGGGACGGAAAGTTCACAGGATAAAGTCTAAAGTTTAGTGAATGCGCCAATTGGATATATAGTATTGACAATGTTAAAGGATTTCCTGTTTTTCTTTTTACAACTATATTGAGCAAACTATTTGATGGGTTATAATAATCGTCTCGATTTCCTTTAAAATTTTCAATTTTGTACAATTGATGATTTATTTTTTCGATTAATTTAGTAGGCCTAGATTCTGAATAATTTTTCATTGATTTATTGATCTCCTTACCGATTTCATCAATTTTTAATAATTCATCTTTTATTATCAAATGATCGTATGCTACTATACGCGAAATGTGTAATGCATATTCTGCTAATTTTGAAGGATCATTGATTGTCATATGGCTGACAACATTGGTATGCCAATCATTCAATGCTGTCTGGATATTTTTAGACATTAATTATTTGAATTATTTATTATCTTTAATATATAATTTTGATGATCTTGATACAATAAACTCTAGGTTGAAAAATATGTTATCAAATATGATTCTAAACAGAATATGAGATAATTGATGAATGATTGAATGTCAGGTTATAGTCAAGGTTAGATTTTTATTAATTAAGATATACAAGATGTGAAGGCAATTTAAGTTTGGATCTCAAGATTGATGAAAAACGCATGCGACTTAAAGAAATCATAAAGGAAAGAGGGATTGTTATAAAGGATGTAACTTTATCTAGCAACAGAAAAAGTCATTTCTATTATGATATTAAATCAATTGTAAGTGATCCTGAGGGTGCAGCTCTGATTGGTGAATTAATGCTTATAGAGATACTAAATATTGAGCCCAAAACACGATCAGTAGGAGGACTTGAATTAGGAGCAATCGCTATCGCAACGACGATAGTCTATTCAAGCAATCAATTAGAATCAAAAAACAGAATATCTAGCTTTTTTGTTAGAAAGAGTGCGAAGATATATGGTCTTGAAAAAATGATTGAGGGAATAGTCAAAGAACCGGTAATAATTGTTGACGATGTGATAACTACTGGAAAGAGTGTATTGGATGCGATGTATGCGTTACGTAATCAAGAAATTTACAATATAAACATCATGAGTGTGATAGACAGAGAAGCAAAAGAAAACTTGCTTGATGAAAATAATATCAAATTCCACTCATTGTTTAAGCATTCTGAATTTGCTGACTACATAGATTCAAAATTGGCAAAGATGAAATAATAAATCAAAAATAAATAATGTAAAAATAAATTAAGTTGATTTATAGCAGGTAAATTGAAATTTAAATTACACAGCCAATTTGAGAAATAAGTAGATGATTTGATTACTATACAGTAGAAAAGATGAAATGAAAATTCTAATTATGGATGAAACTTGATTCAATGATTATTTACTAATACTTATCCAGATATGTGAATTTGCAAAATACGAAAAATCATTTTACTCGTTTACTGATTCTTTTATGACATAATCATTGTGTGATACTTCAGGTAAATCAGAAATGGCTGGAAAAATCCGACACATCTCCTCATGTTTCTTTATGAAAATTAATCCTGCTTCTGCAGTTCTGTATAATCCGGTAATCTCAGAATATTCCACTAATTTCTTATCAACAGCAGTCATTAAATAACGTGTTAATTGAGAATGGGATACACCAGCATTAATCATTATTGTTGTTTTGTATTCCCAATTTGAAACTGCCGCATTAAGGATGGCAGCCATTATTTCAATTTCTGAGCGATTCTTCATTTTAGAACATGAATCTAATTAAACATATAGATAAAAACTAAGTAGATAAGTATGACTATTTCAAAGATTGATAAATATTGACAAGATGAACAATATTCTCACATAGCAATAATAAAAATAATTTTTTCTAATACTAAAAAAAATAGGAATCCAAGTTTTCAAGCATAATTAACTTTTTGTCCATCTTTATCTCTATAGGAGATACCAAAATCTAGCATCGTTGAGAGTTGCTTTTCATTAAATACCGTACCATCCTGACATACAAGTGAACTATCAAGACAACAACTGCCGCAAATGCCTATTCCACATTTCATGTATCGTTCCAGACTTGCTTGAACAGGTAATGAATTTTGATTGGATAACTCAACAACTCGTTTCATCATTAACTCAGGGCCGCATGTATATACACAATCAAAAGTATCATCTCTTACTAATTTACTCATTACTCTGACGGTACTTCCCTTAATTCCATAACTGCCATCATCTGTACAAACAATAAGTAAAGAACCAGTTTCATCTATTATTTTCCTCGTTAGTTTCTCAAAGAAAACTTCTTCTTTTGTTCTTGCACCCATGACTATGGTGCTTTTAATTTTTTTCTTACTTATGTAGGAGGCCAATCTTAACAGTGGGACTAACCCTGTTCCACCTCCGATAATCAAGATTTTTTTATAATCTTTTCTTATTGTGAATTTCTTGCCATATGGTCCACGTAAACCAATTAAATCACCTTTTTTTCTCTCAAACAAAGCAGTTGAACCAAATCCAAATTTTCTAATTGTAACTGCGGCATAACCATCTTTGGAATTTATCATCACACTCATAGGTATTTCTTCAATGCGTGGTATCCATATCATTAAAAATTGTCCTGGTTTAGCAGAATAGCTCAAACTATCTTTGAATACTAATGTTTTAACAGTTGGTGTTTCAGCAATAGTTTCCTCAATCTGAACAATTCTTCTTTTATTGATATTTGTGCGCAATTCCTATTAACTCGCTAATATTTCTTAGTCCTTTCTTTTCAACATATTTTTTTAAATCTTTGGTGATATGATTGAAAATTTTTGGTCCAGAAGATCCCAAAATGCTACCAATTTGAACAGCTGATGCCCCCGCAATCAGGTATTCTATGACATCTTGCCACGATGAAACACCGCCACATCCTATTACTGGTACCTGCAATTTTTTTGAGATTTCATAAACACATCTTATTCCTATTGGCTTTATTGCATTACCGGATAGTCCCCCAATGAGATTACTTAATACCGGCATCATTGTTTCAATATCAATACTCATTGCCCTCAAAGTGTTTATAGCAGTAATTATATTAGCACCAGCCTCAATTGCCACCCTTGCAAGTTCAACAACATCAATAGAACCAACCCCTACTTTAACGGAGATTGGTTTATTGGTATTTATTCTGACCGCCCTAACAATCTTGTTAACCGCTTCCGGATCATCACCAAGTTCCATACCCATTTTAGATACATGTGGACAAGAGAGATTGATCTCATAGCCTATAATCTTGAGTGAATCGAAGACCTTGACCATCTTTGAAAATTCCTTTTCTGAGGAACCAACAAGGCTAATCATTATTGGAATATTTCTATTTTCAGACAATTCCTTTGAAAAAGCAGCTACACCGGGATTTGATAATCCTACGGCATTGAGATAACTGCCCCCACCCAAAGGAATTATTGTTGGATTGGGATAGCCTTTCATTGGATTTACACTGATTGATTTAGTCACAACAGCACCTATATTTTCATCATACAATCGTTCAAAGATACTTTGAGATATACCCAAAATGCCTGAAGCAAGCATGGTCGGATTGCGAAGATGTATTTTATCTAATTGAACAGAAAGTTTATAGTTTTTATCATTAAGATTCAATGATATCTAATTAATTTGAATTATGGTAATTTAATCTAAATTACACAACAAATAGTGAATGCATGTTTTAAAAGCCGTCACTTGAGTATGTCCAGCCTAGGATTTCCTGGACACAAGACAAATATAAAAAAGGATTCTTTTCAATATGAGTGAATAATTTTGGGACGTTTTTTTGATCCACACATACATATGTATTCTAGAACTACTGACGATTACGAGTTAATGTCAAAGGCAGGTATCGAAGTTATTGTCCAACCTTCTTTTTGGCTAGGTAGTCCAAGGACTTCGGTTGGTACTTTTGAAGATTATTGGGAACACATGATATCGTTTGAAACAGAAAGATCAAGAGAATTTACTATTGATCAATACGTCTGTTTATCAGTAAATCCAAAGGAATCTGCCATAAGACCGCTTGCTTTAGATGCACTGAAAGCTCTGTCAAAATATCTGGATAGAGAAAGAGTTGTAGCAATTGGCGAAATTGGGTATAATTTGATTAATGATCTGGAGGATGAACTATTTCAACTGCAGTTGGATATTGCACTAGAGAAAAGGATGCTTACAATGATTCATCTTCCTCATGTTAACAAAAAAGATGGAATTGAACGTACGAAATCTGTTCTTATAAAGAAGAACCTCTTGGAGCTACCAAATAAGATTCTAATTGATCATAATACAGAAGAGACCATCCAAAAAACATTGGAGCTAGGATGCTGGGCGGGGTTAACTGTTTATCCAATAACAAAACTCTCTCCAACAAGAGCAATTGATATAATTGAAAAAAATGGTGTAGATAAAATTATGATAAATAGCTCGGCTGATTGGGGAATATCTGATCCATTAAGCGTACCTTTAGTAGCAAGGGAAATGAAAAAAAGAGGATTCAGTAAGAATGATATCGAAAAAGTAACATTTTACAATGCATACGAATTCTTTAAACAGTCTTCTAAATTTCTTTGGAGACCATAACAAACAGGAATGGAATTTGCATTTAGTACAAACGCATTCAAAAAATTTTCCTTAAATGACACAATAAATATTCTATCTAAAATCGGCTACAATGGAATTGAAATACTTTGTGATATACCACATGCATACCCCAAAAATCTTACCAATTCTGATATCAATGAGCTAAAGCTATTGCTCTCAAAGTTAAAAATAAGTATTTCCAATCTAAATGCCTTTACACTCTTTGCAATAGGAGATACTCATCATCCCTCATGGATTGAAAATGACATTGAATCCCGTAAAATGCGGATTGATCACACTTTAGACTGCATAAAATTAGCTCGAAAACTTGGAGTTAGTAATATATCCACGGAACCAGGAGGACCAGTTAATAGTCAAGGATTGAGTGAAAATGAACTATTGAGAATCTTTGAAAATGGAATAAATGAAGTATTAAAGACTGCAGAAGACGAAAATGTTACTGTACTTGTTGAACCAGAGCCAGGCCTATTAATTGAAAATTCCGAACAGTTTATCAAGTTTATCAAAAATTTTGATTCAAAACATATTGGATTGAATTTTGATATAGGCCATTTTTTCTGTGTGGGCGAAGATCCATCCCAGGTCATTTACAAATTATCTGAATATGTTCGACATGTGCATTTGGAGGATATAGCTGCAGACAGGACTCATCATCACCTTATGCTCGGAGAAGGTGCAATAGATATTGAGTCTGTCTTTAAATCACTGAAGGATATTGGATATGAAGGTTTTACAACAATAGAACTATATCCATATCAGGAATGTCCGATAAATGCAGCAAAGAACGCAATGAAGTTTATTAAATCACTTGACTATCTTTAGTTAAGAAATGATACTTGCAGTTTTGCATAATCCAATGACTTTTCATTTATTTATTTGTTCAATTTATTTTCAGTGACACGTATGAAAAAACCCAATTTTAGAGATTATCTGATTTTAGTCAGATTGCCAAATTTATTTACACTCCCTTCGAACATCTTGGTTGGTTTTGTCATAGTCTCGACACTGACACAGACAACTTATGTACAAGTACTGTTGCTAGTAACTATTTCGATTTTGCATTACTGTGTTGGAATCATACTTAATGATCTTTGTGATTTTAATATTGATAAGAAAGAAAGACCGTACAGACCTCTTCCATCAGGGAAAATTTCTAGAAAAATTGCAATTGCTCTTGTTACCATATTTTCATTCTTGGCACTTACTTTGTCTTTAATAGTGGGTATACCCACACTTGTTATATCATCAATTTTATTTGCTATCATTTTTGGATATGATAAATATTTAAAGAACACATGGGCCGGCCCGTTTACTATCGCCTCTGCAAGGGTCATGAATATAATGCTGGGAGTCAGTGTGAATATTAATAGCGCAAGTAGTAACCCTCAATTTGTTATTCTAACATTCGTGCTGACAATAACCTTCGTTTATGTCTCGTTAATAGGATATATGAGTCGAAATGAAATTCTTGGTTTTTCAAATAATGTAAAATTATTTTTAACCCCCGCCGTAATTGCCATGATTATTTCTTCAATTATTTTATTTACATTGACGGGATTTTTCAAATATGATTCACTAGTCATTCTTGCACTGTTTTCATTTATCATGACTATGACATTCCATAAAATTCATAAAAAAGACTCCTTAGGTATACAACAGATTATTCAAAACATGATTTTATCAATTATTGTCCTGGACTCGACTTTTTTGAGTGGAATAAGAGGAATAGAGATAGGACTAATTGTGTTGGTACTGTTAGCTCCATTGCTAGTTTTTGCAAAAAAAATGTACATGACATGAGAAAAAATAATTAGAAATAAATTCTTGGAGTATTCCATTACTCTAATGGCTAAACATATACTAGTTATCGACATTGTAGGTTTAGAAAAAAAACACATTTCTGAAAAACTAACACCAAATATATTCAGTATTTCACAAACTGGAGAAGCAAAAAAATTAGAAACGGTATTTCCTGCGGTAACATGTACTGTACAAAGCAGTTTTTTATCCGGTTCTTTTCCAGACACACATGGAATTGTTTCAAATGGCTTATATGATAGACAAAACTGTTCAGTTTCTTTTTGGGAACAATCAAGCAACTTGGTTGAAGCCGATAGAATTTGGGATACAGTTAAAATGCGGGGTATTGACGCTAAAACAGCCGTTTTGTTTTGGCAAAATACGATGTATTCTAATGCTGATGTTGTATTGACTCCACGTCCATTACATATGGATGATCGGATGATTATGTGGTGTTATAGTAAACCCCCAGGATTCTATGAAAAATTATTCCAAAAAATAGGAAAATTTGATTTGTCCTGGTACTGGGGTCCATTTGTCTCTAAAAAATCAAGCGAATGGATAGAACTGGCAACAGAATTCATATTAGAAAATGAGAGGCCTAACTTCCTATTTACATATATTCCTCATTTAGATTATGCTTTCCAAAAAAATGGAACATCCTACAACAATTTAAAAGAGGATCTAAAATTTGTTGATGATTTGGTAGGCAGACTTGTCAAGAAAGCAACTGATATTGGAATATTAGAAGATACACAATTTATAATTTTTTCAGAGTATGGATTTACAAATGTTGATTCTGACATTTCATTAAATACTGTTTTTAGGGAAAATGATCTTCTTTGTGTAAGAGAAATTGAAGAGAAAGAATATTTGGACCTTGAATATAGCAAGGCGTTTGCAATGGTCGACCACCAGGTAGCACACATTTACATTAAAGAAAATTACGCAAATTCAGTAAGAAAAATTTTAGAAGGAATAAAAGGCATAGACATATTACTGGATAATGAGTTGAAGCAACAACTAAGAATAAATCATCCGAGGAGCGGGGATTTAATAGTAGTGTCAAATAAGGATAGATGGTTTAGCTATTACTGGTGGTTTGATCCGGTTAAATCTCCAAGTTTTGCAAAGAAAGTTGATATTCATAGAAAACCCGGTTATGACCCTGTTGAATTATTTTTTGATCCAAATACAAAATCTATACCTTTAGATGGTAAATTGGTTAGAGGTTCCCACGGAAGATTGCCATCACAAGATGATTCTATATTTCCAGTTTATGTTTCAAATAAGAAAAATATTTCGGAAGCAAATAATAGTGGCAATTTAGATATTGTTACCATCGGCAAATATCTTAGGAAGCTATTATAACATAGGATGCGATAATCATGTCGTGGAAATACTCCATAACGTTATCATCTTTTAAAAATTTGGAGCCTGTAGAAAAAACCCTTGAAAATTTGAAATATCAAGGTTTTGATACTGTAGAAGTTTATGGTGAGCCCGATTTAATCGATGTGAAAAGTATTTCTCATATACTTGATTCGCTCTCAATGGATGTTTCTGGAATATCCGGTATGTGGGGTATGAGCAGTAGTAATTACAAATCTCGCAAATTAGTTACTAATGAGAGTGATTCATTATTAGCCGCTCAAGATTATGTAAAAAAATGCATTTCTCTTTGCCATTCATTGGGTGGTAGGACATTTAACATATGTTTGTTTAGTGATTCACCCATAATTTTTGATGGCAATCACAATGGTCTATTGCGAGAAGATAAAAGAAAATTGATTTCTGCCCTGATAGATCCCTTACGAGAATTAGCAAAGTATGCTAGAAATTACAATGTGGATCTGCTCATAGAACCATTAAATCGTTACAGCACGCCTATTTGCACAAACTCTGAAGATGCAAAATATATTGTTGAACTTGTCGAACAAGAAAATGTTGGAATTTTGTTAGATACTTTCCATATGAACATAGAGGAAGATTCAATATATGATGCCATCATAAAATCTAATACAATGTTAAAACATGTTCATATATCAGATAACAATAGGAAAATGCCTGGTTTGGCCCATATAGATTTTGAGAGCATAATTGCAGCACTAAAGAATATAAAATATATGAAATTTCTTACCTTCGAGCCTACTGTTCAGCATATTGATTACAAAAATGAAATAAAATATGGTCTGGATTATCTAAAAAAATTATCTAAAAATTGAGAAATTAAGTTATATGATCTTGAATCTCATGATTCATATATTTTAAGGTGGTATTTATCAATAGGTTGCTAATTCACAACAGTGAACATTTCATTATAAACAATGAATTTGTAAAGGACGTTGAAAAAGGACTAGCTGATAAACAAAAACATATTTCACCTAAATTTTTTTATGATAAAAAAGGATCAAAATTATTTGAAGAAATATGCGACCAACCGGAATATTATCTTAATCGAAGTGAATCACTAATTTTGAAAAGATCCGTGGATGAGATCATGGATAAACTTGGAGAGAAGCAAATAAGCATTATAGAATTGGGCAATGGAAATTCTTTAAAAACTAGAATCTTGCTAAAACCAATTCTTGCAAACTTGAGAAAAGTCTGTTATTTTCCAATAGATGTTTCATTAAAAACGTTAAAAAAATCATTAAAAGATTTATCCAAAGAATACGTGAATTTAGAAATTTTTGGAATTTGTTCAGATTATGTTTCAGGTCTAACGAAAATTAATGATTTTATGAAAATGAAAAATAACATTCCCAAGAATAAATTAATAATATTTTTGGGTTCAAGTATTGGAAATTTTCATCCGAAAGAAGCAAAAAATTTTCTTTATTCTTTAAAGAGTTACATTAGACAAGAAGATGCACTATTGATTGGTATCGATTTAGAAAAAGATAAAAGAATTTTGGACAAGGCATATAATGACAAGAAGGGTTTAACTGCAAAATTTAATTTAAATATATTATCAAGAATTAATAGAGAACTTGATGGAGAGTTTAAACTATCTTCTTTTGAACACAAGTCATTTTACAATATTCATAAGCATAGAATTGAGATGCATTTGGAATCAAAGTTGGACCAAGAAGTAAGAGTAGGAGCAACTAAAAAAACATTTCATTTCAAAAAAGGCGAAACGATTCATACCGAAAATTCATACAAATATTCCCAAAATAATCTCAACGAACTAGTTAAAAATGCGGGTCTTGAGATGATTCAAAGTTTTACAGATCGGAAGAAACAATACACTTTAATTTTATTAAAGAAGGTCTCTGGCACAACGAAATCCTGAAAATGGAATTCTTTCGTGCGGTTTGAAATAATTTCTATAGCTATTTCTAATTTGAGTCCTTGGAGTTGCAAACGACCCCCCACGTAATACCTTTTGATTGATTGCCCACTTGTCAGTATATTCTAAAAATTTCGATCTAAATCCAGGATACAATACATACTCAGAAGATGTCCATTCCCAAATGTCCCCTATCATTTGGTGACAGCCGTAATGACTTTTCCCTTGAGGATAAGATCCAATTGGAGAAGGTGCCCATCTCAATGATTCTAACAAATTTGCAGCAAGGTCTGATGGCAAATCATCACCCCATGGATAGGTGGTCTTTCTTTTTAAATCATCATCCCAGCTAGCCGCTTTTTCCCATTCTGCTTCGGTTGGTAATCTTTTTCCAGTCCATTTTGAATATGCATCCGCTTCATAATAACTTACATTTGTGACTGGTTCATTTGGAAAGACCTTATTTAGACCTCTGAAATCCTTTTTGTACCACTCTCCATCTATTTTTTGCCAATATAATGGAGCTTTCCATTCATTTTCTCTTACTAAATCCCAACCATCCGATAACCAAAATTTATAATCTTGATATCCCCCAGCATGTATAAAGTTGATAAATTCCTTATTTGTGATTGGGTACTTGTCAATTTCATATGGGTTTAGATACGCTTTATGTTCTGGAATTTCATTGTCATAACAAAAACCATCGCCGGAAAATCCAAGTTCATACAGTCCCCCAGTTACTTTTACCATCCCTTGATCGATATGGGGATTATCAGTCATTGAATTGGTACTTTTTGTGATTTTTGGTTCATAGTTATCATGTGGATCATCAAATCTTTGGAAATAATGTTGAAGATCATATACCAGAAGCTCCTGGTGTTGCATTTCATGCTGATTTGCTAATTCTATATCATATGCTAAATTACGTGTTAAAGAGTTATTCTTTTCGATGTTATCTAAAAATTTTAGAAACATCTCTTCAATCAAAGATCTATATTTCAGCGTCTCCGAAACTTTAGGTCTTGGAAATTTTCCTCTATCCGTTTTCGGCAAGATCTTGCTATATCGTTGATAATACGAATTGAGATAATCAGTATTTATAGAATTACCCTCTATGTCATGTTCGTATTTTTCAAGAATCTTCTGAAAAAACCAGGTCACATGAGCAATATGCCAGTTTGGCGTACTGCCAAATGGGTCTGATTGCATTACCGCATCTTCTACTGATATCGGTTCAAAAATAAATGAAGTGGTATTTCTAACTTTGTGAAATTCCGAACGTAATTTCCTTATATCTCTAGTTATAACCTGGGTCAATATTACTGATAAATAGAAGTTATATAATTTAATTTTTATTCAAATTCTAAAATTTATTCATGTGAAAATGCTTTGTTTGCGACAATTCGAAAAACTCAAGGCAAACCTACTTCGTTTTGATTAAATGCACTTTATTTTAGTCCATAAATACTTTTATAGTTTGTTGACCCAAAAGCAAAAATCCCCCCGAGACACAAAATTCGGTCAAGCCGGTTCATACCATGAGACATTAAACTGTAATAGTTGTCGAAATTTTCGAAGTATGTAATTGTCAATATTTCATAGTGACAATATTATGAATTGACAAGATACTCATGAATCGTGATTAATCAATGGCATTTTTTTATGTGGTATCAAGATTTGTTTCGCCGAGTTGGTCGAAAAGTATCTTTCATTTTCTCTGCGGAAACCATAGTCTCTTTTCTCATCCTCTCGGCTGAAGCCATCATCTCATTTCTCATCCTCTCGGCTGAAGCCATCATCTCTTTTCTCGCGTTTTCAAATGCAATGTTTGCTTCCTTACTTAGAGTTCCGCTCATTTTAATGAAAGAGTTAGTCATTGTCGTTCCCATTTCTACATTGTGTTTGATTTGATTGGAAGCCATTTCTACATTGTGTTTGATTTGATTGGAAGCCATTTCTACATTGTGTTTGATTTGATTGGAAGCCATTTCAATATTTTCTCTAATGAGTTTACTTAATGGATCACTATCTTTACTCATATGTAATTATAGATACGAAGATTATTTAACTTATCATCAATTAGGCCCAAGAGATAGGATAGGACCATATTTGTACCCGTTCGATAATGAAGATGATGAGCCAAATATATCAAGCTCTGATATAGAAGTCCAGCTGTTTGCAGTGTTACCATTTACTGTTTCCCTTACCTAGTATTAGTATTCGCAACGGTATATTTTTCGGAGTTTAGGTCAGTGCCACTACTTGAAACCCTTCAGTACGTGTTGTTACAGAGTCTGCTGCACTTGAGACTCCAAGTGAGTTTGTACCTACAGGTTGGAACACTACTTCTACACCTGCTGCTGTTATAAGGCGTGTAATGAAAGTGGGTGATGTTTTTAGGGGATATAGTTCAAAGGAATCTGCAAGTAAAACTTAAGCTATTCTCAACTCTAATTTAACGAGTATTTCATTGCTCTATTGAAATGAATGAAATGTATAAATTATTTTCACCTATTTACATTCTTTGTTAATTTATATTAATTGTTAATGTGTTTAGTTAGGAATCACAGATTTTTCATTCTTCTTCAATTCCATATCTCTTTCATGCAAATATATAAGGGCAATCTTGTAACATGAAAATACCTGAATTCCTTCGGACGACTATTCCTTCTCCAACTTAACAGATACAATGGTAGCAATAGATTACTATGTTACGTGTTTACGTAATTACATTTAGTTTCAACCATACATAAGCGTAATAAAGTGCTTAGAATGTTAGTTTATTGGAGATAATTTGCCTTCTAGTATAGGTGTAAAAGAAAGAGAGTTTATCAGGGATATAAAGGAATGGAATATAGGTAAACTGGAGAAGAAATATTCTTCAAGTTATAGACGCATTTTGAAATATAGACTTTTACAAAAGAGGAGATTTTTATCCGATGATCTTTTAATGATTAATTCAGTTCTGGACAAGTTGCAATCCTTGTAGGAGATTTCTTATCCGTAATTGCCCCATTACATTAATTCTCATTGCATTCATGGCATCATGTGTATATCCGAATATAGGCAATAGATATTATTGGCATGATAACTTTTCAAGAATCAGTAGCAAGATAATGTGCAATCAATCGAATTGCCTTCAATTGAATGATAATCGCCATTGCATCACGAACCCCATAATAATGGTGTTCAATATTTGTTACCAAAATATAGTAAGTAATTGTTTAACAACTATAAAATCCTGAAAAATTGAATCAACTTTTTATGATCGAATCATATTTCTAATATCTATTAAATCTCGCAAGATTGAGCTTGCTGTTTCCATTCCACCAGCTCCCTTGCCAATAATTGTTTGTTGACCTGAATGTTGGCAGGTAAAAGTAACCGCATTGAGAATACCATCTACACAAATTGGATCTTTAGTAGAAACTGGCTTGGGTTTTACGACTAGATTTTTACCATCACAACTTGCAATTAATTTTATTGCGTTGCCCTTTTTTCGCTCATTCATAACCCGGGTGGGTTGTACATCTCTAATGCCTGTTCTCACTACATCACTCATTCTTGATTTCATGTTCATTACCAAGTTTGATGCAATTACTAATTTCGCAACAGCATCATATCCCTCGATATCAAGTGTTGAATCTTTTTCAGCATATCCTTTTTCTGAAGCGTCCCTAAGGGCTTGAGTAAAATTCAATCCCTCATACATTTTGCTCAGGATATAATTTGTTGTTCCGTTAAGAATCCCTTCAAATGATATGATTCTATCTCCTCTCAAACATCTTTTGGCAAATTCTAGTATTGGGGTCCCACCACCAACAGTTCCACTAAATTTAAAAGCAATCCTATTATATTCTGCCAATTCCATCAATGAAGGAAACTCTAATGCAAGTGGTCCCTTGTTTACGGTTATAACGTTTTTGCCAGACTTCATGGCTGCCATAATGTGTGTTTTTCCTGGTTCACCGTTTGTAATATTGGTTGGGGTTAGTTCAATTACTACTTCGGCATCTATGTTTTCAATTACATCTAATATTCCAGATGTATCTGTATTGGATCCATATTGAATAACTGATCTCTTCTTCTTTTTGACATTAAGCAATCTGTCCAGATCTAGACCTTGATTGCAAGATACTATTCCTTTATGATCAGCACATGCGACTACTTTGGGTTTTATACCATAATCATTATACAGATCTGTCGAGTGAGATAATAATAATTTTACAAAGCTCTGGCCAACCACTCCAAAACCTAACAATATAAGTCTCAATTACTTTAGTATCTAAAATATCCGGTTAAATAAGTTTGAATTTCCTAAAATATATTTCTTAATAATCACATTTCCTTGATATCCTCAAGTATTTATTGATATTCTATACGATACATTAAATCAATGATGCATGAAATACACATTTTTTGACATTCATAATTTAATACATTTTTTACAAAAATTGGCATGAATTACGAAAGTGTGATGATGTTGATAGAAATAAACTTCATGGAGATGAGAAGAATTTTCTAGAGGATTTGGAGTTTTCATATTTTGGTTAATAGGTTTTGGTATTGGCTTTGCAGGATATCTTTTGCTACCTGGAATAGCAGAATGGTTTGCTACATCGACGCCAAAATTTGTTAATCAGGCAGTAATAGGTGCACTGATAGCTGGAATGATCGGATCTGCAATAAGCACATTTACTGTAGTAACGTGGGCAAATAGGACGAGTTAATAGTATCCCAAACACCCATTCCTTCGTCGTTGAATACTTTATTTCTAAAGTTTATTTTATCAAACAAAAATTGGTTATCTTTAATTTGTAAGGCAACAAAATAATTTAAAAACGATTAAAAATGTCAAGACGCTTCTAGTCAGCATATGTATAATGGAGAGCTAGAAGTACAGGCCAAAAGAAAGGCCTTGGCAGTTTTACACGATGAAATTACTCACATTCTAAATGCTGCGAGAGATCTATCATCACTTACTGATTCTATCATAAAGGGAGTCAACAAAGAGACCGAATTATCTCTAGTTAGAATGAAAAACGCCGGTGAAGAAGTTGAAAATCTTAGGAGAAAGATGACCAGGGAAATTTCTGATACTGGAAGTCTTATGGTTTATAGAGAAGATGTTTTAAGAACAGCCTACATAATTGATGACATAGCTGGGTATATCACTGGAATTGCGTTTAGACTTTCAAATATTAAAATAACCACGTTGAAAAAAGGGAAATTTGATGAGGATATTAGTGAACTCATCAATATGGTTGTAGAGGCAATTTTTAAGTTAAACGAAATGGCCCGTGCACTTAGCATAAACCCTTCGAGTACTATTGAACTTGCACAAGAAGTACAAAGCATTGAAAGAAAGGTTGACAATTCTTATAGAAAAGTTGTAATAAAGGCCCTGAATGAAATTCCAAATACTAAAGATCTTTTTTTAGTTAAGGACGCAGTAGAGGGGATAGAAGGAATGGCAGATAAATGTCAGGCCGCATCAGACTCTCTTACAATACTAGCTCTGAGTATGTAATGGTTACTTATTCGGGTACGCTTGTAGAGAGCAGAATAATCATTTGGGATATTGAAGATTCAAGATCGATTTTTTCTCTTGGCTATTATGGGAAACCCCTTGGGATATACAAACCAAAGGGAATCGACTTTGATACTCCTCTTATTCTTGATTTAATTGAAGGGTGCTATCTCGTTGGATCAAGATTACTTACAGTAAATAAAGTCAATGGGGAAAAAATAATTTTAAAAGAATTGAAAGAAATTTGCAGAAAACAATATGTAGATTTTGACATCAAGTATCTAGTATTCAAGAAATTAAGAGATGTTGGGTATGTTGTCTCTCCCGGCATTAAGTTTGGTTGCGATTTTGCCGTATATGAGCACGGTCCAGGGATTGACCATGCGCCATATTTGGTGCAGGTTGTGGATAATCAGCAAGACATTACAGCTACTGGAATAGTATTGGCTGGCAGGTTGGCCACTACTGTAAAGAAGCAATTTATTCTAGCGATCACATCAATAAAACCTCGAAGGGTTTATTTTCTTAGTTTTGATTGGTGGAGGGCCTAAAGGGCTTACCCGATCATATTCGAGTGCTTCCGTGTGATTTATTATAAGCGTAAAGCAGAGCATTGCTCAATAGGTCGAGATAATAAATTCGATCCGCTGATAGAAAAGCTATAAATAGAAAAACAATGGTAAATAAGAACCATTTTTAGTTTCTTTGAATGATTTGGATCATGCTTATTTCTTTATTTTTTATCTTTATGCATCCACGATTGGTTATAATGCGAGGAGTAGAACCTATATCATTATTATAATATTCTTCAAACTCCAAGTTCAATGAACCTATCGGGACTGTCTCAACTGTCACCCCTCTTTTGTTCATTTGTGAAGCAAATATTTCATTCAGGCTTGAAATCGTGATGCTTTCAGAATCATTCTCATCATGAATATTATCGGAATTTACAATTGCATGTATTTCATCATTCATGTATTTTGTAATTTTTGCACTGACAAATAAATTGTGTGAAAAATCTATGATTTACTGTAAATTAGCAAGATTTGTGATTTTTTATCCGAATATTCCGAGCCTCGCTATATTTAATAGTGTATTAATTATGCCATCAACCTATGCCTAAGCAGGAAGGAGTTGCAGTTGAATAAGGACTCCGAATTTGCTAATAAAGTTGTGGTAGTCACCGGTAGTGGCACTGGAATAGGACAAGCAATTGCAAAAAAATTTGCTGGGAATGGAGCAAGTATAATTTTGCTTGGAAGAAGAAAAGAACCCCTAGAAGAAACACAATCTGCTTTAAAAAATATAATAGCCGACTCAGGTACCCAAGGAAAAATAAAGATATTTCCTGGTGTTGACGTTTCTGATGAAGCAGCGATAACGAACATGTTCAATACCATTTCAAAGGAGATAGGACATGTCGACATTCTTATTAATAATGCTGGAGTTTCAGGACCAGTAAAGATTTTTACTAACTCAAATTTTGCCGAGTTCAAGGAATGTATAATGATTCATTTGACGGGTACATTTTGGACAACCCTCAAAAGCATTGAATCGATGAAAAAAGGTTCTAAAATAATTACCATATCTACTTTTTTCACAGAAGAAAACAGATTTGAACAGAGGCCATATCGATTTAGAACACCTTACACCAGTGCGCAAGGAGCCAAAAATAGGTTAACTGAAGCTTTTGCCTGGGAATTGGTCCCTGATGGAATACAGTCACTAGCGACAAATCCTGGTCCGGTTCATTCGGATCGTATCTATAAGACGGTATATCCGAAGGCAGCTGCAGAATTTTTACGTATTGGAGGCTATCCAGGATTATCATCAATCGAAATAGAAAAAATATTGCAGAGGCTACTGAATGTTTTAGGAGAAGACCAGACTGCTGTCGATAAAGAAATGGACGTAGTTTTACATGAGTTGTTTAATGAAAGGATAAAAAACAAGGATGATAAACTCAAACTATCTTCATCACTCAGAAACCTCTTATCACAAACGCAGGAAATTGCTGAAAAGATACAACTGAATACGAAGAAAATGATAGTTGACAAGGAATTTCTTACACAAGACGAAGTCGCAGAAATGGTGCTAATCTTAGCATCTGACAAAATGAGCAAATTATTAAATGGCAAGATCGTACCAAATGATAGAGTATTTTACCCTACAAGACCAATAATTGGAACATACATTCAGCAAAATGAGATTAATATCTCAGATAAAGTCATTGTTTTGATTGTAAACTCTTCATCAGAAAAAGATCGTGAACGTGCAAAAATCATTGCAAAATCGCTTGTAAATAAGATAAAACAGTTGGTAATCCTCACAAGAAATAGTAATGATTTGGTTTACTATAAAGAGTTTCATAGCCATTCTGTAGATTTAACTAATGAAGATTCTGTAAAGGGAATCTTTAAAGTGGTCCGCGAAAAATTCTCCACACTGGATGGAGTGGTTTTGTTGACTGGTGAATATGACTATGGCGTAGGATTAAAGTCCCTTGATAGAAAACAATGGGATCAACTGGTTGAAAATTACTTGTTTGTACCTGCATTGATAACTAGAGAATCTGTAATTAGCATGTCTCCAGTTGGCGCAGTCATTGAACCATCTTTATTCAAGAATTCAAAGGGATCGATAACTATTGTTGGGCCAGATTCTCCTGTTGGTGATAAAATTTCTGGAGTTGTTAGGGCTAGGTCAGAAATATTTCGTGGTGCTCTGAGACCCTTCAATGCAACTGTTAATCAGGAATTGCGCGATGTTGTAAAATCAAATATAAGACAATACCTATTGCTGGCTGGCAATATTGATGGCCGTCAACCTGATGAAGGAAAAATTACTAAAATGATTTTAACTATTCTTTCACAATCAAATACCGGAAACAATCAAACCATATTTTATGTTGACGAATCATAAAAAGAGTGATAACTATATGTGGCCAATTGTTTCCATGAATTTTTCTAATACCATAAAAAAACACATTAATCTTAAAGTCATACCTTATTATAAATGAGTGATAAATTCGTCTTAGATACCAGTGTAATAATTGATGGTAAAGTTGCAGATATTATACAAGATAAAATCGAACCAAATAGCCAAATAATAATCCCCATAGCTGTTCTTGATGAACTGCAGGCACAGGCATCGACGAATAAGTCACATGGAATACAAGGACTACTTGAAATAAAAAAGATAAGGGATGTATGCCAAGCTAGAAAAATAAGCCTGGAATTTATTGGTACCAGGCCAACAATTGAAGAAATTAGATTGGCCAAACATGGAAGAATTGACGCCATAATAAAAGATATAGCTTTAGAAAAAGATGCGACATTGATAACATGTGATTATGTTCAACACTTGGTATCAGAGGCACACGGGATTAGGTCAATTCATATTACTTCCTCTAAAGAAGATTCAGAATTACAATTTGAAAAATATTTTGATAGCAATACAATGAGTATTCATCTAAAGGAGGGTACTTGTCCATTTGCAAAAAAGGGTGTGCCTGGCAACTTGAAACTTGTACGCTTGGAGGAAAATAAACTCTCAGCAGAAGAAGTTTATAAAATCACAAAGGAAATTTTAGAACAATCACGATCAAAAAAAGGTTTCACGGAAATTAACAAGGATGGCGCAACGGTTATCCAATTAGGTAAATATAGAATTGCAATTACAAAGGAACCCTTTTCAGATGGGCAAGAAATTACCATCGTTAGACCAATTGCAAAGTTGACATTAGAAGACTATGGACTGAGTGAAAAATTATTAACTCGACTGACATCGGATGTGGAAGGAATAATTATTGCAGGGCCACCAGGATCTGGTAAGAGTACATTGGCAAGCAGTCTTGCTGAATTTTATGTAATGCAAAATAAGATTGTAAAGACGTTTGAATCACCTAGAGACTTGCAGGTACCAAAAGAAGTAACTCAGTATGGACCACTAGAGGGAAGTTTCGAAAATGCTGTTGACATTTTGCTGCTTGTACGTCCTGACTATACCATTTTTGATGAAATAAGACGATATAGAGACTTTCAAGTTTTTTCTGATATGAAGCTAGCTGGAGTCGGGATGATAGGAGTAATACACGCAAGTAAACCCTTGGACGCGGTGCAGAGATTTATTGGGAGAATCGAATTGGGAATGATTCCGCAGATTCTAGATACAATTATCTTTATGGAAGCGGGAATGGTCAAAAAGGTATATGAAATCTCACTAACAGTCAAAGTACCATACAAAATGACGGAGGCTGATCTGGCCAGACCAGTTGTGGAAGTCAAGGATTTTTCAACAGGAGTAACGGAATATGAGATTTATACATTTGGTGAAGAAAATGTCATTGTTCCCGTGGAACAAGATAACAATACAACTCAAAACAATATCTATAAACTTGCAGAATCAAAAATAAAGGACGTAATACGACGTTTTGATCCTAATCCAGAGATATCCATCATATCAGATAATAAAGTTAGAATTAAAGTGCAAAAAGAGACAATCCCTAGAATAATTGGAAAAGGTGGAACAACTATAAGTGAACTTGAAGATATGCTTGGCATAAGAATAGATGTGGAAATGAAAACCCCTACACTTGGCAAAGAAGTGTATTTTGAAGTAAATGAGTCTGGTAATGGAGTTGTTATAAAGTTAGACGAAGCAACAATTGGTAACAAAGTAAATTTATACATTGATGATGAATTTATTTGTGCAAATCAGGTCGGAAAGAAATCAAGGATCAAAATAGACAAGAGATCTGAAAGTGGTAGAAAAATATTAAATGCCATTATAGCTGGACAAAAAATAAAAATTTTTCAAATTGACAACAATTAATTCTTCATAGATATAGTAAAAATGATAGAAATGAATTAGGTATTTTGCTATTTCAGGTAATTCTCTAGTATGGTCTCTTAACTAATTCTGTAAATTGTCCCGTCATCAAAAGATAGAACATAAAGATAACCATCAGGCCCTGTCTGTATATCAGTTATTCCTGCAAAACCTTCTCCAAACACTATTGAATCCATTTCAGCATTATTGTCAACTACATGATCTTCCAATCCCGGTTCATTTAAGTTAAAGTCGGTTCTCTCTTCATTTAATTCAAATCTGTACAGATTACCAAAGCCTATGTCTCCTACAAATGCGTTATTTGCATATTCCATACCTAATTTTTCAGAATTCAAAAATTCAATATCTGTGATACCAAAAGACTCCTTGAAGCTCAGTATTGGATCTTTGTAATTTGAATTTGGGAAATTTACTAAATCGTTTTGAGATATTCCACTAGCTGAAATTGGTCCCATTGTTAATTTCCAGCCACTATTAAATCCGGGACTAACCAAATTAATTTCATCATATTCCTGTTCACCATTTTCCGTATCCCACAAGGTTCCAGTAACAGGATCTATTCCAAGCCCAAAACTATTTCTTATACCGTAAGCTTGATACCAGTTTAGTGGATCTTCAGAATTGTCACTTGTGAAAGGATTATCAGAAGCAGGAGAGCCATCATTTGGATTTATTTTTAAAATTGCCCCACTAAAATCAGGATCTGGACCATTCACTATGTTTTGATCTTTTCCATTTCGTTGCAGCTCTCCAGTTACTGAATAAAGATATCCATCATTGCTTGCGGCCAATTTCCCTCCTTGATGATTAGTTGCGGGGGTTCCTGGAAGATCCATAAATACCTCTTGATTTGTTAGTTCCGGTCCTACTCCCAAGGTATATTTGTATATTCTATTTTGCACTTGCCCATCCTTTACAGTCGCATACAAAAATATATTCTCACCAACTTTTTCAATTCCTAATAATCCACGTTCATTCTTACTATCAACATTTATTGATAGCAATGGTTGTGGTTGAAGTACTCCATTGCTAGCGAGTCTGACATTTCCATCTTTTTCTAAAACTAGTATATTATTATTATCTAAGAATAACATGCTGGTAGGAAATGAAATGCCACTTACCAAGGCTTCGACTTTAAGATTAGGATCTTTTACTGCTGGTTGTGCATATATCAAATTATTTTGGAGAGTAATTACAAGTGCGATAATTATTAAAAAAAATACAAGGAACTTTCTCATACTCAGAACAAATGAACTTTGTAACTATTATATTTTGCCTATGGCCATTTCTTTTTTTCTTTTATACTCAAGTTTCTTCTGACAAGATTCCATCTACCAACAATATAGTTCTCAATTGTCTAGCCAGATCAGTAACAGTGACGATACCTACTACTTTTCCTTCTGAAAGTATGGGCAATCTACGTATCTTATGATTGACCATGCGTTGCACAGCTACTTCTACTGGAGTGTCAGGACTGGCGTACGTTTGTATTTTTGACATTATAGTACCTACCTTAACTTTTGAGGATACTAGATCCTTCGTACAAATTTTCTTAACAAAATCCCTTTCAGTGATTATACCGATAGGAACGTTTTCTCTCTCGACGATAAGAGAGCTTATCCGTTTTTCAGTCATGATTTTTGCTGCTTCGTAAGCTGTAATTCCTTCATCTATCGAGATGACTTTCTTTGTCATTATATCCTGTACTCTATCGTTCAATATTCGATTATTATAATCATCAAAATAAAAACTTAGGTGCTCGCATAACACTTACAAGTTTTTCATTTTAATGGGGATCTAACTAACTGATCTTGATAAATAAATTAAAATTACTAGTACTAAACAGTTAAGGGTGGACTCTGAGTGAAAGTAGGAATAGTTGTTTTTCCAGGAAGTAACTGTGACCGAGATGTTTATCATGTCTTAAATGATGTTTTAGGATTAGGTGCTCAATACGTGTGGCATACGGAAAAATCTATTAATGATTTTGACGCCCTAATATTACCAGGTGGATTTTCATACGGAGATAGATTACGTGCAGGCGTCATAGCAGCTCAAAGCCCAATACTCGAAGCGATAAAGAAAAAAGCGGACGAGGGATTACCCATTCTTGGGATTTGCAATGGATTTCAAATTCTAGTTGAAGCTGGATTGCTACCCGGTGCCTTAATGAGAAATGATAAATTACAATTTTCTTGCAAGTGGTTAAAAATTGAAGTGTTGAATGTTAACACACCGTTTACCAATTTACTCAGATTAAATGATGAGATAAGTATCCCAATTGCACATGGGGAAGGCAGATACGTAATAGATGATGATAAACTCCATCATCTTTATGAAAATAATCAGATTGTTTTCAAATATAAAGATCAAAATCCAAATGGATCAACTGAAATGATTGCGGCAATTTGCAATGAAGAAGGAAACGTTATGGGACTCATGCCCCATCCGGAACGTGCAACAGAAACAATCCTTTCTCCCACCCATGCAAAAAGTAATGCAGGACTGATATTTCTTTCATTAAAAAATTTCCTATCTAATTACATAAAGAATTGAATTTATTGACATAAAATGCTAACCAGAAAAGAAGATATTTATTTGCGGGAAAAATTAGGTAGAAAACCTAATTTACTAGAAATTGACATGATAGATGCTGAATGGTCTGAACATTGCTCATATAAGTCCTCTAGAAAATATGTCAAATTATTACCATCTAGTGGTAAAAGGGTAATCGTTGGTCCAGGGTATGATGCAGGAGTACTGGACTTAGGAAATGATGATGTTCTTACAGTTCATATAGAAAGTCACAATCATCCCTCTGCAGTTGAACCATATGGAGGAGCCGCTACTGGAGTAGGTGGAGTAATAAGGGATATAATCTCAATGGGCACACGGCCTATTGCCTTACTTAATGCTTTACGATTCTCTTCACTAAATGGAGCCAATAAAACATCAAAGGCAAAATGGTTATTCAAAAATGTCGTAAAAGGAATTGCAGACTATGGCAATTGCATAGGGATACCAACCGTCGGGGGCGATATTGAGTTTGATGATGCCTTTAAAGATTATTGTTTGGTGGACGTAGCCGCAATAGGACTCGGTAAAAAAGATAAACTCATTGCCAATCATGCAAATGACGGTGATCTGATAGTACTTGCTGGTAACCCCACGGGAAAAGATGGAATTCGAGGAGCATCTTTTGCCTCAAAATTACTTGATGAAGAAGATAGATCCGCAGTTCAAATACCTGATCCTTTTTTGGAAAAATTAATAATTGAAGCTACAATTGAAACAGCTAAAAATAATTGTATTAATGCAATAAAGGATCTTGGTGGTGGAGGATTATCGTGTTGTTTATCTGAACTATCTCATTTGGTTAACAGAGGGTTTGAAATTGAATTGTCCTCCGTGCATACTAAAGTAGCTGGTTTATCACCAAATGAAATAATGATTTCAGAATCACAGGAAAGAATGGTGTACATCATAAATAAGCAAAAATTATCTACGTTTGACAAAATATTCAACAAATATGGTATTACATATTCAATTATTGGTAAAGTACATGGCCAGGATAATCTCAACATACTTTTTCATGGTAAAGCAATAGCTAATATCTCTTGTAACCTGATGGTAAATGCGCCACTTTGTAATAGAAAATCAAAGAAGCCTGAATACCTGAAAAAAATAAAAAAGAAGATAGTTTTGGACAAAATAAGGGATTACAATATCATTTTGTTAGATATGTTATCGAATCCGAATATTGGTAACAAAAATTGGGTCTACCAACAATATGACCATGAAGTTGGATTGAGGACTGTCATAAAACCTGGCGCTAATGCATCTGTTATCAAAATCAACGATAATAAATTTGTGTCAATCAAATTAGACGGAAATTCCAAACACTGTTATCTTGATCCGTATCATGGAACACTAGGTTGTCTGTCAGAAGCCTGCAGAAATGTTATATGTACCGGTGCAGAACCCATTGGAATTATAGATCATCTGCAGTTTGGAAGTCCTGAAAATCCCCAAATATATTGGACATTCAAGGAGTCAATAAAAGCAATTATTGATTTTTGTAATTTTATGAAAATCCCTGTGGTAGGAGGAAAAGTAAGCTTTTATAATGAAACAATGAATTCACCAATTAAACCATCACCAATAATTGGCACTATTGGATTGATTGAAGATCGATGGCATATTACTACTAATGTTCCAAATGTTGGAGATACATTGTTTAGCTTAGGTCAAACAAATGAGGAATTGGGTGGTTCTGAATATTTTGACTCACATTTGCATTCGAAGTACGGAAATGTACCAATGGTAGATTTAGAAACTGATAGAAGAAATAACCTAGCTGTATTGCATCTAATTCAAAATGGATTGGTTGATTGCGTGCATGACTGTTCTAAGGGTGGAATTGGAACGGCATTGGCTGAATTAGCGATATCTGGCAAACTTGGAATAAATGTCGATTTGAAAAAAATTCCAAATAATTGCTCACGTTGTGATTACTTACTTTTTTCTGAAACCCATTCCAGATTCATAATAGGGACTCGGCAACCAGATAAGGTAAATAAAACATTGAACGGTAGGAATTGTGTTTTTTCTGAAATAGGAAAAATTGATCGAACCAAGATTCTAAATTTACACTACTCTGGTAAAGAAATAATAAATTTGCCCCTCGATGACTTGAATCGTAGCTATAACACAATGAATCGTATCATGAATGGAACTTGAAAAAGACAAATTTATGTGGAGTAAATCTTAATTAAATCCACCCCGAAGGAATGATCGCTAATGGTTCATGAGAATTGTGGCGTAATTGGTATTTTTTCACTAAATGGCCATAATGTTATACCTTACGTAATTGATTCTTTGCGAGCGCTACAGCATAGGGGTCAAGAGTCCTGGGGATTTGCAGTACCTTCAAAACCTCCCTACAAAAGTTTAGGTTTAGTATCGGCTTCAAAAAATCTTAGAAACATTATTAAAAAATTCAATTCTCATGCTGCTATTGGTCATGTCAGATATTCCACTGTAGGGAAAAGTAATCTAGATAATGCACAGCCATTAAAAATCAGAGATCTTTGCATAGCACATAATGGGACTATAGCTAATGTGGAGGAATTATCAAATATGGTTGGAGGATGCACTTTTTCACCTCAAACAATGAGTGATACTTTATTGGCGGCACAAAGATTATTGATGCATCTTGAAAAGAATGAAAATATGGTTCAAGCCCTTCGTGTCTTAAAGGAAGAAATGATTGGCTCTTTTTGTTTTACACTTTTGACAGATGATGGATCGGTCTACGCGGTTCGTGACACACGCGGATTTAGACCCCTCGTATTGGGACATATTGAAGAATCAAATACATATATCATATCTTCTGAATCATGTGCTATCGATACCGTAGGCGGTAAGCTTATCGGTGATATCCAACCAGGAGAATTATTGAAACTTAGCTTAAAAGGAATAGAACGACAACAATTTTCTGCTAGTGAGTATCATTCACACTGCGCTTTTGAATTTACATATTTTGCACATCCAAGTAGCGTTATTGAAGGAGTTAATGTGTATGAGGCAAGAAAAAAAATGGGGCATTTTCTTGCACGAAAATATCCAATACACGATGCAGAGGTAGTTATTCCAGTTCCAGATTCGGCCAGACCGGCGGCTTTAGGGTATGCAGAAGAACTAGGAATCCATTTTGAAGAAGGCTTATTGAAGGACAGGTATCGAAAAAAAGGGTCCATGAGAAGCTTTATTGAACCCTATCATGGTGAACGCATTGAAATTAACAAGGGTATTATTCCAATACCGGAAGTTATCAAAGGAAAAAACGTAGTAGTAATAGACGACAGCATAGTCAGAGGGACAAGTTCACAATCTATCATAAGGATCCTTCGTTCAGCAGGTGCATCAAAAATATCACTCATTGTTACTTTTCCACCAATTAAGTATCCCTGCTATGCAGGAATAGATTTTCCATCACAAGATGAACTTTTGGCGTTTCAGAATCAAGAGCAGGATGTTAGTAATATTGAATCAAAAATTGCAAAAACTATCGGTGCAGATAAAGTAATTTACAATGATACCATTACATTAGCACAGGCAATTGGTATTGATGAGAAAGAATTGTGTTTTTCTTGTTCAACTGGAAATTACAAGCCCCTAGGGATAAAGCCAGTTTTCAGGACTCGAGCTGAAGTAAAGGGAGATTTGGAATAGTAACAATAACAATAAATTAACAACAAATAAAAAATCGATTTTCAATTTACACATTACCGACAGGGATTTTACTAAATTACTTAAATATTTGGGGACTCAATTAATTTGAATTGAAAAGACTGAATCTTATTCTTATTTGTATTGCAGGAACTATTTTTCTTTCTTTTCTTTCGTACCTAGTTATTCAATATTTTCAACGTCCTGATTATTCATTGGGGGTGGACGCAATGCGAGAAGATCAATCTCTTTTTGTAAATAGTAGGATAATACTAACGAATGTGGGAAAACAACCGGTCACTCATGTTGTTGTTTATTATGGCATCAAAAATGAAACAATACAAACTATCAATCCTGGAGAAAAAATCTCACTTTCACCCCCAGAAGGAAGTAACTTGAATTTTGTAAGAATTATTGCAGATAATGGTATAAACATAACCACTGGGTATCGAACACCTATAAAAATGCCTGGAATGATGGGTTCATGATAAAAAATAAGCTATATAGTTTCTCAATCTACTAGCATATAAAGCCAATTAACTTACGATATTTACTAGTCTACTAGACTTACTGACAGTGCAGGAGAAGAACGCAAAGAATCATGACATTAAAATTACCGATTGTGAATTTTTTTCTATTGAAAAATTCAGTATTCAAGACATTGTGTCAGGAAATAATTAAACTTGATACTTCAATTAGATCTGCAGGAATTACAAATGAAGATGGCATAATACTGCACACTAGTCATCGTAAGGGTATCAAGCCATTTCTTTCTTCTGAAGAAAGAGCCCAGTATGCCATTACTGCAGCTACCAGGCAATTTACCAGGCTTAGGTGGGAAGTATTGTTGGGGAAAATACAGTATGCAATTTCTCATTATTCTAAACTTATTCGAGCTACCATCCCGATAACTGATGATAATAGAAAATTATCATTTGTGATCTTACTTTCTCTAGATGCAGGAACAGATAATTTTCATGAAATAATAATGGAAAAAATAATCCCATTAATTAAGCAGAAAAAATCAGACTTGCTGAAAGGTTAATGTTAAGAACTATTATTTTGCAGAAAAGCCGCCATCAACTATTATTTTGCAGAAAAGCCGCCATCAATAGTCAAAGTCGTTCCTGTGATCCAATTTGCGTCATCTGAACATAGGTATGCAACAGCTCCCGAAATGTCACTAGTATTTCCTATCCTCCTCAAAGGAAATGATGATTCTAAAAATTCTTTAGATTTTTCATCCTGTAAATAAGGTTCTATCATGGGGCTTCTTATTGTAGATGGTACAATACAATTGCATCTAATACCATATGGCCCATATTCTACTGCTATACTTTTTGTAAACATTATGATACCAGCTTTAGTAGCGCCGTAAATGGATAGAGGTACATTTGGAATGGCACGTATTCCTAACACTGAAGAGATATTAACAATACTTCCAATTTTCTTTTCCATTATTATTGGGAGAACAGCCTTGGTCATCTGAAAAGTACCCTTCAAATTTGTTGAAATAAGATTATCCCATTGATCCTCGGTCATCATATGAAATGGGGTCGGATCGTTTAAGACGCCAGCATTGTTTACAAGAATATCTATAGTATCAAAAGACGAAATTGTTTGCTCAATAACATTTAGAACTTCCGCCTCTTTAGTAATATCCGCACTTACAGCGAGTAGATTATTGTTTTTATCTTTATCTGAAATAACCTTTGTCAATTTTGAACGATCTCTGCCAACTAAAGTGACTCTACACCCTTCGTCAACGAGACGCTCAGTTGTAGATCTTCCTACTCCTCCGCCTGCACCAGTTACAATTGCAACCTTTCCCTTAAGATTCATATCACTTTATACGTCTATAAACTTTTAAAGTTTAAAGAAATATAGATACTTTAAATTTGCAATAACTTTGTATTTTATCGATGAAGCATTCGCTTGATAAATCCCAACTCTCTCCTAATGATATTACATTAGGAATCATTGGAGGAGGACAACTTGGCAAGATGATCGGAATAGAAGCAAAAAGAATGTCATTAAATTTAGCATATATAGATCCTGATAAAAATTGTCCTGCTTCAACAATTGCAGATCTAATGATAATAAGTAATTTTAAGAATGAGAAATCTATCTTGGAACTGGCAAAAAAATCTGACGTCTTAACCTATGAGATTGAGCTTGCAAATTCTTCAGTTTTAAAGGATCTGGAATCACGAGGGTATCCAGTTCATCCAGCTTCAGGTGTATTAAGTACAGTTCAAAATAAGTTAAGACAAAAGAGATTTCTAAAAACAAAAGGAATGCCAGTTCCAGAATTTGAAGAGGTCACTTCGGCTGAACAAGCAAAAAGAATTTGTAATGAATTTGGTTATCCATTGGTGTTAAAGGCTTGCGAAGATTCCTATGATGGTAGAGGAAATTTTTTAATCAAATCTCCTGATCATGTAAAAAGAGGAATTCAGTACTTTGAAGGAAGAAGATGCATGATAGAAAAATTCATTCATTTTGTAAAGGAGGTATCGATCATGGTTGCTCGTAATACACGCGGACAGATAGTGTCCTTTCCCGTAGTTGAAAATATTCATACAAACAATATTCTTGATACGACTATTGCTCCAGCTAGGGTCAATAGTACTGTTGAACGTAACGCCAAGTTGATAGCAGAAAAGGTTGTCAAATCTCTAAAAGGTGTAGGCGTATTTGGGATCGAAATGTTTCTCACAAACAATAAATTAATGATAAATGAAATAGCACCCAGACCGCACAACTCTGGTCATTATTCAATTGAGGCATGCAGTATATCTCAATTCGAACAACACATACGGGCGATACTTGGTCTGCCACTGGCAAAACCCAGATTGATGTCTCCTGCAGTCATGATGAATATATTGGGAATACCTAACTATACTGGAGAATATTTTTTTAAAGGAATAGATAGGGTTTTTGCTATCCCTGGTCTTAAATTACATTTTTATGGGAAAAAAATTACAAAACCTCAAAGAAAATTAGGTCATATTACCATAACTGCAGAAAGCATAGAGGAAGCGTTATGTAGAGCTAAGATGGTAAGGAAATTGTTAACAGTAGGTAAGCGTCATGGAATTAAAAAGGAAGAGTAAACCACTTGTTGGAATTATTATGGGAAGTGATTCAGACCTAAAAATTATGAATCAGGCGTCGGAATTTCTAGAAAGAAATAATATTCCATATGAAATGGAAATCGTCTCGGCTCACAGGACGCCGGAATTAATGTTTGAGTATGCAAAAACTGGGAAAAAAAGAGGCCTAAAGGTAATAATTGCTGGAGCTGGAGGATCCGCCCATTTACCTGGAATGATTGCATCTTTGACTACATTACCAGTAATAGGCGTTCCTATAGAAACACATAATCTGAAGGGGATGGATTCTCTTCTATCAATTGTTCAAATGCCCAGTGGAATCCCTGTCGCGTGCGTAGCAATAAATGGTTCCCTAAATGCTGCAATTCTAGCATGTCAAATATTAGCATTAAGTTCAAAAAGTATATCATCTGAAGTTGAAGACTATAGAAAAAATTTGTACCTTAGTGTTATCAAGAAGAGACACCGATTAAAAATGAAGTAGAACTTTCTAGGTATCGGTGATAGCGATTTTTATAAAATAACTAGCATAATGATGTACAACACTACCGTAATGGCAAGTGAAATTTTTGTAATATTCAGTGACTTGTCTAAAGCCCTAGCATAATTATCGAATTGATCCCTTCCCATTAATTTTATTTGTGAATATGAATCCAGAAATGAGAAAGTAGAGGTAGTTGTACTAGATATTGCCTTCTGGGAGATCTCTTTAAAAGCTCTAAATATATAGTCGTAACTAGTAACATTACCCAATGCATAATATCCTTGACGTGTTCTTTTTCCGGAACTAGAATGGGTATCTGATGAACAGATTTCTAACATATTGAGTCCTTCCTCATTTAAATCTTCGAGAAGTCTTTCTCTTAATCCGTTAACAAGATTGTTTGAATCTGACCAACCAATAAGATGATTCTCATTGTTGATTTGAAAATTAATAACACCAATACCGGCTCCACCGAGTTCAATAATTTTAAATTCTGAATTCATAGAGTTGGCGTAACCAATTTTGTATGAATGATATCGCTGACTCTTTAGTTTTTTTAAAGCAGACAATGCGAGATCAGTAAGGATCGTTTCTTCTTCTGATGGTATCTTTCTTCCTAGTGCATTATGTGCATCAACAATCATAATGTCAGAAAAACCTTGCTCCTTCGAATATTGTTCAATTTTTTCTCGAATCAAATCCGGTAGATCTTCCATTCCACTGTCTTTAGAAATGATTAGGATTACACTAGTTTTAAAATCAAGACAAGTCAGCGTAAAACCGTTTGATTTAGTTCGTACAGGGTAGGTACATTCATCGCCACGATTCCTAATAGAGGAATTTTTTAGTGATTCGAGGTACTTGTTGACTTCTAAAGTTGTAGGTAAATTTAGTGAATGGTCAGAAATACTGTGTAACACAATTGCACTATTTTCAAAAAAGCTGAATAATTTATGAGGTAGATTACTCCCTCCTATCGGATTAAACGGTCCAGGATGTATGTCAGGTAAAATAACAAAAACTTGCTTATCATCTTGTCTTTCAAATTTTATCATTCTGGTTTTTATTTTATCCACTCTGGATCTTGATTCAAATATGTCCTCCATCTTTTCTTGTCTATTTTCAGTCCATGCAGATAAAAAAGCCTGTAAAATTCTAAAAGTGCTCTTCAAATTTGGATATCCTGCTCGGTCAGCTAAGACGGACCATACGATTCCTATTGTAAAGATTATCGAACCCATAACCAGTGCTTTAAGATGATCGACCAAGTTAATTGAAGTAGAATATGGCAATATATTGGCAAAAAAAATAGCAGGTAAAATAAATGAAATTAATATGGATCTTAAAATTTTTGATCCAAAAACTGAAACAAAAATACCGTAACGAAGTCCACTTGCAATGAACAGCCCTGCTAGATCATAATTAACAATATCTGAATTCTTATTGAAAATATTATTTGACAATAACCCTAACAAAATGGTTACTAACCAAAGGGAGCTTGCAAAAGCTGTAACATGAGTGACTTTAGAAATCTTATTTGTTGGCGTTCCTTTTAGCAGGAATAAATCTAGGAAAAAGCCACCCGCTGTAATACCAATTGCAGCTATACTATGAATTATAAAATCGGTAAGTTGAGAGTAAGAATCATGATTAATCCCTATAATTCCAATTGAAGCGATTAATGAGATAACTACTGAAGTCTTATATGAAGATGGATTTAAAAGAGTAAAATACCATCTTTTATGTATATCTGTTACACTATCTTCTCTTATCAATTAAAGTTACTAGTGATATTCTATACAGGGAAAACTATTCTGATGATTATTGAAATTCCTATGAGAGCACCAGTAATACCTAGTATAACTTCTGGTTTTACTTTGACACCACGTGTTTCGTCTTCAAAAAACCTCAACAATCCTGCGCTTGATGCAGGCAATGGTGCATTTTTTTTCTTTCCTTCACCCAATGTAAAAGATACTTCCTGAATCATCTCTTAAATACATTCCGTTCTACACCGTTATAATATTAGAAAGTCTTAATATTTAATTTAAATATTTTATTTTTTCTAAAATTTTAATATAATTGTTTATGACTCTCAATCTTTGCTCCTCCTCATCTAAATTTTTATCTGAACCAATATCAATTACTAACTCCTTCAATCTCTTTCCAATTTTCTCACTCATGCTATCATCTACTTGAACACTGCTATCAGTATCTTTTTTTGGTTTTGTTTTTTCTAGTACAGTTATGTTCCCACAAATAATACATGTGATTTCATTATTTTTTTTTACTTGAATTCCATTACATTTTTCGCAGGACTCAGAAAGTAAGGTTCCGCCCTTAATCAAGAATTCAGCTGCTTGTTTCAAATTTTCTTTATACTTGTCATTAGCGATTGACATGTTATGTATTTGATCTTGCTATCGTGCAAGATAAAGTCTTCTCACCAGTTTATGATTATTTTTTATGGGTTCATTATTACAATAATTATGTTGACATTCCAATTTTTTATTGAATCATAATTCTTCTTACTTCTTATGTACCGGGCAAGGCTTAATAATGAGAATACATCAATTGAAATTAATTAAAATATGGCGGTGATATGCAAAAAATGTGGGCTCCCAAACGATCTCTGCGCATGTGGCGAGCTGGATAAAGAAGAAACAAGGATTGTTATAAGACTTGAAACAAGACGCTTTTCCAAAACAACTACCATGATTGAAGGGATTGATCCAAAATTGAGTGACATTCAACATATTGTTAAAGAATTGAAGAGTAAATTAGCTTGCGGTGGAACTGCAAAAGCTGGTTTCATAATGCTACAAGGGGATCACAGAGAAGATGTAAAGTCATATCTTGTAAAATTTGGGTTCACTGAATCCGCGATAGAAGTACAATAATTGTTTTTTTGTTTTTAACTGATAAATTCATGAGTTTGAATCAGAATCTATTTCTAGATTACTCGTATCAAATTATTGGAAAAAATAAAACAAAAAATAAGAATTTTGTTGGATTGACTTTTTGTGTTCCTACCAATGATGTTTTTCGTCAGGAATCTGGCCTATTTGTTCTCTTTCAAAATATTTATCCAGCTCTCCTATCCACTTTTCTTTTGCAGAACCGCCGCCTAAACCTTTTCTTCTCATATAGAAAGCTATTACTGCGAGCAAGAACACTGCAAACATTATTGTTCCAAATATGTAGACCATTACATCGTAGAACAAAGGATCGTACGATGGACCGATTTGACCAATTAGATTGTGTAGTGCATTTCCAATCATTGTAAAAAGTCCTTCAATTCCGCTCATTATTATTAGCACATTAATGCTATGATATATACATTTTGGTGATACAGTTTAAACTGACATTAAAATCAATTAGAATTTTCACATAAATACGAAAATCGAAAAAAATTGATTTTCATGAATATCTTTGACATATTAGAATTTCATGTTCTAAAGGCCAATTATTTAAAGGCAGAAGGGCTCCAAGTATATGAACTAAAATCAAAATAAATTAAATGATTGTAACAACAAAAAAATAGTAGTAAAGTAGCGTTATGCGCTTACCGATTTTTTACCTCTGCTCATCACAATGAATGCAGCAGCTACTGCGCCAAATATTGCAACTATTGCAGCAGTGATTATTGCAGCCTCACCAATATTCTTGCCAAAGAGTGCTGTACCAGAACCATATGCACCAGCCTGTTGAGCATTGGCTACCTTTTCTTTAGCAAGTCGTAGTTGTTCTTCTACGCTAAGTCCGCCTTCCGGACTAGTGGTATATTGCGCACTTGCTGTTTGATACAAGGTTAATGCTAAAGGTCCCATTGCAATAAGTATGGTTGCTATTGTAACGAAGGTAAGTGAGTTCATACTAATTTTGTAGTTTTGAATCCAATTATATAACCTTATTGGTGTTGAAAATATTTTTAGTTAAAATTACAATATTTTTATTATTGAAATTAGGAATTTCTATTTAGTATAGCATAAGTAACATTTAAGATGCTCATTATTGATTTCTACATAAATGGCTCGGATTCATGCTCATACACATGGGAAATCTCATTCAACACGTCCCATTTCATATAACGCTCCTTCTTGGGTTAATCAAAAATCAGAACTATCTTCAATAATTGTTCAACTTTCAAAGGATGGTGTTACTCCAAGTGAAATTGGAATTAAAATGAGGGATCAATATGGAGTTCCACTGATAAGACAGATATTGGGAAAGGGCATTAATCAAATTCTAGAGGAAAACAATTCTACTCTGGAGATGCCCGAAGACCTCAACCAACTTGTTCAAAAGGCGTTAGCTTTACAAAGACATCTTAAGGTACATAATACTGACAAAAGGAATATTCGTTCACTAGAGTTGATAGAAGCAAAGATTCATAGGCTATCAAAATATTATAAAAAGAAAGGAAAAATTTCACAAAACTGGAAATACGCTGCGGTAATAGCTCGACTCGAATAATGAATTAAATGGGTCACAACGATTTTTATGGGAACATAAATTCAATTAGTGAAAAAGTAAAAAATCTAATTAATGATAGGAAAGATACTTTAATAATATCGAATTCATCATGTGATGGAATTGTTTCTGCTAGCCTATTAACTAGCGCAATTTGGAGATTGGGCGGAAAGGCAACAGCCCGCATATTGAATAAACCTACTAGAGATAGTTTTGCGGATTTAAAGAAGGAAGATCATGAATTTTATTTTTTCACTGAGGTTGGATCGGGTTTATCGGATTTCTTTAATAAGCTTTTTTCTAAGGAGTGGATTGTATTGGATCATAAAAAAATTTCTTTTGCCGAAATAGCCACTGATGATAATAATAATATTCTAAATCCGTGGAAATATGATATCGATGGTGAAAAGGAAATTTCTTCGGGCGGCATTTCTTATCTTTTAGCAAAAAATTTGGATAAAAAATTTATAGATCTGTCTCCACTTGCAATTGTTTCAGCATTGGGAGAGTATCAGGATATCGGTGACAAAAGATCCCTTGTTGGTCTAAATAATGAGATATTAGAAGATTCAAAAAAAAATGGATTGATACAATCAGATATTGATCTTTTGTTATCCAATAGTGAATCCTTACCCATTCATGAATCAATTGCCAATACCTTTATTCCTTATCTAGAGGGACTAACATCTAACAGCAATAATTGTCTTGAGCTCTTAAGGAACACAAACATTAAGTTGAAAAAAGACGGAAGGTGGAAGACGATTGCTGATATTAATCAAGAAGAAAAATTTCTTATAATTGAATCTATTAAAAATTACCTTAGTTCTAAGATTAACAGTAACATTGAAAACTTAGAAAACATTATCATAGGTTATACCTATGTTCTTCCACCCGAAGAATATGGCAGTCAGCTATATGACGCTCGCAGATTTTCGGAACTGTTGAATTCTTGTGCAATCAGTATGAAATCAGGATTGGGCATGAGCATTTGTCTTGGTGAAAGATCAGACTCTCTCGAGGAAGCTGAGAAGGACGTAGAAGAATTCAAGAATAGCTCGCAAAAATTAATTTCAAAAATCCTAAAAGAAAAATGGAGAATCTCTGCTAAGGGCCTATACGTGTTCATTAACGCAGATGGGATAATTGAACCAGATTATGTTGGTTACCTATTTCGTCTATTGACATCTCATTATCAATTTATGAATAATGTAATAATAATGAAAATAGCAATTGATGAAAATTATGCCAAATACTTTCTCAGCTTTGGTTACAATCGACATATCGATGCCGATCAGATGATAAATGAATTATCAAAGACAATTGATGGAATGACAGCCACATTTAGTAATACCGAAGTACAGATTATTATTCCTACGACACAGGAGGATTCATTGATGTCTATTATTTTGAAACTCATCAAGAAGACTTCGAAATGATGGAAGGATTTAATATCAAGACTAGCATGAAAATACAATTTGATAGCAAGAAGGAATTAGATACTATGATTAAAGTATTAACACCAGATAATGTTTGCATTCCTGAAGGATTAAAGATTGATATTAAAGCTGAAAAGAAATATTTGGTTATTGATATTTTTTGTAATAAAGGGACAGGAACGTTCCTCAATACAATAGATGAAATACTAGAGCATATATCGTTATCAAGGACAGTGACAGCTAATGATTGATCCAAAGATTCTCAAAGATAACCCTCAACTCTTAAAAGACATGCTAAGAAGAAGAAAAGTTGAATATCCTGTTTCTGAACTATTGGATTTGGACAAGAAAAGACGGGAACTAATAATAGAAATTCAGGATTTAAGACATAGAAAAAATACTTTATCCCAAAGTATCGCGACCAAGAAAAAGAATCAAGAAAGTGCTGATAAAGAACTCGATGAAATGAAAAAAGTTGGTGAGTTGATGCAGAGTGTGGAAAATAAGAAGATAACAGTAGAAAAGAGATACTCAGATTTGATTTACTCCATTCCCAATGTCCTACACGAGTCAGTACCAGTTGGAGATAGCGAAGAGGATAACATAGTTATCAGAATACATGATGACTACCTTAAATCTGGATCCATGATAGACCACGTTGATCTGGCCAATTCACTTGGATTGATTGATTTAGAAAGAGCAGCAAAAATAGCCGGATCAAGATTTTATTTCTTAAAAAATGAACTTGTTAAATTGAATCAAGCTTTGATAAATTATGCATTGGACTTTCTTGTCGAATATGGTTATCAGTTAATTCAACCTCCGTTTATGTTAAAGAAGGATGCTATTAAGGGATCTATTATCATGGACGACTTTGAAGATGTAATTTATAAAATCGAAAATGAAGATCTTTATATGATTGGTACATCGGAGCATGCGATGGCTTCAATGCATATGGATGAAATTTTGGACTCAGAGAAATTGCCGTTGAGATACGCAAGTATCAGTCCCTGCTTTAGAAAGGAAGCCGGAGCACATGGTAAAGACATGAAGGGAATTTTCAGAGTTCATCAATTCGAAAAAGTGGAACAATTTGTGATTTCAGATGCCCAAAATTCCTTTAATGAACACGAAAGAATGTTAAATATCTCGGAACGATTTTATCAAAATTTGGAAATCCCATTTCGGGTTGTACTACTATGTAGTGCCGATACAGGCAAGGTATCTTCAAAGACTTATGATATAGAAGCATGGATGCCAGGACAAAATAAGTATAGAGAAATAGGTTCATGTTCTAACTGTGTTGATTTTCAGTCAAGAAGATTGAGTATACGTCATAGAGAAAAAATCAATGAGGATACACAGCTAGTACATACTTTGAACAGTACTCTTGTGGCCACGGAGCGCACGATGGTTGCTATACTTGAAAATTATCAAACAAATAATCAAACAGTAATAGTACCAAATGTATTAAGAAAATACATGGGTGATATAAAGGAGATTAAAATAAAATAAGGTACTCATGCTAGTTAGTAGATTTTGTTTGATTTTATTTCCAAATATGTCACCTACAATAAGTGTAGTACTTGGTAGTGAAATTTGATTATACCAATCATAAATTAGTTTATTAGATTTATTTTTTAGTGTTTGAAGAAATGTTTGAAAGTTATAATTGTATTATAGTTTGTTATATAATAAAATGTAACGCTTCAACTACAACTGGTGGGGTCTTTTGATTGTTCCTGTCCAAGTCTGAAATTCCTTAACGCCAGTTGTAATTTTCAAATGATATTCAAATCAGAATTTTGAATTAAATCATTTAATGACATAATCAAAATAAGAAAATGACGATTGGCTATAGAGGAAATTAGATTCACGTATTAAGTCATTATTCATTTCATTATTCATTATTTTTTTCGTTTATATTTTTAAAACCTGCGTAAAACTTTTGGTTTTAACAATTCAGGATGTTGTTTTAATCTTCTTATTAATGAAATCATTTTTTCCTTGTCTTCGGGCAAATTGCCACCAACCGAATATACATTCGATGCATGATTAGCCCTAAAGACAATAGATGAAGCAGGTGTGATGCCATTTACCAATATTTCAAGTTCATCAAGTATTGAAGAATCATCTAAATGCTCAAACGGTTCTCCAAATTTTTGCATAAACTCATCGTAAACCCCATCTTCAAGAATTAGCGTCAACGCGGCTAGAAAGTTTGGTGAAACTTCACTTACCACTCTAGCTGTTTCTTTCATATGTTCTACTGAATATTTTTTTCCACCTATTCCCAGGATAATCATACAGGAGATTATAAACCCACTCTTTTTTGCTCTATTGCACCCTTCAATAATGTTCTTTGATGTGGCTCCTTTTGTTATTTTTTTGAGCAAAACATCATGTCCTGTTTCTATTCCCACGTACAGCATATTTAGTCCCTCTCTGTTGAGTATAGTCAGTTCATCAGAACTCTTTTGAAGGAGATTTTTTGGCATTGCATAACATGAAATTCTCTTTAAATTTGGAAATTTTTCTTTAACATACATTAATATCTGAATCAATCTTTCTGTTGAAAGGTTTAATGCGTCACCATCAGCCAGAAATACCTTATCAGTTTGAGGATATGATTTTGAAATCATATCAACTTCAGTCTTAATTTCCTCCCATGGTCTCTCGGAGTATTCTTTTGTTCTATACATATTACAAAATGAACACTTGTTAAAAGAGCATCCCAAAGTAACCTGAAAAATAGCAGAATTAGCTTCTGAAGGCGGTCTGTATAGTGGATAATCGTATCCAGCTTCAATCATTATGATTATTAGTATTCTTATGCAATTTAACTTGTGTGGAAAAGTTTTAAACTCTTCTGGTCAAATCAGGGCTGCATCAATATTTTTAGTTCAACACAATCAAAAATCACAATGTAATGTACTAATACGAAATTCGAAATTTCACAGAATGATCCTATTCAAAGATATCCATTAAATACTAATCTAGTTTGTAAAGATTAAATTTATTATTATGTAGGATATACAAATGATATCTATAATTATGAAATGAAAAATATTGAAATTGTTAGAATATTTCGAGAAATCTCATATCTTATCCAAATAGCAGAAAATGATCCTAACACTATCTTCAAGGTTAGAGCATATGAAAAGGCTGCGGACGTGATTGAAAATTTGTCTATGGATCTTGAAGAAATATATCTTGAAAATGGGATTGCTGGTCTTCGAAAAGTACCATCAGTTGGCAGTGCTATTTCCTTAAAGATAGAGGAATTTATTAAATCACATAAAATCGCTTATCATGAAGAATTAAGGAAGAAAATACCTATCAAGATATCTGAATTTTCAAATATGAGAGGAATAGGTCCCAAGACAATAAAGACACTTTATGAGAAATTGAAAATCACCACTGTATCTGAATTAGAAAAAGCAGCACTAGAAGGTAGAATTGCAAAGTTAAAGGGTTTTTCCAAGATGAAAGAAAAGAATATTTTGAAGACGATCCAATTATCAAAAAAAAAAAAAAAA
>Ga0209897_1000003_pt1 | contig 75366 bp, 71 predicted proteins | sample GWRWN3_10_20_FD_187215 | JGI IMG/M metagenome (GOLD analysis project Ga0209897, IMG submission 187215) | Riverbed sediment microbial communities from areas with no vegetation in Columbia River, Washington, USA - GW-RW N3_10_20 (SPAdes)... | ecosystem: Environmental > Aquatic > Freshwater > River... | reverse complement strand
AACATGAGTACAGACGTTTCCAATCGCATAAAAATTTCCTTCAATATTAACTATACAGACCTTTTCGCCTGCTACATCAACTGCTTTCATACTTGAAGGTCCAATGTCTTTTGATTCAGCAACCTTAACAAAATCGCTACTCAGTTCTTAAACCCCACATACTTCAAGATGGTAATTAAGCGCTATATGCTTTTCTGTCTCCTTTCGACTAGAATTTGGTTTGCTGTAAATAGGAGGAAACAACAACTTACATATGGGCTGGAAGGGACGAATCTGGTTTTTCAGATGGGCCGTATTTAGAATCTCTACTCTATAAAAAACACATCTGGTTACCGACCTCCCAACATAACTGATCAACGCCTATTGGTTTTGTAAAAAGCTGTTCCTCTGATTTGCTAGCTAATGGTGTCGATCTTAAATTAACTTATTAAGATGACCTTTATTTTGAGGTCAACAAATGTGAAAGCAAATACTATATTCAGAAATGTCATTGATCTTGATATTATGACAGGTTCATTTAGTATTCAATATTGATTCAAAATTGATTCAAAAAAAATTCATTCAATTTTCATTTTTTATTCAATTAATATTCAAAAAATTTTCAGGCAAATCGCTTCCAGGTCTCTGACCCTTAACCGGACCACAATAAGTTTTTTAGTCCAAGCTTAGCAATTATATAAACGTCAAACATGACGTTGAATAAAACAAGTTGGCTGAAAGGTGAAGTATCTAGGCTGTATTTGTCGGGTTATACACAAGAAGCCATTGCCAAGGAAGTCAACATTAGCGTTGGTACAACAAACAGTATTGTAAATGAAATTATTAGCTCTGACGACACAATTAACTTGCAGCGCCAAATTGCTATTGTGTCAAAGGCAAATGGAATAAGTATTAAACAAATTGCGGCAAACTTAAGGTGGAAAAATTTGATAAAGTTAAGTAGTTTAGACGAAAAGAAAATTGAAAAATTCCTCGGTGCAATGGACACCTTATTCAATAAATATGATGTAAAACCTATTATCGCAGCGAATCAGTTCTTTTCTATAATTGAAACTATGTTAAGGAATAAAATAGAACCACACAGACTAGAAGAAGAAATAGAATTAAAGCAAGATGAGCTGCAGAGTATAAAAGCTAAGATCGAGGCTAACGAAAAAACCTTGGACGAATCCAATTCAAATTTAGTCAGAGAACAAGCTGAGTTGAAAATCAGAGAAAATGAACTAGAGCAATTTAGACAAGCCCGTGAAATCCTTCGACTCTATGGAAATGAACAATTTTCAGATGAAATATTTTCCTTCGTCCGTGCAATCAAAGATTTCAAGGATCTAAAGTATGATCCGAAGGATATAATTTCAAAATATGAGAATATGGTTACCTTAACAAGGACTAATGAAAAATTGGAAGCAAAGATGCAGAGATCAGAGAAGATTTTGCAATCCTACAGACGCAAGGAAAGGGAAGAAGAAACTAAATGGAAGGATAAGGAAAAAGCTTTTGAAATTTTTACCAATCTAATCAATGCCGGACTTAAAGAAGAAGACATTTTTAAGATAGCGTACATTCTACATAAGGATTTCTTAGAAAATACCATATCAGAACTTGTAGAAGATATCAGTACATATGGCAGTATATCCGCAGCTACATGGAGATTAGTAAGACAAGATGAAGCAGAAACTGAACCGATTTACTAGAGAATCATTTACCGATAAGTAATAGCAAATTCCTTAATTTGCACTTAAATGACCAATCCCTCTGTAAAGTCTATTGCTATAACTTTACCACTATTAGTTACACACTTGGATGCTAAAAAATGTTGATTCCTGGAAAAAGAAAACATACCATACGGTCTATAAGTCTAAAAAATAATCACCAGCATCTCTGTGCGCACCCTTGGGCGGATTAATGACCGATTACACTGTAATATGTAGAGGTGTATTTGAAGTATGTTTTAACTATTTCTCTAAAATTCTCATTTCATTCCTAAATCCTAATTTTGCTATTTCTCCAAATCCTCTACTCTGGATCTGAATTGTTTTTTTTACATTTATTGCATCTTTTTCCATCAGTAGATAACAACAACAAATAGTGAACGTACTTTTTTTATCGACCATGAACCTTTACTATTGAAATAGTTGTTCTATTGGTTTAGTTATAATTAAATTTTAGTCTATTAATGAGGAACAATAAATAGAAGAAGTCACCACATAATTTAATAGAATCTCAATCTGTAATCATCTTGAATCATGTGCAATGTTTAAAAATCTATTTATGAAAATTGATGGAGTATTTGGTAGCCATGAGCACAATATAGCCCCTGAAGAAAAAATCTTCCCTAATGTTGTTGGATATCCAGATATAAAGAAGCTCTTATTGAAATCTGTAGTATCAAAGGAACCGATAAACATACTTCTTACCGGTCCACCATCATCCTCTAAGACAATCTTTCTTTTAGAAATGTTAGGGGGTCTGGATCAAACGTATTTCATAGATGCAGTGAGTGCGTCAGGTGCTGGGATGGCTGAACACTTATTCACTAAAAATACAAAATATTTATTAATAGATGAAATTGACAAGATGAAAAAGAACGATCAAGCAGCTTTATTGAACGTTATGGAAACAGGCATTCTATCAGAGACCAAATTGAAGGGAAAAACTAGGCAAAAAAAGATGAAATTATGGATCTTTGCAACAAGCAATGATGTTGAAAGATTATCCGCGCCACTACGATCAAGATTCATGGAATTGCATTTGGAAGAATATACCTTTGAAGAATTTATTGAAATTGTCCGGAGGCTACTTTGGAAAAGATACGGTCTGGACGTTACCATTTCTGAAAAAATTGGATATGCAGTGTGGAATAAGATCAAGTCTAAAGATGTAAGAGACGCAATACATATTGCAAAACTGGCCAAGTCACCTGCTGATGTTGATTGGCTGGTCGACGTACAGCTAAGGTACGGCAAAAAAGTAAGGTATCTTGAGTAGGACTAGTATGAGGATTAGTATTACGGTTTATTAGCTAACATACATTAGGCGACAGCAGCAGATTTATAGTGTGTGTAAGTTTTAATAGGGCACCTCATCGCATTTAGAAACAATTTCCAAGACTCTTCTATCATCTTAGTTTTTTCCAAAATTGCCTTCATCATATTATTTGTGAAATCCACATAAAAGGACTGTTATGGATATGGCCGGAGGGGATTCTTGTTGTTTTCAATGTGAACCACCAAATTTGGTCTCTAAGTAAGATTCAATTAGATCAAGAGAATGAAATTCCATAACTTATAAGGGTTTAGTGGGATTTGAACCTTGCTTGTAATAGGGCTCTACTCCATGGCATTCAGCTTTTTGCTATGATAGCAGAATGGAGTTTATTTTTTAATTAATTATCTTTTGCGATATTGTTTTTTCTCCATCTTTTTTTGGCTCTAATGTACCATCATCTATTTAGAGATGAAACTTGTATGTTCCAGTTATGGAAGAAAAAGAGACTGGAGCATTTATAGTGCTTTCAGATACTCATCTAGGTTTGCGCGAATTCAAAAGACTTCACTTTTTTAAGAATACTGTAGCACATAGACCTATTCATGTAGACCAATTTGTAAAGTGGCTTGAAAAATTGCAGAGTGAGGGTGAGATAGAACTTCCCGTTGCTACAGAAGAGCTTCATGATGATGGCGAATACGAAATTAAAATGATAAGTTCCAGGAAATTATCGTGTCCCGACACACTGGTATTGAATGGAGATATTTTTGAGCTCTGGGATGCAAGCGATCAATCAATCCTGTTCTCTTCCAATTCAATTCTAAATTCAATTTCTAGATTATCATGTGAGAAGATCTATCTGATTGGAAATCATGATTTTGCAAATGCGCAGCTTGCCACAGGAGAGGAGAAAAAGATGACAGTATCTTCTAATTTATATCCTTGGGGATTATCAGACCTCAACATTTTCCGTAATACTTACCCGACGCCCGAAGATGGGAAGATAAGGACATTAAGAATGGGAGATGATCATTACTTGTTCATCCATGGGCATCAATTTTTTAGCAGTATCCCCTGGGAAATAATTTCATTCATTAGAGACGGCGCTGAGGCCTTTCGCCTGTATTCTTGGGTTCTTGTAGGATTATGGATAATATGGATCGGGACTCTTGCATTAACGGGTTACTTGGAGCCGGAAATTTCTCCTTCGATTCAATATGGAATTGGGTTTCCACTTACAATCCTTGCATTTCCGCGCATCTTTGTTTCAATAGCTAGGCCAATTTGGAATAAATTTTTTGGATCTAGATACGATCGCAAAAAGGCTCCAAGGGCATTTATAAAATGGTGGAAAAAATTTACAAAGAACAATGAATTGGAGGAAAAAAGAATCCATATAATTTATGGTCATACTCACGCGATAGATATAGTTGGGAAAAGCGAGCTTGAGAAAATGGTAAACAAGAACATTGAAAAGATAGATCTAACATTGATAAACCATCCAGCTTGGGTAAAAGATTCTAAAAGTAAACATAAGAATGAATTACAAGAAGTCTTTGTTTACGTGGATAAATTTGGCTTTGAATTCTTTGGTTGGAATTGGGATATTAACTCACCTTTTCACATACCAAAAAGTGTTGTTCGTACTTATGTGTCCGGTCGAAAAATAGACGATGACATAGCGGATTTACTGAATAGTCTACATTGGCCAAAAAAACTGATTGAAGAATTAAAAGTGAGTGGCTCAAAATCCAAAAGAGTAGGTACTTGACTATATACATCTTGCTAAAAAGATTGCTCAAAAAAAATCAGATATATACGACAGTTGTTCCCCTTTTACAGTATGGGGCGAGCAGCTTGTGAACCCAAATTTGAGCCATAGAAGGATTAGGAATGTAGAAACAAATATAATAATCATGATATCGAGCATGTATTCGTTTACTAATGTAGTAACCAGATACGCAAATTCTGCCCCACGACAGTATGCCATATAGCCTCGGGGTTTACGCAAATTGCTCTATTCAAATGAGTAGAATTCTTTTTGTATCAACGTAATAGCTAACGAACGATGGAGTTTGTTATATCTGCTATGGAAGATACTCTGCTCCAACTATATGAAATGCGATTCTGAAAGCTAATGTCGTAATAGTTAATGAGGGATTAACACCAAGAGATGTTGGTATTATAGACCCATCAACTATATACAAGCCTTGATATTTGTCCGTGCCACTTTTCCCTCTAAATACTCTTCCAAGGCTATCAACTACACCGTTGGACGCATCATCGCCCATGGGACATCCTCCAATGGGGTGAGCGGAAATAGCACTTTTAGAATCTGTATCCCATAGTGGAATGACCAGACTATTGTCCTCCTCTTTACCTATTTTTTTAGCAAAAAGCTTCATACCGTCTATTATTTGCCCAAAAATAGGTTGGTTCAAATCATAGTTATTGTCCAGATCGATTCTATTTCCACTTCCAAGAATAAGTTTGGATGTAGTATTATTATCACACCCGATCCCAAATAAAACCATCATATTTGAGACTCGTTCTTCTGGGCTTAGATTTGTTCGTGAAAATATATTGAGTAAATGAGAAAGAACATTCCCTAAAGAGGATAATATAGATATATTCGAGCCATCCATCAATTTTGCTAATATGTTACGTATTTGAGGATTGTCTAGGTTTAGGTTATTGAGAACAAGTTCGTTAAATAATTTGATGAAGGACTTCTTTGGTATAATAGTATCTCCTTTTAGTTCTCTCATTTTGTCAAATATGTTAGCAAATACTTCAGCAAACATCTGTGGAATTCCAACGTCTTCAATTGAAAAAAGAAACTGCCCGTTAATACCATCTTTAAAAAGTGCAATAGATGTTTGAGTGGGACCTCTGCTTGCATCTACATTGTATTTTGTAGGATTAATAATTCCAAAGAAATCTCCATTTGTGGAGAACTTGCTTCCAAGTTTGTTACTGAGATTAAGTTTCTTTGATTTCAATAGGAGCTCGGTGGAACCCAAAGTTCCTGCAGCTAGAACTACTCTATCCGTTTTTATCACCTTTGTTATCTTTGCTTTTTCCTGATCTGTTAAGTCTTTAATAGGAGAAAAATCTTCATCGTCTATAAGCTCACGATAATCGAGGAATTTTACAGCATATTTACCAAGTGACAGCTCTTCTATTCCCAAAACCTCGCATAGGGCGTGTACATCTATCGGTGATCCTTTGTTTATATGAGAAAATATCTGTTTATTTAGAGTGTGTCTGGCTCCTGGTATACAACCCAGACCGCATCGACCCTGTCTCTGACATACATTTGTTTCGATACTATATTTTAGTTCAAGTGTTTCCCGTTTTTCTTGCTCAGTCAATTCCTCTACTTCTTTTCCTTTGTCCACCGTTGCGTAAAATTCTAATGGTCCTTCATTTGAGAATATGTGACCTGTCTCTGGCATTTCGGTTATTGAGAGTCTTGCATCAAAATCAAGAAGTGGCTTGTTATTTTCATCTAGAATTGGGTTTCCGTTTTCATCCTTTTTAATATTATTTATTATTGTACTCTGCGAGTCGCTTATTGCTTGTGCAGCATCCTGAAATGCTTTAGCTCGTAGTAGTTTAAACCTTCCAACACTAGAGTTAGTTGAGATAGGATTTACTCCTATGAATCTAAAGGCACGATCGAAGTAATTTTCTAAGCCTGGATTACCGTCGCTTTGTGTGGGCCAATTCTCATAGACTACTGCTTCAGGTTTTTCGGTTATATTGAAATACACCAAAGATCCGCCTCCTACTCCGCTTCCGACAATTACATTGACATTTTTCAGCCGTCTTAAATCAAATAAGCCTTGCACCTTGTTAATTGCTCTGGAATTACCGATGGCAGTTATCATACCCTTTATATCATTAGGATAAGCCCACGTACTGTACGGCATTTTTTTTTGATGCAAGAACTCACGAATTGTGGTCTTTCCATCTGTCGTTCCTTCTTTGCTTTCAGGCATTTCATGACTGACCCACCATTGTCCGCGTTCTAGTATGCATACTCTTTTATTTTCATTATTTTTTTTATTTTCCTTGTCATACTTTTTTCCAATAGCAAGTGATAGAACCGTTCCTCCAAAACCTGACCCGATGACAACTGAATCATATTCGCCAGGAACTGTGACCATTTATTAGAGTTCTATTCTGAAGTATTTAAGTAAAGAGTGTAATGACAATATCTGGCAAAATAATAGTTTTGGCCAAATCAAACCAAATTATTATCTCCTTCGTGTTAAGAGTAAGAATTGATCACCCTACCTCTTAATGTGAGATATTGTAGACACAGTAAAATGACTTGAACACAGCGAAACTTGTTTGCACTATTGGATTGTCTACCGAGAAAATGCTTTGTCTCAATAATTTTTCAAGCTAAAACTAATTTTTGCTGGACGAGGACCAATCTAAAATATTTTATAATCTAAATATTTTTCAGCGTCGAAAAATACCGAGTAGTGATGCTGAAATTTCAAATCAAAATATAGTATGATTATTTCGGCAGGTTATTGACATTACCTCCTGCTAATTTCTGCTCTGCTATTCTAAGTGCCAAAGCAGTAATCGTTAATGAAGGATTTACCCCTAAGGAGGAAGGAATTATGGCTCCATCGATTACATATAATTCTTGATATGGATTTGTAGTTCCCACGTTCGCATTTTCAACCTTGAAGACCTCACCAAAATTATTAACTACACCCTCAGATGAATCCATAGCCATACGACAGCCACCGATTGGATGCAAGACAAATTGTGACTTATTCACATTGTTATTTTGGATATTCCAAAAAGGAATAAGGAGACTTTTTTCTCCATCTTTTCCAACTTGTTTAGCAAAATCTTTCATTGCATCAATAATTTGCTTAAATATCCCTTGTTCCAGATCGTATTTCTCTTTAAGGTCGAGGTTGTTATTCTGATCAAGAACTAAGTTACCGTTTGGATTATCTCTTCCAATCCCACCAAGCATCAATATATTTGACACCTTCTCTTCTGGTGATGAAATTTCTTTTTGAAACAGTTGAACTAGCTGAGTAATTTTACTGACCAAATCCGTCAAGAACGATAGGTTAATGCCTTCTGTTAATCTAAAGAGGTCGCTTATTGTCTTTGTATCATTAATATCCAATTTTATTAGATTATTAAAATGATCCATCATATTCTTTAAAGGTACATTTAAATTCTGTTGACTTGTTGCCAACATACTTTGAAAAATGGTGGCAAATACTTCTGCAAACATCTTCGGTATTCCCTCATCTTCAATGGAAAATGCAAAGTTTCCTGCACCGTCCTTAAATCTTGCTATTGACGTAGTTATGGGTCCCCTACTTGCATCAACGTTCTCTTTTGTAGGAATTATTACTCCAAGTAAATCCCCATTGGTCGAAAACCCCGTTCCAAGTTTTTCACTCAACTTTAACGATCCATTTTTTTTACATCTCAAGAGAATTTCTGTAGAGCCTAAAGAGCCTGCCGCAACGATTACTCGCGTAGTCCTAATCGTTTTTGTTATCCTGTTTTTAACATCTGGTTTAAGTTCTTTAGTAGGATCGTAATCTTTATCGTCTATTATGTCTCTATAGTCAAGAAATTTTACTTCATATCTATAGTTAGGATCCGCGTCGCTAACTTCTTTTATATCAATAACCTCGCACAATGGATGTACATCGAGAGGAAGTTTATCTTTGTCAATTGCTCGGTGGATGCGTTTGTTTAGGGTATGTCTTGCGCCGGGTATACATCCTAAAACGCATCGACCTTGTCTTTGACATAGATTTGTTTCGTTACTATATTTTATACCAAATGTTTCCAGCTTTTCTTGCTCAGTCAATTCCTCTACCTCCTTTCCTTTGTCCACTCTTGCGTAAAATTCTAATGGTCCCTCATTTGAGAATATGTGACCTGTCTCGGGGATTTCGGTTATTGAGAGTCTTGCATCAAGATCAAGAAGTGGCTTGTTATTTTCATCTAGTATTGGGTTTCCATTTTCATCCTTTTTAATATTTATTATATTAGCCTTTGAATCGCTTATTGCTTTAGCAGCGTCTTGGAACACCTTAGCTCGTGGTAGTTTAAACCTTCCGACACTTGCGTTAGTTGGGATAGGATTTACTCCTATGAATCTAAAGGCACGATCGAAGTAATTTTCTAAGCCTGGACTACCGTCGCTTTGAGTTGGCCAGTTTGCATATGCAATTCCATCAGGTTCCTCGGTAACGTTTGTATATACTAACGAACCACCGCCAACACCGCTAGCGGCAATAACATGCACATTTTTTAATTGTCTGTAGTCGTAAAGACCTTTTATCCTGTTTACTTTTCTTGAATTACCAAAAACAGTAAAAACACCCCTTATATCATTAGGATAAGCCCACGTACTGTACGGCATATTTTTTTGATGCAAGAACTCACGAATTGTGGTCTTTCCATCAGTCGTTCCTTCTTTGCTTGCAGGCATTTCATGGCTGACCCACCATTGTCCTCGTTCTAGTATGCACACTCTTTTATTCGTACCGTGATTTTTTTTTGCTATAGTTAGAGCACTCACTGTCCCACCGAATCCTGAACCTATTATGATAGAGTCATATTTAGGTGGTATAACTATCGGTTCTTTGGTGACATTTATGTATATGACATCGTCTAGATTTTTAAGGACTTCTCCTATCCAGCGTTCTCTAGGGCCTGGATTGTCTACATCATCAAAAAATGTTCCTTTTTTATACCTACTTTGTCTATCTATAACAGAAATAAATTTTGATCCCTGTTGCTGGAGTCCCGTAACGCGCAAGTAAAGTGAATCGTTAGGGCTGTGATCTTGGACCAGCATTATTTTAAAGTAGCCCTTATTGTCTGTTTTATCTGGAGGTGGAGGCGAGCTACGTCGAAGATCTGGAAAGGGTGGCAATTTCTTCTGGAATACCTCGACATCCACACTTGGTATTCCCTGATCTTTAGAATCGCGGATGTACCCTTCTATTATTCTCGTCATACAATTTAATGAAATGAATAGTATTAAAAGGAATTGATTTACTTAACAATCTACATAAAATTTTCATTTTGTTTTCTAGAAGTATGAAAATCAATTAAGCTATCCCCGATCAAATGTTCGTCTCTACCAATGCTATCACCGCGCAATGTTGTATGGCGGAGGCGACTACAACTGGCTAGGTACACGTAAACAAGTCAGGTGCACCAAAGCATCAAGCGAATTGGCATATGGCCTTATTCTTCCAACCAATAAAATATTCTAAACCTCAAGTCCGCAAAGCACTTAAAGTATCGCCTATTGACCGTTCTGAAGAACTTCATACTAATTCTCAGTTCACGAACTGACTTCACCTAACCTGAATGGTATCTGATACCTTGCCTTCCAGATTCCCGTCCCTTGTCCATGTTCTATTACTAGTCAATTAGGGATGAATGACCGAGCCGTGGAACCTTAGGTCGAAAAAATATAGAATGGATTCACATCTGCTTGGTCCCACGTAGTAGGTGAGTTCATTCTCTAAAGGTATCTAACATAGTTTAGTAACAAGCGGGCAATTCCAGAAAAAGTAACTTTGATCACTTATCGTACCTTTCTTATAGTAACAGTATATTTCCTGATGAGGATAATTCACAGGTCACGTAGTACGGGGCCAATAGTTTGTGAATCATTTTTGACGCAATTTTTAGACCTATTTTGTCATTTTATGTGGGACTAAATAAAATGTAAAGATTAACATGGGACCAGTGGTTTGTAAACCAAATTTGGCACGACTTTCGTTCTGAATCCAAGTAGGTCGGATCGGACAGTATCATTTCCATCAGAACCAAATTGTCAGAGCCATTCTAGATGGTGATTAAGTCGTACCTTGTATAAGCTTAGTATATTATAAATATTTTCAATGATATCGGGCCAGAATATATGAGTGTTTCTTGTATTTTCTCTTTTCCTTTATTAGTAAATCTATCTGCAGATCTAACATATGCTTGTGTTGCATAAAGATATCATAAAATATCCACTTGTCTTCGACATTTTCAATTATCGTTGCCAAGTTTTTTATTAGCATTCTTATGGAAATTATTAATTTGTCAAACATCTTGTATATTTTTTCGTATTCATTTGTACTTGTGGTATAATAGAAAGAGGATTTGCCCAGATTTTTAGTTCCAAATTTTTTTACTAATTTACGTACCGTTCTTGAAGATAGTTGTCTCTCTCGTATGATTTGCGTTAACCTTGATTGGACATTTTTATCTACTATTGGAAGTAATTCTTCTCCTATAGAGACCCTAATTTCAGATTTAGAAACTAAATCAATCATATCTTTTGGTAACTCTGTTAATTTTATTCGTTTGCATATGTAGCTGGTACTGTGAAAATAACTAATAGAATCATCCTTTCTGGAAGATTCTTCCTATCCAGCGTGATAGGGATCAGCTGGTGCTTAGCGTCATCTAATGCTATAAAATTGATGCGCATCCATATAGAATCTTTCCTTTAATTTTTAAAGAATGCTTATTCTCCAATTACTGATCAGAGGGTAAGTGTATCTCAAAGTATGGATCACAAAATTTTGAAATATAGATAACAATGAATATGATTACTAATTTTTCGGCGCCGAAAAAATAAATATATTTGGCCAAGCTCCATATACCCATTGAAATAATTCTTCTTACCGTTGATTTAGTATCAACTCTATTGCGGCAAAAGCTCTGTTTAAGAAAAGATGTTGTACTAGAAATTTAGAAGCGAGGACTCTGCGACAAATCTTTAGCAAATATTTTTCATTTTAAATCGAAAATGTTCCTTTGAAATCGTCAAAGCACTTGAACAAATGGCGCAATAGACGGAACTCCTTCGTTGTTGAGTATGAAAAGTAGGTAATAGCCTGGTGGAACAAGATTTTTGTTTGAAGGTAATGCAACTGTGAGAGTATTCGAATCTTTTAAGGAAAATTCTAATCCTACATACCTCTGTTCGGTATTGACGCAGTGTGTTGTGACAGTAGGACGAATAAGTGCTATATCAATAATCTCCTGAGATTGAGGAGACTCTAGTTCAAATGTACTACCATAACTTATATTTTTAGGATATTTTGTAATTATGGGACGATCTCCTCTAAAGAGATATGGAGGTCTAAAAATTTCGATTCTTAACTCGTTAATAGTTCGATGAGGATTACTACCTGCAGTCATTACACGACCGTCAGGTAATAATAGAGCATTAGAATGGTAAAGTCTATCTACCTTCATATCAGCCATTAATTTCCATTGCCGATCATTGGGTGTAAACAGTTCAGGCTCCACGACAGCATCAGGATGATGTTCAATATCATGTGGATGGGTGTGGTTGTGATTATGATTATGATTATGATCCATATGCGATGAATCATGGAGATGCCCTTTTTTTCCTGTTTTTCCTCCGAGAACAAGAACTGTTTTATCGGGCAGTAATACTGGATATACGTAGTATCGGGGATGTTTCAGCTTTTGTATACGTCTGTAGGTTGGTCGCATTTCAGAGAAATCGATCATCTCAACGTCTGATATAGCATCATTACCAGTAGGGGTACCACCTGCTATTAGCAATAAGCGTGGTTCATAGTTAGGAGGCTCAAGAGGCAATAATACAGTTGTGCCCTCTTCCCTATTAACATTATTCGGATTACCTAGGGAAGTCCATTTCCCTGTATCTACATTAAGGGTTGAGCTCGGGAAAGCATATACCGAAAAAGGGAAGGTGTAGTGAGTATTGTATGAACCGGCATAGAAAATTTCACCTGTCGGAAGGAGATGTAATCGTGGATATAGTGGCAACCATCTATTTGCACCATTTAGGACTCTCCATCCTGAGTTTGAATAGACCTCTATCTTGTTGAGGAACAGCCACGGTAGATATTTTGTCAGTCCAGCCATCGTTACCACTCGGCCATCTGGTATCATGATGCAGGTAGGATACCATCTTCCGTAGTTGAGGTTCTGTATTCTACTCCACTTTAAACTAATTGGATCAAAGAGATAGGAGTGCTCAAGGCCACTAAATGGTGGTATTGGACCAAATATAGCACCATCATATTTATGAGTGCCACCAGTTACAAGCAATTTACCATCAGGTAGGAATGCATGGCCGGCGCAAAATATATCGCCTTGAATACCTTCGTTAGAGATCTCATATACTTTCCCGTTATCTTTACCTATATCACCCGGCTCAAATATTTCTGCAGGATATGGATTATTGAGATGTTTTGGGTCGTTTCCAGAGCCGCCAAATGCTAATACTTTTCCAGTTGAAAGGAGAGCTATATGAACGGGCAAGTGTTGAAATCTATACTTTACTGGTTCCCATTCACCATAAATGGAAGGGTCCTCTTTGTTAGACAATAATCAAATAAATAATTATTAGGATTTAAGTAATTCTAGACACGGTATATGACACATAATGATTTTTGTGTGTTAATAGATATTCGCAGTTAATTTTTCAAAGAAAACTAATGTACAAATGAGATTAGAGGGAGTCGACTGAATATTCAATCGCAACAGGCATCCACCCACTAATTGCATAGATAGAGGTATGTCATTTAAATTCCGGTCCATTCTAGTAACGTTGCACACCAGATTTCTCCGATATTATATTCATCATTGATATATGACCCACGTACTTAATGCGGCCAGTGGTTTGTGAACCAAATTTGGCACGTTTATTAGACACACTCTAGTAGGATTAATTTTGAGTCGCGTTCGGGGATATTCGGAACGCTATCGTTTTCTAAATGAAGTTACTAATGAGATAACTAAATTACTTTTTGAACTTCGCAATACACTCAAAAGGAAGCACAGTACAATCTTTACTGGATAAGTTAGTACGATATAATTTGATGATCACATACTGGTAACAATAAATTGCTAATCTTTTCTTTGAACATCAGATAACTTTTATGTACTCTCTCATAGAACAAGTTCGCTCGATACATCATACAACATTAAGATGTCAATAAGTGAATCATCATAGAGCTAGTTTATATACTGTGAATTATGCCAGATTCTATGGCAAACCGACCTTTTGTAGTGGTTTATTCTGCGGACTCTGATCGGTCGAAGTCAAACAAGGCAAATCCAGATAGCGTTTTTAAAATTATTGTGGAGGAGAAGCCGGACAGATATATTTTTGGAGGAGATGGTCCTTATGCACATGAAGGTAAAACATGGACCAAGTTGATAGATAAATGTGGATTAAAACCCATAATAAAATTGTCAGAAGGGAATCATGATTGCGAAGAGAGCGAAGATGAACAAACAGAAAAGGATATTGAGAGCTGGATGTCTCCACTGATAGATCTGACAATTACACCAGAAGTAGATCCCAATGAGGAAGAGTGGGAAAAGCCAAAATGGATGCATAGTTGGCAGGATAGCAATGCATACTTTATTGTAATGAATACTCAAGACAATGATATTGTTTTTAAGAGGAATCAATACAATTGGGTTGTAAAACAACTCGAGGATGTAAAGAAACTAAAGGCTGAAGGAAAGGTAGATTGGACTTTTATAATATTCCATAAGCCCATCTACACACTCAAAACTAAATCAGGACATCAGCCTCTAATTGAAGTAAGAAGAATTTTCCAACCTTTATTTGATGATGCAGGGGTTGACTTTGTGCTTTCGGGACACAATCATAACTTTCAGTCGTGGGTCCCAATGATTTATGATGCTACTCCTAAATTTACAAAGAACGCAGACGGGAGTTACGACTTTTCAAAGCCTCATGGTCAATTCTATTTTGTTAATGGTGCTGGTGGTCACGAAATTAATAAATTCAAAGAGAAGTGGAAGAAGAACAAGAAGGTAATTTTTGCAGACGAGACAGAGTTTTGCTATACATTATTTAAAATAGATGGCAAGAGTTGCGATGTCATTACAAAAGATACAGGAGGGAATCCTTTATTCTCCATTAAGGTAACAAAATAACCTATCAATGTTGCCAAATATTATTTGTATGTTTGCTAGGCGAAATACTGGAGTACCAAGATAAAATTAATTGTTGCTCTGTAATTTTACTGGCGCGCCCAAGGCGGTCAATAAGCTTGAAAAGAAAAAAATTTAATCAATCTAACAGGTGGATAAATGGAAAAAAGTTGTCCGGTCACTCAACAGAGTGGCAATATATCAGATTTGTTTTGATCTTTAAAAGTTTTTTCTTCGGGAATTACATGCTTTTAAGTAAGTATTTTCATGATCTTTGCTGATGAAGGGATCGTACATATTTGCAATCACGGTGGTACTGTTAGTCGGTATCCAACTTTACCAGTCAACATCAGCCCAGCCTCCTTCTACAAATGCAACTAGCAATGATACTTCGAACGAATTTGAAAATGCTACTGAGGCAACTAGGGATGCTACAATTAAGTTAGAAAATGCTACAAGCGCGTTAACCGATATTACAAAAAGTTTGCAACAGAACAATTCTAACCTACCCCCTGGCAAGGTTAATACTACTACTATAGTAAATTCAATATTTGATAGCAAGCTTCCCGCTCTTTTCATAATCGTAATTTTTCTCGTAATAATTATTCCTCTAGTTTTTGACATGTACATCGTGTATAAACGAAGACCTCGTGAAGGCACAGGTAAAGAGGAAGATAAACGAACTCAAGGGATGCCCGGAATACAGATCTTTAATGTGTTTTGGCGTTATACTATTAGTTGGAACAGTTATATTTTATCTCCTTGCCCTAATTACTTTAAATATCAATAATACAAATACTTCCGTTCTTCAATCATTGGTCGATTTACTTAAGAATCTTGGTACGATTCTTGGAACAGCATTAGCAACAATAATTGCATTTTATTTTGGAATAAGAGGAGCAGAGTCTGCATTTACGACAGGATCAGGAGCAGGATCAGGAACAGGATCAGGAACAGGATCAGGAGCAGGATCAGGAGCAGGATCAGGAGCAGAAGATCAAGGTGAGGGCACGTAATAAATGACTAGAACTATATGTTGTAGATGAATAGCAAGATGTTAAGATAATTGATATTTCCGATCACTTTGATAGGAATGATAACTGATTTAATTGGAAGCATATGGTTTATAGTGTACGATTAATCCCCTTGGCTTTTTCATTGCCAAATCGATGAAGTAGGCTGTCTGGTCTGGCCATTAATGAATACGTTTCCCTTAAAATATCCGGTACCAATATCAAATTCCAGTGGCATCCAAAATGGGATTGCTCTGTACAACGGAGCCTTCAGTATCGCCCCAGTAGAGTGTGAATGCAATGAAATGTAAAGCAGAAATGGATACAGGGCTAAAGGATGCTATTAAGAGTTTTTCCCTAATTTTGCTGACGGTGAAATAATAATATCCTTTAGAGTAAAAACCTATTGAGTCACTTCTGTGTTTTTAAACTCCTGACGACGGTTCCAAATAGGACCAGACCTATCTATTGTAAAACTATCAATTATGTTTCTGTGCTCTGTAATAAATTTGTATATCATTTTCATTTCAAGTACTAGAGACGGTATAGGATGCATTTTTTTATCAGCCGCTTCCCTCAACCATCAATATGCTACCTTTTCCTTTTCCTGCATGATAAGTTCTATGTACATCCTCCACACCATTTCATATTCTACATGATACGTATGTGTTATAATACCGCAGAAGAGAACCAATGGAAACAGGGGAAAAATTAACCCTTATGAGGGAGCCATTTTCTGATAGCCTGTACACCGTTTTATATCTGTGCCAACTGGATTCTGATGTCCTTCATGTTCACCGTGTGTTCTGATCTTTGCTTCTAGAGACGGCAAACAGAGATGTCTATTAAAATTTACTATCTTATTTTGACTGGATTGATAAATAGCCATTCTGCCTCATCGAACGACATATCCACTACAATTTTATAGTCTTGGAGCAATATGTTGCTAGGTATAGAAAAATCAAAATTCGCACAATCCTCTATAGATTGAGTGCCACAATCATTATCTGCTAGTTCTAGTATTGGGATTGATTTATTTGCAATCTGATTATCTTCAATATCGCTGTCAACTAGGTAGATCTTTACTGAAGTAGGGGCTAAACTTGTACCACATACATCATTACTATCACAATGTAATTCCAGAGATGATCCATTACCACTTATATGCAATTCCATATTTTTAATATATTTTGCACTTTGATTATTCTCAATTACTGGTTCATCTCCGTAATCTATTGAATAATCAGCTTCCAATTTATATGTACTATTCTCTGAATTAATTACACCTATTGGTATATTATTAAAAGGAATAGGAGTAAATTTCACAGCGTCAACATGAATTGATTTCAACATAATGGGATTTAAATTTAAGAATAGTCCAACAAGAATAAATAATAAAATATTAAGAGGCTTATTTATCATGTTTCTGTACCAATAAGATAGTTACATAAATTTTACGTAGCTTTATAAATTCAATTATTTACGAACATAAATCTAGAAGTTAAACACAAAATTTGTGGCAAGTAGTTAAAATTCTTGTAAAAAAATTTTTATAAAACAGCTATTATTGAAAAGTATGTCTCAAACAGTATTATATGACTCGCATGTGAATTCAAAGCTGCATGATGGAAACGTTAGAACAGTAGAAAAGGAAGGAAGCATAACGCCCAACGGATTAGGAATCGAATGCCGCGCCAGTGGCAATCCTAGGATCGTTGTAAATGCTGACAACACCTTCTCTTTAGTCTGTGATAAAGGACATGGAAGATTCTATATCTATTGTCTGAACTACGACGCAACATTAGAGCTTGAAGCGGCATGGATAAAAGGTGAGGGTGATTGTTCTCTGAAATTGAGATCAAGGCACAACGAAGAGGGCAAAGAATGTAAAGACGGCAAGCCAATAGACGGAAATAAATTTGGCGGCTATGGACTTTCAATAGATAGAAGCGAATATAGTGCAAAGAGAGAGCCAACGCATAACTGTCACGACCAATCAAAGAGCGGTTCATTGCCTAGCAAAATTAAGAACGGAGAATTCTTCAAGATTAAATTCACTGTCAAAGATGATGGAAATAATGTAAAACAAACAGGAGAGCTCAACGGCAACTCGTTCTTGTCAAAGACTGACACGAGTCCGAAACCATTCATGGTTGACAAGGCGCTCTACAATAAACAATCCTATCTTTGGGTTAGGCAGAACCTCGAGTCTGGCACTGGCGAAATTCGTATAAAGAGGCTTAGAGTATTAGCTGCTTGATGAATTCATAAACAGAACCCTCTCACTTTATTTTTAAGGTACCGTAGAATGATTGAGCAAATTTGGTATCACTGGAAAGATTTTATGTTAAAGCTTCTCACCTATAAAATGAAGAGTGGTTGAGTGCAGCATCAGGTCGTTTTAATTTATTTAAATTCGCAGTGGGCATATTTTATCTTTGGAATTCAGAAGACAAAAGTCTAGATAAACTTTACAAAAGAAAGTAAAAAGTGGAAATTAAGTTATCATCATCGAAAGTTTAAAATCAAAAAGAAGATTTTAAGATTAATAATTTTCCTCGTTACTTCCATCAGTTTCTCCCAACGATAACACTAGCGCAAGTGCAATATCTGTTGTCTAATTACTGGCAACAATTGAGGGTCGATAACCAATAACCATTCACGTAGTTGCGTTGATTTCCAAGCCTCAAATATTGTAATTAGAACTGATTAGAAATTGGTTATATAGATCCCTGAATTTAATAACTTAATGAGTAACATGGAACTTGATCAATTTGGAATTGTAAAGAAATTTCCAGACTTGGAAGGTGGTATTTCTTTAGTACAAGGCGGATCCGAATGGGGCGAAACATATACAAAACATGGTTATACTAGTAAAGCAATTACTGGTGGTAAAGACGTAAAAGTCTGGAGGAAGACATTTAAATTCAATAAACAACTGAAGTCAGACCAAGAAGTAACAATATACGTATCTTTACCAAAACTTAATCCAGAATATGGTAAGTATCCGGGCATTAAGCATTGTAGAAGTGGATCTGGACAGAGTATTAAATTACGAGGAAGTAACCATCCAAAAGAGAGTGATGATCCGAAGAGTGCTAAATGTTATATCTTTCATTATGAATATGAAGGAGAAGATTGCAATAATTTTCAAAAGGAGTATCCCCATCCAAGATATGCCAAGTATACCCTAGATGAGGAAAACTCCAACAAATTCAATGTCAGCTATGGAGGAAATGAATTTCCAAAATGGATCGGTAAAGTTATGGGCTTTAAGGCTGCATTGCTCAATACCAGCGATGGTAACAATGTTGAATTCTGGTCTTGGTTTGACCCGTCAGCTAAAGTTGAAAATGGAAAGCTTGTGACTGAAAATAACTGGCTTTTAAGATACCATGGAACTGATCATGGGCAGTTTGAAGACAACGATGCTCCTAAAACTAAACCGCCTTTCTTGACATGCCATGGTGGCTATACAGAATTTAGGATGGACAATGCAGATAAAAATACAAAAGCCTTTTGTGCAAGTCTTAGGGAGATTCGAAGACCTTAAAGTTCAAGGTTATTATCCAATCAGACTCAATTTTCATCCATTTTCTGTATTACATTCCCATTGCCATTCGTATCTGAATTAGGAGAATGATGTGAACCAGCTAATAAAAAACCATAGTAATCTAATCAACCAGACTGAGTGACAATTAAATCCTTATGACCATGACCATTTATAAAGCACTTGATAACTAGAGCATGTCTTACAGATTATTTGCTCATTTCAGGATATTGTACTCCCTCGTCTTCTATACATAATTTAGAACCTTCCTTCTGTAAGTAACATTGTCCATATTCGTATGGTCTTCCTGTCTCCTTATCATAGAAGACTGGTTGGACCTTGGTGAATAACATCATTTCATGGGTTTCATTTACTGGTGAAATCCTATCCTCGGAACAGTAGCCCGTGTCATCCTTGAATACGTACACACATCCAGTCAGAGTCGAGTTTTCCACAGTATTATTAAGCCCTAGCTTGTAAATGCCCGCGTCAATAATTATGGGGTCAGAAGAAAGCCCTACTGAGTCCTTTTTGCTGGCACTTGAATCAAACTTTTTACAATCAGAAGCGCCAGTTTCAGGAATGTCCAAGCACACTTGAACCTTACCAGTATTAGATTTGACAGCTGCCAACCACACCTGAATACTCAACTCTTGTTGGGCGCTTGCTCCCTGCTGATATAATAGTGGATGGATTGCCAACGTTATGGTCATTACTAGAATCACACTAAATTGGGTCATCTGGATAACTCAGTACGCCACAGACCAAATGAATTTTTCGGCGCCGAAAAATTCTTCTTTCCCGTACAAAAATCTACCAGAGTAATAGAAAACCTCCAAAGTGTTACAATTGACGCTATTAGAATCAGTACAGTTTGAACTTCTATTACTGTTCAACTATTTTGAATTCTAGTTTTATTTTTGGCAAGATATCACACAAACTGATCTTTAGCAATGCAACCTGTTTCATCTGAACTTTGGCAATGAGAGTGATTCGGTTAAACCTTGTGTTGACAATTCGGATCCAAAACGAATGGCCATGACCTAGTAGTCAATCGGGAATTTTTTCGGCACCGGATAATACTTACATTTTAAAAAATATTTTAATGGTGCTCTACGATCCCTTCTTAGTATAACTGTAGAGGGAATTGCTAAGCACATTTTTTCAATATTTCTTGTAAACATTATGAAATAACATAATCTGCTAAAATAAAGTCTGTAACTTATTTAAGTTACAATTTATACACTTTGAATTCTAATTCCAGCTCCTATTATTACCTCTATACAGAATGTATTAGAAATTTAATTACAAAATAAAACTAATAGATGTTTCATAAAATAAAGAACAGTTATGGAACCGATCACTTTTTCGGTTACAAGCTCTTTATTTTTAATCTATCTTTCAGAATGAATTTATACTGGGAAACATGTCTGGAAGACATTAAAATTGATACCTTTGATTATGATCATATAATGTTATGACATCTAGATCAAATTTTTGAAAAACAATTTTTAATATCTTTAACCAATGTATTTTCTTGTTCTTGCGCTTGTTCGTACTCAAAAAGGTTAATAGAAAGTAAGATAAAAGATGGATAATGAGTAGTGCAGTAACGGTAGAAATGAATAGAAAAAAGGAGCAGTCTTGGACTATAGTAAGCTACTTTTGTCTAGGCATTGCGGTATTCCTGGGAATTAGTGCATTCATGATGTGGACCGCTGTTGTGGCTAATGCTCAATCACAGACAGCGGGTAATATTGCGGAGTCCATTGTAGCATCTTGGACAGGTCTCATATCAGCCTTGGCGGCGATAGCAGCAGTCATAGCTAAATGGGCAGATTCGCAGGCTAACAAACATAAAGAGAACACACGTTGGCTACAATTTGCGGAATACGCAAACATGGCTAAGAATTCATTACAGCGGACTGATGAAAGTGTAAAAGACAATGCCGATTTAATAAATAAGTTGGCTAACCTATTAGGTAATGTTCCACCAATCAAAACTGAATTAGAAAAACCTCAAAATCAAGCTGTTATAAACGAGATAAATAAGAATGTGGATGACTGGGCTACGGACTTACAAAAATATTATGAAATTGCAAGTAGAGTTACTGAGCTAAATCCAAAGGACCCAGTAGTAAAAAAGATAGCAGACGTTCAATCGTTTCTTACCCCTGTGAAATCCGAGGGGTAAACCAATCTCAAATATGCCTTTCCATTTAAATCCTACTTTATCATAAATATTCAGCACATTACTTAGAAGCGGAAACAAATGAAGTAAGGATAGAAACATCTCTAGGGTTTCTTTTCCATATTCATTTATTTATGATCGCCTCTGATATAGATGTAACAATGCTATGCCTGAAGAAAATGTTCGAGAAAATAAAGAATGGTTAGTGAACAGGATCGAAAATTTTCTGAAAAATTGTTCTGATGAATTACTCTTGGATAGGCAAAGCTTCAAGGTTACAAGTAGTGACCATTTATCATTATTTACGGACGTTCGAAGTTATATTTTGGCAGCCGCAAGTTTTGGTTCTAGGGATCCAATTAATGATTATCGTCATATCTTTAGGAATAGCTGGTTTTGCGTTAACAAGTTTTCTGAAAAGTAAGGCATCAAAAAAATAGATAAAATAGATCTCACATATCTACAACTAGTTAACAATTTATTCCAAGTCAATGGCTTCGTCGTTTCTGTTACGAGTGGACTTGAAATTTATCAATTAAGCAACTGAAAGTTCTATTCTATTATTCTATGATAGTCTATGGCAATAGAGATGGACTATTCAAAGCCTACGAAAATGCTTCGAAAATGCTTCGAAATCCATTTTGCTCCCAAAAAATGAATATGCAGAGTACGCAAAAAAGGAAAAGGGCGAAATGGATGGAGCAATTAGGATTTTTAGAACCTACAAAGAAGAATAGCGAATTGAAAAGAACATTTTAAAAAACTTATCACTAGACCTGACGAAATTCTGATGTAATACAGACTTACTATTAGAAGCATGGTTAAAAAATTAGTTAAATTTTATGGTCCATCAGTCACGATACTATCGATTCTAAATTGAGTTTCTGATACACAGATGAGCTGATAAGCTTTAAAGTTTAGTTCTTTTTACTTACGTGATTAGGTAAGTGTGGAATTAGAAAATTGAATTGAATCAAGAGTAGGCTTGATCTCGTTTAAATTTGATTCAAAATTCTGAACAAATCTCTAGGATACTCGGATCGAAAGACTTCATTGAAAACTTTCAAAAATATAAAATTCAAGTTTTTGGGATCCTTGCACTTATAATGCCAACCGTCCAAGGAGTAATTGGGATCGCAAATACGACTCCAAAGTTTAGTCCTGTTATTGAGATCATTTCCGAATTTTATTTATTAATAGACTTGATCTTAGAAATAATTGAGAGAACAACTCATATTAATATGTTAGTCTGGGGAAAAATATCGCCTCAAAAATTGAGATCTGAGATGTTTCCACTTTTAAGTTCATTGGTAAGACTTTCTGTGTTTCTATCCGAGTGGGGGATCAAAATGTCGGACGAAATATTTACTGGATGTAAAAAAATGATTGGTCCCAATTCACAGCTCATCTGTAATATTAGTAAGTTAAATGATCTCATTCAGAATATTACAGTTAAAAAAGCTCAGAAGGATCTGATTGAGATTATTGCAAAAATTCGATTGCAACTAAAGTTGTTATGGGATGAACTAATGAATTGCATTATGACTTACAATACTATTAGGAGATATGCATGACAAGAAAAGTTGAATCCTCTTCAAATTCTTCCAAGACTACAGAGGGGCTAAACGCAATCCTTTTGAAGTTAGGAGATGCCATTGAACATTGCACCTCCTCAGCGGACAAGTATTTGCAACGAGGAGAATATGGAAGAGCTGCTCATGCGTACACGAACGTTGGTAATGCTTTCTCTAAGACATTAGGGGAAATAAGAAAACGGAACATATCATCTGACTATCCTACAATTCAAAGTGAAATGGAAATATCAGTTTCGTTCTGGAAGGCAAAAGCAGAACAATTTAGGAAAAAGGAACGTATTCGGAACCAATTGAAGAAAGCAAATAAGTTACTCTCAAGTGGAGCACATTTAAGGCCAATTAATATTCTGGATAAGATCCCAACTTCAGATAACGACGACCAGAATGCTGATATCTGGCTTCAGAAAGGGAATGCGTACTGTATGTTGGGAGATTTCCAAAGCTCGATCGATTGTTATGACAATTCGATAATGATCAGGCCTCTTAATGTAGAAACCCTCTTCAATAAGGCGGTTTCCCTCTACTATCTCTCTAAATACGAAGAGGCTATAAAGTGTCTCGATGATACACTTAAAATCTATCCCGATCATAAAGATGCTTGGTTTTACAAAGGTCTAATTTTTCACAATTTTGCTGTGAAGAGATATGATGAGGCAATAGACTGCTACGAAAAGGCATTGTCGTTAAATATGCATTCCGTAAGAATTAAGGGAAATTTGTCAGAGGCGCTTTTCATCTGTAGGAGATATCCTGAAAGTGAAAAGATTGCAAAGGAAGTACTCGAATCAGCGGATGATGAGACATATATTTTAGCGATGCGATTTTTGTTAGTTTGTTTAGCTTAAAAACTTATCTCCGATTTTAAGGGGTTACCCCCTGAACAAAAGATACTACTCATAGCAACCGGACTTATAATCGTGTTGGTTATCTGTGTTATAATTACGTTCGTTCTTGTTTCTTCTGGTCCCATGTTGCGCTTTACAGTGATCATCCCATTGTTACTAGGCGTAAGTCTCTTCTACACAGGGTGGTTTTTCTATTATCGAGAAGATAACAAATTTCCGAGAGACGCCAAAACAGTAAACAAAAACGAAAATCCTGAGATAAGACGAGGAAGAGAAGTAACTTCAGGATTCCTAATCGTTGCAATCGGAACTACTTTTTTTATCCCAACCCTATCATTAATTACATCTTATTTGGAACAGCCACAGGATGTAAATAATGTCATTACGTGGAGTAACGGTAGTATATTGGTAAATATTAATTATCCAAACCCCTTAAATATTCCTATAAAGTATAGTCTTGAGAATTTAACTAAGAATCTGATGGTTACCGTCTATCACCCAGCAAATGTCAGGATCTCATTTCTTGATTTAGTTTCACCTCAGGATTCTGTCATTTCAACTAGTCCCAAGTTTAATAACATTACTAAAAAATTATATACCAAGGAAATATTCAATATGCCAATTTACGCACAGCATTTTGATGAAATATCCAATAAGACATATAATTATAGTTTGATAATGGGCTATACTGATTCTTCGAGTAAAGACAAGGAAGTCAAGCAAATAACTATTCCTTTTGAGTGGACAATCATAATGAAGGATTTACCGTGGTTAAATTACTTATGGATTGTTATGGCAGGCGTAGTTGCAAGCAGATTTATTACGTTTATCGCAGATACTAAGAAAGAGGATCCTATTGATATTGATAGAACCGAATCATTATGGATTGCATTTACCTTCATAATCGCTGTTATAGCATTTGCGAGCTTTAAAGAAAATGTCATATTAGGTAATATAGGTATCTTTAATGTATTGGCGTCATTCGCATTCGGTTTTGGTTCTCAAAAAGTGCTCGAACTCACAAGAGTGTTTCCAGGAACATCAGTATCAACTCCCGCACAGGTGACTGGTTTGAAGCTCACCTCCGAGTCAAATGAGATTAAATTAGAGTGGGATTCAACCTCTGAAACAGACATAGACCACTACAACATTTACAGGGGTAAAGCACCCGGTTTTATTATTACTGCTCAAGCGCCTACAGCTATGTCTCCAGAAAACTCTTACACTGACACCGGACTTGATCCAGACACAAATTACTATTACAGGGTATCGGCAGTAAACAAGGCCAGCAGCATAGGACCGCATTCAACGGAGGAAACTATCAAGACCAAATCCAAAACTTGAATGTTTACATTCTCCAAAAATAAATTTTGAGCATATTACGTTATCTGAATAATATATCAATTTTTGTCTTTCAATTTTCCTTTAAGTTCTCTGACTCAAAACTGTGAACATACTAATAATTTCTTTATATAAGGCCGACCTCTCATTATAGTATGCCAAAGAAAAGATCTAGGTCTTCATATAAATCAAAAAGAGTTAAACATCCTCCCAAAAGTGATAAGGGAACGAAAAAGCATACTAAACCAGATGATAATCGGAAGCATCCACGATTGGTTGAGGGACAAGAAAGGAGGGCGCACGAAGAAATCATTGAAGGACGTATAACAGGAGGTGCCGACGCTACTCCGGAGCTATATCGGCATGCTCTTAAGCAATGGCAAGAAATCCCCGGCTCTGTGATGAGGCCCCCGACTGATGTTACATTACCCACCCCAAAACGTCCGAAATCTCAAGAGGGTCAACAACCCTCTGAACAGACGGATAATGATAAAAATAAGGAGGCAGAGTCAGGTTAACACTTAATGGTAAAGTTTGGGTTCCCATCGGTCCCAGTCCGATATCGTTATCTCCCTCACAGTTTAACGGCCTCGTTTCTGCTATAGCTATCAATCCCTCGAATCCAAACATCATTTACATGGGTACAGCAGGCGGCGGTATGTGGCGCAGTATCGATGGAGGTGTAACTTGGATTCCGCTATTTGATAGACAACTAGCATTGGGTGTGGGCGAACCTGGCGCCCTCGTGATAGACCCAAACAATACAAACATAGTCTATTTAGGTGCTAGTTCCCGCATCAATAAAGAACCGGTAGTGGCCGGGCTTTTTAAATCAACGGATGGAGGCTCCAGTTGGATTAGGCGCGGCTCCGGCTATCCCTCTGGAAATACTGGCAATGCCAATCAGTTTTTTAACCAATTCATTAACGTCGTTATAGTCGATCCTGCTGATACTACCACTTTGTACTTGGCTTCTAACACCGCCATATTCCGATCCACAGACGGAGGACTGAATTGGACGCAGGGAAACAACAGCGGTGGTGATGCACGTTCCCTTGTACTCGACACTTCATCAACTGGTTCGCGAATACTATATGCTGGAATTTCTGGGTCTGGTGTGTTCAGATCAAATGATGGTGGTCTGAATTGGACACAAATCCTCAGCGCAGCCACTCCGGCTGTAGCGACGGCAATAGCTTCAGGTACTACGACAGGTATTGGTAAGGTTGTAGTTGATATCGCGCCACCTACCTCACCTCCTAACCCAAGTGGTGTACAAGTTATTTATGTAAGCCTCGAGGGAACCGGTGGTCCACCACCCCCACCACCTCCAACATCTGATCCCGTCGGTATCTTCTTAAGCACCGATCAGGGGGCAACTTGGTCGCAGCGTACCGCCAATGGGATGCCCACTGGACCGAATAATGGGACTCAGGGAGGGTATAGCTTTCACATGGCTGTGGATCCAGGATCACCCGGCGATGGAGTTAATGATATCATTTACTTTGGTACCGTCCAACAGGTAAAGTCCACCGACTCCGGTAATAACTTCACCGCCTTAACAGGACTGCATCCAGATACTCACGCGTGGGCCTTTGTTCCGCAACCAAGTCCAACTCCGTCTATAGTCTATTCTGGTAACGACGGTGGATTATTCAAATCAATAGATGGAGGCGCAACATGGACAGCTCTCAATTCAGGAGGATTACAGACAGGACTCTTTTACAATATTAATATAAAACCTGACGCTACAGCAAGCATTACTCTCGGTTCACTTCAGGATAATGGTAATTTTACAACAGCTACAGCAGCTGGACTTGCATGGAACGGTACGCAAGGACCAGCAGATGGCTGGGACGTAGCGTACGATGGAACTATCCCAGGACAGGTTTATGGCACGAGTGGTTTTTGGAACCCAGCTCCATGCACACGTGTATGGCTTTCCACAGACGAGGGGCTGACATTTCCATTTTCAAATGAAATTACTCCATGGGGGACTACGAGTGATACTGGTTGTTATCGTGCACCCATTGCTACAGACCCGACCACCGGTGGGATTGTGTATGTAGGTGGTAGCCAAAATCTATGGCAGAGCTTCAATAGCGGCAACACGTGGCGCATTATTTCTCCGTTTGCATCTACTTTTAGAATTTCTGGACACATCGACGTTTCTAGAATAAATGGGAACTATGTAGTAATTGCCCCTGCTATTGCCGCTGGTGCACGGGTGTTAGTATCGACCAACGCATTAGCGAGTACAGTAGGTCCACCATCCGGAGTAACTTTCACCAATATAACTAGGAATCTTCCTCCTCGTATTGTCGCTAGGGTGGCTTTTGATCCCAACGATCCAAGCATTATCTATGCAGTATTATTTGGATTTAACGGTGGTCCGGGGAACAACGGCCATGTGTTTAGGACCAGTATTGGCGCCTCTAACTGGACTGACATCTCACCAGACATTGATGCCCCATTCAGTTCCATCGCACTCGATGGCACAAATACTCCTACTTCGATTTATGTGGGTACTGAATTCGGTGTACTCCGTTCCGTTGATGGTGGCTCTTCTTGGTCTGTCCTTGATGATATTCATTTCCCTCGTGTGCCGGTTTTAGATTTGGAACTAAGAAACGGATTGTTGCGCGCAGGAACCTATGGCCGTGGTGCATTTGCATTTGTAAATCCTACCGGACCGGCCATTGCCGTGAATCAAGAACATAATCTGGCATTTGGAACTGTCCGTCAAGGACCACAGTATCTGACACTGCAAATCTTTAACGTCGGTGTTCAAGATCTGGTAATTGAGAGTGCACAGCGCCTCATAGGCTCGTCTAGTTTTTCAGTACTTCCAACACCGAGTACACCGTTGGTGGTTGCAGCTGGTGAGCATATCGATTTCACAGTTGAATACCGGCCGACAGGAGCAGGTGTGGAGGAAACTGCAACAATACGTATCATCAGTAACGATCCGACAGCTCCTTTTGTAGAACTGTCAGCCACTGGTTTCCAGGAACGATACGATTGACCCATGCGGTAAATAGATTAAAACATAATAAAAAATTTTGTACCTCTGGTTGCTACTTCTGTACCAGGCGAGAGAACAATGCACGCAAGTAAGATACACTTTCTTACTTGTCAAGATCATTTCGTCAAACCGTCACCTATCGTTTCTCATTCTACTTTGAATGAAGTAAAGGTAGTACAATAACTCATCGAATCAGAATTTGTGTAAGTCGCCTTTCCTCATATTCTCCAGTATTTACCGTGCAGTCTTTAATACCAAACAAGAAAACACACCTTAAAAAGAACAAAATTTTGTATGTGGAATACAATGAATTAAAATGGTGCTAGTATTCAAATTTATAATACCCATCACTTGACATTGACCGTCATTACTATTTGGCTTGGTAAAATTAAATCTGACTGATTAAAATCAATAATTAATTGATTGTTAGTGTTTTAAAAAAATAAGGGTTTAATCTTGTGACATTAGTGCCAGTGGAACTCCAGTTCATCAATTTCCATATCATTGTCGTCATATTTCACATGAAGATTTGGTGCCTGTTCTGGTGTCGCTGCGTCTCCGAATGCCATTGCGGCAGAAACGACCGCAGCCATTGCGCAAAATGAACTTTCGTGGTCATCTGACAGTTTTAGAGTTATCTCTACATTTGGATTTACACCTGTGCGAAGTATAATTTCTCCTTTTTTATCTTCGTCAAAAACCTTCACACTTCTGACTATTCCCCTTCTTAGTTGTTTTGTCATTACTTATAGTAAGAGTAAGACAGTTTAAAAAGATGAGCTCTAATCTTAATTGTATCTCTATTTTAATTTTATTAGATCAGATAAACTTTCAACGCTGAAAAGTCCTATCTATATTGCATTAATGAAATGCAATAGTCACATTGTAGTTACTGTTAGATGTCATCATCAAGGTATTATGGGAGTAGGATAAATAGAGAAGTTTGCAGGCCGAAATCTTGCTGCGTGCACATAGATCAGTCTAGTTCAGTGTCCGTATGACCTATTTAACGCCACAATGAGATCTGAACCATTCGATGTAATGAATTTAAGTCAACCTGTCAACTCTGATATAATCTTAAAGAGTTAATTAGCATACACAAACTTGACTTACCATGACTGGTAAAATCAGGAGATAGTATATCCCAATGTTTTGTATTGTTTGCGTGAATAAATTAGCTATAGACTACTATGGGAGAAGATTTAAAGGAAACATCAACAATGCGTTTATACATTTAGTAACAGAATTACGCGTATTAGCTCTCGCTACTGAAAAGGCAAATTCAGAACACGCAAAACTAAAAATAAAGATAGCGATCGCATTGTTGAAAATATATTGTATCAAAATACAACCTCGAGCTCGATAAAAACATCGAAGTTATCGTTACTAAGAAAATGAACATCATTACAAAATTAGACAGTACGATATAGTGCTTCTAACTTGTGGTATCTATCAAAGATAATGTTGTAATCTATACATCTAATGTTATTTAGTAGTTATCCTTTGGTAATTCCAAGTCATTTAATATAATTTATTATACCTAAATGTCTGGAAGAGTGCGTATCCTGTAACTGAAATTAACAGTACCATTGATGGAATAACTACGACTTTTGCAATCTCTTCATATTCAATCAATTCGGTAATAAGTGCAATAAGACCAATTATCATAATAATACTCAATATTCCTATTCCCAGAGGTTTAACAACCTGCATAGTTACAGGCATAAGATGGAAACTAGATTAAAAAGATTTCTGAGTGTAATTATTCATCTTCGAATAATAAATCTATTTTAGTAACCGACCGAGTAGGGTATAACTGAATATATTAGCGGAACATTCTTAGGCGATTCTAAAACTAAAATATTATTAGATGTAAATAAGTAGAGAAATGTTATTTTTATGAACCCGTTGGGATTCGAACCCTGCATGTAGTAGAGTTCTATTAGGCGATACATAATTTTTTTCAGGGTCTTAGAGAAGTTTAATAAAAATGCTAGTCTCAGTATTATTTGTGAAAATATTTGTATCTTTTTTATTTACAATTATCGCATAATTAGCAAATTGGATTTGGATTTCTAAAAGTCCGTTCACTGTCCGGGCTACGAAAAACAAGAGCGAAGATCGCAATTATACCTCAATTCCATTTGCAAGCTCTATCAAGCTTGGCCCCTATTCCTACAACCACAGGGGTGCCTAAACTAAACTCTGAAAGTAACATACAGTTTTGTCTATTATGCTACATGGTTTTTTTCCTCATGGCAACTCATAAGGGAGTCGTCCTGAATCATTTCGAGGCAAATTTTTATCACCAGATAGCTTAATTACATTACAAGTCGCTTCGTAATACTGTGATAAGTAAGGTTGAGTCGCTACCAAATACCATAACATTTGCACTTTCTTCAAAGGTTGACTTTCATCATGGTAACATTTCCAGATTTCCTTCGATATAATTTGTAGTTGATCTATTCGTTCTAAATGCTGAAGCTTCAATTCCGAAAAAAGCTAACGAAGCTGGTAAAATTCCCTTGTATGTGAATATTCCAAAAGGACTCTCATTTATGCTCGGGAACAAAGATAAAAAGAAAAATTATAGAGAATTTTTTATCATATTCTTTAAATTTCAGGAAAGAACTATTCTTTATTAAAATATCTTGTTAAAAAATGCGTTTCTTATTATGATTTTTCTATACTTTTTGCTTATTTGCGGTATTAAATTTAATGAAAAGAGTGCATACGCCGAGTTGGACGACAGGAGCACTTGCAAAGATATTCTACCAATAAATAATGTAACTGCGAGTAACACTAGATCTGGGTTTGCTACATCGAATGCCGTTGATAATAGTTCAAGTACTTGGTGGGCAAGTGATGGAAAGGGCTCATGGATTCAGTTGGACTTAGGATCGGTTCAAAATATTTGTAGCGTAGACACTTCATGGTATAAGGGAAATACTCGTGTGTATAATTTTGTATTAGGTACATCTACTGATGGAACAAACTTTACTAATATACTAGATAGTAAGACTAATAGCACTGGATTAAGTACTGAAAAATACGACATAAACAATACCAACGTAAGGTACATTAGGATAACCGTAAATGGTAACTCTGAAAATAACTATGCCAGTTTGTCAGATATTAAGGTATATGGAACACTAGCGCAACCCATTCCGCCAATGAATAGTGATGGGAACAAATCCATATCTACGGCTACCGGAACGAAATATGAAACAAATCCTTCAATATCAGTTGGAACCGATGATAGTAAATATAGTGAGGGAGAAAAAGTGGCCATATTCGGACGTCTATATAATGGCACCGGTTTTTCATCTGAAACTCTAAAGATAGTAGTTAATAAAACTCATTATGAATTCCTTGGAGGATTTCACCTCTTAAATGAATCAGAAGTTATTCCTGCTGCTGTAGTTTCAATATTATCAGATTCACTTGGAAGATATAATTATAATATCTCATTGCAAGAAATAGGAAAATACCTTGTTAGTGCTTCTGCAAACATTAGTGGAAATAACGTTGAATCTTTCTCTGGGTTTGAGGTCACAAGTATTTTTTTCTCGTCTAGTGCAATTATGGCGTACTTAGCCATATCTTCCTTCCTCTTATTACTTGTTGTAATTTGGATTGGTAATTCCAAGTTTGGTGACTTAAGAAATCCTCAACAATATCGTCGTAAACAAGATGAAATAGCCAATTTCGAATTACTTCGTTTTTTATGCCTTAGCGCAATAGCAGGATTTTCAATATTATCATTTGTCTTTGCAGATTCTGAAATTGGAGTAAATTCACCAATTGGTCTGGTTAAGCAGAATTTTGCTGTGTTAAACAAGACCCAAATGCAGAGTGCTGACCCGGATAAGGAAAGCCAATGGGTAATAAACGTAGGCGGAAGTCAAGTTGATAATTATACTGGGGGTTTACAAATTCCCACATATGTTGTAATTTTTGGATTAGCAGGAGGGTATCTAAGATATCTTTATGGCTTGAGATTTTTCTTCGGTAGATGGATAAAGGCGGAAGGGTACGAAGATGTCGACAAGAAGTGGGGCGACTTAAACGTAATGGACAATATGTCTTTTCTTAGACATTCTCTAAGAAGTTTATCGCTTTTTTTCTTGGCCCCTTTGTTAGCGGTGGCTGTTTGGTTTATTTTATTTCAGGGAGGCACAACAGGAAAATATGCTATAGCAGCACTAAGTTTTTCTATTGGTCTTATTACGGAAGAGGCTATTCAATTCATAATCACATTTGCTAGGAAGATCTTTGGAGGGATCAGTGAAGAGACTACTAAAGAGAAAGAAGATACCAAAATCAAGGTATTGAAAACCATTCCTGCAGATGGTTCCACTGGTGTGTCTGTTTTTACTGACATTTTGGCAAGTTTTGAAGTACCCATAGAAAAGAAAACCGTCGATCATGGCTTTACACTATCTGTTGAATCAGACAAAGGTATAGAGGATATTCCTGGCACCGTTACTCCAGGTGAAGATGCTCTGACTTATCGATTCGTTCCTAAAAGTAGGAAACTGGAACCTGATAGGCAATATGTAGCATCTATCGAAGGAGTGGTCGACCTTGTAGGCAGAGAATGTGAGACACTTGCATGGTTATTCTCCACAAGAAACAGGCCGACTATATTAAAAGTAAATCCCCTCGACAAGGATAAAGTTCAAATTGACTCAAAAATTACAGTAGAATTTAGCGAACCAGTAGATGAGGAAAGTGTCAGGAAAAACTTTACTGTAAAAGAAGATGATACTCCAATTAGAGGCAAAATTAATGTAAAGGGAATGACAGCAATCTTTACCCCGAGCAATCGGCTTAGGAAAGAAAGGATCTACAAAGTTGTACTAAATAAAGAAATTAAGGATCTGGCTAATAATGAAATGGTGGATGGAAAGGAATGGGTATTTTTCACTTAAGTCAAAATAATTATGCTTCCATTGTAGCCAGTGTTAGTTTTTTTCACCACATACGTAAGCAGATAGTGTGTGATGGCGTTACTCATTGTGAGTCGCGTTTAAGAAGAGATTGAAGATATGGATTCTTTTCATCAATTTTCATAGTTTTCATGTGAGTATGTGCGTTCAAGTTAGATTCTGGACCTCCAATTAACATTTCTATTCTTTTACCATAGCACTGCATTAGTAACGATAAGACATAAGCTTTGTCCTTTATGCTAATCTTAGGGTCCTGTTTGTCCTCTAAAATTCCCCATAAATTTTTGGTAATTTCATTTAATCCAGATATATAAATCTGAATCTCATTGGGGATCTCTTCATCGATATATCGACCTATTGCCTTTCTCGCCTTCCTTCTTATCTCAATTAGGTCTCGGCTGACGGTAGATTGATTAACGTCTAGTTTTCTTGCTATTTCTGACTGAGAAAAACCTTTGCTGTGCAGGGCCATTACTTTGGCTAGTCTTTCTTGGTGTTGTAAATCCGACTCTGATTCGACTTTTCGATCTGTTTTATCCCCTCGTCAAGGGCGGAGGATCTATGCATCCTTGAGTTTAATTTATGCAACATATGCGCAGTTCATGTAGTTATACATTCCTTTTTGCAGAGTTTCTAAACAAAAAGAGATATTGGAACTAGGTTGTGAAGTGCAATCGGCCATATGAATAATGATACATGAGTGCTTCACGGAGATGGCTTTTGATGAAAACTGGAATCAATCCGAATCGGTATTCAAAAAAAACGTTTGGTTTAAAGATAAACACAGTGAATAATTAAGATTAATCTACTGGAAACAAGAAAATCTTAAATCCGACTTCCACAAAGCTGTAAAATATTGAATCGTAAACCATTCGCGATTATCGTTGGAATGATAATAACGGTGAGCATCATGATTACACCAATATTATATTTTCAAGATATTACCGCTACTAGTGACTCGAATACAACAAGGCTTTCCAGTCCTATGATACCATCTGGATGTAAATCAAGTGATGACCTTCCAGATCCAGAATGCACACCTGGAGCAATAAATGGCAATGTAACTCAGGACAACATCGAAAATACAATTTGTGTTCCTGGATTTACCAAAAAGATAAGACCACCTACAAGCTATACGACCCCGTTAGAAATAAAACTCATGAAATCATATGGATTTACTGGTGATCGTAAAGATTACGAACTTGATCATTTGATATCACTTCAGCTCGGTGGAAGTCCCAAAGACGTAAAAAATCTTTGGCCTGAGCCATATTTCACAGAGTTCAATGCGCATATAAAGGATAAATTCGAAAACTATCTCCATAAGCAAATCTGTAATGGTTCTATGAGCTTGTCTGAGGCGCAGACACAGATTGCAACTGACTGGAAAACAAGCTGTATGGAAGCTCAAAAATGTTAGGAAGTCTCTTGTATAATTTTGCAACCCAAATCAAAATATAACGATAGAATTTCTAATTAAATTTCCCAACCTGGTAACGAGACTTGGTTTGAGTGAGTTTTGTATTTTATCAAATACGTTTACTCTCGATTTCTAGTAATTAAAGAACTCAAGGATTATAGATTGGTATATTTGAAGCATGATTTCTGGTCAGCCTTTTTGAGAAATTTTGTATAAAACAGCACCGTCGTCTTCGGATGAGAGAGCATATAAATAGCCATCCGGTCCAATTTTTAGATCGGTTATCCTACCAAATCCATTTGCAAAGATGATATCCTTTAATTCTTCAATGTTGTTTGCAATCTTGTCTCTAAGAGGTCCATGTAACTTCAGACCTGTTCTGTTCTCATTTAAATCAAAGTGATATAGGCTTCCCGTATTAGCATCAGCAACAAAGAGATCATTTTTGTATTGCATACCCAGTTTTTCTGAATTAAAAAAATTAATCGCAGTGGGAGCAACTGGTGGAATCCAAATTAGCTCTGGGTAACTATACGTTCCTTTACCATCAAAATAGACGTTACCGATCTTGGAGGTCTGCAAAATATCATAAATAGAATAGATGGGGGTTTAGAAAATCTACCAGACGGATATAAGAGGCTATTCTTGAGATGGAAGTTGCAGATTTTCGACCTTGTGATAAAAGAATTAAATGTAGTGAAAACACAAACTAGGCATAGCCATACACACTAGGTGCCGGCAATTAGGAATGCCACCATCTCAGGAATCCCAAAAATGGTAAATTAGGAAGGAAAATTCAATTACCGTGTATCTGTTTCCTAATCAATAATAGGTTGACTTCGTAGAGGCTTATTTTCGGATGATCTTACTGCATTTGGTAAGATTCTTACCATATATGGTAAGGTTGATAATTCAGTAAAAACTTCAAAGAATGAAAATTGTGCTCATTTAAATAGGTTTGATTTTTATGAGTCCGGTGGGAATCGCATTGTTAACAATTCGGATCCAATTCTGGGCAAAGCGCAAATTGTACCTAAAAAGAGGGCGCCCATTGGTCTGATTACCAGACTTTATATCGCTATATTAGGGACAGTGGGAATAAGACCTTACTAGCAAAGCTGGTCACTTGATTTTGAGCAGTATCAAAGTTTTGATAATCTCTCGAGCCCTACAGAATAAATGTATAAAACCAAGATCCATTTAAACAATCCTAATGCAAGGAAGAAAGAAGTCTCCACGTTCAAAAAACCTAATGCAAGGAAGAAAGAAGTCTCCACGTTCAAAAAACCTGATGAAAGGAAGAAAGAAGTCTCCACGTTCAAAAAAAATAGATGATGTTCTCCCTTTAGACGATCCTTTGTTACGAAGTGAGAAAGCTAATGTCGATAAGACAATTGGAAGCGAAGGTCAACGATTAGCGTCTAAGCGTCTTGACGCAATTAAGCGTGCGCGTAAAATGTCATCTAAAGCAGATCGGGCTGGAACATCATCAGGATCTTTCTCAAATACATCGGCTTCGTCACAACCTTTTGATAATTCATGGGTGCAGTTAGGACCAAATTTAATACCAAATGGACAAACTTATTCGGAGAAGGGTACTCGTGTAAATGTATTGGGTAGAATAACAGCTATTGTGCCACATCCCTTAGATTCAAATACAATATTCATAGGTGCTGCTCAAGGTGGGGTTTGGAAAACAATTGATGGAGGAAAAAATTGGATGCCAACTTCAGACGATGCATTATCTCTTGCAATAGGTGCGTTAACAATAGATCAAAGTAATCCGGATATCCTTTATGCAGGAACGGGTGAAGGAAACTTTAATGGTGATAGTCAATATGGACTTGGAATCATTAAAAGTATAGATGGCGGTAAAACTTGGAATTCCTTTGGAACAGATGTCTTTATTTCATCTCGTTTTTGTCGTCTTGCAGTCAATCCCATTAATTCAAGTATTATATTTGCAGCGACAACCTCGGTAGGAGACCCTGATATTGCATCTGGATTATATCGAAGTACCAACGGGGGGGAGAGTTGGAAACGAATGGAAGGAGGTCTTCCGCCTATTTCTACAATTGGTGCGACGGATATTCTTTATGATCCTAGTAATCCAGATGTAGCATATGCTGCTTTTTTTGGAATTGGGATTTTCAAGACAAGTAATGCAAATTCAAGCGATCCGATATGGAATAGACTCACTTCAGGATTTCCTACCTCAAATATAACAAGGATTTCCCTAGGTATTTCACATTCATCTCCACAGGTATTGTACGCTCTAATGTCTAACGGATCTAGGCCTCGGAGTTCATTTGATTCACCATTTAGGGATCGGGATCCAGAGCGATTCATAATTGATCAGTTTTATAGAACCGAAGATGGTGGTCAAACATGGAAGAGAATTCAGTTACCAGGCAAGGGAACAAAGCAATCCCGCTGGGAAAAGGATAGTATTGGAGGTCAGGGATTTTATAACATTAATGTTGCAGTCAATCCTAGTAATGAAAATTTAGTTTATCTAAGCGGAATCTCATTATGGAAAGCTATCTACGATCCAAATACAAATAATTGCAGATTCTTAGATATAGGAAAGGAAATTCATCCCGACAATCATACCTTTGCATTCAATCCTGAAAACCCTAAAATAATATATGCTGGAAATGACGGCGGAATTTATCAATCTAATAATGAAGGAGAAGTTTGGGTAGATACCATCAATCAAGGATTTTGTATAACACAATTCGAATTCATGGATCAACATCCAACCTCAGACAAGATAATACTTTTAGGTACACAGGACAATGGGACTATCAGATACGAAGGAACAACAACATTTTCCCATATCGACGACGGTGATGGTGGCTTTGTATGTGTTGATATGAAAGAACCAAAGAATGTTTGGCACACATTTTTTGGACTTAGTCCTTGCTATTCTAGTCAAGGCGGAGATTTTGGCAGTTGGCAAGATCTTAGTGGTTCTATTAATTTAGATCATTCAAATTTTTATCCGCCTCTGTCGTTAGATAAGACAAACGCGGACAATATTGCAATTGGAGGGAAGATACTTTATTTGGATCATTCAAAAGGAAAAGATAATTGGCCTGAACGGATAGATATCCAAATTCCTGAAAACGATCTTATATCTGCTATAAACTACGTTAGCACAAATCTTATTTATTTAGGAACAATCGAGGGACGCATTTACTGTCTGACTAAACACAATGGAGAATGGAAAGTTGGTGCAATACACTCCCCTGACTTCCCTAGAAGATATATTTGGGATATCGCCACATTACCTAATGATGAATCTAAGCTGATAGCAGTAGTATCTGGTTTTGGTACGCCACATGTATTTTCTTGTGCAGTACCTTTAAGTGGTGTAGGAACATGGACGGATATTAGTGGGGAAGGTGATGGCAGACTTCCAGATATTCCAGTCAACGCGGTGGCAATAAACGATACTAATCCAGATACCATTTATATAGGTACTGATGTGGGTGTTTTTAGTACTGTTAATAGAGGCAAAAATTGGAAATGGATTAGTGAAGATGTCCCAAACTGTCAAGTATACGATTTGCGTTTTCATTCACAATCTGGATTCCTGCGAGCTGCAACACACGGGCGTGGTTTATGGCAGAGAAAGGTCGAATAATAAGAAGTAATTCAAATCCCATTTTCTGCAAATATGTTACTACTTACCTATACTACTTCGTGATCCTATAGATTATGCGTGATTTTTATTTTCCGCTCTCCTAAATCAGTTTAACCAATTTAGCAAACATGTTATTTCTCATAGTTTGGGGTTTTCCAATTTCTTTTACAATACTACATTTTCAATTCACATTGTCCATAGGCAATAGTTATTTGGAGAAATGCCGTCAGAACTGAATGGGTAAAGATGACGTATATCCGCTAGGCGCGATTTACATCCTGTAGCGAAGTATAAAAGGATTATTTATTCTTTATAAATGAGGACTTCTGTAAATGTTAATATGAGTTTACTATTAAATCGATTGGAATTAGGGATACTTTCCATTATACTACTCATTGGCGTCTTAGCACTTACCGCAGAATTGACAGAATATGAAGAAATAGCAAAACTTGTGGTTATTCCATCATTGGTATTATTAATTGCTATAACTAGCTACGCCATGTGGAAATCTAGCGTAAAACATTGACTAATTTTAGGAAAAGGTATCAAGTTTTACTTGGATGTAGCAAATAACATATCAAAATTTTTAAATGACGATAAAATTCTTATTAATTTTGGAGAAAGGAACATTATATTCTGTCATTCAGGAACCTTACTAAGATTACCCTACAATTATATGGTATATTATAAATGATATTTCCTTGGGGTTTCGGAGGGATATGGTTGAATATTCAATCGGAACCTATTGTAGGATTTCCGAAACTAAAATTTTATTTAGATGTAAACAAGAGGAAACGTCATCTTTGAGCTCGTCGGTACCCACGAGGCTATCGGTCCAAAATTAGGATTCTGATTATATTATTTGACTGCTATGCTTTAAGTTTTTCTTGATATTGAAGTTCGTCGGCCCGAGTGGGAAGGGATGCGTGACGATATCAGTGCTAAAAGTAGGCTCCTCCTGTAATCATAGAAAATAGCTCATTTTAAACTTTTTCTCCTTTTTCCACTAATAAGGTGATTCAAGCATTACGTCAAATATCAAACAGAACAGTTAGGACGGATGTAATTTGCTATCAGAGCTATGACGATGTACAATTAGCGATTCATTATTCTAATGTTGTTCTTATATTGTGACACAAAAAGCTTGATGCTTTAAAAACAGTCGTCAATGACAAAAGACTCTTGAGACCGAATGTGTTTTCACAACGTAGTAAATGACCATGATTTTGGTGAGGGCAATGCATTACCTGCCAGATCTTTTGCTTCTGTACTAATTGTAGCTATATATTTTGTAGCTGAATCGAAGTCATTTGTGGGGTCAAAGATAGAAGTTTTACCATCAGAGCCCAGAGTTACTGTGCCATCTATGCTAATAGTAGTACCATCTTTCTTTACTGTAAATGTATTTTTGTTGATACTTGAAGTGAGCATTGGCTCACCAAATGTAGCTGTAACAGGTAAAGTAACTGCGACTCCTTTTTCTCCATCAGCAGGCGTGGTACCGACTACCATTGGCGGCGTTTTATCTGTTGCATGTCCTCTTGCTCTAGTTTCAGCTTTCTCTGCGACCGATTCAGCCCCCCTCATACCAAAATAGAAAGCAATTATCGTTGCTAACGCTGTGCCAAGTATCGTAGAAAGGTTCTTTAATATATCGACTAAGGACTGTAGGACAGGGTTCGTTGGATTATTAATATTTAAAGTAGTCAACGCAAGAACATAAAAGATAACTGTACCTACTAAAAGTATGATACCAAATGCCATTAGTGTTCTGTACAACCCCGGCATGCCGGTTGGAGCACCATTTTCTTTAATGGTGTCTTGTTTGGGTTTTTTTATGTACGCCAGAACCATATCAATGCTTAAGGGAATAACCATAGCTGCAGCGATCACGGCTAGGAAGAATATTGGTAGATTTGTTTCAAATACTGAATTAACTACTGTGGTCGCATTAACTATAGATGCATTACTAGTAGTAGCAGGTACAGCAGAGATATTTGAAATATTCGGAGCAACCTTGGCTGTATTTGCATTATTAGGTGGAATTGTACCATTATTTGGCGTTACTTGACCATAGACTGAAATTGGAGCAATGCAAATCAAAACGATAACACTAATAGGAAATAAAATTTTTATCAATAATATGATAATTACACCAGTAAAAGTAAGCAAGGTGTTCCTTATAAAGATTCAAGGGATTTTCACTATAGGATATAAGGGTGATCCGCAATAAAATTTAAAAAGTATCGTATTACTTGATTTTAGTATCTTATTTTAGATGCAGTGATTTGTGAATCATTTTTGATCCTAAAAAAAAGTTAAAAACATTTAACGCCATGAGGTGTATTTTGGTCTCTCTTTTTTTGTTTCGAATCCATATTGAATCTACTCTCCAAGTCTGGTTGATGATTTATTTTTCGTAGGTCTACATTTTCTTGATGTCTTTGAGTTCAAATTATGGGTATTTTTTCGGGGATCTAGATTATTTGTACTTGTATTACAACGCGAATCTACATCTAAATTTGAAGTCGTTATTAATGGTTATCATCAATTCTGCATTGCGACGGAAGAGATGCGTGACGATATCGGTGCTAAAAGAGGATTTCAAATATACTAACAAAGTACTAAGCATTAAGTTTGCCTAAATTTCGATGTAGTAAAGTTTAACGAACCTAGAGATATAGTTAACTTACTATGTGATAAATATAGAAAATTTACATATAAATAATTGATATAAATGCCAGAATTTGGTTGTCCATAGGTTCGGTCATCGAATGATATATGCTACTAAGGAAAATGGTGAAGAATATTTTATCAGTGATGAGGACCTTGATCATGATCCTAGAGTTAAGAAAGGAGGAAACGTTCATGGATTTAGGGGCAACAATGAAGAAGGCTATACTGTAGACAATAACGGCAAAGTAAGAATTAATTTCTGTACATCTCAATCTAACATGTATAACGGACAAGAAGGACCAAGCTATAAACATCCTGACTTTGAATCAAGAGGATTTATCTTCGACGAGTCAGACTGGAAAAATTGCGAATTTACAGTTTACGTTAAACCTAAAAATACGATCGCCGAGGGTAATAAAAAAGATAATGACATTACACTGGGATTAAGAACTGGCAAACATGTTACCAATAGTAACCGTGGAAAGTGTGAAGGTTTTTCATACAAGGTGCGAATAAATACAAAAAAGCGAAAATGGGAATTCAGAAAAGAGCAATGGCATAATAGTGGCTATGCTGGTAGAGGTTGGAGGGAAGCTATTGAAGACTTTAAAGACCGGTGGATAGGATATAAATTCATAATCTACAATGATCCGAACAATGAAGGCCACGTAAGAACGGAGCTTTGGCTTGATGAACATGATAATAACATGTGGGTGAGAAAAGATACTGATACAGATGACGGAGATTGGGTAGAAGATGGAGGCAATGAAGTAGGCAGGGTGATGCCAAAAGAGATCAAATTGGAACTTGGGGTGGTCCATGGGCCCTTTTAAGATGGGATGGACCTAAAGTAAGCTTTAGAGATGTAGTTGTAAGAGAAATTGATCCCAATAGAATGCTCGACCAAGATTAAGTACAATCATAAATAGAATAATCTCATTATGGAGATAAGCATGTGCGATGCTAACGAGAGGATCTATGGCTTTTATATATTTACCACAGGTAGAGGACATGGATTGATGTTCAGTATCGAAAAATTCAGTAGCATCGTGTCACTTTCCTTGGAACCTAACCAATAAGTTTACTGTCATTATGCTAGTTTGTATCATCTCTATCGTCATGTATACATGAGCTTACTACATATCTTACAAAGGGATCTTCCCTATCAGATTCTCTAAATATTAGTATCGAAGTTATCCCTACATTCTTCCAGTCTTTGTCACTTAACAAGTAACCGAATCTTGTACTTTTTCATAAGACCAATTAGGATTATGTTGCTCAACTTGTTCGATCAAATCTTCTTGCTCCATGAATTTATCAGCCCACAGTTTCAATTCTTCTTTTGAGTAAAGATAGTTATCTGTTCTTGATGCTCACTTTTAAATATTTTCAGATCGACCATATACAAATCTATTAAAAAGTTTTTCAAGATTTTCGTTTCCTGATTGTTGTATTAAATAACTCTCTAATCTCTTTGTTGTAGTTGGGATTTCGTGATAGGTCTTATAAAACGAGTTCATATAAGAATTCAAATTTTCATATCCTAATTCTGCTGCTAATCCAGCGAAAAATCTAGATCCATCACCATATGAATTATCTGGTGTAATTCTATTAAATGGATCAGGTGATGAAAGTAATACCGGAGGTTCTGATGGACTAAAGGGTTTAATTGATGAAAAATCTTCATCAGTATTATAAACAGTCCATCCTTCATCCATCCATGAATCATTTTGAGTAGCCGGCTTCACTCCACGAGCAAACCAACTATGAAAAACTTCATGTTTTAAATCACGTTCTAACGTTGTTACAGCTCCCTCATATTCCATGCTTCTACCAATAGAATTATCCCAAATAAAACAAGTAAATTTATTTCCATGTATATATGGACCTATGTTAAGAACATTCTGTGAAATATGCATTTTTAATTTTTTTACAATACCAATAAGATTTACAGAAGTTGTCTTCAACTTAAATATTTGCAACTTTAAATTTGTTCCATTATTGGGTAATAACATGATGTCATTAATAATTTCGATTTCATTTTTGGGACATATAGATAACATATGAGAGAAAGAAGAATATTTATCTGGAAATTCTATTGTCCACGAATTATCTCCAGTTTTATTTATATTCCCATTGCTAAATAATACGTGCTCAATTTGCGTATTAATTATTCTAATATCTAAACTAAAACCAAAGCGATCATAAATAAGATTAGATGGAAACCACATCTCTAAGTATCTTGCTGGAAAAAGATCAGAAAACCAAAAATCAAAATAAAGTCCTGCTGGACTCCACTCGATCGGGTGAGAGTTTAGACAATTCGGTTTTTTTAATTCATACTGTAAACTTAATCTGTTATTACTATTTGAGTCAATACTCTCTTCTAGTATTCTTAATGCTGAATCATTATCCATTCCAAATTTATGATGACGAAGTTTATCATTTGAAATATGTTTATCATTTAAATGTGCATTAGAGATGTCTTGTCTTAAGTCAAATATTGCATTGCCATTTTCATTCCCCATAGAAAAATTTGTTGTTGAATTAACGTTACACTTGTGAGATAACATATCAAAGATCATTTCTGCCTTTGATTTGGTTATATCTATCGGAACAGCTGTTAAATTATCTACAACTGCTATGGGTGGTGCTAGATCAAGATCATTAGATTTCATTATATATCTTCAAATCAATGATATTATAAAAAATTTTTTGATTTTGGTATGCAATTGGGAAAGGCTAATAAGTACTTTTCAGAATTTGTCAGTCCACGTACATGTAATGGTAATGAGCATATCATAAGAAATAGTAAAAAGTCAGTTGGTTAAATCTCTAACTTTTTTGAAGTGATAAATACAATTGTTACATTTTAGAGGGTAAATGAATTTCCAATGGGCTTTAAGATTTGACGAATTGGATTTCATCTTTGTTCTATTGAAATAATCTTAGATATTTTCAGCATGTTTTCTTTTACATTTTTATCATAAATAGGAATTTCAACCATGTTCAGTACCGCTGCTGTCATTCTTCCTTTCAGAATTTCTTTTTCAAATTTATTGACACAAATCTCAAATCTCAATAAACTTCAGCAATACATTGTCATGTACTCTTATCTTGAAAAGATCCAAGGATGTCTCTATCCCATCTTCGCTGACATAATTCACAGCTACATTTAGCCATTCTATTTCAATACTAGTATTAATTTTGACTATTTTCCCATCAGTTTTGTTGTCATAAAGGTCTTTATCTTCTACACCAAGAATGTTGACGATTGTTCTAAGAGATCATTGATTGTTGAACTTTGATCTATGAAAAATTTTCTATCACTATCAATAATTTTTGGGATAGGAATCTTGGAGACATAGTAATTATCAAAATCCATAGTTCTAACGGCGTTGTTAAAAATAAATTTGTAGGTAAACCATGAAACAAAGCTCGAATTCAGGAGATACAATTGACACATCTTGTAGGTTATGTAACTGCGAAAAGTTCCAATGAGATAACTTGCTCGTATTATAGATTATTCCTCCACATTGAGAAGAGAGCCGGTATCAACAATAGTATCACTGATCTTTTACGAACTTGCATAACATTTCTAACTGCATATCCCTTTTGAGTTTCTTTCGCTAAAATAGTTCTCCTGTCATATAGTAAAACGGAAGGGACGAATCTGATTTTTCGGGCGGATCATTTGTTGGAGTCTCTAAATCTAGGTATAACAAAAACAAATTTGAGGCTACGTATGTTTATTTCTCTATCTATTAAGTTATCGTCGAAATTGTGAATTCAATAAAAATGAATTACCAAGAATTGGAGAGACGTTTAGCAAGTGATATAGACTGTGCCAATTAATAAATTATAAAATGGCCGCCTCCGGACATGGAGAAAGGAGGTGTATTGGGAGATGATGCATGCGGTCATCACTGATACGATCCTCCAAATCCACAATCCGTATGAATTTTTTATCTCATGCAAAAGATAATAACGTTTTGAAAGATTCTTACTGAACAATCGAGTCCGGTGATTGTAGCCAAATGCAAAATCATTCTTTATTTATGAATCCACCTAGACTTCCTATACCAATGCCTATCCCAATTAAAGAATAGATATCAATCTCTGAGATAGTTTGGAGTACGGTTACAAAATCTGTTCATTACCTAAGTAGTTATGATATTTGGAAAGGTAAAGTAAAAACACGAAACTTTATGGATGCAATCAAGGTCTGGTCTGGATAAAAAAGGTCGCTGACTATGTTGAAAAAAGTAAGGTTTTCAATCTAAGAAAATTAGCAACGGTCGGGAATCCAAGGAGTGCATATTGTTAATGTATTCTCAAACTATCTACTGCGTCCATGATAACTTGAGTAGCGTGTACTCCAAACTTTGCCTTACAATAGTTTTCATTTGTCAGCTTTGAATCAAGTCTGTTTGTCCTTATCAACTGCGAAACCCTATTTATTGCAGCAAGATAATTCATGGATGATACCCAAGTCAATATGATTGTACATTTATCGCAAACTTCAACTTTAGCATTGGCCCCATATATATCACCACAAAAAACGCATTTGTTATATACTATTGACTTATTAGCCCTAGGAGCATTAATACCAAAATGAACTGTATTAAAACACTCAATACATAAGTGTTGGTTACATGTTGAACATGTGTGGTATTCTTCATGTTTACTACATTTTTCACACACTGACATTGCTTAGAAGCACCATGCGTAAGACATCATCAAGAAACGATTGTTGTCATGAATTAAAATATTCATTATATATCTACTAGTATTATTAATTAGGTAATCTCTCCTATATCTAGTTACTTTACAAATATCTACAGGTGTGACAAATGTTTAATTATTGTTTTCAGAGGGCCCGGAGGGATATGACTGAATATTCAGCCGGAACACTGAACTAAATATACCTGAACAATAAGACCATTTTTGACTTTTAAAAACACTTCAAATATTTTTAATTCACAATCATAACTATGATTAATGCAGATATGTTTTAAAATTAACCTATAAGAACAATAAAGATCGCCACGTCAATATCAGATCCTAAAATATAGACGCTCTAGTCAAGATATTAGCGATTGACATATTTGTCTTTAAATAAAGGTTTTATGGCAATTGTGTGCAAACGACTTGATGGCTAATTTTTTAGTTCTAATTAATGGTTGGTACTCAAAAAACCTAGTAACTGGAGGAGAGTACCATATGTTACGTGTACTAAAGAATTGGAGCTTACAACACAAGATCTCTCTTCTTACGCCAAAGCTATCTTATCAAGCAACAAAGGAGATGTTACCCAATGTCGATTTATTTTATTTCTCTTCAGCAGAAGATGATGAAGAAATTAAAAGCTTACTTAAACTTACGATTTCTTATATCACTCGCATTATTAGAAGTGTATTTGTTCGGCCCAAAGATAGACCTGATTTAATAATAACTGCATCGCATTTTTTATATGATGTTCTTCCGGCCGTCATGATACGCAGAAGGTACAAGTCCAAATTAGTCGTTTATAACCATGGTGTATTGGAACCTTATGGGTCAGATAATGCAGGCTTACGTGGAAATTTAATGTTATTATACGAAAAGTTAGGACTTTTTTTGTGCAAGAGATCAGCAGATATCATTTTTGCAATTAACAGTGAAACAAAAGAGTTTTTGATACACGAAGGATTTGAGCCCAATAGAATTACTATTATAAGAAATGGAGTGGAGCACGAATTAATTAATTCAGTAAAAGTCAATGCAAAGGAATATGAAGCTTCTTTTTGTGCTAGGTTGGTCAAGAGAAAAGGCGTTTACGATTTACTCGATATTTGGGAGAAAGTATTGAAATATTTTCCTGAAAGCAGACTAGTGATTATTGGTCAGGGAGAAGAGTTCAGCAGTCTTCAACGAGCAATTACTAGAAAGCAATTAGACAAAAACATACTATTAACCGGATATGTTCCTGCCATAGAGAAAATTGCGTTCCTTAAATCGTCAAAGATATTTATCTATCCTAGTTACTGGGAACCGTGGGGTATAACACTTACCGAAGCTATGGCCTGCAGATTACCAGTAGTATGTTATAATTTATTGACATATGACTTCGTTAATGATGGAATCATTAAATTAAACATTGGTGATAGGGATCAGATGACTAGTACAATTATTGATCTCTTAAGTAATGATACCAAACGAATGAAGTTAGGTAGCACTGCAGAAGAAGCAAGCAAAAAACTTAACTGGGACGATATTTCCAAAGAGGAATTAAACGCAGTTAGTGCACTACTAAATAAATGAATTTTTACTTTCTGAGCCAAAAATGCATTGTATGATATCTATTGCAAACATCTCCTGATATTAAATTAAGTAATGAACTCGGAGGTATGTAAACCACTTTTGACTCTATTTTTAGTCCCAAAGGCATTGTAATTTGATCGAAGTTATTCAAAGTAATCTGAATTTGAATTAATGATCTCTTTCAGAATTTGAATGAATCAGTAAATCTTTGAAAGTCTTAACACATTCATTGTAAAGTTCTTGATGAAATTTTGTTCCTTCTTGACAAAGTCTGGGATTCGTATCTCCATGTGGATGATCGATATTCTGACAATGTCCGTTTTGCATTTTTCGTTTAAGATTTGTAACAGACCAAGACATAAACATTAATGCCATCACCCAGATTATATGTTCAACATTATTATGATCATAACTAACCCGGCATTCATCCTGTTTTCTGTTAACTAGGTACTTGCTTGCCTCGACAGGGCTTATCTCGCCCAACCTCCACATTAAAAAAGGAACGAATACCCCCTTACCACTCTTTTCTTTACTTTCTCTCACAACTTTCTTGAACGATTGCGACCAAGCATCAATATCTGCTTCATTTATTTTGGATATATCACTTTCAAGAAGTGAATTTTCTAGTAGCATGTAAAAATGCAAGATAGTATCCTGATCCATTTTGCTCATATCATTAGTTATTTTTATCACATATAATCCGTCACTTTGAATGTGCTATTTTAGAAATCCGAATGAACACTTAACCATATATTGGAAAGATGTATTACATTGTACTCCAGTAATTAATCATCATAAATGACTATCGATAATAATGATAAGAATATAGAATTTTCTGATAGCATTTGTACGTGTAAAGAATGCATCCATAAGATGAGTAGAGATTGCTTCAAACTTCATTGTGACTGTTGTAAAAAAGAAGACCATTCTATGGTGATGAATGGATTTGAAGGATTTGATGTAACTAACAAAAAATAATATTAAAAATTTAGAATCTGACAATATTAAATTTACTAGACGTTACTAATCAAACGTTAGAGATTCCTTTAAAATGTCTTTCAATGCATCTCGCTCTTCATCAGTTAAATAGATTTTTTTCTTTGCTCTGATCTGTTTTAACAATCGTTGAGCTTTGTCATGACACATAATTTCCTTTAACTTTTGTATTGAGGAGATACCTTCCCAAGAATTGAAAAGCGTAATGACGTTGTCTTTAGTATCAGGGCTGAGATCTTTGATCGCATTTTCTATAATCTTCTTATAACCCCTGCCAATGTCCTTTGACCTAAATACAGCTCCCATGATATTATAATATGTAGTTTGTCAATAATAAGCCTATTTGGAAAACTGTCTAGTAATACATCTGAGTTCGTCGGGATATGACTGAATATCCAATTGAATCTCACTGGAGTTTATTATCTGTTCTGCTGACCATTATCTATATCATGATGAAAACATGTGAAATCTCTACACCAATAACAAAAACTGCAATTCGGACATAATGGCTTTGAAAGTGTTGGATGAAATTCGGTGTAGCAGTTAAAGCAAATCATACCAATTTTCATATAGATGAATTATTATATAAAAGGGGCCAGTCGGGACTCGCATTGTTCACAATTCGGATCCAAGGCAGAGGGATATGGCTGAATATTGATTCGGAACTACTTGGAGAGAAGATCTTCTGCTATTTCTAAAAGATTTTTTAAATCTGTCTAACAATTAGAGCTTTAAAGTTCTGGTATAAACCAAATGGAAGTCCATCTTTTGTTTTGTAGAAAATTAAAAAATAAGGTTTGGAGAATTAAATTCGTCGTAGTTTCTAGTCTTCAACCTAGAGCTTGATCCGCAGCGGCCAACTGCATAAATGCTCCATTCGAATCACCATTTTCCAGCGCTTTCATTCCTTGTTCAAAATGATTCATCGCTTCTCCTGCAACCATGACTTGTTTCGCTGCATTTAGGTGAATCATAGCTGCCTGATTATCGCCGCTCTTTAATGCTTTAATTCCTTCTTCCAGATGCATTTTTGCTGAGCTGCCAGAGGTATCCGATGTAGTCATGTTTGAACTGGTCATATTTGCCGAACTTGTCATGTTATTTGGCGCAGTCATATTCAGTGCTTTGATCGAAGTGAATCCCATGAATGCAAAAAGAATTGCCAAATAAAAAAAATTATGGCATTAGTGAGTAAAATTTATTTCAGCAAATTTTCTACGTTACCCCTCAGTAATACAGACCACTGGTTTGCTCTTCTCTCATCTCACTATAATAAATAAGAAACACTTTAGACTACCATTCTTCGGAAAGTTAAATTAATTCTTGGTAGAGTAATTTTACTAGATTTGGGTAGACTATGTAACCAGTTTTTTTGTGTTGCATCCTTCATTAACAGTAAACTCCCATGTTCAAGTAATACTGAAATAGTTTTGTTACTTTGTTTATGCTTAAAGGAGAATTTCCGCTCTGCCCCAAGACTCACTGAAGCTATGGTGCTATTGTCTTCAATTGAATTTTCATCATCACTATGCCATCCCATACCCTCATTGCCATCATGATACAAGTTCAACAAACAGGAATTAAATTTTGTATTCGAAACGTTCTCTATAATTTGTTTAAGGCTTACAAGTTCTCTAGTCCATGGTAAAGCTTGCTTTATAGTATTTGAATAAATATACACATAGTTAGAATCACCATACCAGGCAGTTTTTCTTTTGGTAACTATACGTTTTCCAAATACTACTACTTCATCATTCTTCCATGGAATATTTTGTAATAATGAATCAAAGTATTCGTTCGCCTGGTCTAAGGGCAAGATCTTGCCGTAGTAATATGCTGTACCATCCCTACTCAGTAGATTACTTATTTGGCTCTCAATAAGGAAGATAATTTTTAATATCTTATACTTAATCCTTATGTCACATGAATGCAAAAAAAGGTGCTGAAAACAGGGACCTGGTTATTTGTAATAATTGTCTGTGGGCTGTATCCCTGTTAAAAGGCTCCCAAGTATTTGTTCGGTGTCCTTTGTGCAATCGTAAGAATCTAGAAGTTATCCCTGTTGAAGATTATGAGAATTATAAACTAGTGGTAAGCCGGAAAAGAGGTTTGAGCATAGAGTTTACTGGTGAAGATTAAAGCTATCATACGCAAGAACTTAAGTTGCACGAATATCATTCAAGGTTTTTGTAAATGGTTCTTCAACTAGGAAGATCCACAGCAATTCCATTTCGGTATTCATTATCGTTAAAGATCATATCCGCAATTTTTTCTGCCACCGTCCTAGGATGAAGCATTTTGTGCTTATTCAATTCATAATATCGAGCGTCGACATCTTCCTGCATTTTTGTTGCCACTTCTCCAGGACATATTGTCATTACCCTAATATTGTAATTAGCAACTTCCCGGGCTAAACTTTCTGTTAAGCCAATCATCCCAAATTTACTAGCACAATATGCTGATATATCCTCAAACCCAACTTTGCCTGCACCTGAACTTACATTAATAATAACTCCACAGTCGTTTTCAATCATGTGTGGAACAATTGCTTTGCAGAATAGGAAAGCTCCTTTCAAGTTAATGTCTAGTGTCTGATCCCATTGCTCTTCAGTAGTATCAATCAGTTTTTTGACATATGTAATTCCAGCATTGTTTATCAATACATCAATTCGTCCGTAAATTTCCAATGCTTCCTTTACAAGGGTATTTACTTCGGAATAAACACTTACATCACATTTTCTTCCAATGATCTGACCATTCCCCAATGACTTAATTTCCTTTACTCCAGAATCTATCTCTTTTTGAGTCCTAGAACAGATAATCACATTCAAACCCTTCTTGGACAACAAGATAGCTGTCTCCTTACCTATACCCCGACCGCCTCCTGTTACCAATGCCGTATTCAGGTTACTCATTATAACTTAACATTTAATTTGGTCAAAAGCAATTTAAAATCTTGTTGATAAAGGAATTCTCCAAGCCATTAAGCCCCGGCATTCTTAAATCAGAAATAACGAGGTATAATTTTCTTTATTCTCTGTAAAGTGTTCAAAAGCGATAATCGAGTCGTTAAAGGCTACAACAGAATTCAATCAATGTCTTCACACAAAGCTTCATGAAAGGTGTAATGTCTATATCATCACGCACTTTAATCAGAACCAGTTGTCCAGCTTTCCAGTATCGCCTAATGATTCCTTTAGATAGAGCTTCTCAGAAAACAGAGGTCTTGAGTTAAACCTTTTGGAATTATCACCAATAAGTCCACTCTTTGAATAAGGTCCGATTGCAAATTTTATGAATTTAAATATCTAGTTCAATGAGAGAAAATGGAGTTTATTTAAAACCGTTGTAAACTTCCCATGATTGGATTATTGATAACGGCTCATTGAATTTTTCCTAAAATGACTGCGACCAAGATGACGCTTAGAACTGCTATAGTTAAGGCAAGGATTAGACGCCTCAATGCAATGGGATTCAATTTGTATTGCATCCAACTTAAAGGAGTTCATAATCTGATATTTTTATTTTATCCCTACAAATATTTGCTTAGAATAGCTTTTAAATGTAAGATGTCATGATTCGTATTCCTTTTTATCTACCTCACAGTTAATACCGGACAATTGGCTAGTCTAACAACATCTGAAGTAACACTGCCTAGTACTAAACTCTTGAGTTTGGATCTTCCTCTGGGTCCAACAACAATTAAATCAATATGTTTATCTTTTGCATAATCTACTATGGCATCGGCGATTTTAAGTGAAGCGACAATTTCGGTTTTGACTTTTACAATATTCTCTGTATCGCTGTGTTTGTGTATTTTTTCCGATATTTTAGTAAGATATGCTTGCGCTTGCTTCTTAAAATCGATTACATGACTTGGAAGAGTTACAGTGTCTAAATTGACCTGTGTTCGGACGACGTAAAGTACTACCAGTATAGCGTTATAATCTTTGGCAATTCTAGTTGCATAATCGACTGCTTTATCTGCTGATTTACTGGATTCATGCATAGCTACAAGAATTTTGGAAAATGTTTTCTTTCTTACTACTTTATCCATTATCGATTTCTTGTTTTATTTTCTCGATAGTTCCTAAAAAGTGATCCTCAAATCTATACCATATAACAAGAAAGAGGCTATATATCAAAACAAAGATATCTTTCTCCATGGAATTCGACGAAGTAGTTAGAAAGAGAAAAATGATAAGACAATATGAGCTTCACAGACCTATTCCGGATTATATTGTCACCAGGCTAATAGAAAACGCTCATAGAGCTCCTAGCGCTGGGCACAGTCAGGTTCAAGAATTTATCATTGTAAAAGATCCTTTAATAAAATCAAAATTAGGCGAAGCAGCCTTAGGACAACGTCAGGTTTACGATGCTTCCCTGTTGATAATAATCTGCTCTAATACTTCCAGATCTGTAAATCGATATGGTAAAAGAGGCAAAGATTTCTACAGCATTATAGATGGGGCTTTTGCCTCTATGCTCGTATTACTCACTTCAGTAAACGAAGGAATTGGTGCTTGTTTTGTAGGCGCGTTTGAAGATGAAAAAGTATCAAAAATTCTAGAATTACCAGAATATGTCAAACCAACAGGTATAATCACATTGGGATACCCAGCTGAACGGCCTGAAAAGTTTGAGAGGATTGGCGTTTCAAAGCTTGTTTATTATGAGAAATATGGTAACAAACTGTGAGAAATATGGTAACAATTCTAAGGAACTGTTGTATTTATTGGCTTAACTATTAATGAATTAAGTTCAGATAATTGAGGGTAAATTATCGAAATATTCATGCGGAATGAGAGTCTATACTAATAATTGGACCTAAACTCACGCCCCTGGAGCCGTCGGGATTAATTCCCTTGATGTAGTAGGGTTCTATTATATAGTAATTAGCTATTTCTATCAAGTAGACATTAAATTTATCTTATAATAATAATCACATGGATGAAACTTCAACGTCATCTGACCAGCGGGAGATGAACCTCGCATGTAATAGTTTACTTTGAAGGATCTTATGATTTGTCTCTTATTCCTAAGGTGAGCTGAAGTCCTCTTTTTTGGAATAAGTGTATGTAAAGGAATCGTCCGGCGTTATAGGAAAGCTCGACAATCGGTCTTGGCTGCAAATTGGACACAAGTTATTAGTTCCAACTGTTTCCTGCAGATATGTTTTATTAAGACAAGTTACAGTCCAAAGACACTGGTTACAAATAAGAAATATCCTTTCATTAATCGTTAGATTTTTGGCATCATTTACCACCCTTTCAGTTAAAGCCATATTTTTAATTTCATTTTTCTACTATTTAACTCTCGATTAATTCTCTTAAGCTAAGTAAATTCGTATCAGACACGAGGACAATAAGAAATGCAAGTTATAAGACAGGCTCGTCGGTACAATCTCGAAAAATTTGATTGCCTTCTCTTCAATAGTAGCCAATGTAGCAATATCCATAAATACAATGAACATCTCTCTCCTGAAGAATGAGATTCTTAATACTTGCAAAGATTCCTACGGAAGACGGAAACAAAATGGTACAGGACCCAAACTTTTTGAGAAAACTTGAAAAATATATAAACAAAGTCAAGTCTGAAGCAACATATTTCTTTGAAGCGGATGGCAATAGAGTGGCTTCCTTTATTGTTGATATAGAGAGTGCAGACCAGATACCCGTCTTGGCTGAACCGCTGTTTAGTGGAATGGGTGCTCATGTAGAGTTCCACCCGGTAATGAGCTTTGATGACCTAAAGAAGGGAATACCACAAGCCGTAGTTGAAGTAAACTCTTACCGTTACTAAAACATAATTTTTTTTATATAGTAACTCAATATCTCTAAGTAGATCCATATAGAATAGAATTATAAGCATGTTGTATACAAAACTCAGAGAAAGATGGAAATTCCTTCTCTTGATTGGAGGATTGTGGCTCCTGTTCTTATTTCCTATTCCTTTTTTACCCTTTTTGGGATACCGCCTAGACATAAATTCTCTAACTGCGTTGTACATAGTAACTGCCATAGTATCAATACCATTTACATTGCTAGCAATATTTATGAACCATAAAAAATGAATGCAAACTAAACGACAATACTGAAGGCAAGATTGTAAAGATTGGGTGCAGTAAAACGACATCTTAGTTAACATGTTGGGTCTAGGAGCTGGAATGAAGGGAATCATTTATGATCTATGAAATACAATTAAAGAAATTTAGTTTACATGAGCCGTCGGGACTCATATTGTTAACAATTCAGATCCAAAACGTAAACAACATTTTTTACTATTTCCAATGTTGAATAGAATAAAAAAAATCAAACTAACTTCTATCTCAGAGAACCAGTGGAATTTGGCTTAAAAAATTCTAAATGAGTGATATAAGGGTCGGACTGCACCAGATATTAGGCTTGAAATTGAAATGGGAGAAATAAAGGGTGGATGAGGGATATTACTGCCTATACACATAGGTAGATATAAGATAAGCGTGCATCACACAGATGCATAAATTTAATTATGATATTAACGAGAAAAAATTAACACCGGAAGCAAAGCCAAAACCAACTATTCAACCTATGGATATAACTTCTGAATCATTACAGAGATTAGACAAGATAATGTCATCGTCTAAAACCTCTCCGGATAAGAAGGATAAACTCATAAAAGCAATAACAGGTTATTGTTGTACGTGCGGTAGTATAGCAACCAAGATAGCGACATACAAAATGAATGATGCTACTTTAATAGAAAAGTATTGTGACGCTTGTCTGGCAAGGGGAATTAGTTAAAAATGGACTTTCTTAAACAAGATTGACATTGGATTAATCATAGAAGAATTATTTTTCTTATATCGCTAGTAATTGCCAAGTTAGTTTGGTTATATCCAGTGAGGAAAATCGACTCTGTCAATACTAAATCAAATCAAGTTAACTACTCTATTTATTGTTTTAATGAGAGTTACCATTAGAAATAAACTGCACTTCGCAATTTACTTGAAGAACTCGTATTGGAACATCTCTATGCTTAATATTATTGCTAGCGAAAAGGCTGATTAGATGCGTCTTGAATATACGCGCGTAAAAGGCTCGATAACAAATATCAGGCTACTATTATCGGGTTTATTATCGATCTTCTTGTGTCCATATTTGCTGTCTTCATCTCCTCAGATGCTCATGACCTGGGAGTTAGATCAAATCTATACTGTACCAATATTAAGAATAAGGTTTATAGTTGGAAACTAGATCTGACAGCGGAATACTTTCTCCGCCAACTATCTTTAACTTGACACTCAAATCTGCATTCTTTATCTCTATTATGTTATAGGAGTTTTGAAAGAATCCTCTAAATCTTGAGGTGCTAGCAGTACCTGCGTAAGCAATCTGAAGGGGACCGAGGTTCCATATCCAGGGGCGATGTTTATGACCACATAAAACAAGATCGACATGGGATTCTAAACATACCCTCAGGGCATCACCCGCGTCTAATATTAAAATTTTATCAGTGCCAGTATCGGGGATTGCAATCAGGTGGTGATGCATAGCTACAATTATTTTCTTGTGTTGTGCTTCAAACTCCCTGATAGTCTTCTGCATCCATGACAGTTGTCTATAGCCTACTTCGCCTTCGTCCCTATCAGGTCTTGCAGTACTAAGCGTTATTACCACTACCTCATCCATATCATTAATTTGAGTGGCTGGAAAGAATTTCTTGTACAGCAAATATCCCGTGTGTCTGTAATCGTGATTTCCGGGTATGATAATTAGATCCTGGCAATCGAATCGCGCTAATTCTTTTCTCGCTAGTTCGAATTGTGGAAGGATTCCTTCGTCTGTTAAATCGCCTGTTACTATTATGGCGTCAGGTTTCATGCTATTCACCTCTTGAACTATCTTATCAAATACCGATGAATTATAAAGACTGCCTATATGAATATCAGAAATTTGGACTAAAACCGGCAAGTGAACAGTATTTGGTTCATTTGATATATTAATGCAATCCTCAGAGAAGGTAAACCTCTTAAAAAGGTATGAGAAATACTAAATTTGCAAAATAAGATCAAACCTGGAATTTTTTGCCTTTGTCGTTCATTTTAAATCGAATTTTTGCATTTATTATTAATACTATTTAGTCGGAACTTATCAGTGTTTAACTCTTTAAGGAATTATAAAAGGAGTGAATATATGAGTGACGTGAGATAGATATCAGAATAAGATAACAATGTTAAGTAAGTAATATAACTTCTCCTTATTTACATGATAAATAATAATGAATAAGACAAAAAGCTTAGGGATCCTACTTGCAGCAACATTCCTCTACGTAGTATATTTAAGTACCTCAACGTCTGGATCTATGCACCAAATATTAAAACCTGCTTTAGCTCAGGACATTAGTCCTGCAATTAAGAAAGAATTCGTATCTTACGGAAGTATGGCAACTGCTAACGCAAGTGGAAATAATAGCACCATGGTAAGTGATAAAAACTCACCAACCAATACACTTCAATTGAATGCTAATGAGAAGAAAGGAGTCTACACGTGGGTCGACAAAGAGGGAACGAATCCAGTTCTAAACTTTAAACTAAATATGGATAATGTAGTCCAGTTAAAGAATCCAACTGATTCAAAACATCAGTTGGTCATAACCTCAGGAGGAAAGGAAGTTGCGTCTAGTGGCGACATAGAACCTGGAAAATCGGGCGAACTTACATTTGCAAAAGTTAATCAAGGAGAAACTCTAGAATACCATTGTCTGTATCATCCAACTACGATGAAAGGAACTATAACAATTTCTTCCTAATTTTTTCTTTAGTAACTCAATTTCTCTAAGATCCATACAGAATTGTATTATAAGCATGTTGTATACAAGACTCAGAGAAAGATGGAAATTCCTTCTCTTGATTGGAGGATTGTGGCTCCTATTCTTGTTTCCTATTCCTTTTTTACCCTTTTTGGGATACCATCTAGACATAAATTCTCTAACTGCGTTGTACATCGTAACTGCCATAGTATCAATACCATTTACATTGCTAGCAATATTTATGAATAATAGAAAATGAATAGTAATATTGTTACAAAAAATACAAAAATCTTTATAACGATGGACTTGACAAAGCACTTAGAAAGATGATAAATGTTATTGAAGGGAGCAACGTTTCTATGGTAGAGGAGGTTAGACAATTCCAAAATATTACGGCTTGTATTTCAGACGTTGATAAAGGTTTTAGAATTGAATTCAGAGCAGAATCCTACACTGAGCTTCAGGCATCAGATATTAATTATGTACTTGATTTTGGAGAAACATTTGGGAAAAGAAGATTATTTAATAAATTTTGGAGCAAATATTCCCAATGATGTTCCGGATACGCATAAGCTTCATGAGAACAAGATCTTGGAAATGCTATCCCGATACAATGAAGGGCATTGTAAAGTCTCGAACACTCAATTTATTTGTCTCTTCATACATGTGGAGCTCGAAGTAATTAATAATGAAGAGGAAAGCCACGGAAATAAGAGTAGATTTCTCTTTTAAACGTGAGGTATTCTTCGTTGTCATAGGGGCAATGTTAGGAGGAATATCAATGCTTATTCCGACTGCTTTTGAAGTTGGAATGGGATTGCCTTATTATGTTACATGGGTAGCATTTGGACATGTCGTAGGTATATACACCTCTGACGCAGCTTTTGCAGGAATAGCAATTCATACAATAACTGCCATTTCAATAGGAGTCGTTATCGGTGTTTTTCTCTATAAAACTGGAATATTGAATATAAGTAAGCTTTCAAATGGTTTTATTTATGGGATATTCGCCGGTTCTGTAGTCCTAATTGTTTTTTTTATACCTGTTTACTTGTTGATTCTGCATCCAGAGATCAACCGTATTCTAAGTAGCATGATTTCAGAAACATATGATGAATACGGTACAACTCTATACCAGTACAGCTTCCCACTAGTGATTACAAGTTATATTATAATGCATCTAGTTTTTGGTATCATTGTAGGAGTAACTTCATCTATTTTATCAATTAAGTTTGGCAGCCGATATAGGTGTACAAAATGTGATATTTCCTTTTCTAGGATCGATTCATATCAAAAACATGTAGAACTTATCCACGGAGAAAAACCAATCCAATTAACTCGCATTCTAATTTTGGGAGGGGGATTTGCAGGAATAGAAGTTTTACGGCAGCTTCAAAAAGCATTTCAGAACGATATTAGATTTGACATAACACTGGTAAGTCGGGACAACTTTTTCCTCTTTACACCAATGCTTCCTGAAATATCATCCGGGATGATAGAAACAAGGCACATAGTAACACCACTGAGAGCCTTTTGCAATAGAGCAAAATTTTATGAAACGCAGATAGAGTCAATTAATCTGGAGAGTAAGGAAGTCGTTATAACTCATAGTATAGGAAAGCAGACAAATCCTATGGAATGGCGTAGTCATATACTCAAGTACGATTATCTTGTTTTAGCGTTAGGAAGTGAAACTAACTTCTTTGGTCTTAGTGAGGCTGCTAAACAAGCTTTTACTCTAAAGAGCCTTGGCGATGCCATAGTCTTACGCAATCATGTGATAAATATGTTAGAACAGGCGGACATTGAACATGAAGATCCCGACCTTAGGAAGAGACTGTTGACTTTCGTTGTAGTTGGAGGAGGTTTTTCTGGTGTTGAAATTGTCGGCGAACTGAACGACTTCATACTAGATTCAATAAAATATTTTTACCACAATCTGCAAAAATCCTACGCAAGAATAATACTCGTAAACTCTGGTGGAAGGATACTTCCCGAAGTAACTGAGGATCTAGCAGACTTTGCTTTACAGGAAATTAGAAAAAATGGGATTGAAGTACTTTTAAACACACGTGTGACTGAAGTTAACTCAGATAATGTTAAACTAGATCAGGGAACTATTATCAAAACCCAAACAGTAGTATGGGCTGGAGGAGGAAAGCCTCAAACCATACTATCTGCTCTTTCTTGTGAACACGACAAGTCTGGTAGAATAATGGTCAATAATTATCTTCAAGTTGCTGGATATGCTGATAGTATTATGGCCCTAGGCGACTGTGCCTGTGCCATAGATCCTAGTACAGGGAAGCCTTATCCCCCAACTGCGCAACATGCATTAAGACAGGGAAAGGTTGCTGCAATCAATTTAATTTCTACAATTAAAGGTCAAGAAAGTCATAAAGAACCATTTGACTACAGGACAAAAGGGGTTATGACGTTGATAGGAAAGAGAAACGGTGTTGGCATTATACTTGGACATAAGATTCATGGATTTACGGCTTGGTGGTTTTGGCGCTCATATTATCTAGTTAATCTTCCTACAGTAGAGAAGAAATTGCGAGTTTTGGTAGATTGGATAATAGATTTATTCTTCAAGCGGGACGTAACGAGACTTAAAACACCTACGGAGGAAATTGATTTCAAACCTAATACTTCAGATCGTTCCCTTATCAGTTAATCAGATCGTTCCCTTATCAGTTAATCAGGATTTAGCCAGAAATAAGGCGATAGTTTGACCATACGTGCCAATACCAGTATACACTAATACCAAAAAATGACAGTCAAACCAAATATTGCATGAAATGCCATATCACAGGTAAATATGTTAAGGGCAACACTAAGCATTTTCATCTCGCGTGAGAGTCCAAATAAAACAAGATAGATTCGGGCCCGTCGGTACCCAGGACGCTATCGGTGCTCTAAGGGGAAGGGTCTTAAGGATCATTTATTACAATACAAATCTATACTTAAAATGATGACACCTAAAGAATTGCTCAGTTCATATGTTGAAAAATTCAATGCAAGGGAATAAGTTCCCTAATAAGCTTGTATGAAACTAATGCGTGTTTTGTCTCTCAGCCAGGACAAGTTGTAACCAGTTTAGAAAATATACGGCAGAGTCTTCAGAGTTTCATCGATATGAATGGCAACTTAGAAACAAAGATAAGTGGAGTGATTCAGACAAGTGATATCGCTCTTGTAAATAGTGAATGGTCATTCAACGGAACTGGACTGGACGGAAAATTAGTTACTATTGCTGGTAAAGCTATAGATGTATTACGTCGACATTCAGACGGCACCTGGCGCATTCTCATAGACAACCCTTGGGGAACTGATCTACAAATGAGTGTTTAGTAAATACATAACCTACTTTTTCTACTTGTTAATGGCCTTTATTAGAACATAATCTATATTCGCTGAGAGAGATAACTGTTTCATTTTGAGTGCTGATCGGTGTACTATTCTTTCAGCAATATCTAGGGCAAGTTTCTTCAAAAAAGAACTATGCTTGTCCATAATAATGCTCCTGAACTCTTTTCTGTCTTGAACATAAAAATCTGTTAATGGAACATATACGGATTGTCCTATACAAATGATATCCTTTATCACGAAATGCTCTTGTGAGATGATTGACTTAATTTGATCTAATTCATAGTGCTCCGAAGCCCATGTCAATGATAAAATTCCTAGTACTCTAACATTTCTTAAAGAATCAAATATTGTATTCTTGCAAGACATTCCAATAGCATTTGGCCTCGTTACAACTGGAATGGCAATAACTATCAAGCCGCCTTTTTTTAATACTCGGTGTGACTCTTGAATAAACTTCAAAAATGATTTAAAATGTTGCGCTGACTCTAGAGCAATAATTCTATCTGCAAAAGAATCCGCAAATGGAAGACATGTTGCTGTGGCATTTACTATTGACATGGTAGCACCACTATGATTAGTAGTGTACTTGTTATTAGTAATGTTTGTTTCAACTGATGATCTCATCAACAACTTTCTGTCATAAGTGGATCTACTATTTGTAACACGCGACATCTTCAATGCCTGATAGTTAATATCTATGCAAATAAGATTGTCAATGTATTTGTATTCCAGGTTCCATTGCTCTGCTGGACCTGAGAAACCACTTCCGATATCTATTACCTTCTTTGCAGAATCAAGTTCAGACAATTTTCCTGTAAGTGTGCACAGCGCTAGTTGTGCTTGCTTAATACTCTTGGTTTCGTGAGTCCAAAAACCAAAATTAATCATGTTTGTCCCAGTCAAAAGGCGCGCATACGATGAGAATACTTGGTATAAATTAACAACTGCACGTTCATCCCGCCTCACAAATGACAACAATGTATTAATACTATTTCGCATTCCTGATTTACCTGTTAACAGATTATTTATGGATACCCTTCCCTTCCCGAGATATCATTTCAGCTTTCATATTTAATGATTGCCATTGTACCTAAATTGATTATTTATGGTTAGTTACTATTTACAATTGCGATGTTACTAATCAAAGATAAGAGAAGCCTTTAAAATTTCTTTCAATGCTTTTCGATCTTCCTCAGTTAAATCAACGTCTTTACTTGTTTTGATCTTTTCTAATAGTAGTTCAGCTTTGTCAGCGCCCGTAATTTCCTTCAACTTTTGTATAGAGGAGATACCTTCCCAAGAATCGAAAAGCTCAATCACACTATCTTTAGTATCAGGGCTGAGATCTTTGATCGAATTTTCTATAATTTTCTTGTAACCCGTTCCAAGGTCCTTTGACCTGAATACAGCTCCCATGATATTATAATAAGTAGTTTGTCAATAATAAGCATATTTGGAAAACTGTCTAGTAATACTTAACGCGCCCGTCGGGAGCTGGATTGTTAACAATTCGGATCCATTTCTTGTTCTTTGACTTTAGAATATTTTCATATATTGGACCCATAGGGATTGAGAACAAATTTGACCTAAAATAGCTTTTACATACTTATTATGACGTTCAAGATAGATTATTTCATGTTTTATCTACCCTCAATATCTAGTGCTTTTTTGCCAATTCGTTCAAATTCCTTCAAATAGGTTTCGTTTCTTAGACATTTCATCAATTGGTAAATTACATACAATATCTGGTGGACTCTTAATTTTACGATTTTTCGCTTATGCCTATTTGGTAAAGATTCAATTCATCTCTTACTCTTTTGTATAGTCTATTCATCGTGACAGGTTTTTCAATAGATGAGTTTATCACTGCTTCTTTCATATATTGCTGGTACAATTCGTCTTCCTCAAAATTATAAGCACTCATCAATATCGTTCTTACTTTAGGATTCGAAGTCTTTACTTTTTTGAGTAATTCTAAGCCATTCAGACCTGGCATTCTTAGATCAGAAATAACTAAGGCATAATTCGCATTGTTCTCTGTAAAGTGTTCAAATGCGATGACGGGATCGATGAAAGAGAAAACTGATATTCCATCAATATTTTCTCGCAAAGCCTCATGAAAGAGTTTAGTAATATAAATCTCATCATCTACTATGCTAACAATTCTCTTGTTGTTAAACAACTCTTATCTCCAGATACGATATAGCCACCACATCAGTCCACTTAGCCTTTAATAATATTGCCACTTCGTCTAGTTAAGTTTTTAGTGACTTTTAGCATGGTTTAACAAATTACAATGAAAATCTTCTATCACATTCACCACAAACAGAATCGTCTTCTAACCGTTCTCCGCTTTTTTTAGTAAATTTTGTCTAAGGATTGAACTCCGCTATCCAAAAAACCTGTTGCGTAATATAGAAAATCACAAAAAGTCTTACCCAAATATCGAGCACATTCTTCCAACAGTCATATCCGCAGCATAATACTGTGATATCTGCTCATTGCTAAAAAGTATTTATTATGCACTTAGTTGTCCTGACGTGGATGAGGACATATTAAAGAATCTCTGGATCGACTAGAGTGAACCAAAAGTATAGACATACTTTAGCGCAATTAAATACTAGAATTGTAGTTCATTGACAAATGCTTAATAATTATCAAATCATCTCAGATTTGAAATTCAATGGCAAAAATCATTAAAAAGAATCCTAATAACGCACCGGACGAGACAAGAACATTTGAGAAGGGTAAAGTAGAGATCGTGAGTTTGAACGATGTTACGATAGGAAGAGCAGAGTTCGAGCCTGGATGGAGTTGGGAGAAATGCGTCAAACCGATAGCAAAAACAAATAGTTGTGAAGCACCACACACTCAATATGTGATCTCCGGAAGAATGAAAGTTGTCATGGATGATGGAACAGAAGAAGAATTTGGTCCAGGTGATGTCGGGATCGTTCCGCCAGGCCACAATGCGTGGGTAGTTGGAGATGAGAAATGCGTAGCAATTGATTTTACCGGTATGACGACGTATGCAAAAAATCAATAAGCATCCAATTACAAATAAATTCCATTATTTTTTTCAATTCTTTAATATACCAGGTCTAGAATTTTGAATTGTGACTATAAATGAGACTTAAGAAATGCAATTACGTTTGAACATGAGTCTTCGGCCGTCGGGAACCATATTGTTAACAATTCGGACCCAACAGAAGAGTTATGAAAAATTCAATTAAATCGATTGACCTTGCATTAACTATTTTCTGATAGGCGTACTTGATATCAATTACTCCTATAGAGTAACATAAAATTAATTCAAGAAAAATTACTCTCAAGAATAAAATATTATTGTATAATGCTAAATATATAAAAGTGGCGATAAATTAAATAAATAGTCCTTTTATTTCAAAATAAGATTTAGTATTTGAAAATATTACAAAGAAAGTTAACTTAATTTTCACTCCTTATTTACTTTTATTTACTTTCTCAATTAACTTTCTATAAAATATTAAAACTGATAAAATATGGAGATAAATCAGCGATATGTCTTCCTTACATTAGTATACTCTAGTATAATTTTTTCGAGCGCTTTCATTTTGTTATACCTAATTCTTCCATCATTGAACCAACTACAGCCATTATATAGTCAGATAGTAACAAAACCTAAACAAATTTCTCCAGAACAATATGATATTGTTAAGAATTGTACCACTCAGCCGAGTAAGAAACCTAGTTCAATAGAATACCTGACTTACTTTAACTGTGGTCACGTCTCAAAAGATGCAAATGGGAGAACAATAAGACAGTTCACACTCATTGTTCAAGAACATCAAAAGATACCTATCTCATACGAAGGGCATGTCTTTGACGGATGGACATATAACGGCACTATTCCCGGACCAACTATAAGAGTTACTGAAGGTGATTTAGTCCGAATTAGAGTGATTAATAGTAACGATAACTCACATCCTCATTCACTTCATCTTCAATCTATTCATTATGCAAAGGATGATGGTGTTTCGATGGGTGGATATCCTGGAGGTGCCGTTTCTCCCGGTCGAAGTTTTACTTATGAATTTGTTGCGCAACCATATGGTGTATACCCATATCACTGTCATGTAAACCCAGTAGCTGACCACATCAACAGGGGATTATATGGAGCGATGATTATAGATCCAAAGGAACCTAGGCCACAAATGACAGAAATGGCTATGATCCTAAATGGTTACGACATTAATTATGAACAAGAAGGTCATACTGCTTCAGAATTTCCCATAAATCAACAAAATGATACTGGCTCTAATTTGACACATATGTCTCTTCCTTCTGTACCTTCTAGCAATGAGAAAAACGTTGAGAGTCGTCAGGACATGGAAAGAGATACTGAGATTTACTCGGTTAATGGAAAAGCCTTCGATTATGTGAAGCATCCAATTATGTTACAAACGGGAAAACTATACCGTATATACATTGTTAATATGCTGGAATTTGACTTAGTCAATTCATTCCATATACACGGTACGATGTTTGATTACTATACTGCTGGTACAGATGAGACATCAGATTACAATACTGACATAGTTACCATGTCACAGGGAAATAGAGGAATAATGGAATTTAGATATGATTATCCTGGAATTTACATGTTCCATGCCCATCAGACAGAATTTATGGATCTGGGATGGATGGGACTTTTTGATGTAAGAGGAGATCCAGTTGAGACAAATATTATCGCTGGAAATACATAATCAAATTAATTATTTTTGTTCATCTAACCAGTATGAAATTCATCACATATCTCATCCTATTAATCAGAAGCAAAAAATCGATACTAATTATCAATACTAAATTGCGAGGTCTGGAGCCGTCGGGATGGGAATTGTTAACAGTTCGGATCCGGAACATCCGCAACTCCTAATTATCATTGTTATATTTGCAAACATGCCACGATTGTCTTGAGTTTTTGTCATATTACTTCTTCATCTTCGAGCAATGCAGTTTCAAATGCGACTGCCTTGTGAGGTTTGGATGCGTATATGACATAGTGATGATTTTTCAAAAGTCCACTTATCCATCTCTGTCTCATAGATGATTCAATTTTAGAAATATTATAATAACACATTTGTGAACAATTAAATTCATCAAAATGTTCATGTCCTGTTTTCTCTAGGACAAGGCCTAATTCCATTCCGCCTTTCGTTTCTGTATCTGTTATCGTTCTTCCTACAAATCTATACGGTGGTCTCATTCCCTTTGTCGCCTCTTCTCTTATCTGCTTAAGTGTAGCAAGTATATCGCGTTTATTATCATCGGACCTTTCAATCTGATAAACGCGTAAGGAATGTTTTTTCTTATACGAATCAACATCGATTCCTTCCTTAGCCAGCTGCTCTTCGATTATTTCAGGCTTGTCAGCAGTAAATAATATACAAGATTCTCTATTTTCAAAACCATTTAGAAAATATCGTGATATTATCCAATACGCATATTCTTTACTGTCATATAGTAAAACCATGTGCTTATTTCTTTCCATTTGGTCAATAAATTTCATCGGATAATAATTTACTTTATTGTTTTCCGTTGAATCTGGCACCATTATTATTTTTTCATATCCTCCTCTGAAAAATCCATATATTTTATTCCCATCTCAAGAACGAAATCAGCAATTCTTTGATAATCCTTCAAAAAATCATTGCCTCTTTCAGTTATCGAAAGTGGATAGTGTTTTATCATATTCTTGTTCTCTAATTCAGTTAGATATCTTGCAAATTTATCATATGCTAGATTACTTTTTAATTGCACACGAGTTGGTTTTGCTCCTGCTCCATCCTCACGATAATCATTATTATTTGTTATCTCAAGCGAAATTGCCGTAAGAATATCATTATATATTTCCATCTTGTTCCTTTTTGGTTTAGGCAGTATCGATATCAATCCCTCTTCTTATTAATAAACCTCCCTTAGGGGAGCAATACATTTTATATTTCTAATATTAAAATGAATTATGAATGATACACAAGAAAATAGCAAAAAAACAGGATACGTGGTATCTCTCATCTATAGACTTCCAAAAAAGAATCATGACGCAATAGTTGAACTCAGTAAAAAATATGTAGATATGTTTACGCAATATGGAGTTCTACGACACGATGTTTTTCAACTAATCAAAGCTGATGAGGATGTACCTGAATTTATTCACCTTGATAAAGTTGTATCCGCGAATCTTGAAGACGAAGAGGTATGGGTTGAAACAATGCACTATAAAGATAAAAATCATTGGCTCGAAGCAAGGTCGAAAATGGAAAAAGATACCAATTGTCAACAAGGATGGCAGGAATTTGCTAACCTTCTTACATCCAGCTCAAGTGTTATCTGTGATGAATTCATTAGGCTAAAGGGAATAGGTATTGAGTAGAGGATGGTTACTAGAAATAATAACCCAAAAATAAAAACCATAGCAAATGTCCAGTTTCCTGACAAGAAAAGTTCAATAGTTTTAGTATTTCTTTCATACGGCGGGAAACAAAAATAATGACACGCCAAATTTTTGTGAACTTGCCGGTAAAAGATCTCAATGAAACAGTAGATTTCTTTACAAAGCTTGGTTTTGCATTCAATCCTCAATTTACTGATGAGAATGCGACATGCATGATTGTAAATAACGACATATTTGTAATGCTATTAGTTGAAAAATTTTTTAAAACATTTACTAAAAAGGAACTTTGTGATACTATAAAAGATACTGAAGTAATAGTAGCATTGTCTACAGAAAGTAGAGAAAAAGTAGATCAAATGATTAACAAAGTAATAGAAGCTGGAGGTAAAGAACATAGAAAACCACAAGATCATGGGTGGATGTATGGACGTAGTTTTGAAGATATTAATGGACACCTTTGGGAAGTGATATACATGGACAAAAATGCGTTAAAAAAACAATAAAAGTATCCTGAGATGCATTGAGAGTTTATAACTTGCAAAAAGCTAAACCTCTTACCTCTTACAGTATAACATGTTACCGTGACTAGTAAAGAAAGTGGTCTCTCATTCCATTGTAGATTCATGCATAGTTTGCATTGAAATAGTATTTATCAATAAGGTAAATTTAAGGACCTATAGTCAACGGTTCTTCGGGATTCGAACCTTGAATGTAGTAGGTTCACTCAAATAATAGTAAAGTTCACTTTGAATCCATGCTATATTTTTAGCTTCTAATTCCAATTCTAGTTTTGGATTTATCTTTTAAGCAAGGTTTGGTATCGACATTTTCATAACTCTTCTTCTTAATAGTATTGCTAGGAATATTGACACAATTGAAAATACTACAGCAGTGAGGAAAATCATATTGAATGATTCCAATGACGGGAAAGAATGAATAATTCCGCTGATATCTAATGGGGATTGGTGTGATTGCATATACATTCCTGCAAGAGCAGGGCCTACTGAACTTCCTATAATTCTCATAAGCATAGTTGTACCAAGCGATATTCCTGTAAACTGTTTTGGTGTAGTAAGTATAATCACATTCATAGCTCCAACACTAGTCAAGGATAATCCAACAGAGAGAATCGCAAGGTTTAATGAAATTAATAATTCACTTGAATGGAATGTCAATAAACCAAAGAAGCTGATAGCAGTAACTACAGAACCAGCTATTATTGGTTTTAGTGAACCTAACTTCGATATTATGAAGCCTGAAGAAGCTCCAAAAACTAGAAGTACTACAGCAAATGGTAACTGCACATCGCCCGTTTTAATAACATCTTCTCCAAAACCTAGTGGCTGAGGATCTCTTACTAAAATCGGTATGGTTTGAAAAACCATGAACATGGACAATCCAACTATCATGATGATCAAATTTGCAGGCAAAATGGCCTTATTTAACATCAACTTAAGGTCAACCAATGGATATTTTGCACGTCTTTCTGTCATTATGAATAGTATGAACGAAATTATTCCTGTTAGAATAAAAGATACAACCTGTACAGAGAAATAAGAATAGTTACTGTTAGTAATACCGGAACTACCTGTTTCCATATAGGTAAAGACTAACAGAAACGAAGTAACTGCAACAGCTAGTGTTATTGCACCCTTTATATCAATTTGGCTTCCAGATGATTTACTACTAATATTGGTACCTGTTTTGTGACCAATTCCTATTTTCTGGATAGATCGTCCTTCTTCTTGTTGAGGTCTGCTTTCTTCATCTACTTTAATAAAACGTCGTATTACTGCCAAAAGAGCAATTGCAATGGGTATTATTGTAAAAAATGTAGCTTGCCATCCATAGCCTTGAATTATAGTGCCTCCAAATAACAACCCCATTACTGCCCCAGATGCAAACATGGAAGTGATCACACCTTGACCTATGGATATTTTCTCTCTTGGAAATTGGTCTCTTACAATACCAAATGCAATCGGGAACATTGACAAGCCTATTCCTTGTATTGCCCTAGCGATTAACATGAAAACTATATCTGTTGCAAGTCCTGCAGTAGAAACACCTACCACATAAATTACCATTATAATAAGCAATATTTTCTTCTTTCCATAATGATCTGATAATTTACCTGCAATAGGAGTCATAACCGCACCTGAAATTAAGTATGCTGTAAGAATCCAAGACGACATACTATAAGATACGTCAAAGTAGTTGATAAGGTCTGGAATTGCTGGTATTAACATTGTTTCCGCATACATTACCATTGTAGCGACACAGCTTAGAATTGCAAGAGTTTTCCATGCACTGGCAGGAATCTTTACAGATGAGGAAGGTCGTTGTTGATGATATACAGAAGAGGGAATGTTACTGTTCTTATTCGCATTATTTTTTTGAGATGAAGTCCATTCCATTTTTTTGTTACGTTACTCCTTCTATAAACTTGACTTTCATCTTTTTGACATTCTTGTTGGAGGCAGTTATTGATGTGTCAGCAGCAGAATTAGCAGTATCACTAATGTCACAGCCAACATTAAAATGGATATTCAGGTTCTCACAGATCTTTCCCAAAGAGTCGCGCATAATTGTAATGTGCTTTTCAGAAATGTCTTTTACCGCTATTTTTCTTATTTTTAATGCACATTCAATCATTTGATCCCATAGGGCATCAGCTTTCTCTGTACGATATATCCTATTGTTTCGCCTATCAGCTTGATCCACTTGCCTCAAAACTAAGCCTTCTTTTTCCATTTTATCGATAATTGGGATAAGAGTTGCAGCTTCTAGCCCAAGTCTATTAGCAATTTCCTTTTGGGTAATACCATCTTGCATAGACAACATTACAAAGACTTTCCATTGACCAAAAGTTACTCCTACTTTTTCACGTAATTCAGAATCAAGAGCCTTGACGAATACCTTCGCTGTTCGATTAACTATAAACCCGATACTATTTTGAAAGTCGTAAGACTGCATTGCAAATGCCTCCTAATCATTAGTATACTAATTATAAGTATATAAATCTTTAGCGCATATCTAATTTACTCTCATTCCGAAAGAATGTCTGAGTGGATGGTAGTACAAATAACTCTCTAGGATTAGTAGGAAACACAGAATTGACTCAAAGAACTCGTACAATTAATATTGGATTAGAAACTCTTTTCTAAACGTTTGAAGTTATAACTTAAGTTGACCTTTAAATGTAAGATTTGTGGTTCACAATTCGAAGAAAAAGAGCGACTAAGGGTTCATAAAAAGGTCCACGGGAGAAAACCAAAGATCAGTGAATATGGAAGTCCAGAATTTAATCAGGATAGGTTGAGAGGCTAACCTAAATTACTCTAACTAAAATCATTCAAAGAACACAAATTATCGGAGAATAAAGATGAAGTATTAAAAATACAAAGGCATAGATTAGACTAGAACTTTGCATATTCTGGAACCGGACGATTAATCGTTTATACTTGTTAGAATTGTCTGAAAATTCGATCTGTTGATAACATAACATCTTAAACACAACATCTTTCCAATTAGATAGCTGTCGGGATCTGGATTGTTACCAATTCGGATCCAAGTTGCTATTAGATTCTTAACTTTTCCAAGAGTGGGACCAAGGGATCTAAAACTTGTATCTAATAAGGTTCAACTATTCTAGTAATTGACATTTCTTTTGCTAACGCTCTTGCTTGGAAATAGTTAATCCCGCTAAACCTGCTTTTGAAGTGTCCGGAGGAATTTAATTGAATATTGTAACGGAACAAAATAAGGAATTCCAAATTTAAATACTGTCTTAGAAATTTGACAAGGTACCCAATAGGGTGATTTAAAAAAATTGTAAGTTACCCATGTCTAGCAATCTATTAATTTCAAAAAAATTCTACCTAATGTTGATTTTAATTTGATTTTGGAAAGGATAATTCGTAATATCTAGAATTCCGACGAACAAAAGCGAGATCGGCACATTTATTGATGTTCTAGAAATCAGATCAAAGTTTATAAAAAGTTGCAGGCCGTACAAAGTTAAAACTAGTGTGTTTTCGTTGAAAGGAGTTCATTCGTCTGATCATAACAAAATAATTGGTGTAGTAGGTTACGAGATAGGTAGCCCTCAGATATCTAATGATAGGTTATGTTCAACTGAAGGAATGAAGGTACTCAGGTTTACAGATCCGGTTAATGCATTAGAGCATTTCAAAATCAATAGAAAAGATTATGCTCTTATAATTTCTGATTTGCGAATGCCAGTTATCAATGGTGTGCAGCTATTGAAAACTGTTAAGGATTTGAATCCTTCAGCAAGATCAGTCTTAACAACTGACTTTGAATATGATAGTGAATTGATCCAAGATTATACTAAAAAACAGATAATAAATGGCCTGCTTCAAAAGCCAGTACAACCACATGAATTAGTTATAGAAGTCAATAAGCAAATTGGTATTATTGAGAGTATCAATAAAAAATAAATGGAAATTTATAAATCGATCTTTACTTCCATTCCCATACTTTAGATGAGCAATTTCCTTGTTCATCAGCTTCAAACTCACCCTATTCGTCTTTCTCTATTTATTTAAGTTATCGTCGAGATTTGTAAATTCAAAAAAAGGGAATACCAAAAACTGGTGGGTCGTTTAGGAAGTGATAGAGAATGTACCCACCAGTAGATGTATCTTTGTCTCGACCCTTTCACCAGATACGGATAAAGGAGGAGAGATGAGGCTAGTGAGCAAACCTGCACGTCCTCCAAGTCCGTAACGGTGTTGGTCATACAATTACCTACAAGAAAATAAATAAGAATTCAGGAACTTATTTAAGCAAAGTATAAAAACTAGACGACCCTTCGGGATTAGTTCCCTTCATGTAGTAGGGTTCTACTAACTTGTATTTGATTCTTTATTCTGACAATAATCGAGACTTTTGCTTAATCACAACGATTCGTAATCTCGAATAAAGTTACCAAATACAGGAATTATTATTAGCCATATATGCGACTAAGGTTTTGCGTCATAGACTATATTAAACGGTGTCTGGGTTGCACGTCTGAATTTGGTAAATCCAGCTGCTTCTAGTATCTCTTTTATTTTCTTTTCACCTGCCTGTGCACCTAATGCAGGGCCATTATCTGCAAGAGAATTTGGGACACATACTAGAGTAGAGGCTGCATAAAATGTTCTACCTACCACGTTGAGGTTCTCTTCTAGCTTGTCATTAGCCATTGGTTCTATAATCATACATGTCCCATCTGGCTTAAGTGATTGCTTTGCAAGTTTCATTGCTCCCACAGGATCAGCCATGTCGTGAAGACAGTCAAAAAAAGTAATTAGATCATAATCATTGCCAATTGATTTATCATTTGCAGAAACGGCATTAAATTCTACATTCCCTATTCTTCCCCCTCCTTTTTTTTCTTCCTTTCTTAGTTGGTCTTTAGCTTGTTCGATAGATGGACCGTGGTTATCAAAATCATAAAACTTAGAATTTGGATATGCCTTCGCCATAAGAATTGTTGATATACCATATCCACATCCAATGCCAGCAACTTTAGCTCCTTGCTTTAGTTTTTCTTCGACTCTTTCAAGTGACGGAATCCATGTACTCACAAGATTCCCAACGTAACTGGGTTTATAAAATAGCGCGCTACCCTCAAAGAGATCATGGTGATGTTCTCCCCATCTCAATCCCTTTCCAGTTTTGAACATTTCTACAAACTTATCTTCATCTTTAAAATAAGACCTTATCGCTTGATATGCTCCGTGTATATAAACAGGACTACTCTCATCTGCTAATGCCATTACTTGTTCAGGTGGAAGAGAATATTTCCCATTTGATGGATCTTACGATATATATCGTCCAGCAGCTTGATTTGCTAACCATTCTCTGATAAGGCGCTCATTAGTGTTAGTCTTTTTTGCTAATTCTTCCGACGTAATGGGTTCTCCCGATTCTGCTATGGCGTTGTATAAACCTAGTCTGTCTCCAATAATCACAAGCATTGCACTTATCGTACTTGCAATGTCTCCAACGGCTTTTAGCATAAAGTCATGTAGTTTTTGTTCATCTATTTTACCAGAATTGGTATTTGCTTGCATTTTATCAAAATACTATAGATAATATTTAGTATTTTAATTTATTTTAAGGAAAAGAACAAGAGATAGTTAGCAAATTTTAACTTATATGCGAGTTAGTCGACAACCACGCTGTTAACAATTCGGATCCAAACGAGAAGGTATGACTGATATTTAGTCGATACTTATTAGCGTTTAACTCCTTAAGGAGTTTATAAAGAGAATAAATATATACACAACTCCACTGACAATTAAAGTATGTTGTCATTAGCGTGTCGTGACACAGGAGCAAAAGTGATTGAATGCGATTATGTTGCTAGAGGAATGACAGAAGAAGAACTTTAGAAAGATGGTACAGAGCATATAGTAAAGGTACATGGTATGAAAATTGAGGATATTACTCCGCAGTTTAAACACTATTATAAACAATACATCAAACATTCCTAAAATACACACAAAATCATGAATTACTCTTCAAGGAGAGAGATTTACAGGGTAAGAATTGCCTGCTGGCGTGTAGTCAGTAGGGTCCTTCAGTCCCCTATCTTTTTCTTTGTGGCTTTGGAATTGGTTAGCGTAGGCATCTAGTCATACTTTGCCCTTTTAGATCGTTTAACTATTGGGTTTAGATTTTTTACTTTGTTTATGCTTAAGCGAGAATTTCCGCTCCGTTCCAAAACTTACTGAAGCGATGGAGCTATTATCTTCAATTGATTTCTCATCATCGCTATGCCATCCCATAACTTCATTCCCGTCATGATACAAGTTCAATAATCAGGAATTAGATTTTGTATTCGAAAGATTCTCTACAATATGTTTAAGGTTTACAAGTTTTCTAGTCCATGGTATTGCTTTCTTTATTGTATTTGAATAAATATACTGATAGTTAGAATCGCCATACCAGGCAGTTTTTCTTTCGGTAACTATATGTTTTCCGAATACTACTTCATCATTCTTCCATGTAATGTTTTGTAGTAATGAATGAAAGTATCTATTCGCCCGATCAAATGTCAAGATCTTAGCATAATAATGGCCTACGCCATCCATACTTTAGATTAATTATATGGCTTTTTAGAAGAAAAATACCTTTTATTATCTTAATCCTTTTGTCACATGAATGAATACATAAATAATTCTAGAGGCTTATTGTAATGTTTAGTGTAAATATAATTATGATTATTAATAACCTAGATCAGTTGGCATTATACACTGAGACTTTTACATTATACAAAAGAATATCAGAGCAATATAGCAACCAAGCAATTTTGGATTCCATAAAACAATTAGTACCAGATAACGTATTAAAATTAATTCGTGATAACCAATCTTTGAAGCCTCTCTTACATTGGTTCAAAAATGACTTTATGAAGTGGATGCCCAAGGAACTACAGTGTACAAGATGTAATAGACCCATGAGGGTTCAAGTTATGGAAGGCGATTCAACGACATTACGAAAAACAGAAATTCACATGTGTGATATATGTGGTTCAAAGCAAATATTTCCACGATACGACAAGATATTAATGATTGCAGAAACAAGAATCGGTAGGTGTAGTGAATGGTCCATACTCTTCGGCGCTATTCTAAATTCGCTATCAATTCAAACTAGATTAGTACATGATTATCTTGACCATTGCTGGAATGAATCTTTGATAGATAAGAAATGGGTACATGTTGACTCAACTTTGGACTTTCCTATTTCTCTTAACCATCCATACTATTATGAGCAAAATTGGGGAAAGAAATATGTGTATGTTTTAGCATTCTCCTCTGACACTCTAGAGGATGTTACTACAGGTTATACTCAACACTGGGATTTAGTTCAGAAAAGAAGAGGAAAGGAAGACAAAGTAGGAGAATTCAAAAAGATTTATTTCAGAACATGATCTACAAAATCATGAATGTTCTATAATGTGTCTTAATACTCCATTCATCAGTTATATGTTGCATGATGAATCGTGTAGTTTTGCATCCAACCTAGAATCTTGGATTCTTTAGAAATTTGCTAGTTTAGTTATATCCAGTGAGGAAAATCAACCGGGATCTGGATTGTTAATCGTTCGGATCCATTAACTATTTTTATTAATTAGAAAACGTTATTTAAAATATGAAAGAATTTTTTGTTGGAATGTCACTTACGCCAATTCTGGTGGTTCACCTCATTACAATGTTGACAT
>Ga0209897_1000001_pt1 | contig 119778 bp, 118 predicted proteins | sample GWRWN3_10_20_FD_187215 | JGI IMG/M metagenome (GOLD analysis project Ga0209897, IMG submission 187215) | Riverbed sediment microbial communities from areas with no vegetation in Columbia River, Washington, USA - GW-RW N3_10_20 (SPAdes)... | ecosystem: Environmental > Aquatic > Freshwater >... | reverse complement strand
AACAACAAGAAGAAGAAAAAGAAGACAACAAGGCTAAGGAGCAACAACTCTTAGAACAACAACAAGAAGAAGAAAAAGAAGACAACAAGGCTAAGGAGCAACAACTCTTAGAACAACAACAAGAAGAAGAAAAAGAAGACAACAAGGCTAAGGAGCAACAACTCTTAGAACAACAACAAGAAGACAACAAGGCTAAGGAGCAACAACTCTTAGAACAACAACAAGAAGACAACAAGGCTAAGGAGCAACAACTCTTAGAACAACAACAAGAAGACAACAAGGCTAAAGATGAAAGCAATGACAATGATGATGAGAAGCTTGGACTGAGTGGATTAGACCTTAATATTGAGCAAAAGCAAGATAAAGTTAACAAGAAAATAGAGAAATTGGAAGATAAGATAAACAAGGAAAATAATCAACTTCTCTTGAAGCAACAAGAAGAGGACAAGGGCATAGATCAAGATAATAAAGAACAGAATAATTATGATGAGGAAGAACTTAAAATTCCTGGATTAGACTTAAAAATTCAAAAAATACAGGCTAACTTGGAGAAAAAAATAGAGAAGTTAAAAGACAAGATAGAAAATGACAAAGATAATCAACTCCTCATAGAACAACAAGAAGAAGACAAAGCTAAGGACGATGATGACGATGATGACGGTGGTAACAAGGACGATGGTGATCACGAGACTTATGATGGCTATGGTTTTGATGGTGGTAATGAGGGTGGTAATAATAATGATGATAAGAACTATAATTTTGCTGCCGCCGGTGATTTTGGATGTTCAAAAAATACACAAAATACTGTAGCAAATATGGAAAAGAAAGAACCTGAAATAGTTTTAGCATTGGGAGATCTTTCATACCATAGTACTGCTGATTGTTGGTTTGATATAATGTCACCTCTTAAAGGTAAAATGATGATCACTTTGGGGCATCATGATATGAAAGATGGACAAGCAAAAATGAATCAGTATGTCAATAGTTTTGAATTGGACAAACCGTACTATTCTTATGATTACAAGCAGGTGCATTTTCTTGTCATGGCTACACTATCTGACTTTAAAGAAGGGTCTGAGCAATACAATTTTATAAAACAAGATCTGGAAAAGGCATCTCAAAACAAGGATATTAATTGGATAATTGTAAGTACCTATAAGCCTCTTTACACTTCACCATCACAACATAAGGCTGAGGGTGAAATAAGGGATCTATATCATCCGCTTTTCGAAAAGTATGGTGTTGACCTAGTATTGGGTGGACATAATCACAACTATCAGAGAACGTACCCACTTACTTTTAATCCTGACGTGAGTTCAAAACCAATAACAACAAATGCAGTTACTACAGACTATAACAGTAATAAGGACGGTATTGTTTTTGCGACAGTGGGTACAGGAGGGGTAAACTTCTATGCTCTAGATGGAAGATCTCCTTATATGGCTAAACAATTTGCGGACAAATTCGGATTTCTGAATATAGACATCAGTAACGGCAATCCCCACACAAAATTGACCGGAACCTTCTATGACAATAGAGGTAACGAGGTGCTGGACGACTTTACAATCGAAAAGGAAATAAAAAATAATAATGACTATTATTAATGAATAAACCTTAATTTTTTAATCGTTCCTAGTTTAGGGGACTGCCTTATTGCTATCCAATCATAGTATCATAAGAACGATTTACTATTCGAAAATCTAGTGTATAACCTTCACCTAGAGATGATATCTCTAGTGAATCTTGACATATTAAAAAAAAGATCTTTTATTTTTTGACTTTATCGAATCTCTCTGAAACATCTTGCCAGTTTATAACATTCCACCAAGCAGTAACGTAGTCAGGTCTTTTATTCTGATATTTGAGATAATAAGCATGTTCCCACACATCACATCCTAAAAGTGGTATCAAACCTTCAGTTCGTGGACTTGTCTGATTTGGCATTGATTTGTATTCCACTTTTTTAGTTGATGGATTGTATACAAGCCATCCCCATCCGCTACCTTGAATCAACACCGTAGTTGAAGAGAATTTTTCTTTAAAATCAGAAAAGTTTCCAAATGATGCATTAATTGCATCAGCAATAGACCCGCTCGGTTCACCACCGCCATTTGACTTCATATTATGCCAAAATATTCGATGGTTATCAAATCCTCCTCCATTAAAGTTGATAGCACTTTTTTGATCCGCTGGTACTTGATCAAGATTAGATAGTATTTCTAAAATATCCTTTTCTTGGATATCAGATGGACACTTTTCAAGAGCTGCATTAAGCTTATCTGTATAGGTTTGATGATGTTTAGTGTGATGTATTTCCATAGTTTTCGCGTCAATATGTGGTTCTAGTGCATCGTAACTGTATGGTAAAGGAGGTAATTCATATTTTCCCATAAGTCTATTTTTTTCTTTGTAATTATTAACCTTTACGTTATGAAAATTTTTTAAACAATTAAATTAGAAAAAGGAATCAGAAAATATAAAATTTATGGAAGGATTTACGCTATTTCAATATTTATTCACTTATCCTATTAGGTGTCATGCATTAAGTAGTGGCGATAAAGTAATGTGCGCTAAGCTAACTGGGAATTTATTTTCTGTAATTATTATTTTTATTATTTTGCATATTGATCTATAATTGCCAGTTCTAGTTATCGGCTTCTTGGTCAGCTTCATCTCCGGATTCTGATGGCGGTGGCGGTGGTATCGGTTCTTCTTCTGATTGATTTGTTTCAGCTAGAGACCTACTCAGAGAAGCAAAGGAAGTTTCATTTTCAAAAAAAGGAGAATCATTCTCGGAATTATCCGACAATGTATCATTGGATAATGTATCATTAGATAAAGTTTCATTAGACTGTGAAGAAGAAATTAATGCAAATGACGGAACCAAAATGAAGGTTAAAGTAATTAATATTATGAACAAACTCATTTTCACATATATCATTAGTGAATCATGTTTCATATGCGATAATCTAAATATAAAGTAGACTATATCTGACTCTATTTGACATTATAAGTAGTCGAAAACGGTACATCAAAGCAATTTGATAATTAAGACTATAAGCCAAATTTTGTACGAATTATACGATATTTATTATCACCAGACAACTTGAGCATTATGGGGCCAGTGGGATTTGAACCCACGACCGCCAGCGCCCCAGGCCAATACCTCACTGAGAATATATCAATTCAAATGAGATGGTATCCTTGACCAAGCTAGACGATGGCCCCATCACGAGTTACACAAAGAGAGTGCTTTTTAAATGTAGTATTATTCAAATTATCAAAAAATATCTACTATATCGATAATAAACTCCGCTCAGCTTTTAGGATAACTTTTCATACATACTGCATTTTTACAATGAACAATTTAAATTCAATTAATTTTATTATTCCAATACTCCAAGATTAAAAATGGACTACTCTAATTATTTCGCAACATTGTATGATTATAAAAGAAAAGAAGTAGGAACAGAAGAAAAATCAATTTTGTTTAAGGTAATAAACAATGTTGATTTATCTGCACAAATAGGATCATATCTAAAACTAAGAGACAAGATGGAAATTGGTGATACATCATCTATCTCAAAATTACTAGGGTCCAAGTTACTTGTTGAAAAAAAGGGACTAATTCTAAGAGGGATGAGAAAATACCAACTTACTAGTAATGGCCTATTTTACGTGCTCTCTGAAACCAGAAATTATCCTCCTAATCTTTTGAAAAAGTATAGCAATGATCCAATTCTTCTAACACTCTTGTTCCAATATTTTGAAGTGGATACAATAGCATCAAGTACTGCCAGATTTTATTCAGTGATAACGGAGTACCTTAAACAATGCTGCAGAATTACTCTAAACTGGTTGGAAGATACACAGAACTCAAATGAGGAACATAAAAACAAAATGATGAACGATTTATTGTTCGAACTAGAACTAAATGCGAAACTATTAGCATTTAGGATTATAATTATGTATTCTGAGTCAAATATTCTTTCTCTTACACCAAAATCAAAAACTGGTGACACGGAGGTAGCATATTATGAATTAGAAAGTAGTATGAGGGAAGTTCTATCTAAAGACAAAAAATTCATCGATCTTTTGCACAGAACAAATACAGAATTTAAGGATAGTTATAAAGAATTTACCGATTCTAATTAATATCTCGTTCTACCTATTCTCTATCCTATCCAACTATTGTCTTAATTCCTTTGGTTTTGTTTCCAAAGTAATCTTAATTTCTTCCGGTTGACCATCTCTCAGAATACCAATAGTGATTACATCGCCTTCTACCTTATTATTTGTGATATAATGAGATAGCTCTTCCAAATTTTGAATTGGCCGGTTATCCACACTGGTAATAATATCCCCACCTAACTCTATTTGAGTTCCATTAATTTCCGTTATCTTATAGCCCCCTTTTACGCCAGCCTTGTCTGCAGGTCCATCCGAAATAACTCCAGATACTAGAATTCCAGTGCTCTGATTAAGCTTCAGTTTAGAAGCAATTTCAGCACTCATATCAATACCATCAATTCCCAGCCAGAGCGGTTCTATGTTGAGTCGTAATGGTCTTTCAGCCAAAACAACATCAACTGTTTGGGATTTACCATCTCTGATGACAGTTAAGGTAACATTTTGTCCGACCTTCTTTTGTTGTTCAAGATACAGTAGTATGTCATCAATTTTGGAAACACTTTGATTATCAATTTTGGTAATAACATCTCCAAACAATCTTGTCTTCCTTCCGTTTACATCTACTAATTTATCTCCCCCTTGTACTCCAGCCTTTGCTGCAGGTCCACCCGGACTAGTATCTATTACAAGAAAACCTGATGTCGTGTTTAATTTCATAGCCGAGGCAATCTGTTCATTAACGTCAATACCTGAAATTCCAATCCATGGATGTTTATAGGAATGTTCTGATATCAAGATCGGTATTACTCTTTGAATAGTACTTGCCGGTATTGCAAATCCTACACCAGAATAATCACCTGTTAATGAAAAAATAGCACTATTTATTCCAATTACCTGTCCCCTTAAATTAAGTAATGGCCCCCCAGAATTTCCAGGATTTATGGCTGCATCAGTTTGTATTATCTCTGGTATCGAAAATGAAGTCGGAGGACGAAGTGTGTTGTCTTGATCAGGCGATAATTCTGGACCTTCGGGGCTTTCTGGACTCTGAGATGGTATGACTCTTCCTAATCCGCTTACTATGCCTTCAGTCATAGAACCAGAAAGACCAAACGGGTTACCTATTGCAATCACATGTTCTCCAATTTTTACATTAGACGAATTACTCAAGACCAATGGTATCATTGACTCATTTTTTGAATTTTCTATTTGTAAAACGGCCAGATCAGAAAAAGGATCACTACCAATTATTTTTGCTTTAAAGGATTTTTCATTCAAAAAAGTTACAGTAACATTATTAGTATTAGTAGCATTAGTATCATTGTAAGACCTATTACGAATCACATGGTCATTTGTGATAATATGGCCAAATTTGTCAAAAACAAAACCTGAACCTAGTGCAGAAGCATTGGGATCCTTGTTTGATACAGTAATTTGTACAACAGAGTCTTTCACTCTATCAAATAATGTGGGCAATAAAGTATCATCAATACCTGCAGTCTGTGCGTAAGAATTTGCAGAGATGAAGCTGAAAATAAGCAAAAAACAGATTGAGATTAGAATATTTGATTGAAAAATTTTAATATGAGATAAACTTCCCATGGTAAAATGCCTTATAAAAGAGTTCACATCAACTGTACTTTAAAAAGTTAATTTATATCTATTGTTTTAAAATTGTGTTATTTTTGATGAGAATCTTGGAGATAAAATATGATTTTTACCTGATGCTCTCATTTAAATACATTTGTGAAAATGAAAAAAGAGTCTTATTATTCATCTTTTCTTTTACTTAATTTTCCTCTAGAAAAGTATGTGGAATTTTATATTAAAAATGTTCGTTACCATATATAAGTAATAACATAATTATCAATTATAATAGGTGCCAAGATTTGATGGAGAGAGAAGTAGAGAGAATCGTAAGATATTTGGTTGAAGATAGAACTATCCTTAAGATTCTACGTACGTTGGAAAGACAGGAAAATTATAGTTGTTATAACATTAATGAGGAGGATAACGGACTGTCCTACTATTCTAGGAAGTATAAAACATGGGTATTACACAATGATTGTTTTCAATTAAATTAGTAAACAGATTACCAATTTACGAGAAAAATTAAAGTGTTTCTATCAGTCGATTTGATATCGATAAAATTTAATATAATTTATCTTAACATGAAATAAATTAAATACCCATTATGGACCTTACATCGTACCAATGAAGGACGAGGATGATGGTCATACAAAGAGCTACCTTCTACAACTTGAGGAGATGAATATAAATTTTGGAAAAATTAGGAGAAACTTACCAATAGCAACTCTGATTGAAATTGCAATTCAGAGAAATGAAGGGTTATTATCAAATTCTGGAGCATTGTCGGTTAAGACAGGTAAGTTTACTGGACGCTCTCCTGATGATAAATTCATTGTTGATGACGAAATATCGCATAAGCTTGTAGACTGGGGCAAAGCGAACCATCCCATAGCTACAGAAAAGTTTGACAAGATTTTTGAAAGAATGAAACAACATGTATCTGGAAAGGACTTTTTCATGTTTGATGGATTTGTAGGCGCTGATCCTGACAATCGCCTATCAATAAGGGTTTTTACCGATAGTGCGTGGCATAATATTTTTGCATCGCAGATTTTTATACGGCCGACACCTGAGGATCTTAATAATCATAAACCTGAATTCACTGTGTTCTTCGTAAATGATTTTGCTTCTCTTCCTGGAATTGACGGAACCAAAAGCGGCACCTTTATAATCATTAATTTCTCCAAGAAAATGGTTTTAATAGGATACACATCCTATGCTGGTGAAATAAAAAAGGCAATGTTTTCTGTTATGAATTTCTTACTTCCACATAGGGGGGTATTCCCCATGCATTGTTCGGCCAATATGGGAAAGAATGGAGAAACAGCATTATTTTTTGGATTATCAGGCACCGGAAAGACAGCATTATCAGCAGATCCAGAGAGGTACTTGATAGGAGATGATGAGCATGGATGGTCTGATAAGGGAATTTTTAATTTTGAAGGCGGATGTTATGCAAAATGTATAAATCTTAAGCAGGAAGATGAACCACAAATTTGGAATGCAATCAAATTTGGTTCTGTAATGGAGAACGTAATTGTTGATGAAGTAACACGAGAACCAAATTTTGACGATAGCTACCTCACCGAAAACACTCGAGTTGTTTACCCGTTAGAGTTTATCCCTGGAGCAGTAATACCTTCAGTTGCTGATCATCCTAAAGTTATAATCTTTCTTACTGCAGATGCATTTGGTGTAATGCCACCAGTAGCGAAATTGACAAGGGAAGGAGCTATGTATCATTTTATTTCCGGTTATACAAGTAAATTAGCAGGAACAGAAAGAGGAATTACTGAACCAAAAGAGACATTTTCTCAATGTTTTGGGGCTCCATTCATGCCATTACATCCGATCGAATATGCAAAAATGCTTGCAGATAAGATTTCAAAACACAACACGAAGGTATATCTTATAAATACTGGCTGGACCGGCGGTCCATATGGTATAGGCAAGAGAATGGACCTAAAGTACACAAGAACAATGGTATCGGCATCAATAAACGGAGAGTTAGAGAGTGTACCGTATACGCACGATAATATCTTCAATCTAGAAATTCCTCTCTCATGTCCTCAAATCCCCTCAAGAATTTTGGACGCAAGTTCTTCTTGGTCCAACAAAGATCAATACGTTGTTGCAGCAAAAAGATTGGCACATTTATTCATAGAAAATTTCAAGAGATTTGGAGAAGAATCCAAATACTTGGCTAAATTTGGACCACAAATTTAGATTTTAAATGGTAGCCCGGAGCAGATTCGAACTGCTGTCCCCAGGTATCTTTTCATGACGATCCAGAGCCTGAAATCCATAGCCCTCCTGTGGAGTTTGACCGCTAGATTCGGCATCGACACAATCGTGTAGATTCGACCGGGCTAATTCTCGAGCTACAAGTAGAAATTTTCAAACGAATATTTATCGATATCTACGTTAGGAGAGGTTCTTTCATTCTGATAATATTAACCAATTCCCTAACTTGTATAACACTTTTTTGAAAATATGGTATTAGATTTTTGTTGGTGTATTCATCAGCATTAACTAATGATTTATTTCGCTGTTTTGATGTGAATGCTCTTGTCTTATCATCGAAAAAATGATCTTGGATTAGTTTTGACTGTCTTTGCATGGTTTGATTTCTAAATTCCTTTAGTGCCCACAGCCATCTATTGTATTGTGACGCTTCATATAATTCTGTGAGTAGGCCAATATTTTTTGTTCTGGCGTTCAAAGCACTTTGAATCGTATTCAAGTCGACCTGTTCAATCGAAATTCCCAATTCTAATTTAATGTCGATTTGAATCAACAGACAATCTATTGCGCCAAAAATTTGAGAAAGAAAGCAATCTATCTCCATTTCCACTTGCACTTCTATGTCGTCCTTTTCCATGTTTCGGTATTTTGACTCGATTTCTTGTAGATTATTCAAATGTTTTTCGGCAGCATATAACTTGAACCCAACCCTATCTATCAAACGATTTGAATCAATTTTTGAAGGCATCTGAGATCAGAATCATATTAGTTTTCATTAACTTTACTGAGTAGATAAATAAGCATAAATCAAATCAATCAATATGTACTGTTAAAATTATGGATTGACCTACATTAGAGGAATGAGTGAAAATGAGGATTTAGAAGAAAAGAAATTGTTAGGCTCAGGTGGATATGCTATAGCAAAAATAACAGAGCGTGAAGAAATTAAAGCCAATCTGGGAATTCCACAAATATTTCTAGCTAACGTGGGAAGATTGAGTGAAGATAGATTTTTGAAATATCATTGTAATGCATGTGGAAAGGAATTTACTGGTTCTCCACTCATCAAATATGAGACTCCAAACGAGGAATTAGGCCAAGGAGTGATACTTGTGGAAAAAGGAGAGTACAAGTGCAAGAACTGTGATAACATAATAGCATTTTATCGAAAGTTCAACAAATAGCAATCGTCAGAGAAAATAGATTATTTATAACAGGAAAAAAGTAACGGGCATCAACTTCTATTTTTGCAAAATTAATAGAATTATTATTGGGTCTATGATAAAAAATGTTTATAATAATTTTGCCCACTATATAATTGAAAAAAATTGGGAAGGTGGGATAATAATAATGATGATGAAGGTTCACATTACAAAAACAGAGGCAAAAAAACTAGGGATTGGATAAGAATAGCTAGGTATGCTATTTACGGTGGCTTTGCAATTGTTGCTATTGTAGTATTAATCGTATTTATTCCAAGAGCTGGTTTGTCTGTTGAGATATTCGAAACAGGGGAAGACCTTAACACCATTAGTATAAAGATAAATAATAACAATCCTCAAGAAATTCATAATGTAACAGTAGCATTTGATGACAATATAGAGAAAAAACAAATTTACAATTCTATCGGACCTTTTAGTTCAATATTCGTTACACCCGATAAGGAAGATCTAGATTTTCAAAAAATAATTGTCACAGCAGATAATGGAAAGTTACAAACCACAAAATATAGATGATGAAATTTTTTGATTAAACTAAATTATGCAAGATGCAATGGGTCAAATCTACGAATTCAAGATAATTTTTCTTATCGCTTAGTACTTGTTTCTCTTATTGCATGACCATATTCCAGATTTACCTTCTTTCTCATGTAAGGTATAAGTCTATAATGTATAGAATAGATACTTTTTTGTCTTATAAGAATCCCCTTAACCAGCAGAGATACAAAACCACCTGCAACTTTTGATGATTCTATTTTTTTATTATTGCAAAAATTATCTCTTTTTAAATGGTACTCCTTTAACGTGAAATAGGAACGATTTACATCCAATATTAATGGCCAGATAATGTTCTCCCATACCATTCTCCTATTTTGTGTTGATGACGCGTGCTTTCCTTTATTATTTGATTCTAATCTTGGGGAACTAGGATCTTGAAAGTTGAGCATGTTGTGCGGTTCAAATGAGAGTTGTTTCTTAGGCACATTTAAACTTGGGTTTTGACATAACCATAATAGGTTTTGAAAGAATTAGAGATAAAAGAGTCCTTGGAAAATTTGGCCAACAAGTGGACAATAGAACAGTCAATATATGATCTTCATCTTGGAAAACGCGACGATGTTTCTGATTTTCAATTAGTTGTAAATGGTGTCGTTTTTCATATTCCATACCTTGTAAGGGACAAAACATACGTTCTTTGGAAATGCCTATGGCCAGACTGTCATAATTGCTGTGAGAGGCAGGGGAGATTACCGCTTACTAAGGACGACATATCATTTATTTCAAAAAAAATGGAATATAAATCAGAATCTGAATTTATCAAAAAAGAAACCACAATCTCTAGTTGGAACGAAATGTCGACTATGAATAATGTAATTACTACAATTAGTATGATTTCACTAAAGAGAGATGCAAAAGAAACAGAGGAACAAGATGGTAAACCATTACCATGTAGGTTTTTGGATGGATGCGGTAGTTGTAAATTACATCCCGATAAACCAGGTGTTTGTTGGCTTTATCCATTTTCTTCATGGATGGAATCTGATAATGGCAAACCCGTAGTGCATGCTTCATTCCAGCTAACTGGTGATTGCCCTGGATTCTATACAGACAAAACATCACAACCGATGATGGATATCCTACAAGAATATTCAAAACGAATATTTGAATATAACATGTCGATCTTGAGAACAACCAGAGAGAAATATGGATTCATAAATATAGTGCAATAAATTTAGATCAAATTTGAACTTAAAAGTGAAGTATTTTCCTTAACCCTTCCAAATAACGCCAGTATTACAAACCTTGCAAGGTGGAAATGGATCACCTCTTGATAAAGGGACAATTCGTTCCTTTGGCTTTGGTGAACAATTTACACTTCGAATACGTTTCAAGAGCGTAAGGTCATGTCTCAAGAAACTAAAGGCGCCACTATGTGGTGCCAATTCTCCAGTGTGATATTCTCTCAACTAATTACTATATTATTGGGATATAAAGAATATAACAATATCTGATTTTCTGCAAATAGTTATACAACATGTAATCCCTATTTTTGCTCATGACTCTACTAATTCCATAGATATGAAGCAAGCCATTAAATTCCTGTATATCTAGAAACATTTTTATTTAAAAAATAGGGTCTTGACAATAGTTCAATGGTTATAAATAAGGATCTCCTACAACTCAGAAAAAAAATAGCAGAAAAAAGACCAGATTTTGTGAGACAAGAGAGCTGGAGATATAAAAAACTTGCAACAAATTGGAGAAGACCCAAGGGAAAAGACAATAAGATGAGAAAGCAAGTTTCAGGGGTTCCTCCTCTGGTTAAGGTTGGTTATAAGGGACCTAGAAAAGCAAGAGGTTTACATCCGTCAGGTTATAATGATATTTTGGTTTTTAATACTAAGGATTTGATGAAAATTGATGCCAAGAAAGATGCAGCGAGAATAGCTCACGCTGTTGGCAATAAAAAAAGAATCGATATAGTTACTGAAGCAACCAAATTGAAAATTAAGGTTTTAAATCCAGGCAAGATTGATGTAAAGAAGTTAGCTGAAAAACCAGAACCAAAGGTCAAAAAAGAAGTAGAACCAAAGGTCAAAAAAGAAGTAGAACCAAAGGTCAAAAAAGAAGTAGAACCAAAGGTCAAAAAAGAAGTAGAACCAAAGGTCAAAAAAGAAGTAGAACCAAAGAGCAAAAAAGACGTAGAACCAAAGAGCAAAAAAGACGTAGAACCAAAGAGCAAAAAAGACGTAGAACCAAAGAGCAAAAAGTTAGGAAAAAAAGTGTCTAAATCATAATGGTTGTAAATCTAAGAAAAAAGAGAGAATTAATTGCAAGAGTATTGGATGTAGGATTAAATAGGGTAAGATTCGAGCCTGATAAGCTTGATGATATAGCTGATGCTATCACACGGGAGGATATGCGTTCCTTAATTAAGAATGGGACTATATGGACAGTAAAAATAAGGGGGATATCCAGGTCAAGAGCAGAAAAGAAATTAAAAACACATAGAAAACACGGTACTTCTGCAGGTTCCAAGAAGGGAAAGAAAACTGCCAGAGTCGGTAAGAAAGAAGTTTATGTTAAGCGAACTAGGGCCATGAGACGTCATTTGAAAATATTAAAAGCTAGAAACGAAATAAATAGAGAAACGTTTTGGGCCCTATATAAGAAAATTAAGGGTGGTAATGTCAGATCTCTATCACACCTGCGAGAACTTGCTAAACAAGCAAAGATGCATAAATAATAATCTTAACCCAACGTTCTGTATTTTTCAAAATCTATTATGAGATCATTAACAATGGGGATTCCTTCATTAAGTAACAACGATATCTTTCGTTCCTTCCCATACATATAACCTCCAACATGTCCATCTGAACAAACAACACGATGACAAGGTACTATAATTGGCCGTGGATTCTTGTTTAAGATCTTTCCAATTCCTCGTGCTCCGCGAGAATTACCTAATGATGAGGCCAATTGTCCATATGTTGCAACTTTTCCGGGAGGAATATTTGAAACCAGATTATAGACAGATTGGCTATTGATACGAGCGTTACTAATTTTTTCATGACCTTTATTTGTAATGGAAGCCATAATTTACTAATGTCACACAATTATAAATAACTATAGTGAGATTTTCGTTAGTCTAAATTCTTATAACTTCAATTTCATGTTCATCGAGTGCGGAAAATATTCTGGATTTCTCTTTTCCTAGTCCCTTTGAATCTATCATAATATACAACACCTTCTCAATGTTCCTGTGTATCATTTGGTCAATTAATAAATTATCCAAGTTAGATAAATCATGTTTCGCGGCTATTGCGCCTAGACCATATTCGGATTCCAACAATATGTTATTGAATTTTGTTGGGTAGTGAGTCCCTCCTATTGCTACGGCCACTTTATCACAGAATTCAGATTTTTTTGTAATTACTCTAAACAGTGATCTGCATACTATGTGTGCAGCGTTTTTATCCGTCCATTCCCTCTCAGTTGATCCGATTTCAATAAACAGAATTGGTTTTCTTAGTGATGTGGGACCATGATGTGTAGATTCGATAATGATATCATAATTAGGGACACTATCCTTGCAATTATTCAGTTCAATCAGGTATTGTTTTTGAATCCATGGATAACATATTCCTAATTCCTTTTCCTTGCCACCAAAACTATTTTTCCCAAAATTTCCAGTGGAATGACATGTCAATGCTGGAATATTAGCTTGAGATCTATGTTGAGATAAGAAAATAAAACATGATGTGCCTGGATATTTTTCATCTAAATTATCCAGATAAAGTAAGTTATTTTCAGAAATATGTAAAACAATATTTGGATAATTACTCGAATAAAAGGTAGAATCAGTATCTTCTACGAATCCATATTTCTCAATCAAACATCGTGAAATTGTGCTACTCGCACGATCTCTGTTTGAACAAACTAGTGTATAATTGCCTGACAACTCACATTATCTGAAATAATTCTAAATTTAATGTTATACGCAATTAAGAATAATTTTAATTCACAATGTGCTACTAAATCAGGAAATAGACGAAAATATTGGAGATTCACAGATTATTCGATATAAATTGCTGGTTTATAAGGCCTTGAAAATTTTGACTTTTGTTTTGGGTCATATTTATCATTATTGTCTTCAGAATAGATACCTACTTTGAGTTGATCATTTCCAGTTTCACTTATTAGTAAAGATATAGAATCTTGAAGTGGTATCAATTCATTAAATGAATCTATATTCATTCTCCTTTCTCTAACTTCAAGTGATTCGGATAATATATCATCTATCATTTTCTTTACCAAGTCAGGATTACGCTTTACTAAATCTTTAACATCGTTATCATTTACAAATTCTTTCATTATAACTCCAAAATTCGTAACTGATTGTATATGTATCTTGTCTAATAATTTTTTATACAATTTACTCTTGACTTCTGAAGCTGTATATATCATAATTTTTTTTGGGATAATCTTTGTAACCTTTGTTATTTTCTGTATATCTAATATCGTGTCTTGAATAAGACTTTCATTATCTTCAGATTTAAGAGAAATTTTTGAATTATTAACTTCTGGCCATTGTGATAAACTGATAAAGGAATGATTGCCCATTATTACCCAAATTTCCTCACAAAAAAAAGGAGCAAACGGTGATAATAATTTTATCCTCACTTCAAAAAATTCCTTTAATGAATTATTATGTATGGGTTTATTTTTTGCAAGTTTTCTTTTTTGATACCATTGTAGATCGTTATCCATCAAGTACAATATACTGTGTAATGCTTCTCTGATTCTAAATTTTTCTATAGCAGTTGTAGTTTCTAAAATAAGGCGTTGTATTCTACTTGAAATCCAAACATCTTCCAGTTCATTGTCATCCAAACTATTCTGAATTGTAGTAAAGATATTCTTATGAGAACTGATAGTTCTGTAAATTTCAAACAATTTGGATCTGATGGCTTTTACTTGATCAAAGGAGAAGTCAGAATCTTGTAATATCTCTGCAGACGCTAGAATCGCAAGACGGATTGAATCAGCACCATATTCTCCTATTGCGCGTCGTAGTGGAATAATATTTCCAAGTGATTTAGACATTTTTTTACCTTGCATTAGTACCGACCCATTGACCACAATTTGTTTGGGCCATTTATCTTTGCCAAAAATTGCTGCATGATTGAATATGAAGAACGCTAGGTGATTTGGTACTAGATCCCTTCCAGAATGCCTAGAATCTACTGGATAAAAATATAGAAATTCATTTCTAATTTTTTCCAATAATCGTAAGGAAATTTTTGAATCTTTAGCTACCGCTTCCGCATCATTCTTTCCTAAAAGGACATAATCAAAAAAACTATCATTCAAATCATCTGCTAATATCTTATTTTCGCTTTTTTGTGGATCAATATTATTGTTAATATATTTTGATAATGGGTAATAAGCCATATAGATAACCGAATCTGCTAGACTTTCAATAATCCACTCATTGTCCCATGGGAGTTTTGTTCCTAAACCGATTTTTCTTGCACATGCCCTTTCCTTTAGCCAATCTATAACGTTTGTAAACTCTTGTCTTATTTCTTCAGGTAGAATCTCCATATTGTCAATTAGTTCGTATGCCAATTTTTTCCAATTTGCGTTACCATAATTGATGAACCACTGATTTGTTAGTAACTTAACTACGCATGAAGCACCGCATCTACATTTTACTGCATTTTTTAATTCATACATGGTGGTTCCGATTTCTTGTTTGATAATTTTATCTCTTATTGTCTCTCTAGCTTTTAGTACACTTTGATTTCCCACTAAATCTATGTCTGGTAAAAGAACACCATTGTGAAATTCCTCCGAATAAAGTTTGTTTGTCGCCTCTTCAAGTTTTGGATCATTCTGATCCCTTATTGAATAGCGAGTTACTATCGATTCTGCAGGAGATGTGTCATTTGAGGGAAACAGATCAGTATGTATTATCTTTTTAGGAACAATATCAACTATCATGTCATATTTTCTCAAGGTATCCGGATTCTTACTTAAATCATCTAGCGCTTGATAATCATAAGGTGAATGTGCCGGAACCGACATTACAATCCCAGTTCCATTATTAGGATCCACAAATGATGCAGGAAATATCGGTACACTTTCTTTCCTAAATTGATCAAGTACCGATTTTCCTATCAACTCGGATCCATTTATTTCTGAAATTATGGAGACACTAAAGTTTAAAAATTCCAACTTTTTTGCAGCATCTCTAGTAGTTATCCATTTCTCATTATTTATAAGTGCAATTACATACTTTATATCAGGATTTATCCATAAGTTTGTCACACCAAAAATAGTTTCTGGTCTTAAAGTTGCAGTCGGGATAATATATTGATCTTCAAATTTAAATTTGACAAGCACATATTCAATAAGCTCAGGTTCGATATCGCCTACAGTATCATGTTGACTTACTGGATTTTGATCTCGAGGACACCATCCAACTGGATGTGATCCCTGCACTATCAAACCCTTCATCCTGAGATTTCTAAATTGCCATGAAATGAATTTCGAATAACCTTTATCTATTGTTGTGAATTCTCGCCTCCAATCAATAGAATATCCCATTTCGTTCATTCCTTGTTTAATTTCTTCGTGGAAGAATCTTGCAATTTTTTTAGGTTCTTTGAAACTTGATATTATTTTACTAGGGATTTTGTATATTTGTTGGAAAGTTTCAATTAATTCTACATCATTTGATTTGATTCTTTGTGACATTGATACAATAGGGGTTCCTGTGTAGTGGAAACCCATTGGAAATAATACATTATAATTTTGCATACGTTTATACCTTGCATGCACATCAGCCAGAGTGTAAGTTCTCCCATGACCCACATGTTGTGGTGAATTTGGGTAAGGATATGCTACAGTAAGAAAATACTTTTTTTTATGGGGTTCAATGTCAGATTCAAATATTCTATTTTCAGTCCACTTCTTTCTCCATTTTTTTTCAATCCTTGCCCAATTGAGTTCTAGGTTGGACGTTTTTTCAACTGTATTTTCAACCATTTTTTTCACTAGAATCTATAATACTAGGCAATAAATTGTCAAGATTCTTCAAGCATTCTTGAACCTTATTTTTGTCTCTTCCTCCACCTTGGCCAAATTTATCTGTGCCTCCTCCTCCAGTACCTCCAAGTTGCAGCGAAATTTCTTTAGCTATCCTTGATGCTTTAATAATTTTTCGTGATTCAGCACCAACGAAAACTATGACTTTTATTCTTTCTTGATACTGAACCAATGCTACAAACACTAAAAGAGGATCAATGTCAGTACTCTTTTCTCCCAGTGCAATATAGTAATCTTCACCTATTTCATCATCGTACGTACAATATATCTTCAATCCGGATCTTGATATAGTCGCTTTCTGAGAAACGATTTCAGCCATATTGTCTGAAAATTTTTTAACAATGCTCCTAAATTCTCTTTTCGTTAATTCATTGTCCTTGGCTATCTTATCAAAAGATTCAACTACTTTCTCTTTACTCGAACCTAAATATTGGGCGATGTGAATTAACTGGGAATCCTGTGACTGAACGTACTGTAAAGCATTATTTCCCGCAACAAACTCAAGTCTTACTACACCATCTTGAATCCTCTCTGTTTTTAGAATTTTTATTAGACCTATCTCACCTGTCTTACTTACATGGGTCCCACCACATGCTTCGACATCCCATCCATCTATGTTTACTATCCTAACATTGTTTGACGGGACTGCGCCTCCTTGATAAATCCTGAATGTATACCGATCCTCAGCATCAGATCTTTCAAATACGTTTATTAGAATTGGTAAATTTTTCTGAACAACTTCATTGGCCGTATTTTCTATTTGATTGATTTCTTCCCTTGTCAATGCAGAATGATGGGTGATGTCCAATCTTGCGTAGTGCTCATCCTTAAAGGCAGAATTTTGCCACACCCATGAACCAAGACTGTTCCTTGCTGCAGAATTCAATATGTGTGTCGCACTATGATTTTTGGTTATAGATCGTCTCCTTGTGTTATCAACAATTCCATGGACTATTTTATCCTCTGGAAAATAATCTTTCGATGGAATTTCTATTTTATGAAGGACTATATCATTTTGTTTTAGTACGTCTGTGACTCTTATACCTTCAATAGATCCAAAATCTGGTTCTTGTCCTCCTCCTCGGGGATAAAATGCAGTCTTATCCAAAATCACGTATTTGCCATCTAGTATTCTAAGAATTCTTGCATCAAATTCCCTAATGGACTCATCTTCGTAGTACAATAATCTTGTGGGCTTCAGTCCAATGATAGTTTCAAAAACTGGAATCTGTTTTGATTCATGTGAAGTATGGAGTTCTGCTAATTTCAAATAAAAATCTGGAGGTATTTTTTCTATAACTCCAGTCTCAAGTAGAAAATCAGGAGTAATTCCATCGGATTCGTACATTCTAATCAAATCTTCAACCTTGAGACTTTTCTTACCTGACAACATGGAATTGGCTATGGAATACATCCTTTCTTTGGATGAAGAATATCTATTGGATTCAATCTGTATTATAGTTCTAACATCATCTTTGTGCTCTCTTAATTCAGGATACATTGATTTTAGCTGGTCAACGTGTAAATCCATAATATCTTCTAAATTGACCCTCCAACCAAAACGTGCAAGTAGTGCAAGGGTTCTTCTTAATATAATTCTGAGATTATAACCTCCTCCCACATTCGAAGGCAAGGAACCGTCCGAAATTGCAAACAGTAGGGTCCTTGTGTGATCAGCTATTATTGATAATGTTTCATATGGTAAGATGGTTTTTTCTAAACTTTCATACGATATGCCAAGCTCTTTTGCGATGTTGGTTCTTAAAAGTCTCGCATCATTTTGATTATTTGAATATTTCTCAGAAAAAACCCTAAAATATTGAGATAGAAGTTCTGATTTCGAATCAACATCGATACTCATCATATCACTTAGTTTTTTGATTACTGGTCCAAATGTAGCATCGTAACTTGTGGGGGTTCCCAATGTGATCCAGGACAAGCGCTCCAGTCCCGCACCCATATCTATTATCTTGTTATCAAGGGTACGATAATTATGCTCATCACCTTCAAATTCAGTGAATACTGCATTTCCAAGCTCCAATCCACGAACATAATATTCTAAGGAATAACCAAACGCTCCAGCGCCCATCCAAACATCTTCAACAAATGTAATTTCTTCTGATTGAATGCCCAATACATCCTTAAGTAGAGCGTGATCTAGTTCGATACATTTGTCCTTCCAATATCCACCTGGTGCATCTGCCTTACAGATTTGACCTATCATGCAGAAACTAGTATAGTGCCTGCCGGTAATACCAACATTTTCAATATCGTTAAATCGAAGACACATTTGTGGCACGACAAGAGGATTTTTGGGGATTTCAAATACAATTTTTCCATTCATTACCCTCTGAAAGTCTACTATTGAAGCAATCGTGAAATAAAGATCTTCCCTCCAGCGACATACTACTGGATATCTTTGAATTAGATTGTGATCATTTTTTCTAAAAAAACTACTCAACTCTTTCCAGGCATCTACAAAATCAAGTCTTTTTGATGTTGGAGGATCGCCTATGAAGCTGTAGTTTTCATGTTCAGGACAAGATTCTTTATCATTTATAGACCAAAAGAATTTTTTGCATAGTTTGCAATTATGTCTTTTGAATCCTTTTTCGTCAAATAGTGAAACTTTGTAATACTTATCCGGATTTGAAGAAAAAAGCGATAATAGTGATTGTTTTTCCATTTCACACAAATTATTTGAATATGCTATTAATGCTTTTGTAAATTTTGATTTGGACTTTAGCTAAGAAGGCATTTTAATGAGTCGCGAATAAACTTTCCATTTTTGAGTTTTCTAACCCCGTTCTAGATGTTTCTCTTCATCCGGGTTATTGCTTGGCCTCTGTATCAGTATTGGAGCGTGTTGTATGGAGCTATTGTATACAAATGCCGTTATACCAATTTGTAATCGATAAATTATTTCTTCATCAAGATAAAATAATTAGTTACTACTATGAAGTCGCCTTTCAATGATGCAATACTTGCTGGGATATTTTGTTGCAATAATTAGTATATCTGTGTTAAAAGGTTAAATTAACCTGTTCATTAAAGTTCAAATTATCAAGGTTCGTCGATTTGAATAGATCAAAAGATAAAACTTGGAAAAGGACGCACTATTCCAAGAATATTGATACTTCTCTGAATGGCAAGGAGGTAATAATTGTTGGATGGGTCTCCTCGATACGCGAACATAGTAACGTAAAATTTCTCACGCTCAACGACAGATTTGGTAATATTCAAGTTATTCTAAAGAAAAATGAATATCCCGCATCGCTCACGTCTGAAATACCAAACATTAGAGAGCACGCTTCGATTGCAATAAGGGGTAAAGTTAGAAGTGAACCAAAAGCTCCAAATGGAATTGAGATAATTCCAGTTGAATTTAAAATACTTTCCTTGGCCAATAAGAATTCCCCTATCGTTATTCAAAGTAGGAAAGGAATAGGTATTGATACTAGATTAGATCTAAGAGCGATAGATCTCCGTAGACCTTACCTTCAATCAATTTTTAGTATAAGATACACAGTATTGAACTCATGTAGAGAATTTCTTAGAAAAGAAGGATTTATCGAAGTCAATACACCTAAAATAATTGCTACAGCAACTGAGGGTGGTGCCACACTCTTTCCGATTTTTTATTATGATAGAGAAGCATTCTTAACGCAAAGTCCTCAGCTTTATAAAGAACAGTTGACCATGGCGTTTGAAAATGTATTTGAAATAGGCCCCATTTTCAGAGCAGAACCGTCACGAACAAATAGACATCTGTCAGAAGCTACGTCAATAGATATCGAAAAGGCATATGCAGAATATAATGATGTAATGGAAATTTTAGAAAGTATGATTCATTATGTGTGGGACGAAGTAAAAGATAAGAACAAGTCGAATCTTCAATATCTGAAAATAAAGTTACCCGATATATCATTTCCATTTCAAAGATATAGGTATTCAGATCTGATAGAAAAGTTACAGAACGTCGGAGAATCAATTGAATGGGGAGATGACATTTCACAACAAAGGTTGCGAAATCTTCATGATAAAGGTATCAAGAATTTCTACTTCATAATTGATTGGCCCACCTCAATAAAGCCATTCTATGTTAAACCAAAATCTACAGGGACAGAGTGCGAATCTTTTGACTTGATGTATGAAAATCTAGAATTATCGTCAGGAAGCACAAGAATCCACGATAAATCTGAGTTGGTTGAAAGAATGAAAAAACAAGGATTAAACATTGATGCTTTTGATTTCCATCTGAGAGTTTTTGATTACGGTATGCCGCCTCACGCAGGATTTGGGTTAGGTCTTGAGCGGTTATTGATGAGCATATGCGGCGTTGACAATATTAGAGATGTTGTTTTGTTTCCCAGAGATATAGATCGATTGTCACCTTAACAAATAATATATCTATGAAAAGATGACAATATTATGATTTCAAAAGACGAGTTAGCGTATCTAGCCAAGATATCTAAAATAGACCTATCTGAAGATGAAGCTGAAAAATTTCCTAAACAATTGGAAAGGACAATCGAATATATAGATATTCTCGAACAGCTTTCTTCTGATGATCCGATTGTTTTAGACTTGCAGGAAATAAAATTCGATGAGCTGCGAGACGATGTGATCTATACGTCTGGCGGACGGCCAATAAACAAAAACTTGACAGAAGATGGTTTCTTAAAAGGGCCCAAGATGAAATAAAATGTCAAACCTATATGATCTTCTAGCATATGAGGTTGTTGAAGGCATAGAAGAAGGATTATTTACGGCTGAGGAGTATGTTTGTTCCGTTATTAAAAGAATCGAAGGTGTAGAATCAAAGTTACATTCGTTTATCTCATTAGACTCTGAAGGCGCATTATCCTCTGCAAAGTTAATAGATAGGAAATTAAAAGAAAAAGAAAATATAGGCTTACTAGGTGGAGTAACGGTAGGAATAAAGGATAACATTTCTACAAAAGATATCAGAACTACTTGTGCTTCAAATATACTCAAAGATTATGTTCCCTCATATGATGGGACAGTTATACGACACTTAAAGGAAAATGGGGCAATAATATTGGGAAAGTTAAATTTAGATGAATTTGGTATGGGCTCAACTACAGAATATAGTAGATTCATGCCTACTCATAATCCGTGGAACTTAGACTATGTTCCTGGGGGCTCATCAGGTGGTTGTGGCGCTGCTGTTGCAGCTGGAGAATGTACTGTTTCTCTCGGTTCAGACACAGGCGGTTCGATAAGGTGTCCTGCAAGTTTCTGTTCTGTTGTTGGGCTTAAACCGACTTATGGTAAAGTAAGCAGATACGGTTTAATCTCATACGCAAATAGTCTAGAACAAATTGGTCCCATTTGCAGATCGGTCAAGGATGTAGTCATGATAATGAACATAATTTCTGGAAAGGATATGAACGATAATACAAGTGTGTCTTCGTCACCAATTACTATTAATGATAAATCAAATAATTTGGATATTGCAATAGTAAAGGAATTGATTGATGGTAGTGATGATGCGGTGACAAGAACAATTTATTCTACATCTGAAAAATTTAAGGAAATAAGATGTGAGTGTAATGAAATTTCGATAAAAAATCTAAATTATGCTTTGCCCTCATATTATACTCTTGCAAGCGCTGAAGCAAGTAGCAATCTTGCCAGGTATGATAATATTCGATATGGGTTTGATCTTCCAATAGATGACTATAAATGGGATAATTATTTTAGTAACGTTAGGAAAAACTTTGGAGAAGAAGTAAAAAGGAGAATTTTAATTGGATCATATGTTCTCTCTTCCGGGTACTATAGCAAATATTATCTCAAGGCTAGAAGACTTCGCTCATTATTGAGATTGGAATTACTTACCTTATTCAAAAAGTATGATCTGTTGATCGGACCCACAATGCCGATACTCCCTTTTAAGTTTGGTGAGAAAATAGATGATCCACTTAAAATGTACCTTGTTGATATTAACACCGTTATAGCCAATCTTGCTGGCATTCCTGCAATAACACTACCTGTTGGATTTAGTAATGGTCTTCCAATAGGATTGCAGATCATGGCAGCACCATTTGAAGAACAAAAGCTAATTGATGCATCTTATGCCCTTGAAAATACTATCAATATTCAAAGGAGACCAAATTTAATATGAGTCTGGTAATGATCGGCTTAGAAATTCACGCTCAAATAACTGCAATTAATAGTAAACTCTTTTGTTCGTGTCGTGGAAACTATCGTGATCTTAAACCTAACACCAACATTTGTGAAATATGTTGTGGACTTCCGGGTACTTTACCAATTATCAATAGAAAGGCAATAGAATATTCTACAATGATTTCCATTGCTTTAGGGTGTAAAGTTCCAAACAAGATCATGTTTTATCGTAAGAATTACTTTTATCCGGACTTACCAAAAAACTTTCAGATAACCCAGTATAATGTATATGGTTTTTCAAGTATTGGAGCAGAAGGTATATTTGAATTGGACGATTCAAAAAAAATTAGGATTACTAGAATCCAATTGGAAGAGGATCCAGGCAGAATTGTTTATCTTGAGGGTGGCATGAACGTTAGGAATTCTGCATTGATAGATTATAATAGGGCTGGTGTAGCCTTGATTGAAATAGTTACAGAACCTGATTTTACAAATCCAAAAGAAGTAAGATTATTTCTAAATAAATTATCGCTAACACTTGAACATCTTGGTGTATGCGATACTTTATTGGAAGGATCAGTAAGATGTGATGTAAATGTGTCGATAAAAGGTGGTAACAAGGTAGAAATTAAGAATATTAATTCATTTAAGGAAGTCGAAAAAGCCATTAATTATGAAATTACTAGACAAAATAGCATGTTTAACCGTAATATCAAAATAGATTCTGAAACACGACATTGGGATGATAGGAAAAAAATTACATTTAAGGCAAGGAGTAAGGAAGAGGAACATGACTATCGATATTTCCCAGAACCTGATATTCCTGTTATCATATTGGGTGATAATTTTGTTTCTAATTTACAAGATCATATGCCAGAACTACCAAACCAAAGATTCGATCGTTTTGTATCAAAATACAAACTCTCGGCGCATACATCTAATATTCTCATAAATGATAAGAAATTGGCTGATTTTTTTGAAGCTACTTTGAAACTATATTTTTCACCCATGGAGATAGCTAATTTTCTAATTACCGATTTTAAAAGTTTGATTGAAGATGATATTGACAGTAGTGACTATTTGAGAAACCTGAAGGTGAAACCAGTGCATATCGCAGAATTGGTTAAGATGATAGAAGGAAATAAGATTAGTAGAATTACAGCAAAAGATATTCTAGTCAAAATATTCGATAGTGGAAAGCTACCTTCAGAAGTTGCAAACAATACAAATTCTTTCAAGATAGCTGATGAAAAAACGTTGATGGATGCAGTAGAGTCAGTTTTTAATACCGAAAAATCTGCTGTTGAAGACGCAAGAACGAATCATGAAGCAATAAATTTCTTGCTAGGAAAGGTAATGAAGTTTACTAACGGACGTGCGGATCCAAAGATTGCAATGCGTCTAATAAACAATAGATTAAATGAATCAAATTGATAGGATTTTTGCCACTAGTATAAAATGATGATTTAAATTCCATTGTTGACTGTATTCTAGTTGCTAGTATCACTTTTTGGTTATATGTTCTAATTGATGTAGTACCATTGGAAGAAATGCTCCAATGTCGCTAACAATTCCTATTGCCTGTGTTGTTCCTCTATCTAGTAGTTTTGTTACCACAGGTTGACTAATATCTACTGCGACGACCTTTACTCGTGCAGGAATCATGTTTCCTACAGCAATTGAATGTAACATAGTCGAAAGCATAAGAACCATTTTTGTGTCTCTTAAAATTTCTCTGTATCTATCTTGCGCTTCAATAATATCGGTTACTACTCCCGGAATCGGTCCATCATCTCTAATTGATCCACAAAGTACGAATTGAACATTATTCTTTATACACTCATACATAATTCCAGATTTTAGAATATTTTTCTTTACCATTTCTTCTATAGATCCTGCTCTAAACACTTCATTTATTGCCTGCATATGGTTTCTATGACCACGAATTGCCAATGTTCCATTTTTTACATTCATTCCTAAAGAAGTACCGAATAATGAATTTTCTATATCATGAACTGCTAATGCATTTCCAGTTAGTAGTCCATCTATATACTTCATTCTGATCATCTTCGCAAGTGAATCTGCAGCACCCGAATGGACAATTACTGGTCCTGCGGTGACGACTATTTTTCCACCATTATTTTTAGTATTGTAAATATCCATTGCTATTTTTCTTGCAATTTGTTGAGTAGGTCTTTCACTGGAGCTACTACTGCTCATAAATTGAAAAATGTCTACACCTTCCCTCGGACGTTCCTCAGGTAATATTCTAACACCTTGCTCACCGGTTACTATCATCTCTCCACGACGAATATCCCTAATTTTTCTACATTCTGCCTTTTTGTTCCTAAGATCAACTACAATACATTTATCCATCATCATGTTCTCAACGTCAATCCATTCATTGTTGAGGAATATTTGCGTAGTATTGTTAGTTGTACTGTAAAAATCTCTTGGCATTAACATGTCATTAGGAGCGGGCTTTAGAATCACTCCATCAATTTTAGTTGGTTGTGCACCTTCTATAAAAACTGATTCTAATAATTGGTCAAGATGTTTTTTATTTTTTCCTGATATCAATAATCGTGCATAACTCAATTCATCTTTCTTTTTTCCAACATTAAATTCAAGAACATTAAAATCTCCCTTCAGGTCCATGATCTTATCAAATATTCTTGTTAGGATCATTGAGTCAATAAGATGACCTTTGATCTCTATTGATTGTTCAAATTTTCTTTTCAAGTGAGATCAATAAATAACAAATCTACTTAAGTGTTAAATTGGAAGTATCACTTTTCCGTTGTACTCTTGAATATTTTCATCTTGCATTATTTTATTAACAATTTCATCTTTTCTAACTTCAATAAACCATTGTGCTACGGATTTTGCAATCCCATTTCTATCACATATCGCAATCAAGTAACCATTTTCTTCTTTTATTGTCGTAAAATAATTTTCTTCCCCAACAGGTTCCCAGTTGTTACTGTTATTGTCCTTCAATGCTAAAGCTGGCATGGCTACATTTCCAGTATATTTATTTAAAATCTCTTGAGCAGCTCTAACTCGTTTTTCACCTATTTTTAGAGCCGTAAAATATTGCATTAATTCATATTTTATTTGAATCATCATTTATAGTTTGCAAAATTTCAAACACCAAGTCAAATCTCTCATTTGATATATACTCAGTAGCAGATTTTAGGAAAATTTGAAGCGATTCTTTTGAGTATCCATCGAACTCATATTCTTTTGCTTGTAGGGCCATTTCCAACTTGTCTAATTTGTGAACAAACTTGGCATTATCTGTGATATTATCATTGTATTCATTCCAAATATCAAGATAATTTTCACGGAGAGCGCTAGGTAGCTTTGAAATGATTTTTTTCATAGCCTTATTCTCTAGTATCTCTTTTTTTTCAGCTGATATTTTATCAGGCATATAGTCTCCAACTAGGGATTCAGCCAGATCGTGAAGATTGACCATCTTCATAATGTGCTCAGTATCTAAATTCAGTATTTCAGCCAGAACCATGGACATTACGCACATGGAGTAGGAATGATCTGCTACCGATTCAGGTGATTCAATGTTAGATTTGTGTATCCAGCCAGATCTCTTTATTCTTTTAAGATTGCAAACAAACCGAAAAAATGAAACAAGGTTGGGTATTTCGCGTTTTTCTAATTTCATGTAGTTAGTGAATCTTAATTCATATTAATATGCCATTATTATCGAATCTTTATTATTGGATTGTATATTGAGCGAAATTGTTATTTTTTAAAGTGTATTCGAAAAGGATCAGAAAGTTCGGAAGTAACTGGTCAAGGAAATACAGTAAGGCACTAGTCACTAAAGCCATGATTATTGTGATGAAAATCAACAGTAGTACGTTTCGCGTCTGTTCCAATACTAAATAGCATGAATTTCAGCATGTTTTTTGTATTTAAATCTACTCGAACCTCAATTTAACTTCCAAGGGATATCGTTGCATTTTTGTCGCCTATTAATTACTCTAGCAAGAACAAAAAATAAATCTGATAATCTATTTAGATAGGTAAGAATTTCCTGGCTTATCTTCTGTTCCTTATTAAGCGCGACTGTAGATGTCTCGGCACGTCTTACAACTGTTCTACAGATATGTAATAAAGATGCTTCAATGGTTCCACCAGGAAGTATGAAATATGATATAGGCGACAATTCGGATTCAAAATTATCAATTTGCTGTTCAATATTAGAAACCATCTCTTTTCTAACTAGCATCTTGTCATCTTTCAAACCATTTGGATTAGCCAGGTCTGCACCTAAAACGAATAAATCTTGTTGAATATTCAAGAGTATTTTTTTTACATCATCAAAAATCGAATTTTTTTCAATATTTGAAATTATTAATCCTATATGAGAATTAGCTTCATCCACTTCTCCATATGCTTTTATTCTTAAATCAGATTTGGAAATTCTCGACCCATCAATTAATCCTGTATCTCCTTTATCGCCCGTTTTAGTGTAAATTTTCAATATTGAGATAGAATATTAATTTGACTCAATAAATTACTTTTTGTGCCGCTTATTAACTAAATAATTTTTCACTACGATGTAATAAGGAAAAGTTGAATTATCAGTCTTTTCAAATATCCCACAATAAACAGAAGAAAATTAGTAAGAATGAACTTCTATTTTGTGTTCTTTTAGGTATTTCTTTTTCTTAAAACGTTCGTTACACTTCTCACATTTGAAGGGTTTTTCAAATTCTATAAGGAATCTTTTTCTTCTCTCTTCAGGTGTTTCCACAACTATCTTTAAATCTGTAGTATCCATCGTAATTAATTTTTAAAATCTTATTATAGTTTATTTACTTTAAGGAAGATAGTACCATAGATAAAACTAGTTAAATAATTAGTTCTAATATTCTAGGTTCTCCGTCTACAATGCATGCTAGTACAAGAGGACTCATACTTTAACTTTGTAAACTCTATTAATTCTGACGTAACCAGAAAAAATTATGAATATTGCATGTCTCGATTCTTAAAATATTGTAATTTAGACCTGGGTTCTTTACTTCAACTGCCACAACAAGAATTATCAAACCTCATCATAAAGTATCTGGTTTCTCAGAAAATCTCAAGTCAGTACAAGACCGTCATAATGGCCACAATAAAACATGCTTGCGAGATGAATGATGTTATTTTGAACTGGAAAAAATTAAAAAAATTCATCAAATCAGAAAAGACAGACAACGAGATATTCGGCAAAGATAGAGGTTATACTCACGAAGAAATACAAAAAATACTGGGATTCTCAGATCAGAGGTTAAAGACAGCGTTTCTTGTCTTATCATCTACTGGTATCAGAATAGGCGCTCTACAATCAATTAGAATAGGAGATTTAGAACGAATAGATAGTCTTTACAAAATTATCGTTTACAGAGGAGACAGGGAAGAGTATTTCACTTTTTGTACTCCTGAATGTGCTAAAGAAATTGATGCTTATTTAGATTTTAGAAAAAGACGTCGTGAGAAAATTACTCAAGATTCCTATCTACTCGTAAGAAAATTCAGTTTACAAACTAAAGTTAAGGGCAAGCCATTTAAGGGCCGTGCATTATGGGCAATACTTGAAGATTGTATTTCTAACTGTGGTCTTAGGGAAATAGATCACGCTAATCCATTCAAAAGAAAACAGATTCCTATTTTTCATGGTTTCCGTAAGTTCTATACAAAGCAATTGATAGATTCAAAAGTAAATCCTGAGATTAGAGAGATGCTATTAGGCCATAAGATAGGATTAGCATCTTGCTACTACAAACCTACTGAGCATGAAATGCTACAGGAATATTTGAAGGCTGTCGGATTACTGACAATAAACGAAGAAAATAGATTAAGAAATAAGGTAAAAATCCTTGAAGTTGAAAAATCAAGGCTTGACAAACTGGAATTATCCTTAAAGAGATTAGAGCAAGAATATTTCAAGAAATAACGAGATATTCCGGAATCAGAAGAACAAGATAAACATTGGGAAATTCTAAAAAAAGAAATTGATAAAATTCCTTTATCTGAACTGGCCAAACGAATACAAATTAATCTAGATAATACCAGACTATTTCACTTTAGTACCAGAAGAAGATTAAGATCGGCTGGTAAAGGAATGTGCTGAAAAACTATGAAAATGAATAAGAATAAGAATATTAAAATGAGTAACGAAAATACTAATGGTAAGGATATAGCAGACCATTCACAAACACGAGATCGTTTACACAATCCTAGTCAGAATCATATTCCTACTCGTAATTATGGGCCCTTTGATTTTGAGATCAATCAAGAGTTCATAGAGGAGAACAAAAAAAGAAACCTTAACCTAGTCAGTCATGGGCAGACTCATAAACAGAAGTTTGCTCCCTTTACACGGTCTCAGAGAAGAAAGAGAAGAATCGAAGTTTACAAACTCCATTTCGAACATGGCGTGCCCGCAACAAGAATAGCCGAGCTGATGAAGGTAGATAGGAACACCATCAATAACGACCTGAAGATCCTGTATCGTGAAGCTCTGAATGATTACAGCCCAGATGACATGAGTCTTGATGATATCCTACAGAAACAGTTATTGAGGCTTGAAACACAGCGCGATAGGTTGGGCCTTTATCTTTGTGACGCAAAAGGCATTAACAATAAGATAGCAATCGAACGTCTGATGGCAGATATTGACTTTAAACTCATTGGAGCCATCGAGAAAGTGTACCACAAAGAAGGTAGATTCTGGGACGAAATTATTAAAAAGATCAATAAAATAGCAGAGAATAAAAAATGGGATGTACGATACACAAGTCTCTTTGAGCTGCACAAGATTTCCACAGATTCAAGGAAAAGTCTCAACAAACTCATGGAAGATGTGTTGAAAGAGAAGAAAGTAGATGGTAGATAGGGAACAAAAATGAAAATGGCAAATATCAGGTTCGATGATCCGGAAGATCTTGCAGACCCAAGCCGGATATTTCTATCGGTTATGAAAGATCTGGAACTACTCGATTATGCCAGAAGATATTTTGAAAGAAAAGGCGATAATTCTTCTATTCAGAGGGCTCAAGAGATAAGAAAGTTCTACAAGCAAATAATACGAGATTATGTCTACATAGTTAGATCCATTATCCCGGAACAGATTATACGGGACCATATAAAATTATACTGCGAAAGAATTGACAGACTCGAAGACTAATAAATAATTGATTGAATTCCTTCAAACTCTGTTGTTCATCTACACACGCTGATTAAACCAGTTTAGATGATTACAAAAAAAAGATTTAAGAATCTATATTGCAGGGAAAGATATAATTCTCCTCAAAAACCTCCTGAATTTGTAGATATCAATGTATCAGAGCCATCTTCTGACTATGGGGATGAAGGGGAACAAGAGCAAGGAGACTAATATCATTATCTTATCTAAGTTTGAAAAACCAACTGACAATCAGTTCAAAAATTGGGTATTTATTATACTGATAGTTTCGATTTTTTATTTCTCTAGTTCATTTGTACCAAATCAAAATCAACAGGTAATGGGCCAAAACCTGAATCAAACTGGACCTGCTAATATAACCAATATCGTAATCAAACCTTTATTATCAGATCCGGACCTGAAGATAGAGTCTGTGGCCACCGGCTTCGATTTTCCGACAGGCATTGCTTTTTTGGGGAATAATGATATCTTATTACTCGAAAAAAACACCGGAAAAGTATACAGAATAGTGAATGGCAATATCACTAATCTTGTGATCCAACTTAATGTATCACAGAAAGATGAACGTGGTCTATTGGGGATCGCAGTAACAGGTAATGGTGAATCGAAACAAGATGACAGACTTGTTTTCCTTTACTATACTTATTGTCCTAAAATAAAGGCTGACGTTAATAATACTTCTCAAGGTTGCGGGAATTACGTTTATAGATATAAATTTGATACTGAGAATAGTAAACTGATAGAGCCTAAGTTAATTCTGACACTACCTGCTTTGCCAGGGCCGAGTCACAATGGAGGCGTATTGGAGTTAGATAAAGATGAGAATCTTTATGTTACTATTGGAGATTTGCAATCAACTCGTTTTAATAAAAACCAAACAGGTTATGACACTACAGCACAAAACATTGTAAACGGAACTCCACCCGATGGTCGGGCAGGAATACTTAGACTGACCCAAGAAGGGAAACCCATTGGTAATGGCCTTCTTGGAGATAAATACCCTCTTAACTTGTACTATGCTTATGGAGTAAAGAATAGTTTTGGCATAGGCATTGATCCAACTACAGGAACTGTATGGGATACAGAAAACGGACCACAATTTGGAGATGAAATTAATTTGGTTGAACCAGGCTTTAACAGTGGATGGGAAAAGGTACAAGGTATTTGGAAACTTAATCAGACAAAATCCAAAAATGGAATATATGATGAATCCAGCGATGATATAAAGTTAGAAGATTTTAATGGAAAAGGAAAATATAGCAGTCCGGAATTTGTATGGGACAAACCCGTAGCTCCCACCGCTCTGTTATTTTTGGCATCTGATAAATTAGGGTCAGAATATGAAAATGATATATTTGTAGGCTCAGTAAAAAACGGAGTTATTTATCATTTTGATCTTAGTAATGATAGGAAATCATTGTCGTTAACAGGCGACCTTTCTGATTCTGTATTGAATAGAAAAGATAATGCTGGCCAAATTACATTCGGTGAAAATTTTGGAATTGTAACAGACATGCAAGTTGGCCCTGATGGGTACTTGTATATAGTATCTGGGAATCGAGGAACAGATGCCGGTGCAATATACAGAATAGTCCCAACCTGAAATAAGATTGGACGATTTACGCGAATAAACCGTCGAGGGACAAAATTGACACGAAGTTATTTTATTTTAATTTATTATGCTTTTATTATACTAAAATGAGCCTAGTAATTCATCATCTGTTCTCATAAAACGTTCCAACTCATGCTGATCCGGTACTGGTGATATCTATATTTAGAAAACCGTGTCTCTCAAACTGTGTGTAATTTTCTTCCTAAATCATTAAATAATAGTAAATATAGATCTACGAAAATAATGAACGTGAAGATAAATAATGGGATGCTAGTTTTTGCTGTTTCTTTACTCATCACATTTTTAACGTTTTCAATTTTGAACTCTGCCAGTCAGATAGCGGCCGCGGATGAATTTACTATTGAGGCCAAAATTAATCTAGAGAAATTTAGTGGAGCTGATAAACTGAAAGTTGTAGCCTCAGCCAATGGCGACAACAAAACCAAAATAGTACAAGGCGAGGATCTAAAATCAAAAAGCACTACCGTTTCATTTCCATTTAATCAGAAGAACGACATTGTTAGTGTTGGCAAGCGTGATGAGTTTTTTGCATGTGCCTATGACATTAATGCGGTAACAAATGCAATGAAATCGTATTCCTGCGTCGAGGGAAATATTGAAAATACCGGTGGAAAAAACACAGTAGACCTGGGTTCTGGGCATTCGGGAACCTTGTCCACTGGTTCGTTCCAAACTGTAAGTGGTGGCGTTATTAAGGATCCAACTATTAGGGTCTCAATACCACTTTCAGACAGAAAGGATGTAAAAAATCTTAAAGTCGTTACCATGATTAGAGGAGAATTTGAATCCCGGACAATAGATGCACAAAAATTGCTCAAACAATCCGATCATAATACAATAATCGTTCCTTTAGTTTTTGACAAGGAACCTGAGATTGGGCCTATACAACTAGGAGATATGTTTTTTGCCTGTGTATCTGGCGACGAATTAAATCCACCTGAAGGAACAGAGTGTGAGCATAGAGTGACAGTACACACAGGACATATACATAACCTGCTGGCAAGATGAATAATAATTTATTTGCATTGATGAAGGTTCCGACTGATTTATCGGCTTAATGTTGCAAATTTGATTTGCTGGTCAATTGCTAATATTCCAAATTTTTGTTTTGTTAATATTGTTTTATTAAAGTGATCTTTGTAATTTACAGTTGATGCTATACCTGTATTAGGAAATAAAATCAATTCCGATAGTACGGATGAATGGACTAGGTAAACGACATCTATCTTTGTGCCCAATATCGGATACTTGGATTCTATTTAGGTAATATTCGAAATATTTTACTTTGCCCAATAGATACTACATATAAGTAACTATCCGGACCTACGGTAAGATCTGTAATTCCTCCAAATCCCTGACCAAATAATATTTTATCCACACCTGTTGCATATAGACTTGTAAGGAACTTTGACTCAAGTGAGTTAGGAAGGACAAGTTCTGTCCTATCGTTATTTAATTTAGAATGGTATATACGTCCATTATGGACATCGCCTACGAACATATCGTTTCTATATTGAGTACCCAATTTGTCCGAATTTAGAAATATTAGAGATGTGAGTCCTGCAGTCCTACCCCAAACTAGTTTAGGTTCACTATATTTACCTTTACCTTCAAACGTTACTAGTCTATTGGTTTCAAATTTTTGTTGAGAATAAGAAAAACCATAAATTTCATACCACCCACTATTAAAACCAGGATATACCAGATTTATTTCATCACCGTGAACTGGTCCATTCTCTGTTTCCCACAAGTTATTAGTTACCGGATCAAAACCTAATCCAAAACTGTTCCTGATACCGTAGGCATAATATAATTTTAATGGCATTGAATTTCCCAAGATTCCTTCTTCGGCGGGTTTGCCATCTTGTGTGACTCTAAGTATACCACTCCGTCCGTCCGCAACTAATCCGTCTCCAAAGTTCTGAGTCATTGTCCTAGGATTTGGTTTTTTAAAAGAAGCGTCAACGTCACCTATGGGTATGTACAGATTATTGTCTGGACCTATCTCTATTGCTCCTCCGTTATGCCTTGGTCCGGGCTTAGCAGGTAAATCCAAAAGAAGGATTGGATCTACAAGTTCGTTACCAACAAGTTCGTATCTATAAATTCGATTTGCTTCGGGTTGTAATCCTTTTCGATCATCATAGTCCTTGCCATTTATCTCCGTATAATATAGAAAAACAAATGTTTTAGAAGCGTTCTTAGAAACAGCGACACCTAACATTCCTCTTTCAACCGAATTTGCTACCTTTACATCCAGCAAGGATTTATTTGAAATAATTCCGTTTGTCACACGTAATACTGTACCTTTGTCTTTTTCTAGAACAACAAAGTCGTCTGGCCCCAGAAAAGCCATCGTTGTAGGCAACTCTAGCCCGCCAACTACTGGTTCAACTTCTAGATAAGGATCTGCAACAGACGGCTTGCTTTCAGTCTGAAGAAAGTTACGGTCTCTAAAAGCCTGCTGGGCATTAGCCTCATTATAAAAGCAAGGAACAATAACAATGGCGGAAAGTACAAAAGCCGTAATAGAAATCTTCGTTATTATCAATCTATGACCAGCCAATAAGCAATAGAAGCCGATATTAATTCATAAGGCCAAGTAATAGCGATAATTGACAAATATTCAATCATTTTATTGTAATTGCAATATGAAAACAACATAACTTTATTCAAAAGTCCAAAATTCTAAATAACAAGTTATATTGAAAAAGACTTTATGATTATTATAGCGATTGTTATCCACACGCTGAAATAGTCAAAAATTTACGTTTATTTATGGTTTTGAGTGAAAAAAGTAGATTACTTTTGGCGTGGATCACGGCAGTAGCAATATCGCTGGCATTAATTGCCCCTTATGAAATTGTAAATTCAGTCTTGGACAATCATCTAGACCAGCCCAATTCTGTTTCAAAATACGTCCTCGACGAAGATGAATTTACAGGGGATGCTGTTCCAATTTTATATAACTCCGATATGCTGTATAAGCAACCATAACTGCCCAACAAGGCGCCAGATGTATATCTGATAATCTGCGAAAGAAAACTATCTCTACCGAGTTATTCACTAGGGCATATTTGCTTTCCGTTTATCATATAGCAGTTTGGCGGCAAATAGTTAGCGCTTTCGAAGTTGTGCTCACCAATAAGAAAGAGCCAGATTCCAAATATGATTGCGGCAAGACTAACTGCTATAATTATCAGCATGAACTTTCGTCTGTAAAATCGGGGAATCTTTGAATTGTCGAGATTCTCGTCAGAGGACAAATTAAACCATTACACGCAAAATTCCTATTAACAGTTATAGATTCTAAGAAAGATCCTACTCTCGATACCAATACAAAGAATTATTTCGTCCACACTCTCCGCACATATGTATCAGTTTAATTTCGTTCTGGGTACCTTGCGTTCTACTTATGCTTGCTTGTGTTTGGTTAACATCTGGCGGTAGCACCAACGAGGGCTTACCACAATTCTGAGACTTGAAGTTCTTTTGTCTTCATCTCTTGTTCTCGTCCCTAGGGATCAGGTCGCTTCATGTAGTAGGGTTCTACTGTCTAGTCTTTAGCTTTTTATTCTGTTAGTCGTTCAAATACCTGGATATTATCATTGCTTCTATCGGATACGTATACACGTCCTTCAGAGTCTACTGCAAGGTGTTCTGGATCTTCAAATTCGCCATCTCCTTCTCCGGAGGAACCCCATTTTGCAATGAAATTACCTTGAGCGTCAAATTTTAGAACTCTGGGTTGTTGACTGCAGCCAGGATCAGATTGCGGATCCGTTACGTACACGTTGTCATATTTATCAATAGCAATATGCTCCATGTGACAGAATTCAGAATTTCCACTACCTTTAGAGCCCCACATTAAAACAGGGTTCCAATTGCTATCGAATTTCTGGATACGTTCGTTCCCCCTTTCATTTACTATGAAATTTCCCTTTGAATCTATTTCGATTGTAGTAGGAAGATCGAATTCGCCAGCCTTGTTACCTAATTTACCTATCACTTCGATAAAGCTTCCGTTTAGATCAAATTTCTGGATACGATTGTTCTTAGAATCTGCAACATATAGATACTTCAAATCTTTGTCTACAGCAACATGTCTGGGGTTATCAAATTTTCCGGGTTCATCACTCGGTTCAGCATCTTTGTTACCAAATTTCAAGATAAATTTACCTGTACTGTCAAATTTCTGCACTCTATCATTTGCCCTGTCAACGACCCATACATTACCATCAATATCTACATCTATTCCATACGGGACATGGAACTGACCATCACCATTACCTAATTTACCCCAAGCAAAGAGAAATGTGCCGTTCTTGTCGAATGCCTGGATTCTATTACCATCTCTGTCAACAGCATAAAGAATCTTTTCATCAGGACTAAAATCTAAGTCGTGAGGACGCGAGAACTTACCATCCCCAGTTCCTTCACCTCCCCATTTTTTAATAAATATATAGGACTGTTCTATATTATCACCTGTAGTCTTTTGAGTCGAGCCTGAAGCAATAGAACTATTGGTAGCCATTAAAGTTAGTAAAGATGTAACAAATATAGTTATGAAAAGCATGAAAAATCCTTTACTTTGCATTGCTAATGGGTATTATTTGAACATATATTAGATATGCGATATGATACAAGCATCTAACTATTAAAATATGACTCCTCTTATAATCTCACTTTACACGCGTAAAATGATCATTTTTTATATTAACTCCATAAAAGCAAATGTATAGTGTGCATTAGCTATGGTAGTGTTAATTATAGTTATGAGTTTATTTTTGGCGATTTTACTACTAAATAAGACCTATGCGTTTAAAATAGTGACAGTAGGAGATTTAGATTGTACTCATAGATCTTTACAAACGATGAACTCTATTTTATCATATCTAAAACAAAACAATACTGACCGGTTTATTTTCCTGGGAGACATAGATTATAGAAATAAAACAGATCTACGAACTTCTTACTCAGTATGTGGACAGCACTTTTTTGAACAGGTATCAAAATATACAGAACTAAGAATGATTAGAGGAAATCATGAAAACAATACATTATGGAAAAATATTACAGACCATTTTGCTGTTAATCACAACATATGGTATGAGAAGATTAACGATGTCCTATTGGTTGGCATGAATTCGGAGAAACCATTCCAGAGTTACTCAATGCAATATCAAAGTGTATCTCATTTTCTAGATCAAATCGCAAACCATAAACTAGTATTCATACATTCGCCAACATTACCAGAAGTTTGTACAGCGGTAACGAAGGATACTAGGAAGATGTGTGGATTTTATGAGTTATATCATCCCATGTTTGTGAAGAAAGGTGTTGATTGTGTAATTCAAGCACATCTTCATACAATGGCCATGTTCCAAAAAGGTGATATCTGCTATCCTATTTATGGAATGGGAGGCGCAATACCTGAAGCAATAAATCAACGTTATAGTAATATGACATTTGCATCGAATGAAGCTGGCTTTACTGTTATAGAAACTACTAGTGATAAAGAAACACATACCTTTTATGCAAATAATGGTAAAAAAATGAAGTTTGTATTTGACGATTAGAAATTAATAATACGCAAGTGGGATTAGAGCCGTACGCGATAACGGACGAAAATAATCCCACCGCTGCTGTAACATTGGAATGTTACGCTAGAAACACGATCGTCAACAAAGTATAAATTAATTTAAAACTGGTGGGATGAATTTGCGATCCCAGCCATGATAAGTCAAACCATCCCAACTGTGTGAGTAGTTTAGTATTTAACCAGCAGGTAGCAGACTTATTATAGGAAAGGTCACCTAATGCTAATACGAGTTCCGGATTTTTCTTTATCATGCCTACTACTGTCCTGTTGGGTTCATCGCCGCATCCAAAATCTCCGGCTGCAACAAAATTGAAGTTTTTAATGTTCCCTCGTTTAGATTCGATATTGTCCTTGCTTTCGGAGTAATTTAGCATATAGGGACATAAAAAATTGACGAATTACTCATGGTAATAAAAATCAAAATAACAAAGATACACGTTTTCATTATGAATTGAGGAGACAGATTGATTCTAGTTTCATAAAATAGATAGACAATATTAATTGTCATCTTCAATAGGGCGCTGATTTTGAGCAAATTTCCCTATATTTAGTTCTATATTTTTGGTCATGTCTTGTAATTATTACATCTTTCTTGTCCTAATTCAGCGTTTTACTAGCGTGATAAATGTTTAATAACGAATAATACGATTAATATCTAACTTATAATTTGGATAAAAGTAACTTAGAAGGAGATTCCTCTGTAAATTCAAAGGATTCTGATTTGGAGACAAGTTCGGATGGTTCTAGTATTAAGACATGTACAGATCTTGTAAGTGAAGGAATTCTCGCGGGTCAAAGAATAGCCAAGATCTCTGTTGTAACTCTAATCAGTATAGGAGTTGCAGAGTTGCTTATGGGATATGTCAGCGGAAGTGTAGTGGCTACAGCCGACGGGGTAGATTCAATGTCCGATGCTATGATATCTTTTATAGTATTGATAGGATTACGATTTGCAAGAAGACCTGCTGATGGAAAGTTTCAATTTGGTTACTATAAAGTAGAAAGCTTTGCAGCACTAATAGCGGCGATTGGAATGATCCTCATAGGCTCCTTCATAGTTTACCATTCTTATGAAGGATTTATCCATCCGAGAGAAATTCAACAGCCAATACTGACAATGATAGTGCTTGCGATCGCAGGTGGCATTTCCTTACACAGAGCGTTTCAAATGCGAAATATAGCAAACAAATACAATCTACTCTCTTTAAAGACCGATGCCAAGAATTCAATAAAAGATGGATCAGCCTCAGTTTTAGGTTTCTTCAGTGTTCTAATAGCCAGCCAGTTTGGATTCTTGCAAGCTGACGCTATAGGTGGAATGCTAATTGCAGGATTCATATTCTCCGTGGCTTATGTTTCCTTGAAACAATCATCACTGATATTAGTCGATGCGTGGCACAACCCTATCAGTTCAGATTACATGAAAAAACTAGTAGAGGAAAGGTTTCAAGGTATGATTAAAGTAAGATCGATAAAATTGCGTCAGACAGGTATGATCTCACAGGCTGAAATTCATGTTGAAATGGATGGCAGTAAACCATTGAATGAGGTAGAAGAGGTTTTGCTTAACACAGAAAGGGTAATCAAATCCAAAGTTCCCAGTATGGATATAGTTTTGGTTGTTCCCCATACGCCCGTTAGATCTGGCAGACGTTTATAATCGACCTAGCAAGACGAACACTAGTTAAAAAATTTGAGCATAATTTCATATAACCAAAATACTTACTTGTGATTTGGTAGAATTGATGAAAATAGATGGAGAGACTATCGGAATATTGAGCCTATTGGCAGGTATCATAATAGTATCAACATGGTCATTATCAACTTTAATTGAAGAAATATTTAGAATTGCTCATTGATTTGAGAATGAAAAAAATTTAATGCTTTAACATACATTTTTTTAACAATTTAATTTTTGTTTTTTATCTAGTCCCAGCCTATCTCGTACGGATCTTCAATGCTTTGATCATTTCTGTCGTAATAAATTACACTTGAATCTACATTTTCAGCCTCATCATAATTATTATCATTGTTACCGCCACTGAACAAGGCATGTACATTACCACCCTCCGCGAAGCAGCTCGTAATTCCATTTTCTGCAGGATGACCATTTGATTGTCCAGCACCAGAAATACAGTTTCGGAAGTAATTATAATTATGGGCAGAGATATCATTACCTCTGTCAGTATCGACCTTGGCTAACGTAGGATATGTAAAAGCGCTTGGAGATGCAAAGATGGTAGCTACTGCAGCAATTATGAGTGCTATTGAAATCAATTTCTTCATTGTATTCATTGTCGTAATAATTTAAAATAATAATATATTTAACTCGTGGCTCATTATTTTATGGCTCAATTTTTCATATCATTTTGAAATAAGTTATTTATATATCAAAATGCTCGAACTGAATAAGGAAAGTGTAGAAATGAAGCAGAATGATAGTTTAACGGCATTAAATAACATCAACCCAATCAAGCTCTATACAAATACGATAGGTGACAGTAGCCTAATGAGATGAAATTCAAATTAAATCTTGATCGTCAACTCTTACAATGTTGTTTAGATAACATAACTATTAAGCCTTAATCTTCTAAATCAGTATGTTAAAAGGGACTGAAATTGTAAACACGCAGTGGAACATATCTATATATTATCTATTAAGGTTTCTGAATGTCTGATTCTTGAGAAGCGATCAGAAGGTAAATTTTATTCGACTAAACATCTATGTCCTGTCAATTTTAATTGGCTTTCTGTTATTTCTTGGATTTCAACAATTTGACTTTGACAATGAATTACATGCACAATCGGGCTCACGTGTAACAAATGATAAGGTAGCAATTTTAAATTTTGATGATGGTCGTAAGTCACAGTTTACACAAGCAAAACCAATTCTTGACAAATATGGATTTAAGGCTACTTTCTACGTTGTCTGCAACTATCTCGGAAATAAACCTGGTTATATGGATTGGAACGAAGTAAAGCAATTGTATGCAGAGGGACATGACATTGGATCCCATAGCATGAATCACGCAAATCTAGAAATGCTCTCAAAGAAAGATCTTAAATTTGAAATAGGTCAATCTAAGAAATGTTTGGAAGATCATGGAATTGATGTTACAAGTTTTGCCTATCCATTTAACAAAGGCTCTAATGATAAAAAAGTTATTAAAATTGTATCAAAATACTATGACTTGGCTAGGACTGCTGGAAGTCCGATAACCTATCTGCATTGTGATGGATGGAAGGAACAGTCAAATCAAAACGACTGCAGAACCTATACTAAAAAAGAAGATCTTACTTTTGCGAATAGATATTCGATTAGAGGTTGGAGCCACGACCTGTCAAGATTAGTAAATTCATATACCGACAATGATTTACTGAAAAGATTCATTCAAATAGCGAACACTCAAAAGGAGCATAATAAGAACGGAGTAAAGGCAATACCAATAGTCATTTACCATAGAGCGGGTGATAACGAAGCTATTGACTACAACACAGACCTAAAACTTTTTGAAAAAGAAATGAAATACCTACATGATAATAATTTTCGAGTTATAACTATGAATGATCTGGAATATGAGAAAAAAACTGATTATTTATATATAAAATCGCCTAACGAACCTCTTCTCGATGGTGGAGTAACCTCGGTGTCAAGTGGGAATTAATCAGGTTCACGTATACCAACTAAGAATGAAGAGTAAATTTTGATTCCTATGAGCTCGGTACTCCTTTTAAATAAAGCAAAGTTTAAAGCTTGGCCAATATACGATAGAAATAAGCGAGTCTTCTTATAGAACTACTAGCGTTACTATAACGATGAGCCCCAAAATACAAAGGCTTCTCAAATTTCAGAATTCTAGCATTACCAGTTCCACCGAACCCGAATAAAATTTGCATGTTTTTAACATAATTATTGTAAAATTATAAAATAATATAATGTAAAGTTTGTTACTAATTTAATATATCTTATACTCCTTCAGAAAGATCGGACTGGTAGATGTTCCTAATTCATATTCAGTTACTTGTGATCGGTCCTAATATGAATATCTAACTTGTCGTCATTTTTGAATACAGATCCCCATAATCTGCACTTCATTTTGTTTTTTCTTCGTCACAAATAATCGGCCAAGTGCATAAGATATGTCGTAAATCCCCACACACACAAGATAATATGTACCTCAATAATATATAAATCAAGTTCTATTCATAGATAACGTTATTATATACACTGATGTCTGATCGCTAAAGATAAGCCAAGAATATCTGGATTATAATTAAGTCCAGTTTGGAATAATTTTTATGTCTTAGGACATATCTGCTTTCCATTTATCGAATAACAATTTGGTGGCAGAGAGTTCTTAGTGCCCTCAAAGGAGTTATATGCATCAGAAATGACAAAAAACCAGATGGCAAATACTATTACTGCAACTGCAATTCCTATAATTAGCCATACTCTTTTATCAGCCAATTTTGAAGTCGGTTTGGAATTGCTAACATCCCCTGGAATAGTCATAAATATCGCAGTGAAAAAAATATAATAAGGCTTTTGCATCCAAACTACACAAGTATTATTAGCACATCTTAAAGACGATTAATATATGATATCTATTGTTAGGAAATGAGAATTAATATGTCATTTGAACTCATTATAAGAATATCTATTATCCTTATGTTGATTATAGTTAGTGTGAGTAATTCTCCTTTTTATTCTATTCACACACATGGGCAAGAGACATTTAGGCAACTTCCATTTGACAGGAGCCAAAATGAACCCTATATTTCTGATTCAAATCTAAAAGTGGAGGTAGTAGCAGAAGGATTGAATGCACCTACAACTATGGCCTTTTTGGGGATTCATGATTTTCTTGTATTGGAAAAAGACAAAGGGACTGTATTGCGGGTAACAAATGGAAGTATTTCGGACAAACCTCTACTTGATGTTAATGTAGCAAATTCCGTTGAAAGAGGAATGTGCGGGATTGCAATTTCCACAGATGGCTCAAAGACTTACGTCTACCTCTACTATACTGAGATAGATGGCAACGATTATGATGATCGTAAAGGGAAACAACCAGAAGGAAATCGCCTTTACAGGTACGAATTAGTTGATGACAAACTTGTAAACCCTATCCTGCTTCTGGATTTACCTGCCCATCCGGGACCAAGACACAATGGAGGTGCGATAGAGATTGGTCCTGACCATAACATTTACCTACCAGTCGGTAATATTGATGCCTCCTTTAGAAAGCCGAATCCTCCAACACAGACTGAAAACTTCGGTGATGGTATCGTTGCTGACGGACGTAGTGGTATTCTGAGAATAACACAGGATGGTGAACCCGTTGGAGAGGGTATATTGGGAGATTCTATGCCGTTACGATTGTACTATGCATACGGTATCAGAAATAGTTTCGGACTGGGGTTCGATCCTGTGACGGGCTTCTTATGGGATACAGAGAATGGACCAATTGAGGGTGATGAGATAAACCTAGTAAATCCTGGATTCAATAGCGGTTGGCATGAGATCTTCGGTTTTTCCACATCACAAGAAGAATTTGATATCGATAAACTGGTAACATTTGATGGTAGGGGGAAATATAGTGAGCCCAAATTAGTTTGGGCCAAGAGCACCGGACTCACATCTCTAATATTTCTAAATTCGGACAAATTGGGGGCCGAATATAGAAATGACATGTTTGTTGGTGATGCCCACAATGGTCGTATATATCACTTTAAGATGAACAATGAAAGGAACGACATTGTACTTCCTGAGGCTCTTGCAGGAAAATTTGTAGAAAGTCCACTTAATTTCGGAGCTCAAGATATAGTATTTGGTAATGGATTCGGTGGAATTACAGATCTTACAGTGGGTCCCGATGGTTACCTATATATAGTATCTATTGGACAAGGCAAGGTATTTAGATTATTACCTCAATAGAATTTTAGAATGATTTGGTATTTGATTTACCGAAACCAAATTATGCTGCTATTAATTGTTAGTGTTTTGATAATCAAGGGTCTAGAATTTTCTTATTGATCTGGAGAGGTTCAATATAAATTGCTTATTACAAAAACCAAGGGTAAATTCTGCTATAAAACAGTGAGCCATGAGTTAAATATCTTATTAGTCAAAAGATTATAACGATGAATACAAAGAAGAAACCAGTGTCAATTGTTCTCTTGATGGCTTCAATAACTACCGTCATTATATCACTCACAGGTATTGTTAATTCAGTAGAATATGACTACGTGCACGCCTTGTTCAATGATGGTAACATCGATGTTAATGACGAGACTGAAAATCTAGATGCAAGTGTAACTTATTACGATTACAATGACCAAAGCATTGAAGATCCGTATGAAGTTGGTTGGGACTAGATAAATAACCAATAATGGATTGATAAATCTGTTGTAATCTCCCAAAAATCGCGAAAAATTTGCTTCCGAAGAGAGTAAAAATATAATAACGGCAAAGTTGCTAAAGAGAAATTCAGTCTTGGCCGCGTTATCCCTTATGTATTAATTCACAGTCTTTACCGACTTCATCGTTGTCTATACTAGTGTTAATCCATACCTCGTCATTGCCTTCTCCACAATTAACAATGTCGTGGGCGTTATCTGACTCCGTAGTATTCCTATTTGCGGTATAAATTTTATCATCATCTGCTCCACCACTGATTTCATCTATTCCAGGACCTCCTACTATAAAATCATGACCTTGTCCAGCAATAATAGTATCAGGACCTTTACCTCCTAAAATGGTATCGTTACCTTCACCTGCTATGATCTCATCCGCACCCAGTCCTCCCGTAATATTATCATTGCCTGTGCTACCAATTATTGCGTCGTTATTGCCACCTGCGTGAATTACATCATTACCTGCTCCACCAGCAAGCGAATCAGTTCCATTATAACCAATTATGAAATCATCGCCGAATAGGCCAATTATATAATCACTGCCTTGTAGCCCATTCATTCTATTGGAATTCTTATTACCTACCAACACATCGGTTCTATCCGTTCCCTTGCATACTCTTTTCTCATTTTTACACATTGTAGTTTTACCACTTACTATATTACAATATGATAATGATAAAAAAATGATACAAATTATTCCAAATATCGCTACAATTTTTAACGAATGTAAATTTATGAATAAAATTCCCTTATGATGATTCAAATATTCTGACATTTACAAGATTCAATTTCAGTGTCGTACAAGTTGTATTTTTTATCAAGTGTGAAGAAAAATATACATATTGATAAAAACAGAAAATTATGATGCTGTGATAGCGCTGTTTATAGATACTTTTTAGAAAAATACTGAACGAAATACCAATGGAATTAGAAATTTTTATCATAGATGTCCTAGGACAAACGAGAGACTTTAGAACTACGCAACTCAATTGTTAGAAATTGTGTAGGTTGTGCGTAAGTTCAAAGGCCTTCAAAAATATCTAATGGTGCAATCCAATAAAATTTAATATTTTTTCTCACTCTTAAATGGAACAAGGCTTTAAATGTTATTTTAATTGTAAAGTCGAATTTGACACATGTTTATCGTACAAATTCAAGTTTCTATCTCTTAGATTCGTTCTAAAGGTCCATATAACCATTGAACAAATTTTACAAAAGGAATTGATGTATCAAAAAGTGGGTTGTTGGAGAAAATGAAAACACGAAGAATATTAAAAGTAATTGAATGTTTTTATTATCGGCCAACTTAACTATATTCACAAATTTAGCCTCTGGTGGGAGGGCTATTAGTCTGCATTCAAAATGATAATTGCCCCCACCCATCAGATTATTTTATGCATTGCCATTAAGTCTCCGTCTCTTTAAAGCATTTGGTATATTAAATCCTCATATTGCTAATTCATTCTATGAGTGTAGAACACACATTACTTAAGGATATTGAAGAATCTCAAAGATGGCTTGAAGTCGAAAAAGATGATTCTACATACAAACGAGATTTAATCAACAGGATTGAATTGATAAATTGGGTATTAGACATTATGAAAAATCCTGATGTTTTTATTTGCGTTAAAATTGAATTCAGAATGAGTGATATTATAACGGCAATAAATAGAACATATACAATATTTGAAGCCGACAAGTTGCATAGTGAACTAAGGATACTAGATTGGATATTTTATCAGGTATGTAGTAACGACATAAAAAAGTTTGAAAGGATATAGCATTGAATGATTTAATATTGACTTTTATTTTTTCACTGCCTAGAAGTCGCTAGAACCGCCTGCACTAAACTTGCTGCCTTTGATACTGATGATGTCGGCCCGGTCATTTATCCACTTCAAGAATTCCAAGTTAAGTGTATGGCTTACTACCATTTTTGTGCCGGATAGATAAAAGGACGGGGTCATTCCAGTCTTATCAATGACTTCCTGACGAATCGCTTTCATATCCTGCCCAGGTTTTAGTATAACCTCTAGTGTGTAGATGTGATTCTCATTGGCATTCCTGTCAAATATGAGAGAGACAATCAACAAAGGATCCACCTTGGAAAATACCTTCTTTAACGCGCTATCAAGTATGTTGAATTTGTTTACTACTTCTTCTACTTCGCTCATGTCTAGAGTTTTTTAAAAGAATCTCCTTTATAAAAAAATCCATTTCAACTAACTTAGCCATTTAACAACTTAAAATTTTGGCCGATTACTTATAATTCTTAAGTTCTAATCATTTTGTCATGTCTAAGCCATTTCGAGGCATGTCACAGCCACAGATGACGCGCCTACGGCCTGACATTGTTTTGATTGAATATAGCGATCCTGGTGCAGAGTCGGTCCACATTTCGACTAATACATATGCTCTGCTGAATACCGGGCGGATGCTATTGGTGGACACGAATGTTTTACCTCTACTGCCTTTTGTGCGGCAGTTGTCAGATGATGGGTTTTCACCAGCCGCCTTGGTTATTTCACATCGACACGTTGTAGGATCAGGAGACGCTTTAGGTGACATAAAGACCGAATTCAAAATTCCCTTACTGCTTCATCCGATTGATGCGAGGGACAAGCAGGCACTGGCCGTAGGCGTGCCATTCGAGAACCCTATTGGTCATCCAGTTCTCAGCGAATTCGGTTTTGAGGCAATACTGTTCCCTGGTCAAACAGCCGGCTCTATCGTGTTGTATTCAAGTAACAACGGGGGTCTCCTCCTTACTGGCGATTCAGCATCTGGAACCTCAACAGACCAGGCGGAAGCAGGTTTGGAACGTCTGATCAGACCACCGATAGATACTAGTGAAGACGATGCTGAGTTACGAAGAGGGTGGCTAGCCTTCGATCGACCTCTCTCAACAGTCCTGCCGTATCACGGGACTGGATACGTTGATCGACCGGCAACGGATCTTGCTTCAGTCATGCGACCATTAATACGCTCAGAACCCACATCTTGGGATAACTTCCAAGATTAAGTTTGTTCTATGATCATTAGGTTTAATCAAGTACCAAACCTTTCCACTACAAATGCATGCCAAAGACTACTTTAGGAATAGAAAAAGAGTTGGGAAAGGTGGGAGGCTGGGTTATTTCTGTTTATACTCCTTCTTTAACCTCCCATCAGACTTTATACATCTGAAATATGGGCCTTTGTAATTACAAAAATTGCAAATTAGAATAATAAATGTGGAAATTTTTACCCTTTTCATTTGTTATTTATTGGCAGTAACACATAATTATTAATGCGGCTGATGGATTCGTTGGTCTTCTTACTCTGTAGCCAATGTAGATCACCTTTCCCATCAGTTAGCAAGCAGGTATACGTCTGGTGGGCCACAATCTACGATTCATTGTAATAGGCCCATCAGATTTTAATAAGACGAACCAAATTCTAGATAATTTTTATTTCCCATTTAATCATAATTGTATCCCTTCTTTCAATAGCCTATTGGAGGAAGGATTGTTTTTTGTATCCCAATTTAACCTCCCATGGGCTTAGATAATTATTTATTAATAAGTTCGACAAATCGATGTTTAGATTCACGCACTCACGGGAGATCTCTGTCTGGTCTGCATAGTATTCTCTCATCCTCCCATCAGGCTTTATATTTGCGAGTTCTTTCGGTTTAAGAGAAAATAATCTAATAAATTAAATGAGTTAGAAAAAGTTAGAGAAATACAATCAGCATTTCATGATTCTTATCACTTTCTACTATTCAAAAATTAAATGACTTTCTACCTGAGAAGTTATATAATTGTAAACTAACTTGTTACAACGTCTAAACACAGCAACTGGTGGGGCTCGATTGTTTCTTGTTCATTCAAACGGGTTGCCTTTAAACCCATCAGTTGCTAATTATAGTTAGTTTAAACTATTGTTACTTTAATAAATATTATGATCGAAATTCTAATCAAATTCAGTATCTTTTGCCGGAACAAAAATCAATTTAAATTTTAGGACCTGACAATTAAAGTATTTATTCTTTAAATGTTTAAGTTGCATATGATAGGGACAATAGGTTTTGAATCAGAAATTTTAAGTTCAGTAACTGAAAATATTGATAAATTTATTGAAGACATGGCAAAGCAGCACGGCAGCACATTCAAACTTATTGATATTAAATTTGCGGTTTCGATTATGTTTTCGAATTGATCTTACCTTTAATTACCATATTCCCGTTTATTCTCAATTGTGTGCTGCTGGATTAACTAAACCTGCGGAGACTCATTAGTAATGCTTTGCTTATTTGATATATAGAATTGATACCAATAAATCGTAATATTCTAGCTACAACACTTGTAGTATTATCATTACCAATAATTAACCTAGGTTACATATCATCAGTAATTGCAGATAGTGATTATTGTTATGACAAAGTCGGTGATGGTCATCATTGTTTTGAAAGAGAAAATAGATGTGAAAAAGCTCAAAAACATGATGGGATAACAAAAAGTCATTGCTATAAAGAGGATTGATTGATTGTTCACACGTTCGTCGGATCTTTTTAAGTTACTTTCCATGAGAACAAATACATATTTTAATCAAGCATACCCAAAGAAACATATAACAACTGGGACTTCTCGGATGATGAACAAGAAACAACCAAGGATCCCAGTTGGTGTTTAAGCGTAATATTATTGTCTAATTAAATATATAAACGTTTTTAGATACTCTAGAATTTTTTTAATAATACTACGGGTTTCGAGAAGAATGATTTAAAATATTTTGGTTTTCATTGACGGATTTTAAAACATTTTGTTTTCAGATTTGCTCATTTTGATTGGCAATAGATTCTACACTCTAATGTTGGAATTTGTCTGATTATTTTTGGAACCATTATGGAAATAGGATTTTTTGTTTGTGAGTATTAATATTGAAAATCCTTTACACTAGAACAAAATCTCAAATTCATTAAACACGTTTATACACATCGTAGAAATTTGAAAATGATTAACATTTTTATATGAAAGATATGTTGGATAAAACGTGATTAGGCAAAATGCATATTTTTTTGCATCGGTTTTGTCAATTATTTTGATTTTTTCGTCTACAATTTCTCCTTATTCGAATCTGAATACATACGGTGAAGCTCCTGCAATTCACACATCCATGGAGCAATATGATAAGATTAAGAATTGTACTACAGATCTCAGTAAGAAACCTACTTCAATAGAGTATCTAACTTATTTCAATTGTGGGCATGTTTCAAAAGATGAAAGCGGAAGAGCGGTAAGACAGTTCACACTTATCGTTCAGGAAAATCAAAAGATACCTATTTCTTATGAAGGACATATTTTTGACGGATGGACATATAATGGCACTATACCTGGACCAACTATAAGAGTTACGGAAGGCGATCTAGTCCGTATAAGAGTAATTAATAGCAATGACAATTCCAATCCTCATTCACTTCATACTCATTCTATCCATTACGCCAAGAATGACGGCGTTTCAATGGGTGGATATCCCGGAGGTGCCATTTCACCAGGAAGGAGTTTCACCTATGAATTTGTTGCTCAACCATACGGGGTCTATCCCTATCACTGTCATGTAGATCCAATAGCAGATCATATCAATAGGGGATTGTATGGAATGTTTATTATAGATCCAAAAGAGCCTCGTCCCCAAATGACTGAGATGGCTATGCTCCTTAACGGCTATGATATGGATTTCGATCAAGAAGGACCTACCACATTGCCTCCTGCTGCTCAATTTGACACAAGTCTACAAGACGATACAGGCTCTAATATGACTGCAGATGCCGATAGTAACGAAACTAACACAGGCTCTAATATGACTAATATGACTAATATGACGCACGTATCTGTTCCTTCATCTACGGAAGAGGAGGCTAGTGAAGAGGCGTCTGGTGAAGAAGAGAGAGTTAATGACATTTACACAGTAAATGGAAAGGCATTTGAGTACATGATGCATCCAATTGTGTTACAAACTGGCAAAGAATATCGTATTTACGTTGTAAATATGCTCGAATTTGACTTGGTCAATTCATTCCATATACATGGGTCCATGTTTGATTATTATACTGCCGGTACTGACGAAACATCAGACTATATTACAGACATAGTAACGTTATCACAGGGAGATAGAGGCATTATGGAATTTACATATGATTATCCTGGAACTTACATGTTCCACGCACACCAGACACTGTTTACTGATCTAGGCTGGATGGGACTCTTTGATGTCAGAGGAGATCCAATTAACACACCACGAAATGATGCCACATAATAGAATCGAATAACATATTGAGTACACTAGATTAATTCGAGAACAAGAAATTAATACTGATAATTTTGATAGACAGAGTTAAGTATTTACTTGATTCGTTCCAATATTTGATAATCATCTTTTCCCACGATAAGAGCCAGATTGTTCCCAGAATCCCATTGGACATTTATGACAACTTTGTTAAGATTCAAGAAAGTGCATTTTACAGTTCCCATATCACCTTCTTTCAATCTGCTATTAGGATCATCTGTATGAATAAGTTTGATGCGTTTGCCACATAATCTTTCATCAAACATTGTAGTCGACTTTCGATCTATTGGTATAGCAAAATTGATTTTTCCCTTATTCATTTATTATCGACGGGTTCTAGAGAGGGTATTAAGTTTTGCATACAACTATATCACTTATTATTTACTTTGTCTTTCATTTTCTTCCAGTCACCTATATCATGTTGTGGTCCGATTGATGCTCCACTACCAGTATAATCACCCATTACCTCCAAAACATAGTCAATGTCATTCAGTTTTTTTAGAATGACTAGGTTCAAGCGGTGATGCGATACGTAGTGAGTACCCTTATCATAGATGGCAGGAACTGATCCAGTCGTCTCCAAGATATGACGTCTTGATTTCTCTGGATCTGTTCCATCTTTCGTGAAGACTTCAACAGTATACATTGGTTTTGGATTTTTTGGATCTTGTCGCAAACGATTAACGAGATCGAAAACTAAAGCAGGATCTACTTTATAAAAAATTCTGCGATATGTTTCTTCTAATTTCGTACTCTGTAGATTGAGTTCTTCTAGTTCACTAATACTTTCTTTCTGCTCACTCAAAGTAATTCTTTCCCTCGTTTCTTCTTAAAGAAATCATAAGTTATTTCTGGCGATACAAGCACTTTAATCCTAGTAAAGTCGCTTTTTTATTAATATCAAAGGCTTGATATTTTTAACGCTTAAATTTTATTTCTTTCTTTTCTTAACAGTTGCCTTCTTACCAGCCTTAGTGAACCTTTTAGGAATGCCAACAACTTCAAATTTAACAGCATTTAGAGAAGAGTATAGAAAGAAAGGTCTACAGATAGAAAGTAAGGACTACCCACAAGATGACTTTGTTCTTATTTCAAAGTTAAAGGAATTTGACAGACTGGTAGACCCTACACAGGGAATTAGGAAGGTAATTAGTTCAATGGTACGCCAACCAGTTACAGTATTCAACAAACAAGGGAAGCCAGAAGTAAAAGACGCATTATATTATTCAGGTTATTATTATGGAGTAGACAAAAACGGTAATGAAATAGGTGCAGAATTTTATAATGAAGGAGTCTATAAAAGACCAAAACTGGTATTTACTTACAGACCCAGCAAACCTTTATGATCCTAAAACAGGAGAGAAGGGGAGAATACAAACAAAGTGGTGGTTCAGTTATGGAACATTACATATTCTTACCAGAGAAAGAAGAGGATAGAGTAAAATTCCTAAATGATATTATAGAAAATGCAACAGGCACATACATAAGCAACTTGTCAATTGGAGGACATTTATCATACAGAAACCCATGTCCAAACAATGATCATTCAGGTACACATGGCGGCGCTTTCACATGGGAAGTCTTTTGTGACTTGTCAATTGAAGAACTCGGTGAACTCCAGAACAAAAACTATTACACTGAAAAGTCAACTGGTGCCATTAAAGATAGAACTGGTCAACGAGTAGCATATGATCATTCTACCAAAAAGTAGAGACAACAACAGGCAGATAGAAAATGGCAAGAGCAAACAAACAACTTAAGAAAATACAAACACGCATTAGAAGAAACAGGAAGCGCATGCAGAAATCAAATAAGTAAAATGAATAATAAGAAATGTAAACATGGATACTATACAGATCCTAACGGTAACCATATTTATCCAGAAAAGAGTACAGCCGAACTAATAGAAGAAGCAAAGAAATTATTTGAAAAAAAGCAACCTATTACAGTATCAAAACCAACACCACTAACAGAACGAGACAAAGAAATAGAGAAAGTAAGGCAACAATACAATCAATATTTTCATGAAAAACAACAAGAAGGTAAAATATCACCGCATTGGTTTCCTAAAACATTCTTTGATAGGGATACAAAGAAAAATGAAGAAAAATAAAAGAGAAGAAAGAAATCGTATTTTAATTGACTTATTAGAAAATGCCTTCGACTACTAGGCCTAAAACAAAAATTCTTTTGTAAAGACTGCTACCATTTCTTTATAAAGAAAGAAGAAACGTAAAGTACAATATTTATGACTCTTCTTCCCCCACTGGCTCATAAGTTCCCTCCTTTGTCCAAATACCTCCGGCCAAATTTTGGTCGTTTATAAAAATAAATAGTGGTTTTTCATATCTCAGAATATTGATAATGTCGTTAAATCTACTGATATGGTAACAAAGGTAGATTAAGTTGCCGCCGATTAACTTATTACAATTAGCAGGTATTGTCTGATAAAATTTAATCACTCCAACGTCTGCACCAGATTTGCCTTTGAGGACGATCTCGGCTTCCGGATATCCTGTTGACGTATTCGACCAATAAAAGATACGATATGATTCAAACTCTATCATACTAACAAACGAAATTGTTATTATAAAAACTCACGGAAACATTATTGGCTAAAACATTTAGATAAAAAATAAAATAATTTATCATATTAACGATTAGTCAAAAATTGATGTAAATTCTTCCAGGTCATAATCATAATTTAAAAGTATCAAAGAAAGGCAATTCGGCATGCCAATTTTGTAATGAATGCTACCATTTTTTCATAAAGAAAGGATAGGATAAATCGGAATCTAGATTTTCTAACGTTCGGTTTACCATACATTAGACTTTCCTAAATACGAGTAGCGAAATTTGAGCACGAAAAAGATAAAACACCACATGCAATTTCATTGATGTATATATACAGCCAACTTAAGGAAGATAGTACTAGATTTTTAATTTGATTTCTAGAGATCTATTTGTAATGAATCCCAAGACAAGATTATATATAATTTGTACAGAAGGTTAGCTGTGCCGTCGTAGCTCAGCCTGGGAGAGCACTCGACCAATAATATTGGGGTGATGCTGAAGACCGAGCTGTCGTGAGCTCAAATCTCACCGACGGCATTTAGGGTTTAAGAAAATCGTTATTTCAGTCATATCCCCTTGGAAGCTAACAAACTACCAGAATCATTGATCATGTTTTTATGTCATACAGTTATACGATCACAACACGGACGTTGGAACTGGATGCCCGTTAATGTTGACCTAGTCTCATTACACCTCCTTTATCCATATCCGTTATTGAAGTAACCATAGAAAAGCACTGATGAGAAAACCAAAACCAACAACAACGCCAATTGTTATTCCAGACGATAAATTACAATTCCTAAAGAAAAAATTAGATGATCCAAACATATCACAATACCTGAAAAGAGACTTTATTAGAGAAATAATGGGCGGTACCTGTTTCATATGTCAAGAAATGCCTACAAAGATAGCAAGTTATGATATGGATGGTATTTCACTGATTGAAAGATATTGTGATAAATGCATAGAAAAGGCTAATTGAACTTGGATATTTGTAAAAAGTTATAAATAAAATTTCATTGAATAAGTTTTATCTAACTTTGAATTCATCGTGAAGTAGATCATAGTTGGTTGTTGTAAGGTCTTTCACCGGACTGCACCAATCAATTAAATTATCTCTATAGGAAACAAAATCGTTATTATGTAAGTAAGTGTAAGAGACATGCGTATGACCAATCCTTTATTGATAGCATTCAAACGAATCTTTTGTAGTCATGACAATACCTTTTCATTTAGAAAGTATAACGATTTTGATTTCTTTGAATATAATAAATGTATTAACTGTGAAAAAATATTGAGATATCTCAGGGGTTTTGATGAAAGCATTAGAGGGTGATAATTTTTTAATATTAGTCTTCAAATTTTGATAATCCTCTGGTGGTTAGGAGCCACTATTTCTGTGGTAGCACTCTTTATTACTCAATACAAGTACTATGTGATTTTGGCTTCTATAGGGTGGATAATAGTTGGACTAACTTCAGGGCTCATTATCTATGCATTAAAAAGAAATAATAAAGAAAGTCAAAGAAATATGTCTTCGAATATCAGCTGATTTCCTTTCCGCCTTGCTCCTCAATTACTACAAGAGTAACGGTAGAAGTTATACCCGGTATCTTTCTAATTCTATTAGTAATTGTGTGATTCATTGTTTCTGTATTGTCTGACTTTACTTTGACAAATACATCATGAACTCCATATGTTCCACGAACTTCTTTCACATCAGAAAGCTTTGCAATTTCATCAATTATTTTTTCTTCTGAACCAAGTGTGCAATTTACAAGTATATATGCAGTAGGCAATAATATTTTTATGAAAATTAGTGTATTTTAGTCTTTTCAATCCCCTGTTATTGGAATGATGACAAAATAATTTTCTACTGTTTTAAAGTATAAAGTTTGTAAAGTTCGCCCGTTCGTTTACTAACATAATTCCATTCTCTTGCACTATAGTTAACTCTAACAAATTCTTGCCTTAATTCCGGATGCAGTCTAACATATACATCATCTCCTATTGTGATATTATTTGATTTTGTCAAAGAAGTCATTTTAGCCGATACACTCATACAATAACTTATGATATCCAATGGTGAATTTTCATCTTGTCCATATTGAACGATGATGTTTTCCCCTTCGTCTATTCCAATTTTTGCACTTAAATCAGGATAGTCATATTGATTTAAGATTGGATTTAATCCATTTTTTATGATTGTTAACATAGAGATACCGCATCTAACGGCCCTATCACATACTACATATTTATTTGATAATGAAGGAAAGAATGCAATCACCGCATCGCCTACGTATTTTAAGACAAATCCTTCGTATCTATATACTGCCGCCGACATCTCATAAGTGAATGCCCGGATTATTGTTACTAATTTATCTACCGGAATGGTCATTGATAGGTTTGTTGAACCTACTAAATCTACATATAAGATGACTAGTGGAATTTTAGAATTAACATGATTTTTTAGAAAGTTCTGTCCAGGTCCCAAGTTTGAGTCATATTGATATCTCCTCTTAAGGGCCTTCCATATCCTGTTTTGAGTTTGTTTAATTTGAGTATCTGTATCGTATATAACCTCTGATTCTAACTTTCCTCTTTTTTCTCCTGCATTCATAGAAATAAAAGGCGATCTACTTTTATTCAAATTTTGAGATTTAATTTTATCGACTTCCTTGTTTTCCGTAGTCATAAATTGTATTCCTGCCGATCTTTGACATAGTTTTCAACTAATAATAAGATATTGAAGTTTTAGAGCTACTTTGTAATACCTGATAGCACACAATATCAATATACGAAACTTGCAATTCGATGTTATAAGTTAGTAATAATTTGATCGAATCATTTAGTGGTTAGTAGTATTTTGGATATTAAAAGAAAGACTAATTAGGACTAAAGTTTATCTGGACTAAAGATATCTATTTTTTATGAGAATCCCGAATAAAGAAAATGATGATTTTAGTAAAAGAGTAAATGGTTATTTTATTGATATTGAGAATATTTACTTAAAAAGTATAAAACCATTCCTAACTACAAGAGAAGTTAATGTAATGCTTCAAGACGGTTCTGTTACAAAATCTTCTACTTTTGATCCTGAATCTGTGATTGGTTTTTATCGATCTTTTCTAAAAGATCTGAAAAATTGGGAAATACGTGATATACAGCAAAATACAGGTGATTCGAATCGGATTTTTTGTCAAATTTCTAACAATTTGGATAATTATATTATCAAAGGATATTTTGGAATACAGTTCAATGTTTTACCATACTATAAACTAGACAAACAAGTTATACAGATACAAAAAGAATTATTTGATCTTTCAGTTAAGAATTCTACATTATCAGAATCAGTAGCAAATATTGGTAACAGTACTATAAAACAGGAATTAAAAAACTTGGCTCTTGATGATTTAGAATTTGAAGATTTGTTTGAAAGGTTACTTCAAAATCAAGAATTAATTGTCAAACTAGAGGATAAAATAAAAAATGTTGAAAAATTATATCCAGAATTGGATGGAGCGGAGAATAAGAGAAGTTCCTTAATCTACGAATTAGAAAATTTGATCATAAAGCTATATCAGGTTTCTCCAATTTTAATTGATTATAATAGACTAATGCAGGGGGAAGAGGGCATCATAGTATACTTTGATATAGAAACTAAAGTTGATAGGAAAGGAAAAAAATCAAACAAATCAGTGAATTTTGCCCAGATGAAATCACACACAAAGGAAAGAATATTTGACCTTTTTAAAGAAATTAACTCAGTAATGAACAAACAACACCCATAGATAATTCAATTTATAGCAGAATAAAACAAAATTCATAATATTGGTTGAATAAGGTTAATTGATTGAACAATCTTAGCAAGATGTATGTGAGGGACAATATCCCTTCAATAGATGATTTATTTAGGGCCCAGAAACTAATGGACAAGGATGTAGTCAGAAAAACGCCACTATTAAAATCAAACACATTTTCAACTTCTGCAAGAACAAACATTTTCTTAAAACTTGAACTATTTCAAAAAACAGGTTCTTTTAAAGTTAGAGGAGCATATTCAAAAATAAATTCACTTACAAACGACCAATGCAAATCTGGTGTTATTGCAGCCTCAGCAGGTAATCATGCACAGGGAGTTGCTTATGCTGCACACAAGAAAAAAATCAGATGCACTATTGTAATGCCAAAAAATGCATCCCCTGCAAAAGTTGCCGCAACGCGCTTTTATGGAGCAAATGTAATTCTTTCCGGAGAGACATATGATGAATCTTGGAAAATTGCTGATTCAATGTCAAGGGAAAACGGATATTCAATTATCCATGCATTTGATGATCCCATTGTCATAGCAGGACAGGGCACTATTGGTTTGGAATTACTGGAAGATTTGAAAGATATTGATAAGATCTATTTACCGCTTGGAGGGGGTGGGCTTGCATCAGGAGTATCTATTGCCATTAAAACTAGGAGACCTAATGTCAAGATTATAGGAGTCGAATCCAAACAATTTCCTACAATGAAAAAATCACTAGAGCAGGGAAAGCCATGTCATATTAATGGTGGATTCTCAATTGCTGATGGTATTTCAGTTAAATCTCCAGGAGAACTTACATTTGAAATATGTTCAAAATATTTGGATGACGTTGTTACTATAGATGATGTTTCTATTGTAGAGACTATGTTTTTGCTTATGGAAAGAGAAAAGGTTGTAGTTGAACCTGCCGGGGCGGCAAGTCTAGCTTATGTTCTTTCATCTGGTAAAATGAAAAGTAATCAGAATATAATTTCTATCCTTTCTGGGGGCAATATTGACATGTATCTATTAGGCCAAATAGTAGCTAAAGGATTAATGCAGATGGGAAGATTAGTTAAAATATTTATCCAATTGCCTGATAAGCCAGGTGCCCTAAAAAGTGTTGTCGATAAGATAGCCGAGCTCAGTGTCAATATTGTGCAGGTTGAACATGATCGCCTGAGTTCCAATGTTGCAGCTGGCTCTGCTGGAGTATACCTGAGTCTAGAACTGGAAAATGAGAAACATTCAAGAAAACTCTTAGATTTTTTAAAGAAAGAAAAGATGATTTTTAAGGTTGTCCCCTAACTACAGTAGCAATATTCTCTAAATCCAGCTTTATCTGCTGTAGCGCCACCAATCTTGACCAAAATAAACTCATTTTTAGCTCTTGCATAAGAATCATTCAAATTTCTTTGATTTTCTCGCAAAATTTGATACTCTTCCATAGTTAATTTCTTACGAGATCCAATCTCTTCTTCAAGATTCATGTCCTTTACTATTTCCTTATAATTCGCTTGAATAACTCCACTGAAAACCATTGCACTACTACCACTGCCATAAGATGCAAATCCAACCCTGTTGCCTTCTATTTCATGATGTTTTTTATATTCGTATTCAAGTAAACTCCTAAATCCCATATACATGGATGCCGTATACAAATTTCCGATAATATTAGAACCTTCAAGACAGCTTGCCATTTTTTTCTCATACACCTCATTGTAGAACGAGGTTTGCATGAATGCTTTTCTGAATTGCTCATCTGCCTTCATGAATTCTTTATCTGCTAAAATAGATTCTATAGTGCCGCGACTATCGTTTGGAACAGGTTCATGAAAACCTATCTCTTTGATAACATGTTGCCATCGTGGAAGTGTTCTCCACTCGTGCCTTAACAAATAGGCTAATGCCTTTTCTCCCATTCTTCTATATGGTAAATGTACTGTGAACAAATCTATGTAATCTGTTATGGATTCTCCGTCCTTAATGTGAACCAATCCTGTTCTCATTGCCTTTTCTTTGTAACTATCGAAAGCCTTTCTAACCTGTATTAAATATAATAAATTGGAATATAGCCCATTTACAAGGGGTGTCTCCTTCCCAAATGGCCTGTAAAAATCATACTCATTCTTGATTATTGTTGATGTAACTTTAGGGTCCAATGCTAGCAACCTTGGATCTTCCTTGATCAAAAGCGCTACTGCTCCTGCACCCTGTGTATATTCCCCAGCCGAGCCAACATCGTATTTAGCTATGTCGCTTACCACTACGATGGCAGCCTTTCCATTATTTTCTTCGGCTCTAATCCAATTCGTGTTATCATAAATTGCATAAGAGCCACTAACACAAGCAAATTTGCATTCAATTCCTCCCGCATGTTCAAATGAACCATCACCGTAGACTTGTTCCAACATACCCACAACAAATGAGTTTAATGCTTTTGATTCGTCAAGACTTGATTCGGTTGCTACGTACAATCTACCAATGTCATCTGGATGCAAATTATTCTTCTTCATTAGCTCAAGACAGGCATTTGATGCCATACATGCTGAATCCTGATTCGTGTCTACAAAGGCCATCTTTTTTATCCCTATCCCATGTTCCAGCTTTTGAGGATCGATTCCTCGTGCTTGGGCAAAATCTTTGTAATCTATGTACAGTTTTGGAACGTATATCGCAAGATCATCAATGCCAGTAGGCATGTTAACAATTTTTCTCATAATAGACATTTAAAGGTACTTGTTTGATATTCAACTCAAAATGAAAGAAATCCAATAAAAATTAGCATTATTTTAAAAAAATTATAGCATTTCCGTCTTCTGCCTGACATTTAATATGATTTTCTTAATCAGGTGGTCTATTGTAGACCTATACCTTACACTAGAATCATACTTCTTGCTTTAGCTAATGAATTCGAATAGTCTCATAGAAATTATTACGTTCATGGGCCATGAACCCAATCTGCTTAATTGCGGTAATAATTTTATCTGACGTTAATTCTGTTGACCTCGCTCCCGTTGCACTAACAACTTCTTCACCAATTAAGGTCCCTCCAAAATCATCTGCACCGTACGTTAATGCAAGTTGAGCCATTCCTACACCATTAGTAAGCCATGATGATTGAAGATGATCGATAAGTCCAGAAAAAACAATCCTAGATATTGCAATCATCTTTAGTAATTCTAAACCTCCAGAAGAATATTTTATTATTCCATCTGCTTGCATTTTTGTATTATTTGGTTCAAAGCTCCATGGAATAAATGACATAAAGCCATGAGTCTTTTCCTGCAATTCTGCAATTTTCATCAAGTGTCTTGCACGTTGTTCATCATCTTCTCCTGTTCCGTACATCATCGTAGCCGAAGATTTTATGCCAATCTCATGGGCTTGCTTCATAATATTTAGCCATTCATCACTTTTTATTTTCAAGGGGCTAATTCTTGATTTTACATCGTCATCAAGAATCTCAGCACCAGCACCAGGTAAGCTGTCCAAGCCTGCTTCTTTCAATCTAGAAAGAACTTCCCCTGTACTACTTTTTTCCACCTTTGAAATAGTATCAATTTCAGAAGCTGAAAGTCCATGTATCGCAACGTCAGGACATCTCTCCTTCATCGTTCTGAATGCTTCTTCATAATACTCAATCTTGAGGTTTGGATTGTGACCTCCTTGCATTAAGACCTGACTTATTCCAAAAAGATCCCTTGCTGTTACGACCCTTTTTACTACATCATCTACAGATAATGTATATCCTTCAGTATCACCAGGAGCTCTGTAAAAAGCACAAAACTTACAGTATGTTATGCATACGTTAGTATAATTTAAAATAATGTTGTTAACAAATGTCGCAATTTTACCATAGAGCTTATCTCTTAAGATATTTCCAATAATGCCTAAAGCGTAGGGATTGTTAGATCTTATTAAACGGATACAATCATTTAAGGTAAGTCTATTTCCATGCAACACTTGATCTAGAATATCGCTTACATCAGATTTCTGGATCAACTCTTGTGATAACAAGCTCATAAACTATATCTTTCATGACGATTATCAACGATATTTAATCTTTACAAACATTCTTGAAAAAGTGAAGATTTTATAGCCGGTATTGACATCATCTACACAATTTGTTACAAAGTATTGCAGGTAGTTCAAATGCTGTAGAGAAGGTCATTCACGGTGAAGAATTATCATCCAACGATGGGATGGAACTTATGAGTAATGAAAATGTTTTCATATTGGGCGCCGCTGCCGATCTGATAAAAAAAAAACTAACTGGTAACTCTATAACTTTTGTTGTTTCATACTACTTGAATTATACAAATGTCTGCGCGGCAAGTTGTCCTCTTTGTGCCTTTTATAGAAAAGGATCTGAGCCTGATTCATATACGCTGACAATCGAACAGATACTAGCAAGAGCAAAAATAGCCATAAAAGAAATGAAGGCTACAGAACTCCATATTGTGGGTGGATTCCATCCAAAATTAGGGCTTGACTACTATGAAAAAATGATAAGGGAAATAAAGAAAGAATTTCCATCAGTTACCGTTAAAGCACTCACACCAGCAGAAATTCATTTCATTTCTCGTATTACAAAGAATACGGTAAAAGAAGTACTTTCTAGATTAAAAGACGCAGGCCTCGATGCCTTACCTGGGGGAGGAGCAGAGATATTCAGCAAAGATATCAGGGATCTAATTGTGAGGGGTAAATGTTCTGGAGATGAATGGCTCAATACCGCAAGAATTGCTCATGAAATGGGAATACGATCAAATTGTACCATGCTCTTCGGCCATATTGAAAAACCACAACATGTTATAGACCATTTAATTAAAGTACGCGAATTACAAAAGAAAACAGGAGGATTTATTACTTTTATACCATTGAAGTTTAGCCTAGATAATACAGAACTGGAACAAAAGGGGTTAATTGAAAATGAAAGCTCTTCTATCTATGATCTGAAAGTAATTGCTTTATCAAGACTTATGCTGGCCAATGTAATGAAAAATATTTCAGTATATTGGGTTGCATTAGGAAAAAAATTAGCTCAAGTCGCCTTAGCATATGGGGGAAACGATCTTGTTGGTACTGCTTTTTCAGAAGAAATTTTTAAAGCTGCGGGAAAAACTACAGGAACTTCAATTCAAGAATTAGTTTCACTGATTAAGGATGCAAAATATATTCCCTTGCAGAGAGACACATTTTTCAATATATTGTAGATTTAAAGATCTAAATCACTATATGTGACTAGACAACTCGGTCAACTTTTTCATTGTTACTATCTACAAATAATAGTTCATCATATGAGAGGATACTACTAATCTTTGCTTTTCTTAGCATCGTTATTATTGAATTCTTTCCCTCATGATGCATATTAATAGTCAGATCATTTACATACATCTTGACAAATTTTTCAATTATTAATTTAGAATTCCCTCTACTAAATTGCATCGAATATTCTAATGCATCATCCAAATGTTGAAGTCCATATTCTATAGAACTCTTGAAAAGCTTGTCAAATTCAATTATCTCCTGGGTTGTGAGAGAACGTTTACTTATAACGTTAATACCAAGTGGAACAGGCATACCATTTGTAAAATCGTGCCACCATCGTCCAAGGTCCAATATTTTCTGGAATTCATCTCCGAATGAAATTTGAGCTTCATGAATAATTAGGCCAGCATCCACCAATCCAGATGAAACGTACTTTGGTATTTCGCTAAAGATGATTTCAACTCCATCAAATTTCCCTATAGCTAGCTTTAGTAGTAAATTTGCCGATGTCATTTTTCCAGGAATTCCTATTTTATATTTATGTAGTTGTTCTAATTCGATATTTTTCTTCGAAATGACTATAGGACCATAGTTGATTCCAAAACTTCCGCCGCTATTCAAGATGACATAATCTTTAATGTATGCATATGCATGAGCTGAAATCGCAGTAATGTCTAACTCATGATCAATAGCACGCTTGTTCAACTTCTCAATATCTTCAATAACATGTTGTATGTCGAAATAAGGTGAATTAACATTACCTGAAGCAATCCCATAGAACATAAAAGCATCGTCTGCATCAGGGGTGTGTCCCAACGTTACTTGTTTCATAAAGAATCATTATTGTAAGGATATTTTTGTTTTACATCAGTAGAGTCTGGACAAATAAAAATAGCTTTCAATTTGATCCAGTTTCTTAGTAAATTAAGGAAGATTTAATAATCCTGCATAGATTTTTTGTGGTTTGTAAGATGCCAAAATTCAAGTCTACACAGGATATATTAAGAATCATAGGGAATAAGGATCAAATTCGTAATTTCGGCGTGATAGCTCACGTAGATCATGGAAAAACTACCATGAGTGATAGTTTACTGGCTGCATCAGGAATTATTTCTCCTTCAATTGCTGGTCAAGCTCTAGCCCTCGATTCAATGAAACTGGAACAAAATAGACAAATGACAATAAGAGGAGCCAATGTAACCTTGTACTATGAAATCGAAGGAAAAGAATACGTTATTAATATGATTGATACTCCAGGACATATCGATTTCACAGGGAGAGTTACTCGAGCACTAAGAGCCATTGATGGAGTTGTTGTGGTCTCAGATTCTGTTGAAGGGATAATGACTCAAACAGAAACTGTAACTAGGCAAGCACTTGAAGAGCGTGTGAGACCAGTTCTTTATATCAATAAAATTGATAGACTTGTGAAAGAGCTGAGGTTAGATCCGTCCGCAATGCAGAAATGGCTTTCAAACATTATTGCAGAATTTAACAAGTTAGTTGATATTTATGCCGAACCAGAACTCAAGGAAAAATGGAAGGTAAGTATTCAGGGAAATAGTGTAGCATTTGGCTCAGCAAAGGACAGATGGGGATTTAACTATAATATTGCTCAAAGAAATGGAGTTGGCTTTAAAGATGTTTATGACGCATACAACTCGGACAATCAATCTCTGATAGCACAACTTTCGGAAAAAGCACCTCTCCATGAAGCTGTGCTAGGAATGGTTGTTCAGCATCATCCACCACCGCACGTAGCACAGCGTTACAGAATACCCAAAATATGGCCAGGGGATCTTGATTCTGACATTGGAAAATCTCTCATATCTTGTGATGATAAAGGGCCAATTCTAATGATGGTCACTACAATAAATGTGGATCCTCAGGCAGGTAGGATAGCTACTGGTAGATTATTTTCAGGGACAATAAAAGATGGGGATGAGGTTTATTTAATTGATGGAAAAAGGATGGGTAAAGTCCAATCGGTAAATATCTACATGGGTAACACCCGTGAAGTTGTAAACATGCTTCCTGCAGGAAATATACCGGCTTTACTTGGGATAGATCATGCAATTGCAGGAGAGACATTTTCATCTGTAAAAAATGTACCTGCATTTGAATCAATAAAGTATGTTTCAGAACCTGTTGTTACTATTGCGATAGAGCCAAAACATCCTAAAGATTTACCAAAATTGGTTGAAGCATTAAGAAGAATAACTGTGGAAGATCCAAATTTAATAGTTAAAATCAACGAAGAAACTGGTGAAACATTATTATCCGGTATGGGTGTACTTCACCTTGAGATCGCCACATCTCTGATACTAGAAACAGGTTTGGAAATTACTACTACACAACCTCTTATCAATTATCGTGAAACGGTGCGCACTAATGCTGGTCCTATTATGAGTAAATCCCCAAATAAACACAATAAAATTTTCATGAGAGTTGAACCACTTGGTGAAGATATTATTGAATTAATAAAGAATGGGCAAATTCACGAGGATGTAGATAGGAAACAAATGGCAAAAATACTTCGAGAAAAAGGCTGGAATGCAGATGAAGCAAAGAACGTATCTGCTGTTGATATCAGCGGAAACATACTCATCGATGAAACTAAGGGTGTTCAATTTATTCAAGAATCAATGGATTCCATAAGATCGGGTTTTGATGATGTAATACATTCAGGTCCTATTGCTCATGAAACTCTTCGTGGAGTAAAATTTGTTCTACACCATTTTGTACCCCATGAAGACCCCGCTCATCGTGGTCTAGCACAACTCATGCCAGCCACTAGGAGATCTATGTTAGGATCTATGCTTTTGGCAGAACCAGCAATACTAGAGCCAGTTCTTGGTATGGAAATAAAATGTCCACAGGAACAGATCGGGACCGTAGCAGGAATCTTATCTGGAAAACGCGGGAAACTATTGAACGTGGAACAAAAAGGAGTAATTACCATTATACAGGGTGAAGTTCCCGCATCTGAAACATTTGACTTGTCTGAAGTTATGCGAGGTGGCACTGCTGGTAAGGCCTTATGGAATACTTATTTTAAAACTTGGCAAATCGTGCCACAATCTATATTCAAATCACTGGTAAATGATCTAAGAAAAAGAAAGGGTTTGAATCCAGAACCACCAACTCCTGATGAATTCATAGACAAAGAGTAAACCTGTCATGCTAGCGAGGACAAAATTTCTTATTTTTGACTTGACATGATAATTTCAATAATATAGATTTTTTTATATAAAATCCCATATTAAAGAGTGCAGAATTTATATGCTAGATTCAAATATGATATAATAATTATAAAGAGGTGCGAAAACACGATGTTTAACAAAGAATCATGTAGATCATGTGGAAAGATTTTGGTGCCGATATCGATGTGTAACCTTTGCAAAGAGCATGTTTCATGGATTTGCAATAAATGTCAACGAGTAGAGGATGTTACTCACAAACACGATAGGGCTCACGAATCGAATGAAGACACCTATTTGGAATTTAGAGATTGTTTTGAAAATGGCATTACGCACTTGATTAACAAAGGAAATTAAGTATTTTCACGAAAATTTTAATGCAGCAAAAGACTTAAAGTCTGCCTTCATTTTTCTTATGACCTTGATACTTTTTAGAATCAACCGGACAGCTATCTCTTTCTACTTCTACATAAATCTTGGATGATGTTCTTATATCAATAACTGATTTAATTCGTTCCTCAATTGTATCTATTACTTGTTCTATTTGATCTGTATTTATATTATCTACAATGCTTACCTCCATCGCAACTAAGACATCATTAGGACCAAAATGCATTGTTCTCAGTGTAATTACCCTGTTTACTTCAGGAATCTTCAAAACCGATTCAATTATTCTTGCATGATCCTTTTTAGACATTGCTTCACCAATGAGTAGAGCTCTATTCTCTTTTGCTAAAAAGAATGCAAATAACATAAGTACGGCGCCTATTGCGATAGAACTGATTGCATCATAGATTACATTATTAGTAACATCAGACAAATAGATTCCTATTGCTGCAATAGCTATTCCCAATAGTGCAGCTGAATCCTCAACAATTACGGTCAGAATAGTAGGATCTTTGCTCTCTTGAAATTCTGTAAATAACTTATGCATATTTACTTTTTCTCCTCTAGCTTCGATGGTATTCTTAAATAAATTAAAAGCAATACGCAACGCATTGCCTTCAAAAATAGCTGAAATTAAGAGTATTACATAACTGACATCGGTATTTACAAGTTCGTGTACGGGATCAAGAATTGAAGTAAATCCCTTTTCAAAGGACAGAATTCCTGAGATACCAAATAGTAGAGTTGCAACAATAAACGACCAGAAAAATTGTTCCTTTCCATATCCAAACGGATGTCTCTCTGTGGGTACTTTTGAGCTTGTTTTAATTCCAATTAGTAACAATACTTGGTTGAACGTGTCAGAAAAAGAATGGTATGTTTCTGACCACATAGCACTGCTATTAGTGAGCAATGCAGCAATCAGTTTAGCTATTGCGATTCCCAAGTTACCAAATAGTGCAGCATACACAGCCCTTTTGGAACTTCCGACCAAAAATTTTTCTCCTGTTCTCCTTTCCTAATATTGTGTTAAATTAAAGAGTACTTATCTCCTTCATAAATATATTCTGGTCAAGCTTAGAGAATTCCTTCAAATTTATTCTTTCTCCCTTCGACATTATTTCCTTAATCTTTTTGCCGGCCTTAGCCTCCCTCCACCATTTTTCGCCGAACCTATTCGTAAGATATCTTTCTAATTCTGCAGCACGTATTGCAGCTAACATATAACTAGGTACATACATTATTGATTCCGGAAGAATATGATGTAACATCCAATATTCTCCAGGTACTTCTAGACCCATATACTTTTTGATTAACTTTTCATACAGTCTGTTTGTCTCATAAATTGAAAGATTTTTATTCCAAAATTCCATTTTCATCAAAGAATTTGCAGAATAAAAGACAACAAAAAATAATTCCATGAATCTATTTTTCAGGACAACTTCTCTTAAGACTTTATTATCTGTGATTCCAATATCTTTCAAGTAGAATGGATTTTCAGTCAATCTCTCGATCAGTATTGAAAATATTTCAGCTACTCCCATAGAAAATTTGTATTTCTCCCAATAGTTTAATTCCGGATCTATTGAAGATGCATGTATTGCATGTCCAGTTTCATGATAACAGCTTTGCAGATTGAAGTAAGGGCTTTCACTTTTGTACAATACCCTGATATCGTCAGGAATTTTTACAAAGAAGCAAATTGGTGATGGATATTTACTTGGTCTATCATACGTATCAAAGTGGATTCTTGAAAAATCAAATCCAATGGATTTTAAAGTCTTCTCTACTGTTATGACAGGGTTAATTTTCAAAAAATATTTCTCGATCCCACGGAAAATTCTATTACGGAAAAAATAAAAATCATCATAATATTCGGGATTTTTTCCGATAAGTTCATTGCCACGATCTAGCTCTTTCATAAACAGAGGTTTTGCACGTTGTCCCATTTCAGAAACCAAACCTTTGAGTTGTGAGAGATTCATTTTCTCGCTATTTAAGTACCCATCTAAAGGACTAAATGACGTCATTGAATTTCCCTTTAACTTGTCAGAAAAATTATTGTAAATTTCTCTGATCTTGTTAAATCGGAGATTTATGACTGGAGAAATATATTTTGTTTTTTTAATAAACTCATCAAAAACAATTTTTCTCTTATTATGATCTTTTTCGTTACTATTGAATTGTCTCCAATTATTCCAATTTACCTGTTTTCCATTGAATTTGAAATTCTCACTTTTGATTTTAGTACGTCTCAAATCGTGCAATTTCAATTCAAGGGGTTTTGTTACAGATTCAGATATATTTTCTATTGAAGACAGAAGCAATATTCTTGGTTCAGAAAATGATCTTACAAATATGTCAGAAATCAGAAATTTCATCTTCGATAGATTTTCTATATTTTTTTTATCATATTCTAATCCAGAGAACTGCAAGTATTGTTCATTGGTTTCAGCGCTATAAACGATTTCGTCCAGATAACACCATTCCTTTAGATTCAACAGAAATAATTCTAGACTAAAAGATATTTAAGTTGGTTAACCATCTGCTGATAAAACGCGCAATCTATTGAGATATTATCATAGAAAAAAATACTAGAAGTATTTGTGAATATGTGTAGAAAATATTACTAGCAGGTTATTCAAATATGACACTTTGATTTAACGTCTACTGATTAGTCTAGATGTTATGACTAGCTTTTCAAACCAGTGGAATAAGGAGGCCAAAAAAGATACCACCGAAAAAATTAGAGAAAGTTTGAGATCACAAAAGCCTCTAAAACCGACCATGGAATCAGCAAGAAATAGACTAGGAATTCAAACTCAAAAATTAGATGGACTTTTGGAAAAATTAAAATCTAAAGATAGATCTCTATTTAATCAAATTGTTACTCATTTACAAAATCATGATGGTCAGCAAAGCAAAATGCTCTCAAATGAACTTTCACAAGTTAGAAGAACAATCAAAACTATCTCACAATTAAAAATGTCTCTTGAGCAAGTGCATATGAGACTTGAATCTACTATTGATATTGGAGATGCACTTACTGCATTAAAACCAGCTGTTGGGACGCTCTCAAAAGTAAAAACAGGACTAACTGGACTAATGCCAAATGTCGATACCGAATTGGGAGAAATTAATGACATCTTTAGTGATATTATGGTTAATGCCAATAGCACTTCGGATATAGGCTTTGCATTAAATCCATCAGGAGGAGATATCAATAGTATAATTGCGGAAGCAAGCGTAGTCGCAGAACAAAGAGTTACCGACAATTTTCCAGATGTACCTGTGGGTACATTTAATCGGAATTCTAGGTCATCAATTGGAGAACACACAGAATAAGTACTTTTCTTATTTCCCACAAAATAATTAGTAAGCATGTATGTAAGATAATACATGAACATGAAGAAACCAAAAATATCTCTTAGTAAAGGATCAATAATAATCTCGACTTTTCAATCTAGAGAATCAGCAAATAGGATAGCAAAAGATATGATTGCAAGAAAGCTGTGTGCTTGTGTAAATATTATCAAAATAAATTCATTTTATTATTGGAATAATAAAATACAATATGATAATGAATATCTATGTTTATTTAAAACTGTTTCATCTGCTAAACTAAGAAAAGAGATTAAAAAAATTCATCCTTACGAGGTACCTGAAATAGTTGAGCTAAAAATGACTGGAATCGACAAAAATTATCTTGGATGGCTAATTAGTTCAGCTTCTTGAACACTAACTAATTCTATATGTGTTATCTTATCGCATAACGAAGCAGTCCTACGATACCGCCCAAAGAAGAAACACGTAATCCAATGTCTGTAGATGCATCTACACCATATATTTTTCCTCCAATAATCTCAGTTGAATTTAATAAATCAATAAAATCATCTTCATCAAGCTTTTCTAAAATAGAGTTGGAGTAAATCAAACAATCAATTGATTTGTTAGTTACAGCATCTCTTACTTCATTAACCCCAATTGCAAATTTAGGATCACCTTTGTGGATAAGATAAATTAATTTGTCTAACAACGCCGATACTATGCCAATTTTACTATTTTTTAATAACTCTTTTAATGATGGGGAACGCAAAGATACAAAAATGCCATCCTCACCAGCTACATCTATCCCGTCTAATATGATAATCTTGTCATTGATTTCATTAGAAAGAAAGTTATAAAATCTCCTTTTGGTCTCTCCGGGGCCAAATAAGATTAGCATTTGTTTTTGCGCATATAAATTAGTAACAGTTTTAATTCCTCTAACTATTTCACCAAAGAAATTCTCTATATTTGGATTTATCGTTCTAGATCCTTGAAATCTTTTTCCGCTCTGACCTGAGTAAATATTCGGTGAAATTTTTACATGGGTACCTGTTACTATTCCTATCGCAGCTTCCTGAATATCAATCGAAATTAATAAGTAGATTGTATTATTACCTGTATTATTTAATATATCAGATTGAATTTTTCTCCATTGTTTTTTTTCTAAAATAATCATATCATCTACCCTAATTGATATGGAATGATGAACACCCTTTGGAACTAATTGATTGTCACTATTAAGTATCGTTCCTCCTATTCTTATTCTATCGACTGTTCCATCAAATTTGACGGTCTCAATTCTTAGTAATATCCTTATTTTTACTCGTTCGCCTTTATCAGGTCTAGTAAATTCAGATCTCTGTTTAATTGATCTTGTTGTATCTGTAATAATGTTGTCATTTATTTCAATTATTCTTCTTAGCGTAAACAAATCGTCCAAGTCTTCTGGGATAATTGCTTTTGATTTTTCAGAATGCTTGGAATCCCGGACAATCATCTGAATTATTTTTCACATTATCTTAAAATATTATCTAATCAATCGGTACCAGTCGTATTCCCTTTCGAGTCATTGTTAGCTTCGATACTCTGTTTTGAAGACTCAAGATAACTGTTAACCCAATCTTGGGTTATTACACCTGATTCAACCAAATTTACTAATGCATTTGGTGAAGCGTCACCAGTAACTTTTCCATTTTTCCTTCTCGTTTGACGCCATTTAAGATGTGTATTTCCACTTTTTGAGGAATATATTATACCGAGCACTTCTTTAGCATTTACAAATGTCATTTCACGAATCTTTTTAAGAGTCACCTTGTCAGCCGCTTCGATGTATATTGCTCCCGGCCCTTCTTCACGTTCAGGAAATATTTCAAAGTCATACATGTAACTTTCAGTTATAAAGGATCTACATGTACTTATAATGATAAACCTTCTAAAACTTTCAAGCGAACAAGCAGCTTCTATTAGCACCAATGTCTTCATAGGAATAGTTGCTATTTATCAAGTTTCTGACATTTGAATTCGCTAGCCTAACTTTCGTTGATCAATCAAATCCACAATCGAAAAGTATGTGTAATCTTGAAATGAATAAAACTGATAACAAGATCTAGAGGGACAAACTCCTAACTCAAGATCTACTTCATACTGACTTCAGTAGGGCTATTTCCGTCATTGTTTGTCCTTTACTATTACATATATGGATACTTAAAAATTAGATTGTAAATAGGAAAATTGAATGCCATGATGTGAAATTTAATTTTTTTTACTTTGAACTTGCATCAGACCATAAATAGCTAAAGTATTCCTTGGCAAATCCTGCCAAACCAATATGATTCGCCCATATTGCTACTGGCTCTACAGACCCTCTTTCGTTTCTTCCATTTCCAAGCAAGATCATAACCTGATTCATATCTCCTATAACTCCTCCGCCAAACATATTATTCTTGATTTTAACCTCCGCGACTCTAGATATCGTGATTATAGTTTCCTCAGTTGTATTGTCAGAGACCAAAACTGCAATTTTTACACCTTTTTCTGATAGTGTTCTTAATGTAGCTTGAATGATACCGACAATGTTTTCTGCTCCTTGCGGTAGCGCAATAAGTAATTCCTTCTTACAGTTTTGAATTATCTCCTGAACTTTATTAGCTATATTGTACAACCCCATTACGACCCATATTTCAGGCCTTTCCTTAATACCGGTTTTTTCATAAATAGGCATTAGTTCTTGTATTATTAACTCATTATTGGAGTCCATCTTTTTTTCAATCAATGTTCTTGTAGTTTCTGTTGCGGTCAGTGGTGAATTTGGAAAGAATTTTTGGGGCCGGGAACTGTTAGATTCAACCCATCCAGTCTCCTCTAACGAATTTAGAACTTCGTATATCTTTGAATACGGCACATTTGATTTTTTACTTATCTCAGAGGCTGCCATTGAACCATTTTCTAGCAATGAAATGTAAACCTTTATTTCATAACTTCCTAAACCTATCTCTTCCATTGCTTTCTTGGTCTTGTCAGATAAACTCATAACAATGATTAAACTGGATAATAGGACATAGTATATATCTTAGTTGTAGGATTTGCTTCGATTTAAAAGCAAACTAATCACCATATTATTTGTTACATTATATTTATATAGGAAATATACAAATTCGACATGATTAACCTAGGTGAGATTAAGTGGAACTAATACAAATATCCAATCGTACGGTAAATAAGATTAACACAGACAAGAGAACTATTAGATTTACTCAGAGTATCTGTCCTGATTGCAATATGATTCTTGATGCCGAAGTCTTTGAAAGAGAAGGAAAAGTCTTCATGACAAAAACCTGCCCTACACACGGAGAATGTGAAGAATTATACTTTGGCTCATACAAGATGTATAATAAATTTAGCACATATTGGATGGATGGAAAAGGTGCACATGCGCCAAATGTTATGGTAGATAAATGTGCATGCCCAACTAACTGCGGCTTATGTACAAATCATCTGTCACATTCGGGACTTGCCAATATGATAGTCACCAACAGATGCGATCTTACTTGTTGGTATTGTTTCTTTTACGTTAAGAAGGGATTAGAAGGCGCTTATTTGTATGAACCTACCCATGAACAAGTTAGAGCCATGATGAAAACTTTAAAGGCGGAAAAACCAATAGCTGGAAATTCAATTCAAATCACAGGTGGTGAACCCATGCTGAGAGATGATATCACAGATATCATTAGGATTATGAAAGAAGAGGGTGTCGATCACGTTCAAATGAATACTAATGGTATCAAGTTGGCACTTTCGCCAGAGACCATGCGTCAAGTAAGAAACGCTGGAGTAAGCAATCTCTATTTATCATTTGACGGAGTAACTCCAAGAACAAATCCAAAGAATCACTGGGAAGTTCCCTATGCCCTAGAATCTGCAAGAAAATGTGGAACTACTGTAGTGTTTGTTCCTACTGTAATAAAGTCCATTAACGATCATGAGCTAGGTCCAATTATAAGATACGCTCAAAAACATCTTGATGTAGTTCATGCAGTAAATTTCCAACCTGTTTCATTAACTGGTAGAATGGGTAAAAAAGAACGTGAGAAATATCGAATTACGATTCCAGACTGCATAGAAAGAATACAGGAACAAACTAACGGAGAAATTTCAACCGATGATTGGTTTCCTGTTCCATCGTGTATGCCACTAACAAATGTTATTGAAGCATTTAGTAAAAAACCAAAATATGAACTATCAATTCACTTCGCTTGTGGTGCTGGAACCTATGTATTCGAAGATACTGAAACAAAGAAGTTAATTCCACTTACGTCATTTGTTGATCTCAAAGGTGTTTTGGAATATTTCGAAGAAAAAGCAGAAGAGATCAAATCAGGTGCTAATAGATATTGGACAATGTTGCAAGTTGTAAGAAAATTAAATCAATTTGTAGATAGAAACAAACAGCCTCATGGATTAGATCTTGCAAAGATGTTCTCTAGTATATTACTGAAGCGTAATTTTGATTCCGTAGGTTCATGGCATGTTCGTTCACTCTTCTTGGGCATGATGCATTTTCAAGATAAATATAACGAAGATCTTGAAAGATTACAGAGATGTGATATTCATTATTTGACTCCTGACTTGCGCATTATTCCATTCTGCGCATTCAACGTAATTCCAGAATGGTATCGAGATAGAATTCAAAAGAAATACAGTATTCCAGTTGAAGAATGGGAAAAAGCTCATGGACAAACTCTTGAAGCTGGTTTGTATCGTGGCATTATGAGAAGAGGTAAACCTGAAGCACAAATGGGCTGTGCAATGTCTGAAATGCACAAGGCAGCTGCAGAATCAATGGCCGCTGGTGATGATCACAAGGCTGTTGAATTAAGAAACGGAATGGCTGGAGCCTAAAACATTTTTAGCGCAGGCAACTAACTTTCTTTTTTTACCTGTTTTTCATTTGTAGTATATCCTAATGAATATTATGAAGTATTTTTTTAAATATTTTAGATAGAAACCAGAATAAGATTTAATTGAACGCAGTTTCCAATTTTGACAATGTCTAATATGAAATATATTCAACTAGAACCCCAAGGGGAAATCGCTCTACTCCGAATTAATAGACCAGAAGCTCTCAATGCGATGAATATCGATGTGATCTCTGAACTTTCTAGGACAGTGGATATACTAGGCGCAGATGAAAGTATCAAAGTTGTGATAATAACAGGTTCGGGTGAAAAATCCTTCTGTGCAGGTGCGGACATATCATACATGGTAAACATAGATCCAATAACTGCAGAAAAGTATGCATCATCAGCACAATCTGTTCTGAACAAGATTGAACAGCTAGAAAAGCCAGTGATAGCCGCTGTAAACGGATTTGCGCTTGGAGGCGGTTGTGAATTAGCAATGGTCTGCGATATTAGAATCGCATCAAGTAATGCAAAATTAGGTCAACCAGAAGTAACAATAGGGATTCCACCTGGATGGGGAGGCACACAAAGGTTAATGAGACTAGTTGGGCCTGCAAAAGCGAAGGAATTAGTTTTTACGGGCAAGATGATACCTGCAGATGAAGCTTATCATATAGGTCTCGTAAATAGTGTAATTAGTTTAACCTCCGATGATAATTTACCTCCAGAAGCACCTAAGGGCAATGTTGAGAAGGAAAAAGAACGAAATAGTCAGATAGCAAAATTACTTAACAATAAACTCATGAACGAATGCGTTAGTTTGGCTAAGCAAATTGCAAAGAATAGTTTCAATGCTGTAAAAGTAAGTAAAATGTTGATAAACAGGGGTATGGATGCAGATTTGAACACGGGACTCAGATTGGAGATATACGGGTGGTCTTTATGTTTTGCGCATGAGGATAGACAAAAGATGATGTCTGAATTTCTAAATAAAAGCAAGAAGTAATATAACATCATTCATCTCCTTTTTATTCCAAATTAATATTTTGAAATTACTTTAGCCCCACTACTTGGATGACAAACGTAAGAATTACTCTGAATTTTAGAATCAACAAATCCTTGTTCCATTGAAATCCCTATTTTACGTGCATTTTTAGCTGACTTTGTGAATGCAATCATTGATGGTCCGGCGCCACTTATAGTAACTGCTAATGCACCAGAACGAAGTGCATTTGATCTTACTTTATCGTAACCATCAATGAGGATCTTTCTGGCAGGTTCTACTATAATATCATTTATCCCCTTCGTTATAAGATTAGTATCCCGAAGGAAAAAACCACTGACAATGATACATGCATTGGCCAAATTTTTTGTAAGGTGATCAATTGGTATCTGTTTTGGTATCACACTTCTTGCCACTTTTGTTTTCTTAACTGGTGTTACCAAATTAGGAACGCAAACCACGAGTATCAGGTCTTTTGGCGCATTTATTTTAATAAATTGTAGTGTAGGAAATGATCTAACAATTACAAATCCACCAAATAATGAAGCTACAACATTGTCATAATGTTTTACGCCAGCACTGCTTACTTCGCCTTCTGCAGCAAAATCTAATAATTCATTCTCTGTCAATTTACATTGAAAAAGTTCATTAAATGCAATAACGGCGGCCGCACTGGATGCGGCACTACTTCCCAATCCCAATCCTACTGGCACCCCCTTGGTGATTTTAATCTCCAAGTCATCTTTAATCTTGTATTTTTGAGCTAATTTCATTACCGATAGACTTGCAGAATTTTCTTTAACTTTGGAGGGTATACTGGCATTTTTATCCAATGCGATCTTTAATTTTCCATTCTTTGTTGCTAATTTACGGATAGATACCTTATCATAAAAAAGATCTAGTCCAAGACCAAATACATCAAAGCCAGGACCTAAATTAGCAGTTGATGAGGGTGCAGCTGCTACACAGAGTTCAAATGTTTCTTTCATCTTCTATTTTAGTCTCCTTTTTCTTCACCCAGATTAAGTACCCTTGAAAGCGATGCAGTAAGATTCACCATTCCACTCATAGTTAAACTTGAGATAAGGATTGGATTTTGCATAAGTTTATTTTTGAACAGAACCTGTAATAGATCCTTACTGAGAATTGAATATTCAATATTCTTTTCATTTTGCAACGAATCCTCAAGAGCTGATTTAGATGACCATCTAATTATATCCTGTAGTTTATCAATTACTAGATCCCTTTTTGTCATTACATCTATCTGTGTTATATTCAAACGCAGTTTCACAGATGTTGCCATTAATGCAATTGAAATGAAATTGATTGGAGTAGATGATGCCAGAATTCCATCAAAGGTAAATATGTTTATCTTGTTGTCAGATTGAAAATTTGAAACAAAATATGGACCACTTGCCCTGAATATAAAAAGTTCAATCTGACCGGGAGTATCTGCTATTACAAAATCTGGATTCAAATTAAATACTTCCTCTTGAATTTCATCTAATTTTGTAGCTATCAAATCTGCAGCCATTATAAGCGCACCGTTTGGTCCTAGATTATGCTCAGACATTATCTTGTCTATGTCAATATAATTTCTTACATCAACATCTGGTTCATAAGGCAAAGAAATGACGCCAGGGTCAAGATTCAATGAGATCGGATAGAAATTATTATCCTTATACCATTGTATGAGTTTGGATGTAAGGAGTGATTTGCCTGAGCCAGCTGTCCCAGTAACGAAAATAGTTTCCAAGTATAGTTGAAACAAAGAAGTGAATATATTAATTCTATTGATTATTATATGACTGTCTACTATTTTGCATTGATTAAATTTGAAATGGAGAATAATTGCAGTTGCTGTAAGCCTTATTCCATTTTTATTATTATTTATCTTTACACCCGTTTCTCCGGCAGATGTCCTCTCGGTGGGTGCATTACCATTCTTGCTTTCTGTAGCGGCTGTTATGGTTCGAATCTTATTACAAGCATACAGATTCAGGTATTTTATTAACCACTTCATTGGACCAAATATTAGCTCAACTCTTAAAACAATGAATGCTAGAATTGCGGGTGAATTTGTAACACAGACTACTCCCTCTTTTATAGGCGGTGAAATAGTAAGAATTGCGTGGCTCACTAAAAATGGTGTTACCGCAGGCAAGGCTGCTTGGGTAGCGACTGCCGAAATAATAGCCGATGTTTTTGTAGGCAGTATTTTGGCATTCATAGCAGGAGGTATTGCTATCTTTGGTGGAGGTTACTTTATTGGTATTTTGATTGTCCTTGTTGCGGTACCAACATTTGGCTTCTGGTTTCTAGTAGTTGTATTATCCGCAAATAGAAATATTCAGCTCCCCAAATTTGCCTTGAATTTAATTACAAAATTTTTGTCCAAAGAAAGATCGGATCGTCTAATAAAGTCTACAAATATTGCGTTAGGAGATTTATGCAAAATGAGCAGAGAAAATTTTACCTCCCTTAAATCGGTCAAGGTTCTTTCTGTAGGAATGGCAATAACATTCGTGGCTTTTGTCTTTCAAGGTATTTCATTTCTAGTGCTTGCACAATCAGTTGGTTATCATGTGGGATTTTTTCAATCATTTATGGCCACATCAGCATCAACCGCTCTAGCAACATTACCAATTACCATTGGGGGATCAGGTTTAGCAGAATTGGGTGTCTGGGCATATATTACAAATATTAGTACTATTCCGCATTTGAACGATGTTTTAAACTCATCTCAATTGTCTGTAATCATAGCTTGGAGAATCGCTGCATATCATGTACCCCTTGTTATCATGTGGATTGCTCTTATGAGGATTACAATTGGTAAAGATTCTATTGCAAATCAAATTAAATCTAAAAATTTGGACAATTCTTAACTAATAATACTGAAGACAGAATTAGTTGGAAATCAATGAGGATTTGCAATGAATAAGTTGAAAGGAAAAATAGTTGTCATAACGGGTGCATCATCAGGTATAGGGCGATCAACAGTATTAGATTTTGCAAAACGAGAAGTCAAAGCGATTATACTTGTTTCTAGGAACAAAGAACGTTTGGCTCAAGTTTCATCAGAAATAAGTGGAAAATGCGAATCTATGATTTTTGGATGTGATGTATCTAGTAAATCCCAAGCGCTGCAAATGGCAAGAGATGTGATTTCAGTTTATGATACTGTTGATATATTGGTAAATAATGCAGGAATTGGAATTTTAGGAAAAGTAGCCGATCAATCTATAGAGGAAATGGAATTAGTAACTAAAACAAATTACTTTGGAATGATTTATTGTACCAAAGCGTTTCTAAATTCCATGCTAAGAAAAAAAAGTGGACATATAATAAATGTTGCATCATTGGCAGCTAGCTTTGGAATACCTGGATTGGCTGCCTACTGCGGTTCAAAATTTGCTATGTTGGGTTTTTCAGAGTCACTACAACATGAATTGCATGGTACTGGCGTACGTGTTACTGTTGTAAGCCCTATAGGTGTAAAGACAAATTTTTTTCAGCATCCATCTTTTGGCAATAGGTTAAGGAATAACGAACGGTTTTATCTAGAACCTCATTCTGTATCTAGAGCAATCATAAGAGCTTCTACCTCAAATAGATTGGAAATTGTTGTACCGTTTTTTATGCGAGGTGGAGTATGGTTAAAACATACGATACCTTATTTAGTAAATCCACTTGTAGGTACCTCTTTTAGGAAAATAGTAGATAGTTAAAACTAGGATAATTAATCATCTTCGTCTTCACTAGTACTGGTGGTTGTTTGTATGTCTGATTCTACATCCATAAGCTGAAGATCCTCCAATTCAAATCTATATATAGCATTCATTTCAAGATTGTACGTTGTTTTTAAGAGCTCAACTAATTTAGAACTTAATGCGCCTTTAAACATTTTTATTCTAAATTCATAAATGAATCCTTTTAGAAAGTCCGAAATTTTCAAATTTCTAGGAACATCCAAACCCTCTATTATTGTTCTTCCGTCGGAAAGCGCTTCGTATATCTGTAAATCGATCTTGTAGACATCTTCGTAGATGGCCAATATGTATCCTGATCTTGTTAGTATCTCTGGCTCACGAAATTGCACAGATTTAATTTCGTCTTCTGCCCATTTTGGTAGAGACTCTTCTGATGAACCATCTTTCATACTTCTGCTAGAAACTTCCGTTTTGGATCTTGGCATGACTATTATTACAATGATGTACCACTATTGCTTTCTAAAAAACTTTGCAGATAAAGATCATTACATTAACAGCAAATAAAATTGATAAACAAATACGATTTTTGTTATGTCTTAGCGAAAATAGATGGAAAATTTTGAATGGCTTGCGAACAAAGCCGACGAATATTGGCAACGTAAGGGAGAAGATCTATCAAGAACCAGGATATGCAATATAGAAGATTATACAGATAATTAAATCAAAATGTTAATTTATTTCCTTTTATGAAAAAATAATCAAAAATCGCCCATAAAAGTTTAATGAGGTCCCATAAAATATAGCTCTAAAGTTGGCTACATCCAGAATTTATAATCATCTAAGAATAATCCGCAACGTGCCAGTTAAGACTTTAATCGATCCGCCAGTGCTAATGACTAGGGAAGAACCACTTTCAAGAATCATTAGCACTTTAATCCAAACCAATTCCTATGACATATTCATTGAATTATTAGGTAAAGTAGCAGCAGTGAATATCAGGGATATCATAGGAATCAAGGATATCAAAACAACACGACCTTCATTAATTGGAAAAATAATTCCTGCATTACAGTTGGAGAGTGTAATTGCAGAGGCTGCAAGGATAATGAGTCATTATAGGATGAGAACCGTTCCTGTGATTGACGATAATAAAATTGTGGGTCAAATTTCAGCCAAGAGGATTGTTGAATTAGTCAGTAGAAACTTGGCCGAAAATAAGTTAGGAATCCTGGCATCGGATGTAATGACTGGTAGTCCAATAGTTATCGGTAGTAACAAGACTATATCTTCTGCCAAATCCATAATGAAAAGGAGAAGAATAGATCACCTACCTGTAATTGACAATGGTAATCTAGTCGGCATTATAACCTCATCAGACATCATGCAATTAATGTTACCCACTGAGAGGATAGGAAAAAAATCAATAGGAATTGACAATACTGAAGATAGGCTTAACCTTGAAATATCGGGAGTGGTGAATAAAGATGTAATAACTGCTGACGTCTCTGAAAGTCTCCAGTCCGTTTGTGATCACATGATAAGTACAGATTCGACTTATTGCATCATTAAAGTATGGGATGAAGTACAGGGAATAATTACTTACCGAGACGTAGTTGCATTATTGGGAGAAAAGATAGAGGAGGACATACCAATCTTCATTATTGGTTTACCTGATGACCCATTAGATGCAGAACTTGCTAAATCAAAATTTGCAAATATCATTAAATTCCTCAGAAGAATTTATCCTGATATAGAGCAAGCGCATTGCCGTATAAAACTAAGAAAGATCACGGGGGCTAGGAAGAGATACGAAATTGATGTCCATGTTCTATCAACTCATGGTGGTATTACTTACACGAAAAATGGTTGGGATTTGGCTACGCTTTTTGATGAAATGACAAACGCTCTTAAGAAGAAGATTTCACATAAATCACCTAAGTATAAAAAGATTCTTTGATGTCATTTGCAAGTAATAAATAGTAAATCACTATAAATCTGGAAAACCCTAGTTACTGTATAACCATACTGGTCTTGATAATACTCTCTTAGGGTAACCTTATCCATATGTACATAAGTAAAGCGGTTGCCATAGCGACTGGTGTAAGAAAAGGAAGATTATTTTATAGCCATTTCTTTATTATAGCTTCTATCAATAGTGATAACTTAATCTTTTTATAGTTTAACATATGGTTTATTGTTATCATTGTGAATCCCCAAGTTAAGTGTCCTATTTGTAAAATGAAATTTACGGAACATTCAGAGTTTCAAGACAAGATATGTAAAATGATAACCATAAAACAATTTGCAAATAACTCTCCTGGCTTTGATGTACAATTTAGACCGTTCTTTGAGGATTAGGCATTACAAGATAATCTAAATCAATTTGAGATATATACTCATCAGATTATTCTGAGATCCGATATTAATCAGTCTCAGTTTGAATATTTCTATTCCGCATACTAGCTTATCTGTCAAATACAAACTTGCCTTTAATGTTGTCCCTGATATAGCTTTATTCTGACATTTTCATATCTCATCTAAGGTCAAGCTCTCATCTAGTGGATATAGATAGACATTGGCCATCTCATTTCCTATCTTCGTTGAATGAATCCTTATTCCATTCTTAATTTCTCCTCCATCAATTCCTGATCCTTCTACTCCAAGTACGCATGTAGGATCGATCCTTTCATGATCGGGAATAAACCGGCTTCCTGGATATGGCTCTAAAGTAACTCTCTCTTCCCCTAGTATACCTAAATCTCGCAAGGAATTAGACATAATACGTCCTCCATCATTCAACAGGACATCTATGCCGTATAGTCGCCTAAGCTTTACCATAGCTGAATACATATCAAAGGTTTTGCCAGTTATGATATACTCAATTAAATCTGATTGACGCAGTATCTTCGACAGGTAATCATACCCTGATTGATTTGTCAAGAAGATCACTTTGATTCCATTTTTAGGATCAAGAATTCTTATCTGATTTTTCGTGTAGAGATCATCCAGCTTTAGCCGATGAAATGTTTTATCAGATCTGGCTACGATAATTTGATGAAAAATTGAATTTGTAACTACTTTTTCTCTCAGCTTTATGAGATCCTCATAGATATCTGGATAGGATTGTCTTATAGCATTACCAAAAAATTGCCAATTCCAAATATGTTCTCTGTTGACAACTAAATTGTCTGCGCTTATCATCATTGCTTTTGAACCCATTAAGATTCTGTGAATTGACGCAAATATGCTATCTCCTAACTTTCTAGTACCACCAATTAAAGATAAAACGCCACCACCAGGTTTATGAGGAATCTTGTAAATGTAGATTTCTTTACCACTTTCCTTAGTTCTAGCTGCAACATAACTTGTGGCTTGATACGGCACCTTCATCTTACTGACATAGTCAGAAGAAGCACCGATTACTATCTCCGGTATAATTTCACCCAAATAATCGAGTCCGAAGTCATTCGAAGGTGATATAACCTTTAGGCCTCTATTAATAAAATGAAGATAGAGCTCTTCTGAGATTACTCCATTGTCTAATAATAATGACAGTTGTTTCTTATATCTTGAAGCTCGAGATGCCATAGAACAAGTTAGCTTAGGGCTATATTATTTTGTATTAGGAACAACCAGCTCAATTGAGAAAATTCATAAATCTCTTACCTTTACCAGAAATCAATTGACAGAAATATCTAAGGTTCTACTCCTTTTAGCCTTAATTTTAATAGTAATTATTTCATCCTTTACTACCCTCAATGCACTTGAATCAAGCGAAAAGGGTGCATATACTGATAACATACGATTCATTCAATATCTGGACGGAAATAAAGCTGTACGGGAAATTAGATCAGGTAATCTTGACACGTACTACTTCAGAATACCTCTAGAAACAGTAGCATCTATTTCAAATGATAGTAATGTAAAAATATATGAAAAAAATGCAGGTTCATTCGCCTTCCTTTTAAATCCGGCACCTTCAAAGAATCCGAACATTTTAAATCCATTCCAATTCAAGGAAATTCGCTTTGCAGTAAATTACCTGATAAATCGTGAGTTTATCGTTGATGAAATCCTAAATGGCTATGGAAGTGTCCAGATAGACCCGTTTGGAATTTCCTCACCTGAATACGAAGCTCTTATTCCAGTTCTAGAGTCTTACAATTTCAAATATAATCCAAATCTTGCAAAAGATATAATAGAGAAAACATTGATTTCAAATGGTGCAACAAAGGTAGACGGTAAGTGGGCCTACAAAGGATTACCCATCTCAATCAAAATTATGATAAGAAGTGATGATCTACCAAGAAAATCTATGGGTGAAATTCTTGCAAATCAACTTGAAAATATTGGCTTTACCGTAGAAAGATACTTCGGTGATCTAAATAAAGCAAACGTCGTAGTTTACGGCACAGACCCACAGGAGTTAAGTTGGCAACTTTATACGGAAGGTTTCGGAGGAACATCTCAATTTGTTAGATACAATCCTTCCACGGCAGCTCAAATGTACTCACCATATTTTGGTAGAATGCCTGGATGGGCAAATCCAACCTATTGGAACTATCAAAATTCATCTCTTGATAACGTAACACAAAGTATAGCGTTTTCTAATTTTACCTCTGAAGAGGAACGAAATGAATTATTACGGCAGGCACTAAGATTAGGAATACAGGAATCTGTAAGAATTTTTGTAACTCAAAATATTGATCCATATGCGGCATCCTCATCAATTAAGGGATTAATAAATGATTTTGGTGCAGGTATTTCTACCAGTAAGTCTCTCATTAACGCAAGATCAACAAAAAATGTAAGTACCATAAATGTTGGCGTCAAGGAAATTTATCAAGGGGCATGGAATAGCGTTGGCGGCTGTAATGATATCTACTGTACAAATATTTTTTCATTGGTCTCTGATGCCCCTACATCTAGAAATCCATATACTGGTGAAGTGATTCCTTTGAGAAACGAGTGGACAAATATTACAACTATGGGACCAGAAAAGAGACTCGCCGTAGATAATGATGCTCTAACATGGAATCCATATAACCAAAGATGGGAGGAGGTTGGAAAGAATACTTCCAAGAGTAAGGTTACCCTTCATATAGTATATTCAAACTGGCAAAACGGTCAACCTATGAACAAGGCTGATCTAATTTATCCACTTTACTTTCAATATGAGTGGTCATCCAAGATTAATTCAAGTGATCTTACCTATGACCCGGAGTTCGCTGCACAGGCCGAGGTCGCACTAAAATATCTTCGTGGCACTAAATTTCTAAATGATAGTAATGTCATATCATTCGTTGACTATTGGCATTTTGATAACAAGGAAATAGCTGATTTTGCTTCGGTTTGGGCAACATCTCCTTGGGAAGTAAATGCGGCGATAGAGAGATTGGTAAAAAATGGAATCTTTGCATACTCACGATCAGAAGCAACTGTCAAAAATATTGAATGGTTATCATTGATAATACCCAGTCATGCACAGGCAATAAGGCAAGAACTGGAAAAAATGAAAGCAGAAGGGTTCGTACCTCCTGCATTAAAGGATATAGTTACGATTGACGAGGCTATAAAGAGATATGATGCAAGTATAAAATGGATAACAGAGCATAACCACGCAATAATTAGCAATGGACCCTATGAAATTAAGAATTATAATCCAACTGGGAGAGTAATATCCCTCACGGCCTTCAGGGATAGCTCTTATCCATTTGTAAAAGGATTCTGGTCTAACTATGAAACTGCAAAACTAGCGAAATTTGAAAAGGTTCAATATCCAAAAATAGTTACAAAGGGTTTACCAGTATCTATTTCAGGTAATGTCACTATTGGTGGTAACCATGACAGTAATGCAACATTAACATATTTTATTTTTGATAAGAATAATCATCTCATAACTCAAGGAGAAGGTAAATGGATAGATGATAAAGGGAATTTCATGATTGCGATTAATAGTAGCTCTACTAAGGCAATGTCAATTGGACCAAATGAATTTGAATTATTTGTCAAGAGCAATTATGCTCTAAGCCCTGATATCTATAGTGGAATTCTTATAACTGGGCCAAACCAGATAATCAAAAAACTAGCCTAATAAACCAAACAGAATTTGTTTGCAATTGGAAAAAGTAAATCTGCTAGTAGTGTTCACAAAATAAATTGATCGATGATGCATTTATTAAGATATATTGATAACCTAATAAAGTAAAAGCAATTGGGTCTAGGAAGAACCTTACTATTTCGTTCATTTAATATGTTTTTGGTATTGTTCGCAGTTCTCTTTATAACCGTAATTCTAGTAGATTCAACTTTCGATAAACAACAGAAGGAGGCTGTACGCAATCAAGTGATCGAAGAAGTAAGTCAAGGAACACTTAAATTTGAAAATTCAGATGAAAGATTATCCTACATAAATAATCAAATCCAGTTTAGAGAGAAAACCTCTGGATTGGATCAAGATTCATTGAATCCCACAATATTGATTCCCAGAGTTATTAGTGTAATGACCTTTGATTTGGGAAAATCTTCTTTTTTCACAACAGACTATGGGTCATCTAATGTACGGGATATAATATTCGAAAAAGTTCCAAAAACTCTTTTGTTGTTTACTACAGCAACTATATGCGCTTTTGTTATTGGTATTTTTCTTGGTACATATGTCGCTGGTAAAGAAGGATCCTGGTGGGATAAATTCAATTCAGTTTCTGTAATATTTAGTAACAGCTTTCCATCATGGTATATAGCAATGTTAATGATCTTAATCTTTGCCGTCACATTACATATATTCCCATCTCGGGCAACACCTCTCTCTTCGCCTTCTGATCCTACCTATATTGTTGATCTGCTATATCATATGGCCCTGCCACTAATTACATTGATTATTGTTTCGTTTGGGGGGGTGGCATATATTGTGAGATATTTCTTGATAAACATCTTGAATGAAGATTTTATTCATGCAAAAAGAACAATGGGAATATCCAGACGAAAAATTTTATATTCACATGCGCTTAGAAACGCTGGACCACCAATCGCTACCGCTGTAGGATTAGCTTTGGCGGCTTCTTTTGGAGGTGCAATTATACTAGAAGCCGTTTTTGATTGGCCTGGCATGGGAAAACTCTATTATGATGCAATAGGACAGAATGACGTTCCAATTATAATTGGCCTCACTTTTATCTCCACAGTAATTTTTTTAGTAACAATATTCATTACCGACATTTCTTATACTCTGTTGGACCCTAGGGTGAAAGGTAACTAATTTATTGCAAAAAGAATTACTGGTGGGTCTATTAAGATCTCGTCGGGGCATTATTGGAGTATCAATTATTGGTTTTCTATTGTTATTGAGTGCAGTCGCACCATTAACCATCCCAATTGAATCCTATTTTATGTGGAATAATCCAGATTATTGGATTAATAATCCAAAAACAGCGGCACCCTCCTGGACTAATTTTTTTGGACCCAAAGAATTTGAGCATGTATCGTTAGATAAGAGTGACGCAAAAGTTATTTCAGAATCATTAGAAGGGATTAGAGTAGATAACTATAGATTTGAAATCAATATGCAAGCCGATAGCTTTCCTGATGACATTATCTTTCTATACTCTGCTAAATATGGTGATATCCCTCCAGTTTTGCAAATTGACATTAGCAGACCTGACAACAATACTTTTACTGTTTATTATTCGTCATTACCTCCAGCGAGTAACATGAACACTACTTTCTCGGACAGGATCTTTTCTACAAACGAAAATATCGAAGAGGCTTTGAATCAATACCAAAGCTACTTTAATTATTCAATATCTGGTCTTGAACCGCAAGTGGTAATATTTTCAGATACCAATAAACCAAATGTCCTTAAAGGAGTATATCAAATATCAGAAAGATTTTTTTTATTTGATAATTACAGTAGCGTCGAAGATGCTGGGTTAATTGTTGGAGGTAAAGTATTCGGTATCATAGGAACTGATGACTTGAGAAGAGATCTTGCTGTTGGGATCGTATGGGGCACCCATATAGCATTATTCATAGGATTAACTGTTTCAATATTTTCAATAAGTATTGGACTAGTTTATGGTGTAGTAGCTGGATATAGAGGAAAGAGAACTGATGAAACAATGATGCGAGTCAATGATATATTTTATGCGTTGCCAACTTTGCCGCTCCTTATTCTTTTGTCGATTACTTTTGGGCGTAACATTTTTTTAATAATTGGATTTTTACTAATTTTTAGTTGGATGGGAAGTGCAAAAGTAATTAGAAGTATTGCATTACAGATGCGTAATTTTCAGTATGTTGAAGCAGCTAAACTAATGGGGCAGTCAGATTTAAAAGTAATTTTCAAACACATAATTCCACAACTACTCCCACTTACATTCGCAAGTGTGGCAATAGCTGTACCTGCAGCTATACTTACCGAAGCTGCATTGAGTTTTATCGGTTTAGGAGATCCATCATTACCTACTTGGGGACAAATACTCCACGAAGCAAACACCGCAGATGCCATATCACGAGGTATATGGTGGTGGATTGTTCCTCCTGGACTTATGATTGCATTAACTGCTCTGGGATTTTTCTTGATTGGGAATAGCCTGGACACTATTGCAAATCCACTAAGAAACAAGAATAAGAAAGCTTAGAGCTATTTGATCGGAGTCTGATTAGTCGATGGCACTGTTGCCTTGAACTACATAAAAATTTATATTGATTGTTTCCAAAAAAATTTTTAATCATTTTTCTTTGCTTCTATAAAATCCACAAAGTAAAAGAGGTAAGACCTTTCATTTATTTTCATTATCCATGGGATATATGACTCTTCATTATTTATTTTGAATCCAAATTTTTCTAATATTTTCCTGATTTGGTTCGAATCAAATTTATCTTTACCATTATCGTCATCAAAATGGTAAGGATCAATTAAAATCAATTTTCCATTCTTTTTGATAGAACTATTTACGGAAAAAATTAACTTGTTGAAATCTAACCTATCAATAACATTTAACGCAGCGATACTATGAAAGAATTTTGATTTGAATGGAAGATTTGTTGCATCTGCTACAATAAATTCCATGTTTCTTCTTTTTCTATCGTGCATTATTTTTCTAGCCTCTAATATGAACGAAAATGAAAGATCTATTCCAAAGACGTATGTTACTTTTTTTGATAATTCAAAGGTGCTTGAACCTATAGAACAACCAATGTCCAATCCAATTCCATTCAAATTTAGGTCTTCGTCTGTCAACATCTTGTATATATGATTGGGTTTTATTTGCTTCTTGAATAGAGACAATAACCTATCATCTGAAGGGTAACCATTATGAGTGTTCAGATAAGATTTATACAAAATACCGTTCTCTTCGTAACGATCATTGTATGTATGACCACGAATTTTTGCTCCTTCTGATTTAAGAAACGATTTAATTTCAGGTGATTTAGAATTTACTATCCACTTTCCAAATGTAATAATTCTTTGACATGCATATTTATGAAAATTTTCCAATAATATTGGAACACCTTGAATTATGGGATATTTTGACTTACAAATTTTGCAAGAAATCCTTCTATGCATTCATCTTCCGTTCCTAGAAATGATTCCAGGTTTAATCTTGACTTATTGCATGAATTATTTATGCAGCATAAATCTCTAACAATTTTTTTTATCATAAATTATTACTCTAATTGTATAAAAATATGATTAATGCCAAATAGTAATTTTGAGTCAATGATCGAAGCTTTTGTTTCATGGCTTGGTATCTGAAAGAATATACTTTGATTCACTTGTTGTTCATTTCGGTTAATATTGAATACATTTTTTCATATGATGATGCAATGTTTCTCTTGTTGGTATAATTTCTCTTTATTGTATTAATTCTTTTTTCAAGCTTAACTTTATTCTTAGTTATTATGGAGAATAATTTAGCTGATTCCTCATTAAATTTTATTAGATATTTTAATAATTCCTTGTTATCTGCCAGAAGTGATGAGATAAGTGACGAATTGTCTGTTAATATACTTTCAAATAGGAGTGTTTGAAGATAAAAAGTAGTCCCAGAAAATTTCTTTAATAATGTAATATTTTCATTGCTTAAAGTGACATCTAATAACAAATTAACGTAATAAACCATCCCGAGAATTACTGCCATAAATGAATCATGATGCTTTGGGTCTTTGATTACCATTATTTTCGCTTCATTAAATAAAGATTTTACTAATCTTTGCTCTCTCCTCTTGTTCCTAACGGGTATAATCAGTATTTTTGTATCACCTAACTGCTTAGCTCCTGGACCAAACATTGGATGAATTGAGAGGGGTACCAAATGGCCTGGAATTTTTAACAAAGAATCAAAGATATCGGTCTTGAGTGATGTTATCTCTACTATACAAGCACCTTTTTTCATTACAGGTATGCACTTATTAATGACGGCAATTGTTATCCTAATTGGAACACATACAATTACGATATCCGCTTTTCTAACACATGTCTCCAAAGATTTGTAAATAGTTATGTTGTAGGGATATTTTTTTAAATCTAAATTGATTTTTCTCTTATCATACAATGATACATTAAAGTTATTTTTTTTTGAAAAATAGTTGCAGAACCAGAGACCCATTTTACCCACACCTACTATCGCCACTGATTTAACCATTGTATCACACATCTGTAACTTTTTTTAGTATCTTTAATCCATCATTCAGCAATTTCATTGGTTGACATGCTGAAATTCTTATGAAATCATAATATGATTCTCCGAAACCACTTCCTGGAGCTACTGCGACCCCCTCATTTAACAGGTTGAATATTATCTTATTCACATCTATGTTATTGTTAAACCTAACAAAATAATACATACCTCCGTCTGGATTATTAAATTCGCAAGGTAAATTTTCTAATTCACTTTTTATGAAATCTAGCCGTTTCTTCATCAAAGTCCGATTCTTAGTAACGTTACTATTCATTGCTGCAACAGCGGCATACTGCATTGGCTCTGCCACACTCGTTATCGCTATCGCTTGAATTTTTGATATTCTGTCTATTATATCCTTTGAACCTACTGCATAGCCAACTCTAAAACCAGTCATTGCATGACTTTTTGAAAATGAAGATACCATTATGCTCTTGTCATATGCAAAATCTAAAATGCTCTTATATGGTACGTAGGAATACATCGAGTATACCTCATCACTAAGTACAAATATGTCATTCTTTCTAGCTATTTTGAGGATGTCTTCAATCTGCCTTTGTCCAATTATTTTTCCTGTTGGATTGTTCGGAGAATTTAGAACTATCATTTTGGTATTAGGTGTTATCAAGCCTTCTAATTGATCTATATCTGGATCCCATTTTTGTTCTACAGTAGTCTTGATCGCCTTAACTTTCACCCCAATAAAATTTGCGCAATCTCTATAAGCTGGCCAAGCTGGTTCAAAAATAATTAGTTCATCGCCCATTGATAGTGTAGATGCCATTGCGCTAAATATTGCAAACCTTGCCCCAGGAGTAATTATTACATTTTCTTCGTCAACAGATCTTTTTTGTGCTATTAACTTCCCTAGTACAGGAACTCCTCTGGTCTGGGTGTAGTGAATTCGTTTTTTTTCATATGTTTTCGATAATTCATATTTCACATTAATTGGAGGCAGGTAATCGGGTTCCCCCACTTCCAAATGGATTATTTTCTTCCCTTCTGACTCTAGTTGTTTTGCTTTCAAAAACATCATCATATGATCCAACTTTTCTTCTTTCTTTGAGGTTTTTGTTGATTGAATTCTTATTGACTCTAAGATTAATAAATTTAATAATCTGCCTATAAACTCTCTATTCAAACCGATTTGTGTTCCCAATTCGTAAACATATCTTGCTATTTCTTGTTCAACAGAAATATCCTCTATTTTCATCATGAGATTATCCTTGATATTTCCAATTTGAGTTGCAATGCTCATCCTTTCTTGCACAAGTTTTATTATATCCGCAGTTACAAGTCGCATGTCATCGCGTAATTTTTCGAGTTTGAGTTCATTTTCATTGTTCATTTTTTTCCATCACTTAACACGGGTGGTATTAGGCTCCATCTAATCGCATGATCGGCCAAAATAAAAGAAACTAAAGACTCGACGACAGGTATAGCTCTAGGAACAACGCAAGGATCGTGCCTTCCGGGTACAACAATCTCACATTCAGAATTTGAAACTAGATCTACTGTTTTTTGTTTTTTTGCAATGGATGATGCAGGTTTAAATCCAATTCTCATTACTAATGGCATTCCATTAGTTAAGCCACCCAAAATTCCTCCTGAATTGTTTGTCTTTGTTATTATTTTATTGTCCTTAGAGATTGTATACTCATCATTATTTTCAGAGCCTTTCAATTTAGTTCCCGAAAATCCGGATCCAAATTCAATGGCCTTTACTGATGGAATGCTAAATAATGCTTTACTTAGATCAGATTCCATAGAAGAGAATATGGGCTCACCCAATCCTACGGGCAATCCTACACTAATACATTCAACAATTCCACCAAGAGAATCTCCATTCTTCCTCGCTTCAATAATTATGGACTTCATTTTTTCTGCAATTTCAGGATCAGGACATCGGACATCATTTGTATACCTATTTAGTTTTGCCTCCTCATATGATAAAGGATTAGAACTAATTTGACCTATCTGAGTAGTATAGGCAATAGTTTCTATTCCCAATGAATACTTCAAGAGTTTTTGCGCTATTGCTCCACCCATTACCATTGTTGCAGTCAATCTTCCAGAAAATCTTCCACTTCCTCTATAATCTGCAAATCCCCCATATTTTATAAAAGACGGATAATCTGCATGACCCGGTCTTGGATTATTCTTAATAACCTCATACGGTTTAGAATCTGAATCCTGGTTCCATATTATTGCGCATATGGGAGCTGAAGTAGTATAGCCATTAAAAATTCCTGACAATATTTCTACTTTATCTTCTTCCTTTCTCTGAGTCGTAATTATTGATTGCCCCGGTTTGCGTTTATCTAATTCAATCTGTAGATCTGATTCAGAGAGTGGAAGTCCAGAAGGGCAGCCATCTAATACCATTCCAACACATCTTCCATGGCTTTCACCAAAACTAATTAAGGTTAGTCGTTCCCCCAAGATATTGCCAGTCATTTTATGGATATTGATACCATTTGTATGTCATATATATTGCCTTTATGTTGATTTATTATAATACTAAGAAACTATACAAGCAAGATAACAGAAATGAAAGGAGAACTAATTTATTTTTGCACCAATCTTTCTCATGTCTTTTATAAATGAAGGGTAGGACACATCAACTGATTCTACTCCTTCTACAACAGAACTTTCTGTCATCATGCCAGCTATTACGAAGCTCATGAAAAGTCTATGGTCGTTATGTGAATCAAGGTGGGCATTCTTTAGTTTTTTTGGTGGGACTATCCTGATTTCATCCGGAACTACAAGCGTTTTAACGCCAAGCTTTCTTAGTTCAGATGCAATTATTTTTAATCTATTCGTTTCTTTGTAACGCGTGTGAGAAACTCCATATATTCTCACTGGATTTCTCGACTTTAAAGATAAAATGGCCACGACAGGAAGCAAGTCTGGAGTATCTGATAGGTCAAATTCTCTACCATCAAGTTCTTCGGTTCCTACCGCTGTTACGGTACCATTTTTTTTGTCTATTCTAATAACTGCACCAAGTTCCTTCAGAATGTCAAGAATTTTTAAATCCCCCTGTGGTAACGAAAAATCTAGGTTACTAATGGTTACCTCTTTACCTGCGAGTACACCTGCAGAAAGTAACAGCGCCGCCGCGGAAAAGTCTCCTGGTATAGTAAAGTTAGCTGGGACATATTTTTTATTATATATGTGATATTTTTTATAATCCTTAGAATACTTTATTTTTGCACCAAATTTAGACATGACGTTAATGGTAGATTCTATATAGGATCTTGAGACTTGCTTTCCATTTACAGATAGAAAAATTTCCGATTCAGCATAAACTCCTGCAATCAAGATGCCAGAAATAAACTGACTTGATATGGAACCATCAATATTGATCTGTTTTCCATTAATTCTCCCTCCTTGTACAATTATAGGAGCTTTGTCATTTTTCCTTGTAGAGAAACTATTAATGCCAAGTTGTTTCAAAGCTAATAATAGTGGACGCATGGGTCTTTTTCTTATACTATCATCCCCTGTAATTACAACATACCCTCCTTTTACCAATGATGAGATAGCTGTAACAAACCGCATTGTTGTTCCTGAATTCTCCACATTGATAACATTATCTGGAACTTTTAAAATATCTTTTCCAAAAACAATTAATTCGTCTCCCTTTCTTTTTATTTTTATTCCAAATGCTTTACATGCTTCAATTGTCGCAATAGTATCTCTTGAAATGAGAGGATTAATTATATGGGATTTTCCGTATGCCAAAGAAGAGATGAAAAGTGCTCTGTGAGTATAGCTTTTGCTAGGAGGACATGAAACGTTACCATTCAATAAGGATCTTCTAATTACTACTCTACCCAAATTCTTTCACTGTCGATGCTTTCTGATTATTTGAAGGGGAAACTATTACTCTTCCATCCAAATTGGATAATATTGATTTAATTTTTTGTACCTCGCGTTCGCGTACGACTGCAGCAATTGCGGGACCATTTCCTGATATGCTTGCTGCCAGGGCACCATTTTCAAGACATATTCTAGTAATATTGTAACCATGTGAGAGTAATGAGGATGTTAATACCCCATTTAGTATCATTGCTTTCCAATATTGTCCAGAATATGCCAGTTGAAAAGCCTCCAGATAAATATCAGAGAGTAATTTTAATCTGGTAACATCTCCCCTTTTTTTGCTATTTGGCAAATATATTACGACATTAATGTCGGTTGGTGAATTTTCCTTTTTCAAAATTTTTCTCTTATAGTTATCTGTGGTAACAAATCCACCATAATAACATGCAGTTGAATCATCATATGCACCAGTAATCGTTGTTTTTGCATACAAAGATGCATCTATGGCACTATTTAGTACAAAATCATCATTGGTATCATTACTTACAAGTGATCTACATGCGACAGCAAATGCATTTGACACTGCACTTGAACTTTTTAGTCCCATACCTGAAGGTATCTCCGAATTAATATTAATTATTAGTTGGTTATTGTTGATAAAATTTGATGGAAGTATGTCATAAATTATCTTTTTTATCATAACATGGCCTCCACTTTTTTGAAAAATTATGCCAGACCCTTTTTTTGAAACTATTTCAACTGTGACCTGAAGATTAATGCCCATCGCACAACCAAATCCAGTTGCAACAGCATTTACTATTGATACGGCACCATGAACTATTGACGTTACCTTTACTGTCGTGTAGGTTCACCAAACATTCCAAATAACACTTTTTTCATGGACTCTACCGGGGGATCCATTTGAACCCATATCTTGAATGATGCAATTGCCTGTTCGAGCAACATTTCATGACCGTAGACTACTTCGGCACCTGCAGTTTTTGCATTTTCTAGCAAATTGGTATTTATCGGCTTATATACAATATCATATACAATTGCATCTTTTCTTATGTTTGTAGAATTTATCAGACTTTTTTCATTATTCATCCCAAGCGGGGTAGTATTTATAATGAGATGGCTTTTAGAAGCAATTAGCTGGATATCGTCACCGGAAATAATACCAGCTTCTAGTCCCAATTTCTCAACCATACTTGATAATTTTTTGGATCTGTCAGTATTCCTGCTAAAAATATTGATCTTTGCAATTCCTTTTTCGCCTGCCAAAGCTACAACCGCTGCTTGTGCCGCACCTCCGGCACCCAAAATAAAAACTTCAAAGCCATTAAAATCGATCTTTCTCTTATGTAGTGGTTTAATGAAACCTATGACATCTGTATTATATGCGCGGAACTTACCATTATCATTATTGACTGTATTTACTGCACCAACCAACTGAACAGTTTTATCACATTGGTCGACATAATCGAGAACTTTAATTTTATGTGGCATTGTTACATTAAATCCACCGATGTTTATTGCTCGTAAAGAATCCAAAGAATCTTTCAATTGGCCTTCTTGAACCCTAAACGCAATGTAGCTACAATTTAAACCTAAAGCATTAAAAGCAGCATTATGAATTGCGGGAGATAAAGAATGATCTATTGGATCCCCAATTATGCAATATGTTTTGAATTCAGCACTCATTTATTTTTCAGATTCTTACCAATTCTATCGTAAATTTTTTTCATTAGTACAATATCTAGTTGGCCTGGAGCCAAGGGATTATCTAAAGAGGCATAGGTAAACGGTGAACCTCCATACAAGGTGCACAATAATCTGGATGAAATCCCATGTTCTCCCATTGCGAAAGCAATTAGATTTGTATTAATATTATTGTCGTAAAGTGAAAGTACTTTAAAATTATCTCCCGAATTTCTTGCCGTAGTAACCAATTTGACATAGTTACTATATTTACTCATTTCTTCAAACTTTCTAAGAAGAGATGATATATTTGGTGTTGTTCTAAAGTTGTGAGATGAAACGAGTAGTGGAATCTTTTTATCCCTCAGAAATTTCCTCAGACCTTTATCTTTTTTTAGGACTGTGATCTCTATATCGAGTAACATTGGTTTAGTTAATCCAATTTTTTCTAAGAGAGAAATTTGTTCATCACCATCTCCCTCAAAAAATCCACCTTCATCTTTCGATCTCAATGTAAAAATCGCTCTATTTTTTATCTTTTTAGTTATCTCCAATGCATGATCTATATCCTTGTATATCATATGATCAAATCTGATTTCCATATAATCAGCTCCCCTCTGAATCGCCCTGTCAATCAAACTGGGCAGTCTATCAACTGAATCTGTTGCTAGAGAAACACAAACTTTCGATTTATATGGAAACAATATTATCAGTTTTTTCTGGATTTAGAAGTTTAACAGATTTGCATTAATCAATTCAGCCCCAATACCATATCCTAATAGGGCAATTCCGGTTCCCAAGACAGCCATTTCAATTCCTCCTTTTACCCAATTTTTCTTTGCTAACTTTGACTTCTTGGCGCCTATCAAAAATGAAGAAGTGAGGCTAATTCCGATAGCTATCCATAGTGAAAATTGAAGAGGCACAAAACCTGTTTTTGCTAATAAGTAGGGCAATATCGGCAGAATACCTCCAATAATAAAAGATACGAACATAATAAGAGCACCTCTTATTGGTTTGCCTACAATGTCTAAGTTCAATCCCAATTCTTCAGTCAACATTGTTTTAAGCCACACTTTTTTATTTGAAGTAATTTTATCAGTAACCCGCTTAATCAAATCCTCATCTAATTCTTTTGCACGATAAATTTCTTCGATTTCTAAACGTTCTTTTTCAGGATACTCCTCCATTTCAAATTCCTCTCTTTTTATTTCTGATTCTAAAATCTCTCTTTGGGATTTTACTGCTAGATAATTTTGTACTGCCATTGCCTTTGCACCCGTGAACATGCCAACAAGAGCAGCTAATATTATAAAGTCAGCAGAGCTATTTGCCCCTCCTACTCCAGCGACAATTCCCAATGAGGTATTTAATCCATCACCAAATCCAAATACAAAGTCCCTTATGTGGTTAGATTCTTTAATATGTGGTTCAATATGTCTTTGGTTATTCAATATCAATAGTTTGCAAGTTCGGTAATTTAACAATAACATAGAAAACATTGTCACAAGTATAAAATATTCTATTCATTTTAATTTTGAGATTACATTTTCATAATCTAGTGTATCCCGCGGGCAGGATTTACTCCAGAAGAGCATGAAATCAAATCTGTTTGAGCCTGCGACTCTTCGGTCGCTGCAAATGTTAGCCTGATAGGCTGTTTCACATGTTCAGCATTATTTGCCGACTACTACAGCCGAAAGCTCTACCAGGCTGAGCTACCGCGGGACATTTTTGGTAATGAATTCAGGTTATATAAAATAATTGAATATGGATATCACCAAAAAATTCGTTTTGTGGGTGAATATGTATTTTATTCTACATAAGTGACACGTATAAGTTCATAATAATATCAAAATGATTAATTATATGAATAATTATATTGACCTTAATGAAAGATTACGATCACCAGATAATTTGGTTAGACTATTTTAACAAAAATTTGTCACGAAAAAAAGGCCGCAAAGTGGGAAAAAATATTTCTGTTTACGATCCTACAATGCAAGAGCTAATAGGTGCAACAAAAACTTTGGATTTAGATCTTTCTGAAGAAAATATTAACAATCAAGCGCGTTATCCCAGAAGATCCTTCGTAAAATCAGGCTATGTCATGATCTCAAAGAGCGAAAAGAAATCTACAATTGTCAATCAAATTGCAAAAAAAATGAATGAGACGAGACAACAAAAGCATTAAGATTTGTTCCTTGCAATCTTATTCAGGACAAATAGATGACAGATATTATTTATCTTAAAACTAAATTTTGTTGACAGATTAAAATGATAATGAGTAGGTATTAAGGTTTGATTACAAATAATGGAAAAAATAGGAGAAATAATCCACTTAGCCAGAAGTGGAAGGCTGATAGTCAAAGTTGAACAAAATAATAGCCACAGACTGATAGGTCAGTTATTAGTAGACGATAGAGGTGCTAAAGTTGGTAAAATTATTGAGTTAATAGGATCGGTCAAATCCCCATATGCCTCTGTTATGCCGAGCCTAAATTCGAAGTATACTATAGGAGGAATAGTATACAAATCACATAACACCAATCATGAATATAGTTCATCAAAAAAAAGAGATAAAGTAAGGAGGAGGAGAAGGACATGACCTTTGTAGAATATTGTTCTCATTGTCCTGAATGTCAATCAAAGATTATTCTTGACTATGGTAAGGGTGAATATGTATGTCATAAATGTGGATGCGTAGTTATGGAAGAAGTGGACTATTATGGACCTGAAAATAATTCAACTGATTTTGAAGAAAGGAACAAGAACACAAGGGCAAGTGGTTCAACTAGTTTATCTCTCCATGATTTTGGGTTAAGGACGGAGATAGGAAATAGTTCAAGGGATTATAGTGGACGTACTATAGATTATCAGAATGTTGAACTTATGAATAGATCTCGTAAATGGCATAGCAGATTAAGAGTTAATTCATCAAAAGAAAGAAGATTATCAAATGTACTTTCAAAGATTAATGAGGTATGTTCGGTTCTCTGTCTTAGAAAAACAATAACCGAAACTGCATCAATGATTTATCGTAATTTTGAAAATAATAGTAAGGCAAAGGGAAAATCTATAACATGCATAGCGTCGGCGACAATTTATTTGGCTTGCAAAAGATGTGGTGTTGTTAGATCAATAGAAGAAATAGTCCATGCTGCAGGAATATCAGAATTTGACAAGTCGAGTGTAAAGCTGGCTTCTAGATATTATAGGTCAATGGTCATGGAAATGAACAAGTTAAACGAATCAAGAAATAAAGGAACATCAATTTCACTAGCAAATGATTCTGAGAGCCCAGATTTAGAAACAGATCCAAATTCAAATACCGTATCACCATCTTATTCTCAAACTTCCTCAATACCTTCAATATTTGCCATCGATAACTATATTTCAAAACTAGCCAATATTGCAAAAATAGACACAAAAATTGAGAGATTAGCACTCGAAATTGCACAAAAAACAAATAATAATTTCTTTTCAGATGGAAAAGCGCCCAACGGATTAGCTGCCGCATATATTTACTTGGCATCAGTATTGCTAGGAGTAAATCTTCTTCAAATTGATGTATCGAATTTTGCTGGTGTCACTGAAGTAACTATTAGAAATAGATGCAAAGATATCCTAAATAATTTTAAATTGGTAGTTAATGCAAAACCAACCAATTAGTAAATGATAAGAATTCTATCTATTAAAAATTTATTACATAGTTACAATTTTATGTTTCTTTGTTTTCTGTACATTTCTATTAACTCAGATTCATCTGTAATATCTTGCGGATTTTTATCTCGTCGTATTTTTTTAGTAAATTTTGGAAATCTTAAAGACAATCCAAAACCCTTTCTAATCGAATCCATGCCAGCATCATATTCAGGACTTAATGTTATCTCCGAAGCTATAATTTCAATCACTATTGTGGGTATAAACCAAGTATTCATCTCAAGTTTTGAGTATACTCGTGGGTGCTTTTTGGGTATCATGTATTTTCCTAAGTCTGTAAACAACTCTTCAAGGACTTCGTCTGTAAACCCGCTTCCTACCTTACATACACTTTTGAAAACATTTTCATTCTTATCGTAGACGGCAAGTAATAACGCACCATATCTCCCTACTCTTCTCCCCCTTCCATAAGATCCACCAATGATGACTAGATCTAATGTATCGACTAATTCACTCCTATATTCCCTTTTGATTTTAATCCATGCGAATCCTCTTGCCCCAGCTCGATAGGGACTATTAGTCTGTTTGACCACTAGTCCCTCGCAACCATATTCTATTGATTTAGCCATGAATTTTTCAAGTTGATCCACGCTACTCACAATTCTCTGCTGTATGAGCGTTAGTCTTCGATCCACTGAATTAGTAATAGTATCCTTCAACAACGCTCTTCTTTCTATATAGGGAAGATTTGTTTTATCTCTTCCTGAAGCATAGAGAATATCAAACACATTTACTGAAACAGGATAATTCTCAACATTCTTGTCTATATCATATTTTCGGCGCCTATGCATAAGTTCCTGAAAAGGAAGAAACTCTTCCGTATACTTGTTGATAGCAACCACTTCAGCTTCAATGATAAAATTTCTTAATGTAATGGTCCTAGATGCTTCAGCTACATCGGGATAATAGTGCGTTATGTTTTCCAGGCTTCTTGAAAATATCTGAACCTTCTTATCTCCCCTATGAATTTGTACTCTTTCCCCATCGAGCTTGAATTCTACTGCAGCTTTACCAGAAACCTTTTCGAGGGCTTCTTTACTAGTTTGAACTCTTTCTGCAAGCATTGGTCGAATCGGTATAAATAATTCAATCTTAATTGCGGAAACTGCTTCTAGTCCCTGTTTTGCCAAAATCTTGGAAACCCTTCCCATATCGCTTGAAACATTATATGCATTTTCTAAAATCTTTCTATTTTTTTTGTCGGAAGTGTACGCTAAAGCTAACGCATCCATTATTGTACTATCAGCTATTCCAAGTCGTAGTGTTCCTAATGCAAATCTAATAATGTATTTACATTCTTCAGGTGATGAATCATTAAAAAGACTTGCAAATGACTTTATTTTTGTTTCCTGAGATCCCTTACCGGTAGTTTTAGATATTTTGTCGAAAACTAAATAAATCCTTTCAATGGTAACCTTTTCATTAAAAAGTGTAGTTTGGATCTTATTTTTCATAATTACTTCTGCCACGCTTCCCAAATCTCCTTTCTCGCGATAATTGCGATATACCTCATCGTTGGAAATATTTGATATTTGCGAAATTATACGAATAATCATTTTTTCAGCTATTCCCATTTCAATACCTTCGTAATCCGGTCTAATTTTTCCCTGAATAAGATAGATTATTTTATCAACGAGATCTGATGGAGTATTTTTGAAGAGGGTAACCAAATAATTTGTAAGTTCTAATCTACTTGTTGTTTGTTCCATTTGTTCCAATATATTAACGATAGTGGAAAAATCCAACACTAATTGTTATATACAGGTATTTTAAAATATTTCAAACTAAATTCCAAAAAAAGCGGACTGACTTAATTGTAAATGGAGGGCGCCCTGAAAAATATGATTTAAACTAATCCATAGAATTTATAAATTGGATTAATAATGATGTTACTATGGGAGGAGCTAAGAAAAAATCATTAGGAAGTCAAGAAAAGACTTCAAAAGAGAGTCCAGTTGCCGATGATAAAGCAAAGAAGGGAGAAATGAAAGGCGTATTTAAACAAAAACAAAAATCATTAATTGTTATTGAAGAATCTCAAGGTTTAAAGACTTTAAAAAATATGAAACCAATTACATCACAAGCGTTGGCAAGATCCATGGGTGTAAAGATTTCAGTTGCAAATTCATTCCTACGTTCGTTTGAATCTAAGGGAGTTATTAGATCAATAGGTGGCTATAGTGGACATAGGATTTATGAGCTCGTGTCTATGGAAGCTATACAATAAATTTGAATTTCTGATCTGCGAATAAAAACCTATATTATTTTATTCAAACCACAAATTAATTAAACTGAAACTAAGAGTAATTATCCAAATCCTAGCATGGTTTGCATTCAATGTAGGATACTTTCCATGATTTAGTTGAATCGCCAAAGCAATTCAGTCCAAGCAAAGGTTGATGTTTTCATTCATTACTAACCCAATTTATTTTTAGTCCTAAAGTTACGATCGTTGTATGATACATATTTAATCTATGGTCTATGGTGGACATGATCTCTGTAGACAAATTTCATTATTCTGGTAGGAGACAGTGTTACTTGTTTGTATGAAAGATGCAACCTCCTACCAGTGTTAGTTTTTTGAAATCATTATCTATTGATTAGGACGCAACAAGCCAACACAAACCTACTTTACCATCATGATAGGGGCCAGTCTTTTTATCATTGATAGAGGGACTGTAGACTCATATTTTGAATTTTATTATTATAGGATTGTTCACTGAAAGTAGAATTCCGTGTAAATTTTGCAATCACTCTACTGGTATTCGGTTTGTGAATTCATTTGCAATATTGGTGGTCATTGTTTTTATGACATCTTTTTCTTCATTGAAATTACCCAAACACCACATCGCTTTGACCAATGCAGTTTCTGATGTTGTATTAGATAGAGGAATCACACCCAGCTTTAAAAGATCTCTTCCGGTGTCATATACCGTAAGAGCAGTTCTGCCCCAAATGCATTGTGAGGTCATAAATATTAGGATTCCATTATCAATTGCATTCTTTATTTGAGAAAAGCATTCTTTGTTTATGTGACCCAAACCAGTACCTTCTAAAATAATTGCTTTATGCCCTAGCTTGATACAATAATCGAACATTCTACAATCAAAACCAGGATAAAATTTTAATAGCGAAACTTTATTTTCAAAATTTGGCCGTACAATCATATCTTCAAAATTCTTGTTTCTTTCTTGAAAAATCAAGTCTGTGTATTGATTGGGTATTTTTATTTGATCCTTTTTAATTAATGAAAAAGGGTACACGTCAATGGAGTGAAATGCGTCTCGTCTACTTGTATGGTTTTTTCTAACTCTAGTACCGATATGACACGCGATAACATCATCAGAAATTGAATAGTGCATAGCAACAAAAACACCTGAGAATTTAGACTTAGCCGCAAAGGTGCATGCACCTATTAGATTCAATGAAGCATCAGATGAAGGTCTATCTGAAGATCTTTGTGCTCCAACCAGTACTACAGGAATTGGTAGGTTTTGAAGAGCAAAGCTTAGTGCAGCAGAGGTATAATGCATCGTATCTGTTCCATGTGATATTATAATTCCTTCATATTTTCCTGATAAAATATTATTGGCAATTTTTTTCGCTATTAATGACCAATGTTCGGGTTTAATATTTTCACTATATTCGGTCAAAATAACTTCTGGATCTATATTTGCTATTTTCATAAGTTCAGGAATTGAATCATTGAGTTCTTTTGCTGTGAGTGCTGCCATTACTCCTCCTGTCCTATAATCAATCTTGCTAGAAATGGTCCCACCTGTACTTAATAGCGATAAATTTGGAAGTTGACCTTGTGAAAGATTTTGATCCATATTTTCATAGGAAAAATTATCTCTGTAATTGTAATCAATATTAGATTTGTTGGTAGCGTCAGATTTTTCAATCATTTTTTTTATACTTTTGATTTTTCCTAAATTGATACCAATATTATATCCATTTTTTAATTTCAAGACTAGATGATTGTCATCGGCATATTCGTACCTTGGAATTAAAATACCGATATGCGTCGCATCATTAGTTTCAACGATTACTGAGTCGCCTAATTTTACATCCGATTTATTAAATAATTCTTCCAATTTATTATGATGTCCACCAATGGTCAATATTGGTATTATTTTGTAATTACTATATATTAATAAATTGTCATATTTTTTGTATCACTTTTTAATTAAAGTATGTGAATTGGATAATTAGTAACATTGTTCATAAAGTTCATCTCAATACCACTAAATCTTTAATTATTTTAGTCCTGGTGTATTAATTTTAGGTAACAAAATCTTGAATTCGTTAACAGTATCAGCTGCTAAATATTAACTATGTAATAATATTAAACTGAGTAAAAAACAGTATACCTATCGCAAAGTATGAATCAATTAGATTAGAAATTCGATCAAAAAAATGTGTTGTTTTTCATTCCATTACAATCATAGTTAATGTAGACTTTACACCATTCAATTTTCGTAGTTTCCATGTAATTGTCTCCTTGACTTTTTCCATTGTTTCTGATTCAACTTGTGCAACAATATCGTAAACTCCATAAACCTGATAAATTTCTTTTACGCCGTCAATACTTTTCAACTCGCTTACTATTGAATCCTCGCTACCTAATTCAGCATTCATTAGGACAAATGCCTTTGGCATAACAAGATGGATGTGAATGAGATATAAAAAGATGATGTAGTGCTATCCCGATCATTATATATTGTGAAACTTTCTTCATTTAATATTTGCACTTTTTCTACAAAATTGTTACGAATACAGGTGTAACATGTCAAGGATTAAGCCTAGCCATTGTTCTTGGAAAGAGTACACATTCCTTTATGTCTTCCAAATTAATTATCCATCTGAGTAATCTCTCAATTCCCATACCAAAACCTCCATGAGGTACAGATCCGTATCTTCTAAGATCCAAGTACCATGAATAAGAATCCAAGTTTAGACCTTCATTTTTGATCCTAGTTTTTAATAAGGCAATATCGTCCTCTCTGATACCGCCACTACTTACCTCACCAAATCCATTAGGCAAAAGTAAATCAGCACTAAGTGCTATCCCTTGTTTTTCCGGATCTTCCTTCACATAAAATGGTTTAATTTGGAGGGGATACCCAAATACAAAGACAGGATTAGAACGATCCTTTGTAAGTACTTTTTCAGAATCTATATTCAAATCATCACCCCACTCAATATTTCTAATCATTTCTCCATCTTGAATCTTCATATCATTTGAACGGAGAATGTCAATTGCTTCGCTATAGCTTAGTTTGTCAAATGGTCCTGTAGCTTTATTCAAAGCTAGTACATCTTGATTTAAAAATTCTAACTCTCCTTTGCTGTGCTCTGTTATATGTCGAATCAATTCAACTAGTAATTTTTCTTGAATGGAGAGCAAATCGTTCATAGTTAACCAAGGGGCTTCTGCCTCTAAATGCAAATACTCTGCAAGATGTCTTAGAGTCCTTGATTTTTCAGCCCTAAACGAGGGCCCTATGGTCCAGACTGGCCCAAGCGAAAAAATTAGAGCTTCCAAGTACAGTTGTGCGCTTTGAGACAAAAATGCCTCATCTTTAAAATATTTTACGGGGAAAAGCGTTGAACCACCTTCAACCGCACTCTTTACTATTGTGGGTGCCGTAACTTCGATCCAGTCATTTTCAATAAACCAATCGCGCATTCTTTCAAGAATTGAAGCTCTGATTTTTGCGATTGTAATCATCTTCCTTGTACGTAGAGTTAAATGTCTATAGTCTAGTAGTAGTTCTGTACTTTGATATTTTCTGATTGGAAAATCATTACTTGCAATACTGTAAATTTTTACATCATTACCTCTAATCTCAAATCCGCCTTCCTTTGCTCTTTCATCTTTGAAAAGGGTACCGCCAACTTCTAAAGAAGATTCTATCGTTAGGTCTGTAACACTCGAACTAGGCAAAACACACTGAATTATTCCACCACGATCATCCCTCAGTATGATGAACGCTTTATCTTTTTGTTTACGTAATCTGTACACCCATCCTCTCAGTCTAACTTCCTTTCCAAGGAATTCATCTTTTTTGATCTCATTAATCCTATGATATTTCAATTGTGTATTAACGACACAAATGATCTTTATAATGATATTGTACCCTGAAATTTAAGAGCAGTAAGTAATTCAAATAATATTAAAAATGAATTTATAGACTAGAAATATTCTAGTATCCAACAATGGAATATAAAGTATGTAAGAGTGAAGAGCTTCCAGATAATTCAATGAAGGTGATATCCATCCAAGGCAGTAATATACTTGTATGTAGATCTAATAATCAATTATTTGCACTGGATAATTCATGCCCTCATAGGGGAGCATCTCTTTCTAAAGGTGAAATAAAGGGAACAAAAATAATATGCTATATGCATGATTTTGAGTACGATTTGATTAGTAGAAAATTGTTACACATTCCAAGCAAGTGGAACGATCAAAATCCAAATTGGAAAAAATCTGATAATCTGTTACTCTTTCAAATGTCCGAAAAAAATGGTCAAATATATATTCAACTTTAAGTAAATTTACGAAAAAATCCATTTCATTACTTATACTGGGTATTAATACGCAATAGTAATTGGCGGCTTATGAACTTCTATTAAAGAAACTAGTCTTGTACCCTGGGTGCCAAATAGAAATGTATTCTCCCTACATTAGCTACCCTAAATTCTAGTCTTAGGGGCATTTTTGTAGAATATTCCAGTACCAAGGAGCCTCCAGAAACACTTATAGCTTTTGTGATTTTTGATAAATAATCCAAACTGTAGGTTGCCTTACTTTTATCCTTAACCTGCAATTCTTCAAGGCCTTCACTAGCCGCTTCAACAACAATATCCGCTTCGCCATAATCACTTTTACCTGAAAAGGTAATTTTCTTTTCATCAGATTCTATTGATATGTATTCTGAGACTACTTCAATATCGGACAATATCCTATCAAATGCAGATGGAGTCATTATTACCTTGGAATTGAAATTTAATTTTGGTAAGGGAGTGGAACCTCCAGTACTTTCTATTAATCGCATCTTATAGTCTCTCTTGTATCCATTTACGATCTTGATATGAAGCATACTGTTCTCTTCAACAGAAACTTCTACAGCATCCCTTCTTTCAGCTCTTTTCATCAATTTTGAAAATTCATCTATTCTTACTCCAAATTTTAGAGCCGAATCGCACTCATAACCATCGAAAGCAGAGTTTGGCCAACTAATATCAATTAACGCAACATGCGATGGGTCCATTCCTCTAAAGGATAAACCTTCAACAGTAGCTTCAAACGTAGCTTCATCAACTAACGTTGATATTGCTGAAGTTACTGCTTTCCATTCATCTGGTGTTTTTGTTTTTGCTAGGAATACCAACTATATATCAATCAAGAGGCAGAGTCAAAACATTTTAAACATTCCTATTTATCGTATAATTCACAGATACAAAACATTAGAAAATATACTACAAAAAAATAAAATAAAATTATAAATTTCAGAATAAATATGTAATAATTTACATGATTGTCATTTAAAATATTCTTAAATCAAATACGAGTGAACTTACCATAAATCATGCGTAATTTCTCCATGTATGGCTACATTGGGTGCATCTATAAAATTGAGTTGTAGCTTCGTCAGCGGATCTTGTTTGTAGCATCCACCAAAATGCTACGTTGTTTCCACATTTGGGACAATCAATATTTGTTGTTGGTAGGGTGCTAGGACCTTTTTCTGATTCAACTATCTTGAGACTACCACCGCTTTGTTCTATCAATGGAATTGACTTGATTTCATTTTTCGCTTCTGTAAAACCACACTTAGGGCAGATCAAGATATTCTCCTCTATTCTTGGTTTCATTCTGCTTTCACAATTTGGACAAAATTTCAAGCAGAATCAGTGCCTTTTTCTTTATTTAATGTTGACTCAATCATATCTTGAACCTTGTTAGCATTATTGGATGAAGATTGTAAAGCTTTATGCAAAATATCAAGTGCCTTGGATTTTTTTGTTACAATTCTAAAACTAAAGTCCTCCTTCAATTGGTGTTTCAATACTACACCCGCAAATTCCACTTCCTTTTCATTTAAAAGTTCATGTTGCACAATGTATAAAATCGAAATATCTTCATTTACCTTCAAATTGATTTTATTTGATTCATAATTTTCTAACTCCGCCTGCATTATACAGACAACTACTTATTGAAGATATAAATTATACCATCTGCGAAGTTTATTGCAGAAAAGCTCTATTTCAGACATTAAACTTAGTACATCTCATGACACTATAAGATCTAATGAGATTTTGACTTTGAGTCTAGGTTTTAATATACTTGGTTTAATAAGAGAAATTTTTTCCCAAAAAAATTGGGAAAGAGCATATGATAAACACGATAATGGATTTAGACTAACAGTTTTGTTAGAATTAAGAGTAGGTAAAAAAGCGGTTGATAAGATCAAATTTGTAAGAAAAGCAGTGTTATTCTGGACAAGAAATCCTAAATTATCTTATCGAGTATGGATCTCCGTAATAAAGGATGAAGCCCCTTTTTATCCGCTAACTATTGACGAAGCAAAATCATTATTATTTGATGTGACTAAAACAATTGAACTTGACAGTAATATTCTAAAAAAGGGGGAGAATCAAATTCAGATCTCTATTAAGGTCAATTGGGGGAAACATCTTTATACAGATCCTACAGAACTGCAACGCCAAACGAAATCTATTAAAGTCAATAAATTATGAAAAGTTCATTTTTAATCTATTTTGATCTTACTATAAATATAGTTGCTTCCGATGAATGACATAATGACAAAGTTTGATGGTATTAAAGGACAAGAATTATTGGATGTTGAAGAACAAAAGGACGAAATGACATTAATCTTCAAAGACAATCGGTTTTTGTTCATCAAAATAGAAAATGGCAAGTTGATCTCTGATTCAGTACCAGAATAATCGAATTTGAAAGAATTTACTAACCATTCCATAATATTTTAGGGAAATTAATATTAATTAAACGAAGAAATTTGGTTACTATAGAGAGTATTAACAGAGAAATCATAAATTGCACTCTTTGTAACAGATTAGTACCATACATACGCTTGGTTGGTAAAAATAAAGTTAGACGATTTTCAAACGATGTATACTGGGCAAAACCAGTTACTGGATTTGGAGATACTCAGGCAAATGTACTAATTATTGGTCTTGCGCCAGGAGCACATGGTGCGAATAGAACGGGAAGACTGTTTACTGGAGACCATTCTGGACAATGGCTAATGAAAGCCCTATATGAAACTGGTTTTTCAAATATTGCAACAAGTACATCAATTGACGACGGGTTGATTTTGAATAACGTTTTTATTACTTCGTGTATTAGATGCGCCCCTCCTTCAAATAAACCACTCAATTCGGAATTAGACAACTGTTCAAAATATCTTATCCATGAACTTGAATTATTGAAAAAGGTAAAGGTCATAATATCATTGGGTATTACTGCTTTCAGAACATTTTGTAAGATTTACAATTTAAGGAATTTAGAATTTTATCATTTGGCCAACTACAAGATTAATGATAAACATCTGATAGTGTCATATCACCCTAGTCGACAAAATACAAATACACAAAGGTTAACATGGGGAATGTGGCTGGAAGTTTTCAAACTAGCCAAAACAATCCTATACAGTAATGATTAAAGTCTAATCAAAGTTGTATGATTATATCGATAATCAAAGCTATTTAGTTTCAAATACTGAATTTATTAATTATTTTGTAGATAAAATAAATATTTCATTTATTGGTCAGGTAATTAGAATTTCTGCAAACCATTAAAAGACAGTAATTTCTCTTTAAAAGATATGATTGGTAAACGGTATTTGTCAATACTTTTCATGATGACCACTATTGTTGTGCTTCCAACTGTCGTTGCAAATGCGCAGACTGTTCCTGCTATCATTATTATTCCATCAGATACTGCTAACGCAACAGGAACAGCGATGAACGCTACGGCTAACGCAACAGGAACAGCGATGAACGCTACGGCTAATGCAACAGGAACAGCGATGAACGCTACGGCTAATGCAACAGGAACAGCGATGAACGCTACGGCTAATGCAACAGGAACAGCGATGGGCGAGGCACAGGATGTTATCAGCACAGCTGCAAATGCCACAGCTAATGCAACAGAAGCAGCGATGGGCGAGGCACAGGATGTTATCAGCACAGCTGCAAATGCCACAGCTAATGCAACAGGAGCAGCAATGATCCAGGCCAACAACCTAGTGAACATGGCTTCAAGTGCTGGATCTAACGCTACCCAAACAGCAATGAACCAAACACAAAATATTTTGACCGATGTGACCAATAATATGTCCAACACAGCTTCAAACGCTACAGCTAATGCAACAGGAGCAGGGGCGAACGAGGCCAATGAACTAATTAACGCAGCCTCAAATGCTTCGTCTAACGCAACAGGAGCAGCAGTCAGCGGGGGAGAAAATATTGTTAGCACAGCTGAAAATGCCACAGCTAACGCAACAGGAGCAGCAGTCAGCGGGGGAGAAAATATTGTTAGCACAGCTGAAAATGCCACAGCTAACGCAACAGGAGCAGCAAGCAATCAAACTGAGAGTAACCCAATTCTGGATGCATTAAAAAATATCTTCGGCGGAATCATGGAAAATAAGTGATTTCTTGTCGCATTTGCGACGAGTCATATTTTTATTTAGATTCGATTCTTATTAGACGTTATAAAATGGAACGTACGTGATATTACAAGTTATCAATTATTGACCGCAAATTTTCTGGAATTTCAGGGACCATCCCCATATGACTTTCATTATTTTGGAGTTTATCTTGCCCGATTCTACGAATCTTTTGCGTTGCTATCAGTGTATCCACTGTAGATTCTATTTCTTTGGGAGAAAAATATTCTTTTAGTTTTATTTTTAGAATTTCTTCTGAATCATATTTATATATGCAGTGCTGTATCAGCAGTAATCTTTCCTCAAATGAAAAATCAGACATATAGAATAATCAAATCCAAATAAATAAAAATCAATCTCTTATTTTAATCATTTTTTAGTGCTCTCATAAAGGTAACAATACATGTATTAATCTGTATTATCGTTATAGCTTGTGATAAATGCGTCTAGTAATGAAGTTTGGAGGCACTGCCGTTGATTCAGGAAAAAAAATCGTCCATATTACTAATTTAATAAAGTCTTATCATGATAAAGGTAACGAAATAGTTGGAGTTTTTTCTGCAGTAACAGGAATGACTGATGAAATCCTAAACATTTCCGGATATATTCTAAAACGTGATAAAAAAAAGATTAAAGATTTTATTAACAAGACCAGATCAATACATGTAGATATCATACATACTTCCATCAAAAATAAGAGCTACAGAGCCGAGGTCCTCCAAGTTGTAGAAGTTCTCTTAAAAGAAATGGAGAACATACTGAATGGTTTAGTGCTGCTAACCGAAGTAACCGAAAAAGCCTTAGACCACCTACTGTCCTTTGGTGAACGACTTTTAACTCCCATAATTTCGTATTCTTTATTAGATAAGGGCATTGATTCCGTATACTTAACTGGCCAGGAAGTTGGTATTTTGACTGATTCAAAATTTGGACAGGCGCGACCTCTAATTGACACAACCAAAATTCGTGTAAAGTATCATATAGATCCAATATTAAGAGAAAATAAGATTCCAGTTATTACTGGTTTTATTGGAGCGGATCAGAATGGAAATATCACTACATTGGGAAGAAGCGGTTCAGACTACACCGCGACCATTATTGCTGTATGTGTTGATGCTGATGAGGTTTGGTTATGGACAGACGTGAACGGTCTTATGACGGCAGATCCGAATATTGTAAAAGAAGCAAAAGTTCTTAAAGAAGTATCATTTGCAGAAGCGATTGAATTGTCACTATTCGGTGCCAAGTATATGCATCCAAGAGCCCTTGAACCAGTTATGGATACTAAGATTCCAATCAGAATTAGGAACGCATTTAATCTATCAAATGAAGGGACAATAATATTAAAAAATACCAGCAAGTCTTCACAAAGGATAGTAAAATCGATAGTTGCTATCCGCAATACAGCTCTTATTGATGTAAGTGGTGGAGGCATGGTTGGGGCGCCTGGAACAGCAGCAAAAATCTTTGACGCCCTAGCAAGAAAAAGCGTGAATATCATGATGATCTCCCAGAGTCCCTCCGAATCCAGCATTTCAATGGTCGTAAAGAAGGATGATCTGGACAGTGCTATAACTACATTGGATATGACACTACTCGACAAGGTGATAAAAAATGTAAGAGTCAACGAAGATGTGGCTGTTATCGCAGTAGTTGGTTCTGGTATGAGAGGTATTAAAGGAGTTGCAGCTAAAGTTTTCTCATCCGTCTCAAAAAGTAACATCAATGTAATTATGATCGCTCAAGGATCCTCTGAACTCAATTTAGCTTTTGTTGTAAATAATAGCGACTGTGAAAAGGCGGTAAAATCATTGCATCAGGCATTTAGGCTTACAAAAATTAACTGATCTTTAGTGTGATCTTTTTAACTCTAGATGCACAACAATTACACCATTTAGTAATAATTGATTCCGTAAACTTATTGAGTAAATAATCAATATTAAAATATAGTTGGAAATCGAATAGGTACAATTTGTACAAATTTGCGCACATTACTGACTGTCACTTAGGTTCTTGGAGAAATACCAAACTTAGAGATTTGAACTTGCAAGCATTTGAAAAATCAATATTAATCTCCATAAAAGAACAAGTTGACTTCATTCTGATTACCGGTGATTTTTTTGATGTCAATATTCCACAGCTTGCACCAGTAAAGAGGGCTGTTGAAATTCTGAAATGTGCAAGAGATTCAGGCATTCCTATCTATATGATATATGGTTCACACGACTTCAATAACGCAAATATTTCCATGATAGATATTTTGCACTCAGCAGAACTCTTTATCAAACCAACCGAATTTCAATTCAACAATGAATCAGTAATACTAAAATTCTTTGTTGACAAGAAAACCGGGGCAAAAATAACTGGTATTTCAGGAAGAAAGATAGGTCTGGATAAGGAGTTTTATGAAAAGCTTGACAAAAAAAGTTTAGAATCGGAAGATGGATTCAAAATTTTTCTTCTTCATAGAGGCATTCAAGAAATTCTTCCAATAGATTTTCAATTTAAAGATTCAATACCGATATCTCTCGTTCCAAAAGGATTTGATTATTATGGTGGAGGGCATATTCACAAGAGAATTGAAAAGAAGAATGATCATGGTCTAATCGTGTATCCAGGGCCTCTCTTTGGTTCTACTTTTCAAGATTTAGAAGAAACTGCAAGAGGTGAAAAAAGAGGTTTCTACATCATTTCATTTGATAACCAAATTTTAGATTGTAAATTTATTGAGATAAACGTGGCAGAGATACTTTATAAAGAAATATCTTCAGAGAAGTGGAATTCAGAAAAATTAGAAGATGAAATTACAAAAAACATATCTGAACTCCAAGTCAAAAATAAGATAGTCCTAATTAAGGTAAAAGGAAAGTTAGTTGGAAAACGTTCCAATATTGATTTTGGAAAATTTAATCTGGATATATCAAAGAGAGGGGCCCTATTGTCATTTATTAATACCTACAATCTGTCATCAGATGAGACAAGGGCAGTTGTGGTACGAAGTGATAACAAAGTTGATATTGAAAGCGAAATTTTCCGTGAAAGCATTAAGAATTTTCAGTTAGAATCTGCTTTATCCAACAAAGTAAAAAATCAAATCAATTCAAAATTGATTGGTAAAGCTGGACAAAAAATATCAATTTCTCTTCTAGATGTTCTTCGAAACGAAAAATTAGAGAATGAAAATACAAGTACATACGACGATCGGATTTTCTCTTACGCAAAATCTATTTTTGATGAAGAAGGTTATTTCTATGATAATTAAAAAAATTGAACTTACCCACATTAGAAGCTACAAAGAAAAAACAACTATTGAACTTCCTGTGGGAAGGATATTATTTCAAGGCGATATCGGTTCTGGGAAATCGACAATCCTTTCTGCAATTGAGTTTGCTTTGTTTGGATTAGGGGATATTGATGCAAACCACTTACTTCGAATTGGTGAAAGTAAAGGCTCTGTATTTTTAGAATTTGAAAGTAAAGGTAAGACGTACCATGTCTTTAGATCTCTTTTAAGGAAAGGAAATAAAATTTCTCAAGAAGAAGGTTTCTTGTATGAAAATGGTGTCAAGAATTCATATTCGGTTGGTGAATTAAAATCCAGAATTTTAGATATAATTGGAATAAATGAAAAAACGCAGACGAAAACGACTTCAACGATTTATCGATTTGCAATATACACTCCTCAAGAAATGATGAAAAATATATTGACGTCTAATAACGAAACAAGAGTTGAAATACTGAGAAGAGCATTTGGTATTGAAGAATATAGTACAGCTAAAAAAAACGCTGAAAAATTTTTTTCATGGATTCGGAATGTCACTAGAATAAAGAAATCTATAGTAAATGAGCTGAGTATGTATAGAATGGATTTACAAAAAATAAAAGATTCAAATGAATCATTACGAGAAGAAATTGACTACTTTAAAGATAGCGTAGAGCAGCTTAATGATCGCATCAAGATAATCTCGAAGAATATGCTAGAGACAAGGGAAAGGAAGGAGAGAATGCTCCAAGCAGAATCTGCCATTTTACACCTCCAATCGACGATAGATAAAAACTTGCAACTTGAAGAAGAAATCAATTTAGAGCTCGGTCGAATGAATCAAGAATTATATTATATTTCCGAAAGTGAAAAAATCGTAGCAGATCTTGCTCCAAAATATCAAGAATACATCCAAAAAAGACAAGATCTATTAGAAGTTACTGAGAAGGCGCTAGAGTATGATAAACTATTACTTGAAAAAGTAAAGATAGAAAGTGATATTAACAGTGAACATGATAAACTTAACTCTAGTATCCAAAGACTGGATTTGGATTTAAATGAGCTTACATCGGAGTTAAGAAGATGTAATAACGAAATAAAGAATCTGGATAAGCTGAAAAAAGAAGAGATTGTGTTAAAAGATACCATAACAGATTCAAATAGTCTCCAAATGGATTTGGATAAAATTTCTGATATTATTTCTAATGCAAAATCAGAGATGATTTCAATTAACAAAGAAATATCAAAACAAAAATCAGAACTGGACACAGTTTTACAATTAAAACAAAATGCAGTATGTCCATATTGTAAACAAAAATTGAGCCAACAACACATACTAGAATTAGAAAATAAATTCTTGCAAAGAAGAGATTTCTTAAAAAATCAAATTAAGGGTCTGGAGAGAGAAATAGAAGAGAATCAAGATAAAAAGAATGAAATTTTAGATAGAATAAAGCAAGTTGAGACTAAGAAATCTGATTTACAAAAAATTCAAATTCAAATAGCAAAATTACAAGCTGTTCAAAATACTATAATACAATTGGGGCTTAAGATAAATGAAAAAGAATCAAACAAGAAATCGATCGAGGATCAATTGCAAGATAAACATTTAGTAGATCAAATCAAGAAATTAGCTGAAATAAGCAAGAAATTAGATGTACTTTATTCTTACAAGGCCAATTATGATATTCTTAATAGCATAGTAAATGATTACCAAAAGATCAATCTAGAAAGAAATTACATGGAGCACTATAACATAATTAAATCAAAACAAAGAGTTATGGAAGAAATACGAATAAAGGAAAAATCGTTACTAGAATTGAAGAATGAAATTATGACTCTATCTGAAAAACTGAACGAATCAAAATCAATTTTTCAAGATAGTGAAAGGGTCAATATTAAATTGAAAGAGTTAGAATCACAGAAACTCTCTTTTGAAAATGAATTAATGAACAAAAAAGAAGATCTTGCGGTAAGAAGGACTGATCATGATAACAATATAAAACAAATGGAAGGCATTAATAAAAAGATATTCGACCTGGAAGAAAAGGTTGATAAAATTATTTTTACAGATCAGATAGGTACTTGGTTGGACCAACATTTTATTCCTTCAATAGAACAAATCGAGTCTCAAGTACTGATTAGTATAAAGGAAGAATTTAGTAAATTATTTCAAAAATGGTTTTATTTATTGATAGAGGTTGGTGATATAGATGTAGAAATTGATGAATTTTTTACACCCATAGTAAATCAAAATGGATATCGTCTTGAAGTTGACAGTCTGAGTGGAGGAGAAAAAACTTCGATTGCACTTGCATACAGATTAGCGCTTAATGAAATCATAAGAAGGATGATAATGCTAGACGACAACCTGCTTATTTTGGATGAACCTACAGATGGTTTTAGTAAGGAACAACTGGTTCAAATCAAGCATGTTTTGGAAGAGCTTAGCGCATCTCAGGTAATTGTTGTTTCTCATGAAAAGGAATTGGAAGGATTTGTTGAAACAATCTTTAGAGTAGTAAAAGAAAGTGAAAAATCTCAGGTAGAATTGGTTGTATAAATTCTAATTTTTGATTCAAGCACTATATTTGAAAAGTTAACTATAATAGTATTAATATGATAAAATGTTACGCTAACAATTACTAATCTATAGTAAATATATGTATCTTATTGCATCAAGAAATTAATTCGTAATGATGTTTATTGATATTGGTGAGTATTTTTTTGGAAAACAATATATCCCATGTTTTTATATATGTTGATAATGACCGACAAGATTAAGTGTTCCCATATTCTTGTAAAAAAACAAAATGAAGCGCTATCCATAATTGAAAGATTGAAAAAAGGTGAAAGCTTTGACAAATTAGCAAAAGAACTTTCAATAGATAGGGGGAGCGGTAAGAGAGGAGGTGACCTAGGTTTTTTTGGTAGAGGAATAATGGTAAAACCTTTTGAAGTAGCATCTTTCAAACTTGAAAAAAACGAAATTTCCGAACCTGTAAAAACGGAATTTGGTTATCATATTATAAAAAGACTTGCGTAATTATGATTATTGGCGATTATCAATTTTGTCATTTTATGTAGTCTTATTTTTTGTTGATACCATCAAGTAATATTAGACTCAACGTGTTGTATTTTCGGATTCCGCCGAAGTATTATTAGTATTGTTAGAAAAGGTAATTGTTTCATTACTAGTTGTATTTCCAACTTTGATTGAAAGATCGCTCATATTAATAACCATATTAGGAGTCATATTTTGACTTTGTGCGCTTACCGAGTCAGACAAAATAAATGGTAGTGCAAATACAAGTCCAATTATAGATACCAAAGCGACAAGCAGACAAACTAATTTCATGGATTTGCTATTATTATGGACATATATATATAATTATATGAAAATAAGTATCATACATTACTGTTCGCTCTATTTTCTAATTTGGAAAATCCATCAGAATGCAGCTTCTCCTCAAGTCTTGAATTTACAATAAAATCGATAGCTTTCTTTTATTTTGATGATAATTAGTATTTATAGACATTAATCCTCACAAAAATGAGTAAGTATAGAGAATTTTTAGAAATTTTTAAAAATAATACTTATGTTTAGGTTAATATACGTCACGCTGAAGATACAATTAAGTAATGAGATTTTCTGGTAGATCACATTCAAAGTTATACTTATTCGTTATTTTTGGCATTCTCTCGAGTGTGTCATTAGGCGGTGTTCTTCCGTTTTTTGAACTCTATCAAATTAGACCAGATTCCGGCGTAGCTCTTGGTCAACTTTACAATGGAGAGAACGTTAATGATGAGGATAGTCCAAATACCATCATAAACTCAGCTATTGATGGCAATAACAATGGTATAGCTAACAATGGCAGCACTACTTCAAACTCTATGAAATTTGCATTCTCAGGTACAGATAATGAGGGATTGACAATCAGTCGCTTCGAGTGTAGCATGGATGGTGCAGCTTTCGTTACTTGTGTAAGTACTAACACTGTTAACGTTGCAGATGGTACTCATACCTTTAAGGTAAGATCCGAAGATAGCGCTGGAAATAAAGATTTAACTCCTGCATATTTTACATGGACAGCCAACACAGAATCATCCAACACTCAGATTGATTTTGCAACTGATGGTAATAAGATGGCTATAACAAACAAAAGTAATACCAGATCTAATTCAATGACATTTGCATTCTCAGGTACAGATAATGAGGGATTGACAATCAATCGCTTCGAGTGTAGCATGGATGGTGGAGCTTTCGTTACTTGTGTAAGTACTAACACTGTCAACGTTGCAGATGGTACTCATACCTTTAGGGCAAGATCCGAAGATAGCGCTGGAAATAAAGATCTAACTCCTGCATCTTTTATATGGACTGTAGACACAACCCCGCCTGCAAGTTCTATAAACTCTGCTATCGATGGTAATAACAATACGTTATCTACTAATGGATATAGCGATTCCACCTCAATCAGATTTGCCTTCTCAGGTACTGATACAGGTGGTGTTGGAGTGGATCATCTTGAATGCAATATAGATAACTCAAAATTTGTTAGATGTACCAGCCCATTCATTTTTCCTAATTTATTAAAAGATGGTAACCATACCTTTAACGTCCTGTCTGAAGATAGCGCTGGAAATAAAGATTTAACTCCTGCTTCGTTCAGCTGGACTGTAGACACAGTACCACCTGTTATCTCTATTAACACTGCTATTGATGGTAATAACAATACATTATCTACTAATGGAAATAGCGATTCCAACTCAATCGGATTTGCCTTCTCAAGTACTGATACAGGTGGTGTTGGAGTAGATCGTCTTGAATGCAATATGGATAACTCAAAATTTGTTGCCTGTACCAGCCCATTCATTTTTCGTAATGTGTTAAAAGATGGTACCCATACCTTTAGGATTAAAGCTGAAGACAACATCGGAAACATTAGTCCCGCTCCAGCATCATTCAGCTGGACTGTAGACACAGTACCCCCGATTACGACTATCAATACTGCTACTGATGGCAATAAGAACACCCTAACAAACAACAGTAATAGTAATTCCTCCTCCATGTCATTTGTATTCACGGGTAACGATACTGCTGGTAATCAAGGTAAGGGAGTAGGAATAAGCCACTTTGAATGCAATATAGATAACTCAAAATTTATTGCCTGTACCAGCCCATTCATTTTTCCTGATATTTTAAATGACGGTACCCATACCTTTAACGTCCTGTCTGAAGATAGCGCTGGAAATAAAGATTTAACTCCTGCTTCGTTCAGCTGGACTGTAGATACAGCATCACCTGTTATCTCTATTAATACTGCTACTGATGGTAATAGCAATTTCATGATTCCAGGTAGTAACACATCTTCAAACTCTATGACATTTACTTTCTCCGGTAACGACACAGGTGGTAAAGGAGGTAAAGGAGTAGGATTAAAGCAGTATGAATGTTCATTAGATGGTGCGTCATTCTCTATCTGCTCAAGCCCTGTCCAGTTTACTTCAATAAATTTGCCAGAAGGCACGCATACCTTCGAGATAAACGCTGAGGATAACATAGGAAACATAAATCCTTCTCCAAAATCGTTCACATGGACAGTAGATACGGAACCGCCTACTACATCTATTGATTCTTCAACAGATGGATATAAGAGGCCTGTAACGAATGGAGGTAACACATCTTCTAACTCGATAGTATTCGTATTCTCAGCTACAGATACAGGTGGTAAAGAAGGTCAAGGAGTAGGTATTGGGCAATTTGAATGTAATATAGATAACTCAAATTTTACTGCCTGTACCAGCCCCTTCAAATCTAACAACCTAATTGATGGCACTCATACTTTAGAGGTATTGTCTAAAGACAATGTCGGAAACATAAGTCCTACTCCTGCATCATTCAACTGGACTGTAGACACAGTACCCCCGATTACGACTATCAATACTGCTGCTGATGCTAATAAGAGCACAATAACTAATGGCAGTAATACCAGATCCAGCTCTGTGACATTCGAATTCTCAGGTAACGATACTGGTGATAAAAATGCTATAGGACTAGGAATAAGGGAGTTCGGATGCGGCATAGATAATTCCAATTTTACTACCTGCACAAGCCCCGTGCAATTTACTTCTGCCAACATATCCGATGGAACTCATGTCTTTAAGGTATTGGCTGAGGATAACGTCGGTAATAAGGATCCATCTCCTGAATCATTTACATGGACTGTAGATACACAGCCACCCACCACGATCATCAATACTGCTGTTGATGCTAATAAGAGCGCTTTAGCTAATGGCAGTAATATCGGATCTAACTCTGTAACATTCGCATTCTCTGGTAACGATACTGACGGTGTGGGAGTAGATCATCTTGAATGTTCCCTCGACGCTTCATCATTTACTACCTGCACAAGCCCCGTGCAATTTACTTCTGCCAACATATCCGATGGAACTCATGACTTTAAGGTATTGGCTGAGGATAATTCAACAAACAAAGACCCATCTCCTGAATCATTCAACTGGACTGTAGATACACAGCCACCTACTACGACTATCAATACTGCTGTTGATGCTAATAAGAGCACAATAACTAATGGCAGTAATATCGGATCTAACTCCGTAACATTTGCATTCTCTGGTAACGATACTGACGGTGTGGGAGTAGATCATCTTGAATGTTCCCTCGACGCTGCATCATTTACTACCTGCACAAGCCCCGTGACTCCTAGCAGTATATTAGACGGAGCTCATACATTTAGGGTCAGTGGCCAAGACAACGTGGGAAATATCAACCCATCTCCTGCATCGTTCAACTGGACAGTAGACACAGTGCCCCCAACTACGACAATCAATACTGCTGTTGATGCTAATGAAACTGCCGTAAATAATGGCAGTAGTACAAGATCAACCTCTATGATGTTTGCATTTTCGGCTAACGACACAGGTGGTAATGAAGATAAAGGCGTAGGTATCAATCAATTTGAATGCAGTATCGATAATTCCAACTTTACTGCCTGTACCAGCCCAGTCAATTCTAACAACCTAACTGACGGTAACCATACACTGAAGATATTATCTGAGGACAAAGTTGGAAATAAAGGCTTAGCTCCTGCATCGTTCAGCTGGACCATAGACACGAAGCCCCCTTCCATCTCCATATATTCTGCTACTGACAGTAATAACAATTTCATGATTCCAGGTAGTAACACATCTTCTAACTCTGTGACATTTGCATTTTCGGCTAACGACACGGGTGGTAATGAAGATAAAGGAGTAGGTATCAATCAGTTTGAATGCAGTATCGATAATTCCAACTTTACTGCCTGTGCCAGCCCCGTCCAATCTAGCAACCTAACAGACGAGAGTCATATTTTTAAGATCAGATCTGAAGACAACGTTGGAAACTTAAACCCCACTCCTGCGTCGTTCAGCTGGACTGTAGATACACAGCCACCTACTACGACTATCAATACTGCTGTTGATGCTAATAAGAGCGCTTTAGCTAATGGCAGTAATATCGGATCTAACTCT